>Ga0302154_10003920_pt1 | contig 10706 bp, 8 predicted proteins | sample I_Bog_N2_3_FD_193507 | JGI IMG/M metagenome (GOLD analysis project Ga0302154, IMG submission 193507) | Peat permafrost microbial communities from Stordalen Mire near Abisko, Sweden - I_Bog_N2_3 | ecosystem: Environmental > Terrestrial > Soil > Wetlands > Peat | place: Sweden: Abisko, Stordalen...
GTCGCGTATGGCGCTAGCGGAACGGGCATCATGGAACAGCTCGATCAGACTTTGGCGGCCATCGCCGCAGCCGACACGCCCGACGCGGTCGAAGCCTTGCGCGTTGCCGCGCTGGGCAAACAGGGCTGGGTTTCCGCCCTGCTCAAGACGCTGGGGGCGATGACCCCCGACCAGCGCCAGGCCGAAGGGCCGCGCATCCATGCCGCGCGCGAAGCGGTCACTGCCGCATTGGCCGCGCGCAAGGCCGATCTGGAAAGCGCCGCGCTCGACGCCCGGCTGGCCGCCGAACGCGTCGATCTGACGCTGCCCGCGCCCGAAACTCCGCGCGGTTCGGTCCACCCGGTCAGCCAGGTGATGGACGAACTGGCCGAGATTTTCGCCGATCTGGGCTTTGCCGTCGCCAGCGGTCCCGAAATCGAGGACGACTGGCACAATTTCACCGCGCTCAACATGCCCGAAACGCATCCGGCGCGCGCGATGCACGACACGTTCTATTTCCCCGATCGCGATGCGGCGGGGCGCGCAATGCTGTTGCGCACGCACACCTCGCCCGTGCAGATCCGCACGATGCTCAGCCAGGGCGCGCCCTTGCGGATCATCGCGCCGGGCCGGGTCTATCGCTCGGACAGCGATGCCACCCACACGCCGATGTTCCATCAGATCGAAGGGCTGGTGATCGACAAGGGCATCCACCTCGGCCACCTGAAATGGACGCTGGAAACCTTTCTCAAGGCGTTTTTCGAGCGCGAGGATATCGTGCTGCGGCTGCGGCCGAGCTATTTCCCGTTCACCGAACCCTCGGTCGAAGTCGATGTCGGGTTCACGCTGGTCGGCGGCAAGCGGGTGGTCGGCGGTGACGGCGATGCGCCCGGCGGCGGCTGGATGGAAGTGCTGGGCAGCGGCATGGTCAATCGCCATGTCATCGCCGCCAGCGGCCTCGATCCCGACGAATGGCAGGGTTTCGCGTTTGGCACCGGGGTCGACCGGCTGGCCATGCTCAAATACGGGATGGACGATTTGCGGGCCTTCTTCGATGGCGATGCGCGCTGGCTGGCGCATTACGGCTTTGCCGCGCTCGACGTGCCGACATTGTCGGGCGGGGTGGGAGTGCGGTCATGAAATTCGCCCTGTCCTGGCTGAAACAGCATCTCGAAACCCAGGCCGATGCGGCCACCATCGCGCGCGCGCTTACCGCGCTCGGGCTGGAAATCGAAGGCGTCAGCGATGCTTCGGCGGCGCTGGGCGCGTTCCGTGTGGCGCGCGTGCTGACAGCAGAGCGCCATCCGCAGGCCGACAAGCTGCAAGTGCTGTCGGTCGATATCGGTGACGGCACGCCGTTGCAGGTGGTCTGCGGCGCGCCCAATGCACGCGCCGGGCTGATCGGCGTGCTGGGTCTGCCCGGCGCGGTGGTCCCCGCCAATGGCATGGAATTGCGCAAGAGCGCGATCCGCGGTGTCGAATCCAACGGCATGATGTGTTCGACCCGCGAACTGGGTCTGGGCGATGAACACGACGGCATCATCGAATTGCCCGCCGATGCCCCGCTCGGGATCAGCTTTGCCGACTATCTGGGGTCAGACCCGGTGTTCGATGTGGCGATCACCCCCAACCGGCCCGATTGCATGGGCGTCTATGGTATCGCGCGCGATCTGGCCGCGGCCGGGATCGGCACGTTGCGCCCGATCGCAGTCGACCATGTGCCGGGCAGCTATCCCTGCCCGATCGACGTGCGCACCGATGATCCCGACGGGTGCCCGGCGTTCTACGGCCGGGTCATTCGCGGCGTGCGCAACGGACCCAGCCCGCAATGGCTGGCAGATGCGCTGAAAAGCGCAGGCCAGCGCCCGATTTCGGCGCTCGTCGACATCACCAACTATGTCATGCTGGCCTATGGCCGCCCCGCGCATGCCTATGACCTGGCCAAGCTGCGCGGCGCGGTGGTCGCCCGCAAGGCGGTCGCCGGCGAAACGGTGCACACGCTCAACGGGCGCGAATACACGCTCGATGCCACGATGACGGTGATCGCCGATGATGTGAGGGTGCATGATGTTGCCGGGATCATGGGCGGAGAGCATTCGGGGTGCAGCGACGCCACCACCGACGTGCTGCTCGAAGTGGCCTATTTTGACCGGCAGGCGATCTCGCGCACCGGGCAGGCGCTGGCGCTGACGTCTGATGCGCGCAGCCGGTTCGAACGCGGGGTCGATCCCGGCTTTCTCGACACCGGGCTCGATCTGTTGACCGCGCTGATCTGCCAGATCTGCGGGGGCGAGCCCAGCCATGTGGTGCGCGCGGGCGAACCGCCGCTGGCCGACAAGCTGGTCGCCTATGATCCCGCGCTGGCCGCGCGGCTGGGCGGGATCGACGTGTCGCAGGCCGAACAGCGCCGCATTCTCGATGCGCTGGGCTTTGGCGTGTCGGGCGAAGGGCTGTGGCGCGTGGCCGTGCCCGGCTGGCGCTGCGACATCGATGCCGCGCCCGACATTGTCGAGGAAGTGATCCGCGTCCACGGGCTCGACGCGGTGCCCTCCACCCCGCTGCCGCGTGCACCGGGCGTGGCCAAGCCGACCGCGACCCCGGCGCAGACGCTCGAACGCCGGTTGCGGCGGCTGGCGGCGGCGCGTGGCGGCCACGAGGCGGTCACCTGGTCGTTCCTGCCCTGGCTGCAAGCAAATCATTTCGCTGATCTAGACAACCCGGTCTGGCACCTCGCCAATCCTATTTCAAAAGACTTGGAAGCCATGCGGCCTTCGCTGCTGCCCGGACTGCTTATGGCGGTTCAGCGCAACCTCGATCGTGGCGCGACCTCGATCCGGCTGTTCGAGATCGGTCGCCGCTATTTGCGAGGGGCCGACGGGGCCAGCGCCGAAGCGCCGAGCCTGGCGGTCGTGCTGGCGGGCGAACGCCATCCGCGCGGCTGGGCGCAAGGCAAGGCCGCGCCGTTCGATGCCTTTGATGCCAAGGCCGAGGCGCTGGCGCTGCTGGCCGAAGCGGGCGCGCCGGTCGACAACCTGATGGTGATGGGCGAGGCGGGCGCGCAGTTCCACCCCGGCCAGTCGGCGACGCTGCGGCTGGGGCCAAAGACCGTGCTGGCGCGGTTCGGCATGGTGCACCCCGCCACGCTCAAGGCGTTCGATCTGGCCGGGCCAGTCGCGGTGGTCGAACTGTTCCTCGACCGTCTGCCGGCCAAAAAGACCGCTGGCAGCTTTGCGCGTGCGCCTTATGCGCCGCCGCCGTTGCAGGCGGTGACGCGCGACTTTGCCTTTCTGCTGCCGATCGACCGCCCGGCGGGCGATCTGGTGCGGGCGGTGCGCGGCGCGGACAAGACCAACATTGTCGCCGCGCGCGTGTTCGACGATTTCCGGGGGGCGGGCGTGCCCGAAGGGCAGCTCAGCCTGGCGATCGAGATCACGCTGCAACCGGTCGACAAAAGCTATGACGACGCCGCGCTCAAGGCGATTGCCGAACGCGTCGTGGCGGCGGCGGCAAAGCTGGGCGGCACTTTGCGGGGATAGCCGGTGACGCAGGATCTGGTCGAGATTGCCTCCGACGGCTTGTCGGCGCGGATCAACCCGACCGGGGCAGAGCTGTGGTCGCTGTGCGACACGCACGGCGCGCAATACATGACTGATGCCGATCCGGCGTTCTGGGGTGGGCATGCGCCGCTGCTGTTTCCGATCGTCGGCTCGCTGGCGGGCGACCGGCTGCGCGTCGATGGCATTGATCATGCGATGCCGCGCCACGGTTTTGCCCGGCACAGCGCGTTCGATGTGGTCGAACAGGCGCCCGACCGCGTGCGCTTTCGCCTGACCGACAGCGCGGACACACGCGCGGTCTATCCTTTTGCGTTCGCGCTGGAGATCGATTTTCGCCTCGATGGCTGGCGGCTCGTCATGGCAGCGCATGTGCACAATCCCGGTGCAGAGCCACTGCCGTTCAGCTTTGGCTATCACCCCGCCTTTGCCTGGCCTTTGCCGGGTGGGGCGGACAAGGCGGCGCACCGGCTGACGTTTGAATGGCCCGAACCGGGGCCGGTGCGGCGCGTTGCGCGCGACACCGGGCTGTTGCTGCCCGAGGCCGAGGCCAGCCCGGTGACGGGGCGCGACCTGCCGCTCGATGCGGACCTTTTCCGTGCCGATGCGGTGATCTGGACCGATCTGGCCAGCCGCGCGTTGCGCTATGGCGCACCGGGCGGGGCCTCGCTCGACATCGCCTTTCCCGACACGCCGATGCTGGGGCTGTGGCAAGTGCCCGGCGCGCGCTATATCTGCATCGAACCCTGGCAGGGCCATGCCGATCCGCAGGGCTTTGCGGGCGAATTCGCCGCCAAGCCCGGCCTTGTCATCCTGCCGCCGGGCGCGGTACGCTCGTTTCGTCTTTCGGTATTGGTGAATCCCTGATGGTGCTGCGTCCTGTGCTGATTGTTGCCCTGCTGGTGGGGGTGCTGGCTGTTCTGGCGGGGCTGGCGCTGATGATCCCGCGCGGGGGCGAACGGCTGATGGGCCGCGCGTCGAGCCCGATTGCCGCCGAGACTTTGCGCACATGCCTGGGATCGCACCTTGGCCTGACCTGGACCGGCGATCCGCGCGCCATGCATGCCAGCGCGTTTGGCCTGCGCGTGGTGGTGTCCGACAACGGCAAGTCGCGGCAAGTGGGCCTGTTCACCGATGGCGGACGCCAGTTGTCGAGCAGCGAATCCGACGCAATGAAGGCCTGTCTGACGGTCGAGTAACAAAAACCGGTCCCATTTCCTGGATAATCCGTTAGGGCGCGATGCCATGTCCAATCGTCGCACCTTTGCCATCATTTCGCACCCCGACGCGGGGAAAACCACGCTGACCGAAAAGCTGCTGCTGCAAGGCGGGGCGATTCACCTGGCCGGTGAGGTCAAGGCGCGGGGGCAGGCGCGGCGCGCGCGGTCCGACTGGATGAAGATCGAGCAGCAGCGCGGGATCTCGGTCACCAGTTCGGTGATGACATTCCAAAAGGACGGGATCGTCTTCAACCTGCTCGACACGCCGGGCCACGAAGACTTTTCCGAAGACACGTATCGCACGCTGACCGCGGTCGATTCGGCGATCATGGTGATCGACGCCGCCAAAGGCATCGAGCCGCAGACGCGCAAGCTGTTCGAAGTGTGCCGCATGCGCTCGGTGCCGATCATCACCTTCGTCAACAAAGTCGACCGCGAAGGGCGCAGCGTGTTCGAAACGCTCGACGAAGTGGCCGATGCGCTGGCGCTCGATGTCGTGCCGATGTCCTGGCCGATCGGCATGGGCGGGGTGTTCGAGGGCGTGCTGGATCTGACCCAGCGCACGATTGCCCGGCCCGAAGGCGATTCGCGCGAATTTCTGGGCCGGCGCGATCCATTGGACGGCGCCACGATCCCCGACGCGGTGGCCGAGGAGATCGAACTGGCCCAAATCGGCTATCCCGAATTTGATCTGGAGGCCTATCGCCATGGCGATCTGACGCCGGTCTATTTCGGATCCGCGCTGAAAGGCTTTGGCGTATCCGAACTGATCGACGCGATTGCACGCTTTGCCCCGCCGCCCCGCCCGCAATCGTCGGATCAGGGCGTGATCGACCCCACGCGCGAAGATGTCACCGGGTTCGTGTTCAAGGTGCAGGCCAACATGGACCCGCAGCACCGCGACCGCATCGCGTTCATGCGGCTGGTTTCGGGCACGTTCCGCCGGGGCATGAAGCTGATCCCGTCGGGGCTGGGCAAACCGATCGCGGTCCATTCGCCGATCCTGTTCTTTGCGCAGGACCGCGAGATTGCCGACACCGCGCAGGCCGGCGATATCATCGGCATTCCCAACCACGGCACGCTGCGGGTGGGTGACACGCTGTCGGAAAAGAACGATGTGCGCTTTACCGGGCTGCCCAATTTTGCGCCCGAAATCCTGCGCCGGGTCGCCTTGCGTGACCCGACCAAGACCAAACAGTTGCGCAAGGCGCTCGACGATCTGTCCGAAGAAGGCGTGATTCAGGTGTTCTATCCCGAAATCGGCGCGCAATGGATTGTCGGCGTGGTCGGGCAATTGCAGCTCGACGTGCTGATTTCGCGGCTGGAGGCGGAATACAAAGTCGAAGCCGTGCTCGAAGCCTCGCCCTTCGACACCGCGCGCTGGATCAAGGGCAGCGATGCGGCGATCAAGGGCTTTGTCGATTTCAACAAATCGAACCTGGCGCATGACCGCGACGGCGACCCGGTGTTCATGGCGCGTTCGGCCTGGGATGTCGGCTATCAGCAGGAACGCAACCCCGAGCTGACCTTTTCCGCGACGAAGGAACGGTAGGGCGGGAATTTCCCGCTGCCGACAGGCGTACGGGCAACACGGGTCTTGTCAGCGCAGGCATCGCACGGCAGTTAGGCGCCATGAACCTGCTCGGCCCCACCTCGAACACCTTTATCTCGCAACGCCTGCGGCTCCACTATGTGGACTGGGGCAATCCGGACAAACCGCCGCTGTTGCTGATCCACGGCGGGCGCGACCATTGCCGAAGCTGGGACTGGACGGCCGAGGCGCTGCGCGAGGATTGGCATATCATTGCGCTCGACCATCGCGGCCATGGCGACAGCGAATGGGCATCGGATGGCAATTACCGCGTGATGGACATGGTCTATGACGTGGCCCAACTGGTGCACCAGCTTGATCTGGCGCCAGTGACGATCGTGTCGCATTCGATGGGCGCCAATGTGTCGCTGCGCTATGCCGGGCTGTTTCCCGAAGACGTGCGCAAACTGGTGGCGATCGAGGGTATCTTTCCCACCCCCGATTGGGAATTGCGGATGCGCGATGTGCCGTTCGGCCGGCGTATCCGCGACTATATCGCCGAAAAGCGCAAGGCCGCCGGACGCCTGCCGCGCCGTTATCCCACTTTGCGCGATGCCTATGCCCGCATGAAGGCGGAAAACCCCTATCTGACCGAGGAACAGGCCAAGCACCTGACCATCCACGGCATCAACCGCAACGAAGATGGCACGTTCACGTGGAAATTCGATCCCTACGTGCACATCGACCACCCCTACGATATTTCAACCGAGCGCAAGCACGAGTTGTGGGAGGCGATCACGTGCCCCACGCTGCTGCTCAACGGGGCCGACAGTTTCGCCAGCAATCCCGAAGTCGATGGCCGCATCAGCCATTTCCGCAACGCCCGCGTGGCCGAATTCGCCGATGCCGGACACTGGCTGCACCACGACCAGTTCGACCGCTTCATCGCCACGCTCAAGGATTTTCTCTAGCCCCGGCATGGCGTGCCTAAAAAACAGGCATGCCATGCGGTCTGCACAAGAATCGGGCGCAGTGCGGCTGTTGCGAGACATTTTATTCCGCGCAATATATTGAATCCGCATAAATACGGATCTGGCATGCTTTATGCATTCATGTTTTGCAGCGTCTGGACCTGATCGGGGGCAGGCCAATGCAGGGGGCATGAATGAAATTCATCATCGCCATTATCAAGCCGTTCAAGCTCGATGAAGTGCGTGAAGCGCTGTCGAACCTGGGCGTTGCCGGGATGACGGTGTCGGAAGTCAAGGGATTCGGGCGGCAGAAGGGCCAGACCGAAATCTATCGTGGCGCCGAATACACCACCAATATGTTGCCAAAGGTCAAGCTGGAGATTGCCGCGTCCGATGATCTGGCGCCGCGCATCATCGAAGTGATCCAGCAGACCGCCAACACCGAAGCGATCGGCGACGGCAAGATCTTTGTCGTCGACCTGGTCTCTGCCACGCGCATCCGGACCGGCGAGTCCGGCGAAACCGCGCTGTGAAATCCGACATGAAGGGAAACCATATGATCCGCAAGATGATCAGTGGCGTGGTGGGGTCGGGTGTTGCACTCGGTTTTGCTTCGACTGCTTTTGCCCAGGCGGCCTTGATCAAGGCGCCCACCGCTGCCCAGCAGCTCACCATGATCAACAAGGGCGACACCGCCTGGTTGCTGGTGTCTTCCGCGCTCGTGCTGATGATGAGCGTGCCTGGCCTGGCGCTGTTCTACGGCGGGCTGGTGCGCACCAAGAACATGCTCAGCGTGCTGATGCAGGTGTTCATGATCGTTTCGGTGGCCGGGATGCTGTGGGCGACGGTCGGCTATTCGATGGCGTTCACCACCGGGTTCACGCCGGGGTTGACACCCTATGTCGGCGGTTTTTCCAAGGCGCTGATGCGCGGGATCGATGCCACCACGGCAGCGACGACATTCTCGAACAACGTCTATGTGCCTGAATTGGCCTATTTCGTGTTCCAGATGACGTTTGCGATGATCACGCCCGCGCTGATCATCGGATCGTTTGCCGAACGCATCAAGTTCACTCCGCTGATCGTGTTCACCGTGCTGTGGTCGATCCTGGTCTATTACCCGATCGCGCACATGGTGTGGTATTGGGGCGGGCCCGACTTCATGAAGGACACCCCCAACGAAGCCGGTCTGCTCAACCATTGGGGCGCGCTCGACTTCGCCGGCGGCACGGTGGTGCATATCAACGCCGGGATCGCCGGGATGGTCGGCTGCCTGATGATCGGCAAGCGGGTCGGGTTCGGCCGGGAAAATACCCCGCCGCACTCGCTGACGATGACCATGATCGGCGCCTCGCTGTTGTGGGTGGGCTGGTTCGGTTTCAACGCCGGGTCCAACCTCGAAGCCAGCGGCGTGACCGCGGTGGCCTTTGTCAACACCATGCTGGCGACTTGCGCCGCGGCGGTAAGCTGGGCGGTGATCGAACAGGTCGTGCATCGCAAGCCTTCGATGCTGGGTGCCGCTTCGGGCGCCGTGGCGGGCCTGGTCGCGGTGACACCGGCTTCGGGTTATGCCCATCCGATGACCGCGATGGTGCTGGGTCTGGTCGTTTCGCCGATCTGCTTCTTCTTTGTCACCACGGTGAAGAACAAGTTCAAGTATGACGACACGCTTGACGTGTTCGGGGTGCACTGCGTTGGCGGGATCACCGGCGCGCTGGCCACCGCGATCGTCGCCAGCCCCGCACTCGGCGGACAGGGCGCGGCCGATTACACCAAGTTCCCTTATGTCGCGGCGCCCTATTCGATCAGCGCGCAACTGGTCACCCAGTTGGAGGCGGTGACGATCACGTTGCTGTGGTCGGGCATCGTTTCGGCGATCCTGTTTTTCGTGATCGACAAGACGCTGGGCCTGCGCCCGACCGAAGAGATCGAGCGCGAAGGGCTCGACATCAACGAACACGGCGAACGCGCCTACAACTATTAAGACTTTGCCAGCTTGGCGGGGTGGCCGGGGTGATCCTCTCCCCACCCTCTCTACCCCGCCAGACCATGTTCCTCCTGCGAACAACCTCGGCCCGGAAGACTTGTCTTCCGGGCCTTTTTCCTTGACGCCCCCGGAAGACTTGTCTTCCGGGCCTTTTTCTTGGTCTGCGGTTCCCTTGACCTGCGAACCCGGTTAAGGCCGCGCGCCATGACCGACACTATCTCCACCCCGTCCGCCGACCGTCCGAGCCCAAAGCCGTGGATTGCGCAAATCCATGCCTATGTGCCCGGCAAATCGACCGGCACTGACGGGCAAGTGCTGATCAAACTGTCGGCCAACGAAAATCCGCTTGGCACCAGCGCGGCGGCGCAGGCCGCACGTGCCCATGCGGGCGATCAGGCGCGCTATCCCGATCCTGACAGCGTGGCCTTGCGCGGTGCGCTGGGCACATTGCATGGCATCGATCCGGCGCGCATCGTGATGGGCACCGGGTCCGACGAATTGCTCAATCTGGCGGCGCAGGCCTATGCCGGGCCGGGCGATCAGGTGCTGTTCGTGCGCTATGGCTTTTCGGTCTATGACATTGCTGCGCGGCGCTGCGGGGCCCAGCCGGTGGTCGCGCCCGATCGCGATTACGGCACAGATGTCGATGCCCTGCTGGCGGCGGTAACGCCCGCCACGCGCGTGGTGTTTCTGGCCAATCCCAACAATCCCACCGGCAGCTATATCGGCCGCGCCGAAATCGCCCGGCTGCACGCGGGCCTGCGCCGCGACATTCTGCTGGTGATCGACCAGGCCTATGCCGAATATGTTGCGGCGGCCGACGATGATGGCGCGCTGGCGCTGGCGGCGACCGCTACCAACGTGCTGGTGACGCGCACTTTTTCAAAGATCTATGGCCTGGCCGGCGAACGCGTCGGCTGGGCCACCGGCGATGCCGCGCTGGTCGACATGCTCAACCGCATCCGCGGTCCGTTCAATCTGTCGCTGTCGGCACAGGCGACAGCCTTGGCGGCGGTGGGCGATCAGGCGTTTGTGGCCGCATCGCGCGACCACAACCGCCGCGAACGCACGCGCTTTGTCGATCGGCTGGCCGCGCTTGGCAACCATGGCCTGCGTCCGCTGCCCAGCGAGGCCAATTTCGTGCTGATCGAATTCACCGGGGGCCTGACCGCCGAAGCGGCCTATCTGGGGCTGATGGAGCATGGCTATATCACCCGCTGGCTGCCGGGGCAGGGGCTGCCGCAATGTTTGCGCATCACCATCGGCACTGCCGAACAGATGGGTGCGATTGCCGCCGCGCTGACGCAGATGGCAGGCGCATGAGCACGAATCTGCCGTTCCGCCATCTGGCGGTGATCGGGCTGGGCCTGCTGGGCGGATCGGTGGCGCGCGCGGCCAAGGCGGCGTTTCCGGCGATCCGGGTTACCGGCCATGATGCCGATCCGGCGGTGCGCGAGCGCGCGC
>Ga0302154_10003922_pt1 | contig 10704 bp, 7 predicted proteins | sample I_Bog_N2_3_FD_193507 | JGI IMG/M metagenome (GOLD analysis project Ga0302154, IMG submission 193507) | Peat permafrost microbial communities from Stordalen Mire near Abisko, Sweden - I_Bog_N2_3 | ecosystem: Environmental > Terrestrial > Soil > Wetlands > Peat | place: Sweden: Abisko, Stordalen...
AAGCCACTGCCTGGTCAAAGATATTTTTCAACTCCACTACTTCGCTGAAACGCTTTGTGACGATGGCACTCGGATCGGCCGTTACGGAGACTTGGGGCTGCGCGGGCCGGTTTTGCTTCAGTTCGCGAGGGTCGATACCCAGGCCTTTCGACGTCCGATTCGTGTGTGGATCTAATAACTGACGGTTAGAAGCATCCAGCGCTCGACTCACAGCACGCTGCGGTTTTATGTCACGCGCTCCCACTGGAAGAACTTCATCAATGTCGAACGTCAGCGCACGATCCAAAACGAAATTCTTTTCGCCGCTTTGTATTTTTTTCAGACGGTCTTTGCCGACACCGAGTTCCATCTTGTCGAGTTGCGCATCCAGTACCTTTCCTTCCCGCGCGGCCGTGCGACGTTCGCCTTCCATCCTCTTCCACTGCTCCTTCCCGGTCGCACGATCCGGATCGGTATGCTCGGGAAAATTCTTCGCCGTCGCCTGCCGTCTGGCGCTCTCGATGTCCGTCACCAGCTTGGCTATCTTCTCCGAGGCCCCCACCGGATCGGTCTGCCCGAGTTTACGGATCTCCTGATATCTCTCCGCAAACCCACGGTTCGCAGCCAGGTCATCGCGGTAGACAATGGGGATTGCTGGGCAAGGCCCTGGACTACAGCGGCCGAATCCGTCCTTGGTGGCGATGACCTCATGTGGTTCGGCCGCATTGGGATCGTTGATCTTCGCCTCGGCCAACGCATCGCTCTTGTTGAATTCCTTTGGCGAGTTTGCGGTCTCCGGCTCCATCACACCGCTCTTGGCACCCACATGCGCGGCAGTCCCCTTACCCACAGCAGCCTTTGCCTCATTCTCCACCGCCGGGACGTCAACCGGAGCGGCAGCCTTCGTCTGCTCGACATGCTTGGTTGGCGCCGCCGACTCGAGCGGTACATCTTCAAGAGGCGGAACCGGCTTCGCCAGGGCAGGCTCATTGCCCTCAACTGCCGGTCGGGCAGCTGGCTCCTGCGTGGTAGCGTTCTCGACTGCTGGAGTCTTCTCCGCGACGCTTCCCCCGGCCTGTGGTTCGGCCGCGCTGGGGCTCTTCTTGGCTCCTGCGTGTTGCACCAGCGTCATAATCAGGTTGCCCAACGCTTTGATGATGCCACCGAAGTCCTGCTTCAGCCGCTTATCCCGCTCCGGTCCTTCGGGCAGCTTCTTGTAATCCTGATATAGCTGCCACACCAGAGGCACGATCGCCACCAGACCCGTACCGGCCATGATGATGCCTACGATCTTCTTCGATGCTCGCGCAGCGCCCAGTCCAAGGATGGTCAGCACCAGCATGATGATCCCCGACCAGAAGTTGATGTTCGTCTTCCAGCCCTTGGGGTCAGCCTCTACGGCGTCGACCACATTTTTAATCGCACCAATCGCCCCAGCCACCTTGAGCGCAAGTTGCGCCTCCTCTGCTCCGACAAAGGCCAGCGCCACCTGCGTACCTACCGCGCCGCTCAGCTCTCCTTCCTCATAGCTTGTGAATAGCAGCGCTTGTTCCGGCTTGCCGTCGCCCAGCGCCTTGTCCACCTTGTCCGCCTGTTCGTCGAACGAATTGCTCACCGTACCAGAGATTGAGAAAGCTCCCGTCGGCTTGCCGGTGATCGGGTCTTTCGCCACATAGCCAGCCTTCACCAGGCTGCTGAGCGCCGCGTAGCCAGTGATACCGTCCGTTGCAGCGATGACCATCTGCGCCGTCGCACCATCTCCCAACGCCTTCTTCTCGAGTTCATGCGCGGCGTGCGGAACCCAGGCCACGGTGTCCACCAGGTTGGTTGCCTCCAACGCCACGCCCTTGATTGTTCCCGCGGCGTTCATCACCTTGTCGTGGATCTCTTTCTTCACCTTGGCTTTGACTATCGGCACGATTTTCGCCGCAACTTTTGCCGCGACCGGCTTGACTGCCTCGACCGTCTCGGCCACGGCATGCGCAGCTTCGACCGGGTGCTCCACCGCATTCACGACTGTGTCTACAGGATGTGTGACGAGGTTCTCTACCGGCTTCGGAATTTCGGTATTCGGCGGCACGATCTTATCCATCTCCGCCGCAGCAGCGCGGGCCGCAGGCCGCACATAGTCCTTTACCGTGTCCGGCACGTACCCCCACATCGCCCGACGCGCCTCGGCAATGCTCATCGCGGCGAAGCCGGGCTGTGTCGCCTGCCGTACGGGCACCAGGCCCTCTGGCCGCCGCAGGCTCTCGCCGGCCTGCCGTGCCTCGGCTTCCGCAGCTGCATCCGGCGCTCCGCCGCCCCGGCCCTGTTGCATCACGTGCGCCAGTTCATGCCCCAGCACCACGCGACCGCCTTCGGTCTCCGGCGAATACATCCCTGATGCAAACGCGATATGGTCGCCGAAGGTATACGCCCCCGCGCCTGCAGCCACCGCAGAGCGGGCTGCTTCCCCGTCGGTGTGCACGCGCACGCGACCAAAGTCCGCGCCGAACCGCCTCTCCATCATCGAGCGCACGCCACCATCGAGCGGCTTGCCCGTAGACCGCAGCGCACCCTCACCCTTCGTCTTCGCGGCCTTTTCTTCTGTTGCCTCTCTCTGCACTGGGACGCCACGGCTTGGTACTCCTCGCTGTTGCACCACATGCGTCAGCTCATGCGCCAGAAGCCGCCGGCCGTTGCTTGATACCGGCGCATACTTGCCGCTGTTGAATACAATCTTGTCGCCCACCGTATAGGCGTTGGCTGCAACGGCACGCGCGGAACTCGCAGCCGCGCCATCGTTATAAACACGCACCCCGCTAAAGTCGTACCCGAAGCGCGACTCCATGAAACTGCGCGTGCCGCGATCCAGCGGAGCCCCTGGTCCTCGCAACACATCATGTACAACCGGTGGTGCTATCGGCGGCGCAGAGGAACTCATCGCATCGCGCTGTAGCGTCTCTTCGGCCTTCTTCTTGCACTCGTCGCAGCTCCCACCACAGGAGCACTCACGCTGTAGAGGGGCGACCATACTGATCCTCGAAAGCGACCACGCTGCCTTTTGTGTGCGGCCCGACATCACTTGCTCCGCAACGCTCTCCGCCTCCCGCTCATAGGAGTCGTCAGGCGGGTTTACGCGCAGCCCACTCTCCTTGGCGCGAGTCTTCGGCGCGTGCGTGGACTTCACCTCATGGGCCAATGCTGTAGTGCTCATGGCCACCCCCGGAATGCCTGTTCCTCGGCGTCGCCCACTTCGTGCGCATCGGCCTCTTGCGGCACGGCCCGATACAGCGAATACTGCTTCTCCACCTTCGCGACTTCCTGCTTCAGGGCGGTGCGTTCCTGCCGCGCCTTCGCGATGGTCGAGGGTGTGGCCTTGGCGTCCAGCTTGTCGGCGGCATCGGTCGCCTCAGCTACGGTCTTGTCCAGGGCCTTCACCTCGGCGGACATTCCGTCCTCAATTTTCTGGTTCTTGTCGTGGTCGGGTCCCATCGCCTGGAACATCGTCTCGCCCAGCTTCTTCTCCGTGGTTGGAGCAGCCGACGGATCCATCTTCATGGACACTGCCTCCTTGGCAATGTCCTCATTGATCCCCGTCTGATGATTGATATGTCCCGCATCCAGTCCTTTCACGCCGGCCGCGAAGCGCGCAGCGGTAAACATCTGCTCCGCATGGCGGCACTCGTGCAGCATGGTGTTGGACAGGTCGGCCGCTCCGACCGGCGCCGTCAAAGTGGGCTGATTGACGATCTTCTCCTGCACGTTGAGGATCCAGTTCGATCCGTCCATCTCCCCGCGCGCCGGCATGTCCTTCTTTTTGGCATCCTTCAACTTCGGCACAGAGGCTCCAGTCAGCGCTTTATCCGCCGCGTTGCCGATCCAATGCGCGCGATCATCCGGGCTGGCCGTAGTCTCCGTTGCCCAGCGCGTCTCCACGCTGCGCATATCTGTCGCAAAGCTCTCCAGGCTGCTGATCTTTCCCAGCCCAGTCAAGTCCGTGAGGTTTCCAGCTTTGCGTTCCTTCGCGCGGGCTACGCCCGCGGCGGATTCGCGTGGATAGATGCGTTTACGGACCTCTTTCCACGTCGAAGCGGCAATTACCGCGCGCAGGTCCTTGGCCAACTCGTCGGGCGTCTCCTTCGTGGCGACCGGCGACATGGGAGCCGTGATTGGCTGGCGCTGGATGACCCCGGTGGCCGCGCCCCGCTGTTGCACCACGTGCGTCAGTTCATGGGTCAGCAAACTTCTTCCCTCGGCAGTGCCGGGATCATATCCACCGTTACCGAAGACCACATGGTTCGCCGTGCTGTAGGCCCGCGCGTGAAGCACCTCCGCCGTGCTCGCCGCCAGCGAATCGTCGTGGACACGCACAGAACTGAAGTCGTGCCCAAATCGCGGCTCGAAGTACTCGCGCACATCACGCTCCAGCGGCCTTCCCGAAGACTGCAGCGTCTCGTGGACCGTCGCTGGCACCACTGCGGTCTCAAGCCTCTGCCCGCCTGCCGTGGTACCCGGAGTGGAACCCAGCCGGGCAATCGACCACACCGGCCGGATTGCGCCCGTAAACTCACTCCCACTCGCTACCCGCTCCGCCACCTTCTCATGACTATCGTTGGCGCTGCTGACTCGTAGTCCCGCTGTCGGAGGGACGAGGGACGAGCGCACGCTGACTGGAAGGCCGCTGGGGGATTCCATGCTTCGCAATGCATAGATCATGGCCTCATCCCCTTTCCGATGGCACGCGCCACGCCGCTGCCAAAGGCGCGTGCTCCCGCCTGCCCCGGCTGCATGGCCATCCTGCCCAGCTTCAACACAGGCGTACGCTTCGACTGAGTCATTACTGAGCGCGCGGCAGGCGTACCCAGCACACGTGCCAGCTCCCTCTTCAGACCGTCGGTCAATGCTCTCTGGTCCAAAGGGTCAATGCCCCGCAAAACCAACCGGTCAATATGCAACGTCACGCGCGCATCGTTCATACCCACCCCCGTGTCTCAGCAGCCGCAATGGGACGCTCGGTCTTCACGGCCTCCAGTTGCGTGGCCTGGAGCAGATGCTCCATGCGAACGGCGCTGCCCGCTTCCGCGGCGAGAAAGGCAGCATTCAAAGCAATGTTGCGGATGTTGCCGCCGGACATGTTCAGGCTCGCCAGCTTTGCCGCATCAAGTGCCTCGGTCGGCGTCTGCTCCGGAAACACGCGCGCCCAGATAGCCGCCCGATGCGCCGCGTCAGGGAACGGAAAGTCCACCGAAAAGCGCAACCGGCGTTGAAATGCCTTGTCCAACGACGCCTTGGTGTTAGTCGTCAGCACCGCAATGCCCTGGAAACTCTCCATGCGCTGCAGCAGATAGCCGACTTCGATGTTGGCGTAGCGATCGTGGCTGTCCTTCACTTCGGCGCGCTTGCCGAAGATGGCATCGGCTTCGTCAAAGAGCAGCAGCACTCCGCCGCTCTCCGCCGCGTCAAAGACCTGCTTCAAGTTCTTCTCTGTCTCGCCAATGTACTTGCTCACGACCGCCGACAAGTCAATGCGGAACATATCCAGTTGCAGGTCTGCGGCCAGCACCTCTGCAGCGAGTGTCTTGCCGGTTCCGCTGGGACCGGAGAAGAGTGCGCTCAACCCCAGCCCGCGCCGTCCGCGCGCGGAGAATCCCCACTGCTCATAGACCATCATGCGATTACGCGACTGCGCCGCCAGTTGCCGCAGCGCCGACATCTGCATCTCCGGCAGAATCAAATCCTCCCACACAGCAGCCGGCACGATGCGCTCGGCGAGCATCTCCATCTGCGGTCGCGCCAACGAACGGCAGGCGCTCCACAGCCGCGAAGAGAGGCGTTCGCGGTCGCTGCCCTCGCGTGCGACGACAGACGTTCCCAGCGTCACAATGCTCTCCGCACTCAGACGGAACTGCTCGGCAACCTGATCGACCGCCGCGTGCAACTCCTCCGCAGCCGGCCCCAGCGCGACCTCCCACATCTGCTTCTGCCCCAGCGGACCGGGCTTGTCCACCTCATACGACTGTAGTGTGCGATGCAGACGCAGGGGCTCCCGACTGGCGATGAACAACGGTCCGGGCAGCCGCTCCGCCAACTGCCGCGCCGCAGGCGTCAGCGTCTCACTCTCCCACTGCAGCAACAGGAATGCCGGCAGCAGCAGCGCCTCGCGCGTCCACACCGCCAGAAATTGTTCCATCTCCGCGCCTGTAGCCGGGGTGTCCTCCATACGCAGTACATACAGTGAACGCCCGGCGCGATCAGCCAGCAACGACGCCAAGCCCTCCTGTCCCATGGGGTCATCTCCGAACAGATGCAGCACCGGCGCGGGCGCCAGCTCACCCTCCACCATCGCGATGGTCTCGGTAGCCAACCGGTAGTGCTTCTCGGCCAGCCACTCAGGGCCGTGTTTGGCATGGAGTACACCCTCCAACCGCTGGTCCAGGCCGTTCACGCCTGCCAGGTAGTGCAGCACCCGCTCGTCGATGTGCAGTGGCGCTGCGGTGAAGCCGTGCCCGCTCTCCATCTCAATCAACCGGTAGCGGCGCAACGGCGCGGTCGGCGCCAGCGCACTCCAGTGCGGATTGCGCAGTGTGGCCATCGCCAGCGAGAAGGTCACAAAGCAGCGCTGGGGACGCCCCACCAACTCGCCGCAGCGGTCGGCGAGCGCGGAGTCCATCTCCACGCCCGCGCACAGCAGCAGAAGTTCGCGCTCGAACACACTCAACTCGAAGATCCGGCTCAGCGTGTCGATCGCGCTGGGCGAGTCCGATGATGCGGTGAGCAGATCGTCCCCACTGGTCTGGCCGGTGTCGCCCAAACGACGCCGCAGCGCGGCGAACTCACAGACCAGCGCCCTCTGGTTCTGATCCGTCCACTCCATGGAGGTCTCCATCGTCATAGCGTCACCCACGGGCCGTTGAACACCGGTGGAAACGGAGTCCACTGCACATCCACCTGGCTGGTTACGCCATCCACAGTGAGTCTCGCCAGCAGAGGCGTCGCGGTTGGCAGGCCGGGATCGAACTGGAATTTGAGTGTATCCGTCCTACTTGGGAACGGTTGCGCCAGCGCACTCTTGCTCACGTATGGCGAGGCCTGGGTGCTCAGCGAGAGCGAGACCGTCTGCCCCGGCCACACCCAGGGTGTAATTCCCGAGACTGTTACGGACGTCAGGTCCGTCTTCGGCACCGGGGCCGTGACCGCGGTTTGGGTCGGCAGCGTGGGCGAGATGGCCAGCGGCAGCACGTTGCTGGTCTGCGTCACAATGGGTCCGCCAGGCGATGCCTGCACAAACTGTACGGCCAGATCGTATACCCCAGCCGGATAGTAATGATGCACGGCCTCCAAGGGCAGCGAGAAGGTCACCGCTCCCCCGGGCGACGGCGTCACCGTGGGACTCATCTGGATGCCGTAGCGCTGATTGCTGATAGACACCTGCGCCGCGCCGCCGAGATTCTCGCCGATGACGATCACCCCATCGCCGGGCAGCGCCGCAGTCTGGTTCGGTTTAAATTGAATCTGCGAGATCTGCGCAGCCAGCATTGGCTGCGCACCAAAGACCCGTCGCAGTACAGGCAGCGCCTGGTTGGCGGGCTCCGTCGGCTGCATCAGCACCACAGAGACCAGAAAGGCAAACGTAGGCCTGTAGTCGGCCTTGAGCGCCGTCCACAACCAGGCCATCTCCTCGCGGCCCATGGTCTCCGGCGTGATCTTGATCATCTCAATCTGGTCGGCAAGCCCGATGTCGTTGAGCAGTGGCGTTAGCGGGTTCAACGGGTAGATCGCCGGTGGCCCCACCAGCGTCTGGAAGGCTGTCCGGATGTCCTGGCGCGTGAGCGTCGGTGCCTCATGCAACATCATCACTGCGTAGCCCAGCAGCGCCTCGGCCTGCCATGCATCAGAGCCGTAGGCCGTAAGCAGGTAGTGCAGGTTCAGCGCCAGCGGCGGATTGCTCAATCGCCGGGTCCCATCGGAACTCATCTGTGCCAGGTCGTTGTTGCGCCAAGCGGCATTGTGGGTTACCTGATGCATAAACAAATTCACCTGGTTTTCCACGTCCGCAGCGCCGTGATGCCCAATGGTCACCTGGTCCGGCGCCACGCAGGAGACATTCACCGTGCTGGAGAATCCCTGCGCGGTGCTGTACATGTCGTTGAGGTAGTACTGCAACACCGCCGTCACCCCGGAAATCGCCAGCGCGTTGCTCATCGCGCCCTTCCATCCCGCCGCTTCAGATACTCATCGAGCGTCTGCGACTTCCGTGTGGGCGCTGCGGAACGCGCCGGAGCCGGCGGCACCGCGACGACTTCGATGCGGCCAATGTGAATCTGTATGTCATCGCTCCCGCGCTGGTGTTCGCGGCCTACTTCGAGCGGCATCCTCTCAACGCCCAGGCGCCGCTTTGCCGCGACGGTCCATGCCGCCGGATTCGTCCGCTGCGCTTCATCGCGCGGTGGGCGTTCCGGCAGCACTTCCTCGCGGCGGGCAGATGCTGTCCACTCCTCCACCAGGAGCGGCTGCACTCTCAGAGATAACGGCTCGGTAGGAGCTGGTTCAAACGTAGCTTCCAGAGCTCTCTGTGCTGCTCGCGCGTCCTCGGATTGCATCGCGCGCGCCTCTACCTGTGCCTTGCGCTCAGGAGTCTCCGGCTCAATCGGGTGCCGTGGCAGCAGCAACTCCACCGGATGCGGTTCGTCTGCCCGGGCCGGGCCTCTTAACGACTGCGCGCTCCGCACATCTTCCTGCATCTCCGCCGACGTCGCACGCTCTCTCGGAAGCATCGGTATTGTGGACTCTACCCGCAGCTCGGCGTTCGCCGCCTGCTCCGGCAACTCCGTGGGATCCAGCGGCGCGTTTTCTCGGATGATGTCGTTTCCATCCGGGGCAGCCGACCGCTCCACCCGTAACGCCGGTTTGCGCGTCTCCAGCGTCTCCTCCACAATCCCCTTTTGCCGTGCACCCGAGAACAACGTGCTGACGAACGGATGGACCGCGCGCTCCGGTCGCATGGCGCTGGCTGCCAGTCGCTCCAGATAGCCCCTCATGCGCGCACCTGCCCCAGATAGAACTCGCGGCGCGCTGCCGGCAGAGCCAATATCTCGCGCTCACTCCAGCCGTAGGCCGACGCCAGCGTGTGAACCTCCAGCAACAGCCGCTTGGCACGGCCCCCCATCTCCGCCCAAAGGAAGCCGGGCAGGTCTAGGCTCTCCTCAAAGGTCACCGCGCAACTAGGACACTCGAAGCTCAACAATATCTCGGCCAGCGGATCGGCCTCCGCCATGCGCTCTCCGACGGCCTCCATCCACTCCTCGGTCCAAAATTCATCCTTCCACGGCAGCCCTTCCCCGTTCGCGCAGCACCGGCTGAGCAGCTGCCGCGCCGCGGCGGTGGCGTCCTTCTCTGTGGCCACCGCGGCCAGATCGCGGCTGGTGGGCAGGCGGAAGTTGCGCCCACGCACTTCGATCTGCATCTCCGGCTCGGCACCCTCTGCCAGCGCACGCCCGTCGATCTCGAACTCCAGTTGCTCCTCGCACCGCCGGCAGGACATCCATCCGCGCAACGAGGCTCCGAAGGCTGCCACGCGCAACTGGGCCAGCGCGCGGTTGCGTCGGCCCAGCGGCCAGTCGGCAACGCTCTCCCGCAGCTCCGGGAACGCGGCCTGTAAAGCCAGAACCCCCTGATCCAGAGGGTGCAGCGAGCGACCGGTCTCCCACAGCGCCAGGACATCGGCTTGGGTCAGAGTCCGCATCGGTTTTAGGTTGCAAAGACGCTCAGCGTGGGTTCGACCGGCTCGGTCACGCTGGTGTCGCGCTCCCATCCTTCGGTCTCCAGCTTGATGTGTTCTATAGCAATGGCATTCGCGTTGGCATCGAGATCGGGCATGGCCTGGTACTCGGATACCCAGCAGCGGTAGATCTTGTAGGCCATCACTAACTGGCCGGCCTCGTTGTAGAACTCCAGGTAAATGTCCTTGCGGAAGTTCGCCAGCGACACCTCCGAGCCCAGTCCAGCGCCATAGTTCCACACCAGTCCTGCCCAGTCATGAAAGGCTTTGTCCTGGGTCAGGCCGCGCTCCAGCGTAATCGCGTCGTACTTGTTGCGGCCCGGTGACTTGTGCGAAGTGGACGGATCGCCGCCAAAGCGGTGTTCCACCACCTCCGTTGTGCGCTTGAGCGTACTCATTTTGCTTACGGCTGCGACATAAACGCCATCCCACTTCAGGCGAAACTTGAAGTTCTTGTAAGGGTCCAGCCGCGTCGGATTTGCGGTAAACATGGCCATATCGGTTCTCCTTGCCTAGAGTTGACGGTTGTTGTCTTAGCTGTTCAGCATCTGCGTAATCTGGATCACGACGAATTCCGCAGGATACAAAGGCGCAAAGCCCACCGTGATGTTCACAATGCCCAGCGCAATGCTGGAGTCCGGGTTGTTGTCGCCGTCGCACTTCACAAAGTACGCCTGTTCTCGTGTGCTGCCGGCGAACGCTCCCTTCAGGAACAAGTCCTGCAGGAAGGTCCCGATGCTCAACCGCACCTGGCCCCATAGCTGCTCGTCGTTGGGCTCAAATACCACCCATTGCGTCCCTTGGTACAGGCTGGACTCCAGAAACAGCGCCAGCCGCCGGATAGGAACGTACTTGTACTGCGAGCCAACGGCGTCGGCGCCGTCCATGGTTCGTGCGCCCCACACCACATTGCCGTAGACCGGGAACTGGCGAAGGCAGTTCACCGCCATCTGGTTCAGACC
>Ga0302154_10003925_pt1 | contig 10702 bp, 14 predicted proteins | sample I_Bog_N2_3_FD_193507 | JGI IMG/M metagenome (GOLD analysis project Ga0302154, IMG submission 193507) | Peat permafrost microbial communities from Stordalen Mire near Abisko, Sweden - I_Bog_N2_3 | ecosystem: Environmental > Terrestrial > Soil > Wetlands > Peat | place: Sweden: Abisko, Stordalen...
CGCTGGAGGCGGGTTGTTCGACGCTTTTGACCGAGGACATGCAGGACGGCCGGGTGATCGACGGGCGCCTAACCATCCAAAATCCATTCGCTCAGGCCCAACAAACCGGAGGCCGATGAAGGGCGCCACCCTGTGAGGCTACATAAGATAGATTCTGGGGCCTTAACGGGTTACCGTGTTCATCGGTTGAGCGCACCCCAGCGAGATGACGCGCGCTCGTCGCTCTCGATACGATAGTGCCGCGCCATTCCGGCGAATGGATGAAAACTTCTGCCGGGTGATCGAAAGCCGGCAGTGGGCTGCCGACCACCGGTGACACGGAGACGACGCGCCGGTCTTCCGGAAGGTTACGCCAGGTGGTCAGCGCCGCCGGCTACGACGCGGCGATCGACCGTATCCACCTGCAAGGCCGGGAAGACACCGGCCGATCTCAGCCGCCATCAATTCATAGTCGCCGCCATGCGATGCCCGGGAGGCCTCGATCCAGCGGCGCGGGTTTAAGCGGGCCAGGTCCATGGGATGACCGGCCTGCTCGGCCAACCGCTCAAGGTAAAAGAGCTGGGCGCGACCGTTCCCTTCGCGGAAGGGGTGGACATAGTTCACGTCGCCCATGATCCGCCCAGCCGCTGCCGCGAACTCCGCGCGGCCTAAGCCGCGCAGAAAATTGGCTCGCTCAAGGCGTTGGTAAATGTCCTGCATTCCGGTCTCGATGAACCGGCGGAACTGGAATTGATGACCGCCCTTGGCGATCTCCACCGTGCGGACGTCCCCTGCCCACTCGTAGATATCCTGGAACAGGTGCCGATGGATGGCGCGCAAGTGCGCGAGGTCAAAGCCGCCGGACGGGATGCCCTCGGCGGCGCGCTGCGTGACAAATAGTCGTTCCATGCGGGCGAGTTGCCCGGCATCGATGAGATCCAGCTTATTCCGCAGGACGGTCGAACCCGGATAGGCGTACGGATCGTCCGTGATCACTCCGCCGCGAGCTTTGCCTCCGTGGCAAGGATATAGGCGCGGCGGCGCTCGTGCGGCCATGCCTCTCGCTCAAACATCTCGAACATGGCTATGTCCTCGGCACTGAGCGGGTTGCCCTCGATCTCCTGCAAACGTGTGGCCACGAGCCGACGATTTCGGGCCGCGGCGAGATCGACTGTGGGCGGGGCGGGACCATCAAGCATACGATTTTGTATCACAAAAGCCGCGGCTCGGCCAGTCGTGCAGTGTCGGCGCAAATCGGCAAGGACGATCCGCTCACGGCCTTCGGCCGCGAGGCGACCGAGGCGCCCCCAGTCCGGTTCCGTTGCCGGCCCCCGGGGAGCCGTCATGGCGGCGATGTAGCACGGAGCAGTTTTACCTGCTTTAGGTGTTGCAGGCCGAGGCCGCATTCGCAGCCAGCTTCTCGTGGAAGAGACCGAAGAATTCGTCGCGGTCAAAAGCGAAGTAATCCCCGCCCCGCCTTAGTGGTGCTACTGCAATGGCATGGCGCAGCGCTCGCCCACGTGCATCGTCGGCGTGGATCTCAGTTCCTGTGAGGCTTCGGTCTAGCGCGCCGGCGGCCGCCAGCCGTGCCTGGATAGCACCGAGAATCACGCTGTCGTTCAGGCCCAACTCGACGGAGAGACCGCCAAACAGCACTCGCACCCGTTCCCGCGGAGATGCCTTTGCGGGAAAGGCCGACATGATCTCGATTGCAACCCGGAGCCAATCCGGCTGCACGTTCGCGTTGATGATGTCTGCCGCTGTCGCTTGCGCCAACGCACGTCTCCCTGCGGTATCCGTTCGTCATGCGCCGCTGCAAAGCAGGCGAGCCCTAACCTAACGCCGCGCCGGCGGCGCGCAGCTCCTCGCCGAGTTCAGCGACCGGCAGCGCGCAGTCTCCCCAGCTCCAGCTAGGCTGCATCATGCACGGTGGGTCGGAAGCGGTCGTCAAACTGCGGGCAGCCGGGGCAGTTCAAGAAGCACGCGACGGCGTCAACGTCCACAGTAGGAGGCTTCGATGAGGCTGCGGATCGTCCTTGGAATTACCCAGATCGTCGGTCTTATAGTTTTGTTCCAGGTGGTCCGGCACCTCTAGGCGAGCTGTCGGTTACGCCAGCAGCCGCGGCCGCATTCCCGGCCTCCCCGATCGCGCGGCCGCCTCATCCGCCGATCAACTCGAGCAACTGCTGCTCGTTCAGGCGTTCGGCGGTTTCCGCGCCCTCCAGGAGTTCGGTGGCGCCGACGCCCAGCCCGCCGGCTTGGCCACAACCTCCGCCGCGGTCCGCGCAAATTCTAAGCACCCGCCGGCGGCAAGTATGCTCGTCCAGGACTCTTTGGTGTCGCCAAGACTTATCAGCGCTGCGACGAAACGTCCACGGACGCCAGGGCTAAGGCAGCAGGCTTGGCGGAAGAGCAGGGTCGCCGGGCGCGTCTGGTAGAGGCGCCCGACGGCTGCCTCATTCAGCGTGCCACCACGTTCGAATTGATGGACTTCCCTTCGGAGTCGGTGGCCCGATCTGCCGCGACCGCACTCGCCTGCCGGCGCTGCCGCGATACCGCCCGGCGCAGGGATGCCGGCTCCGCCTGAGCCTCAGGAAAGGCAAGCGGGGCCGATGCCCTATTGCGTTCCCGACCGACCCGCTTCTCTGCACCAGACGATAACGCGGCAGCCGGCTGTGCAGGAGCCAGCCCGGCCATCGGCTCGTCGGCCATCTTGGTTCGCCGTCCGCCTCGCATAGCGCTGCCCTGACGCGCCTTCGTAGTGTGCCGGTCTTCCGGTGCAAAGACAGGCGCCGGCGCCGTGGTGCCGCCTTCGGCGGCAACCTCGGTCGGCGTCGGCGCTGCAACCGGCTTGGCCACGACCGGGACTGACGGTGGACCTTCCACTGCCGGCGCGGAATGGCCGGCTTCAACCTTCCGCAGCGGTCGCGCCCCCGTCCTGCGTAGAGACAAAGGTTCCGCCTGAGCCTGAACGACGGCAATCGGAATGGCTGCCTGATGGGGCGCCTGGCCGGGGCGCTTTAGCCCATCAGGCGATAAAGCGGCGACCGGCTCGGCAACAGCCGACCCGGCCGGCGGATCCTCTATGGTCTCGACCAGCGCCCGCGCATGGTTGGCGACACCCGGTTGCGAGCTGGGACCGGGCTGGCTCCCAGGCGTCATGACCTCAACCGGCAACGACGCCGCCTCGGTGGTTTCGGCGGCAACCGCGATCGGCGTCAGTATCGCTGCGACAGGCTCAGCCTCGCGCAGCCCGGCCTGCGGGGAGCCCTCCGGCGCCCCGACGATCTCCGGTTCGACCGCCGGCGCGGGCGCCGGCAGCAGCGCCACGGTGCGCTGTGCGGAGCGACAGACCGCCTCGGCGGCCAGATCCGGCGCGATGAACCCGCTGAACGCCTGTCGCAGGTGGTCAAGCGCGCGGCCCGCCAAGTGGCCCAGCATGCCGGCGCGCAGACGCCAGCGCGATGTGCTAGCAATGTGATTGGTCATCAATGGAATGCCCTCAGTGTTCTCGTTGCGTGGCCAGGTGCGGCGGGTGCTGTAACACCCGCCGCGCCACCCTCTGCCGGGAACCGCCCGGCGCGGATCGGCTATCCGGTCACCTCCCGCTCAAGATCGGCCCGGTTGCGTTCGACGAGATCGGCGAGCACCGCCGACACCGATGGTCGCCCGCCATGCAGATTGGCCCGCTCCACCGCCACCCGGCGCAGCAGTGCCAGTGTGGCTTTGGGAACGTGGATCGCGGTGGTGGTCATTTCCTCCGAGGTTGCGCGGCGGGCCATCCTGCCGGACGCAGCGTCGCGCTCGGCCTGAGCCGGCGCATCACGCCACGTGGCTTGCCGTTCGGCTTCGACGCGGTCCCTTGCGACCTTTGCGAAGGCGATCAGGCTGCCCTTGCGCGGTTCGGCCATCCGTTGCCCCCTTCCTGCTCAGTTTGTTTGCCACCGCGGCCAGCACGGCGATCTCCTGGTGCCCGACCGAGCCGGGCGCGAAGCCACCGATCCAGTCGTACACCGTGCTACTGTCCACGAAGGCACCGCGCAGCCCGACCGCCGGTCCAACCGGCTCGCCCATCTCGTGCAGTGCCGCCTCGATCTCCCGGCCGGCCGCCATGCGCCGATCCACCTTGGACGGCACCAGCAATGCCGCGGGCTTGCCGTCGCCGCGGGCGGCGCGGGCTTCGTGCAGCATGGCGAGGGCCTTGCCGGCAGCGCGCAGATCGAGCCCGGACGGCGTCACCGGCACGACAAACAGATCGGCCAGGATCAGGGCGGCGGCGGTTGCCGCACCGCTGTGCGGCGGCAGGTCGATCACCACCATGTCGGCGTCGATCGCGGTGATCCGCTTGATCCAGGCCTGCGCGTCGCGTTCGTCGTCGAGCGGCAGCGCCTCGCCCTCGATCGGCAGGTTTCCGGCGGCCAGCCACTCGGCCGCCGTGGCCTGGGCGTCGGCGTCGATCAGCCGGACGCGGCATTTCGCGGCGAGCTGGCAGGCGATGTTCACCGCCAGCGTGCTCTTGCCGACGCCGCCCTTGAGATTGCCGATCGCCATGACGAGCGCCATCCCGGTACCATATAAGCGAATTGATGATACAGCAAGTCGTGTCAATGACATTTAACTGCCGCGGCGGACCTCCCCGGGGCTATCGCGGCGTCCGCCAGCCAGGTTGAACCCCTCGCCGCAGCGTCAAGATGGCGCGGCCGGGAGAGAACGCGACGCCCGGCGGAGCCCGTGCCCGCGGCACGGTAAGGCAGCACTTCCTTGGAAACTGCGTTGCCAGAATCGGGAGGTATTGCTAGGTCGCCAATTCGTCGCTGGTCTGCACAAGGAGCAAGGAATGTCAAAGGCATTTATCGCGTCAGTCATTCAGGAGTCTGCCGAGCTTTCCGGGGTGGCCGCAAACCAGGCCGCGACCGATCTCATCGCCGCGATCGTCAAGGAGTTGAAGACGAGCGCCGGGTTCACGCTGCCGAGCTTCGGCACATTCCGGGTCGTCAAAACCAAGGCCCGAAAAGGGCTGAATCCGAGGACTGGCGAGCCCGTCAAGGTGAAGGCGGGGAAGACCGTCCGCTTCAAAGCATCGCCGACGCTGAAGAAGGCCGTCTAACCTCTCGAAGCACGGCAGCGTGAACATGGCGCTGCCGAAAGAGAGCGCGATGGCCGCCTGAAGGCGCCGCCGGGCAGGTGAGCGGCATAGCCCGGCCGGTCCGGCGTTGGAGGGTCATCGCTTCCGGCAATGACCGCTTACTTCGGGCACCCTGTTTGCTAACGTCGCCAGGGCGGCCTCGAGCGCACGACAGCGTCGGCAAACGCGCCCAACGGCGGGAGAACAGAATGGAACATCGCCAGCTCGGCGCGGCCGGTCCGCGCGTCTCCGCCCTCGGCCTGGGCTGCATGGGGATGTCGGGCATGTACGGTCCTGCCGACCGCGCCGAAAGCATCGCGACCATTCACGCCGCCCTCGATGCCGGCATCACCCTGCTCGACACCGGCGACTTCTACGGCATGGGCCACAACGAAATGCTGATCGGGGAGGCGCTGAAAGGCAGCCGGCGCGACCAGGCGCTGATCAGCGTCAAGTTCGGCGCACTGCGCGATCCTCGGGGTGGCTGGATCGGCTACGACGCGCGTCCGCAGGCGGTGAAGAACTTCCTGGCCTATACGCTGCAACGGCTGGGCGTCGCGCATGTCGATATCTACCGCCCGGCCCGGCTCGACCCGAATGTCCCGATCGAGGATACCATCGGCGCCATTGCCGAACTGGTGACGGCGGGCCATGTGCGCGCGATCGGCCTGTCGGAGGTTGGCGCCGACACCATCCGCCGTGCCGCCGCCGTGCATCCGATCACGGATCTCCAGATCGAATATTCGCTGATCTCGCGCGGCATTGAGAACGGCATCCTCGCGGCGTGCCGGGCGCTGGGCGTCGGCATCACCGCCTACGGTGTGCTGTCGCGCGGCCTGATCAGCGGACATTGGCGGAAGGACGCTGCCGGTGCCGGCGATTGGCGTGCCCACAGTCCTCGCTTCCAGGGCGACAACGCGGAACGCAACCTCGCCCTTGTGGAAGCGCTCCGGCGAATCGCCGCTGGGCGCGGCGTGAGCGTGGCCCAGATCGCGATTGCCTGGGTGCTGGCGCAGGGCGACGACATCGTGCCGCTGATCGGCGCCCGCCGGCCGGACCAGCTCGCCGAGGCGCTCGGCGCGCTCGAACTGCGGCTGACATCGGCAGACCTGGCGGCGATCGAGGGGGCCGTGCCGAAAGGTGCGGCGGCCGGCGAGCGCTACGCTCCGGCCCAGATGGCCCAGCTCGACAGCGAGCGTCCGCCGAGGTCGTGACGCCGTCCTCGACGCGCGATAGGCAACGGAGATGCGGAACCTCGACGACGTTTTCATCGGACTGGCGAACTCGCCGTTCCGTCAGCGCTTCAAGCTGGACGCCGGCGACCAACGCTATCTGGTAGAGAAAGGTCTCGACCTCGTCCTGGTTCATGCGTGGGAGTTCATCGATCGGCGTCTGGCCCCTGCCCGTCCGCCCCATGACGGCAGGCAAACGCCGTTCCGGGGCCATCCGGTCTTCGTTGCTCAACACGCCACAGCTACATGCTGCCGCGGGTGCCTGGCGAAGTGGCATGGTGTTGCACCGGACCGACCACTGTCTGCCGAGGAACAAGAGCACGTGATAGAAGCCGTGGGCCGGTGGCTCCGCGCTCAGGCTCCGATGGCGACCGGCGGTGCCGGCACTGCAGCCGCGGGATTCGGCCCTTCGACGCGTCCGCGGATCAGCGGACGGCGCAGCTCAGACGATCAGCAAGGCGAACTCCAACTCGATTGACGGCATCCCGTGGGTGACATCTCGCCACCCGCAAACTTTCTGGCGCACCGCGATGATTCGCCCCACGAAGGCTGACTTTCCGGTTTCGAAGATCCGCCGGTATTTGGAACCAGGTCCGATTGTTCTGGTCACTTCGCATTGGCAGCAGAAAGCGAACATCATGACGATGGGCTGGTACACGGTGATGGAGTTCACACCCTCGCTGGTCGGCTGTGTGATCGCCGCCGGCAATTTCAGCTTCGACCTGATCAGAAACAGCGGCGAATGCGTCATCAACCTTCCCACCACGCGTCTGATTGACTCAGTGGTAGGGATCGGCAATTGCTCCGGGCAGTCAATCGACAAATTCAAGAAATTCGGGCTGACGGCCGTCAAGGGCGCGGCAGTGGAGGCGCCATTGATAGCGGAATGCCACGCCAATTTCGAATGCCGGGTGACCGACGATCGTCTTGTCGAAAAATACAATTTCTTCATCTTGGAAGTGGTGAAGGCGCATGTCGCCCCGTCGCCAAAGCACCCTGAGACGGTCCACTATACCGGTGACGGCGTGTTCATGGTCGCGGGTAAGACCATAAGCCGCCGGTCGCAATTCAAGCCCGAATACCTCTGACCCTACGACATCGGCGCCTCCAGCTCAGCAGTGGCAGCCTCACACCGCGACGACTCTTCCCGCGACATCGTGCGTCCTGGCAACCTACGGCCGGATCAACCGATTCGAGGAAGCCGACTTGAGCCAGACCGACGAGCTTGCCGGGGTGAAGGCCCGGATCAAGACGCTGACCGAGCGGACGGTGGCGCGCGGTTGTACCGAGGCGGAGGCCATGGCGGCGGCCGAAATGGTCGGCCGCCTGCTGGAGCGCTACGCGCTCACCATGGAGGAGGTGGACGTTCGGCAGGAGCCGTGCGTCCAGGTTGAGGTTCCGCTCGGCGGCCAGCGGCGGCGGCCGATCGATGTCTGCGTGCCGGCGATCGCCCGGTTCTGTGACTGCAAGGTCTGGCTCGCCCGCTCGGAACAGCATGCACGCTATGTGTTCTTCGGGTTCGAGACTGACACCGCTCTCGCCTCCTATCTGTTCGCGGTGATCGACCGTGCCATCAAGACCGAGCTGTTGGGCGTCCGGCAGACCAGGAAGTCACTCACCGGCACCATTCTGCGGCGGGCCTCGGCGAGCTTCCAGCATGGCATGGCAGCCCGCGTCGCCGAGCGGCTCGAGACCATGCATGCCGATCGTGAGGCCGCCGTCGGTGCGCAGCGCTCCAACGGCACCGCGCTCATTCTGGTCCGGCACCAGGTCGTCGAGGACGCCTTCCGCGCCAGCAACGTCAGGCTGCACGCCCTGCCCGGCCTGACGCTGCGCCGGAATGCGGCGTATCACGCTGGCCGCGTCGCCGGCGAACGGGTCAACCTCAATCGCCCGGTCCACGGCAGCGACAGGGCGCTGCTGGCCTGATGCCGCAACGGGATTGGCAGCGGAGCCGGGTCTATGCGTGGGAGAACCGGGTGATCGCGCCACGCGACCGAAGCCTCGTCCCCTTCCCAGCCGCCCAGGGCATGGTGAACGCGATCTGGTTGGAGATGGGCCTGCGCTATCCGCCGCGAGTGGAATCCCTGCCCGCCCAGGCGAGGACGCGCGTCGCCGACGCCGATCGCCTCACCATCCGCCTGCCCCGGCTCGCCCCCTCGTGGCATGTCCTGCACGAGATCGCCCATTCGATGAGCACAAGCCATGACGGACGGTCGGACGGCCATGGGTCGGTCTTCATGGGCCTCTACGTTCAATTGCTCGGCCGCTACCTGCGATTGGACGAGGCGGAACTGCTGCGGAGCCTGGCGGTCGCCGGCATCCAGGTCCACCCGCACGCCCGGCCGGTCTTCGTGACACATTGAACGGCGTCGGGCCCGGGTCTCGGTCAGGCGGGGCTCAGCCGCATCAACGGAATGCGCCGCTTGGTGCGGCGCTGATACTCCTCGCAGGGCGGCCACATCGCCAGCACCCGTGGCCAGACCGCCTTAACCTCGTCGTCCTCCAAGCGGCGCGACATCACCGGAAAGCGGCGGCTGCCGATCTCCACCTCGGCCATCGGCTCGGCCGTCAGGTTGAGATACCAGGCCGGATGCACCGGCGCGCCACCCTGCGAGCCGACCACGATCAGGTCGTCGCCATCGGCAAGGTACAGCAGCGGCACGGTGCGGCGCTGCCCGGACTTGCGGCCGGTCGTCGTCAGCAGGCAGACCGGCGCACCCGGCCGGAGGCGTCCCAGCAGCCGCTCCCCGCTCAGGCGATAGACCCAGGCATTCAGCGCGCTGAGGCGGCGCAGGAGCGACGGTTGCATCGGTAATCATCCGGTCCGGGGCTGAAGGCTGAAGGCCACACTCGCAGCGACAGTGCGGTATGGCCACAGCCTTACCATAGGGGCGGCCGGGCCGGAACGCGACGGGCCGGCAGATTGGCATGCACGACGACCCCCATAGGCCGCCCATAGCTTTGCGAACACCGGCGCTGAGGCGGAGCGTCGAGCAGAATGCGGCGGCGCACGACGCCTCAGACAGATCTCCAGCCGATACTGGACCCGTTGAGATGGAAGCCGGGAAGCGACGCAGACAGAGGGCGGCAGCGGCCACAGCGCCGACACCCCAAGAGAAGTCCGCGCGACGCCGTGCCTAGCCGGCCAGCCGAGCCCGTTCCACCGGTATTACGGCCGCTGCGGATGGCTGCTGTCTTCCGATCAGCGCCAACTCGTCGGCGGGCCAGCGCCGCAAGATCACTGTTCGGCCATGGTCTTCCAGACAAACCTCGCAGTGGATATCATGAGCCTCGGCGAGATGGCCGAACTCCTGATCGCTCGTGCCGCATTCGGGACACTGGAAGTGCCAGAAGCGGATCGTGGTGTCGGGGACCGCTGTCATGCAGCGACCCTGGATCAGCGCTCCGATTCGCGCCAAGCACCAACGGCGTTTTCGCGATCACACAACGCCAAGCAGGTGGGTGTCCGCTCCCCGGCCGGCGGCGCGTGCGAATCTGGCTCGGCTAGATCGCCGCCTTCAACTCCTTCGCCGGACGGAAGGCGATCTTCTTGCTGGCCTTGATCGTGATCGCCTCCCCGGTTGCGGGATTGCGGCCGGTGCGCTCGGGCTTGTCCTTCACTTCAAGGATGCCAAGGCCGCCGATGCGCAGCCGATCGCCGCTTTTCAGGTGGTCCACCAGGAGCCCGACCAGGTCGGTCAGAATCGCCTCGGCCTCCCGTTTCGCGATCTGCTCATGCTCCGCGACCTCGGCGGCGAGCTGCTTTAGCGTGATCGTGGCAACGGCAGCAGGCTTTGTCGGCTTCGCTACAGCCGGCTTCGATGCGGACGGCTTGGTGGGTGCCGTCGGAGCGCTGGTCGGCGGCGTCTTGGCTACCGGCACCTTGAACAACTTTGGTGGTGCCGCCTTCGCCGCGGCCTGCTTTCCTGCCATGACCGAGTCGCTCCTGAAGGTTTCCGTTTCACAGGTACAGAATCACGATCGGCAGCAAATCACAACTAGATATCACAGCGACAAGCCATTTTTGTCAGGCGGCTTGCTACTGCTATCGAGATATCGAATCCGGCCGCCCGGCGCATGGCCGAACGGAATAATCGGTACATGACGTGGCCGGGATGGCTTGGCTTCGCCCACTACTGTCCCACATCAAAAGATCTAATGCCGCCATTCCCGTTGTGAACGCGCGGGCAGCCGGCGGAAAAAAGTCTTCGGCGCTGCAAATGGTCACTCGACGACGGCAACCGGTCACATCCCCTCGGTCAGGCGGCGCTCGGCACCGGGATTTTTGGATGTGGCGTGCCGGTTCGCGCTGCCGCGATGAGATCGCGGGCGTAGGCCCAGGGATCGACGTTCCGCTTTCGGC
>Ga0302154_10003930_pt1 | contig 10698 bp, 12 predicted proteins | sample I_Bog_N2_3_FD_193507 | JGI IMG/M metagenome (GOLD analysis project Ga0302154, IMG submission 193507) | Peat permafrost microbial communities from Stordalen Mire near Abisko, Sweden - I_Bog_N2_3 | ecosystem: Environmental > Terrestrial > Soil > Wetlands > Peat | place: Sweden: Abisko, Stordalen...
AACCGGAATTGTAGTCACCGGCCATCGCACGCCAAGCCCTTTTCCCGATCATGGATGATAACAGATGATGCGGACATTTCGCGGCGGGCTCCTGATCGGGCTCGCGGTCGCGGTCCTGGTCGCCGCCTTGGCCATCGGCTACGAGCGCTACGACACCCGCACCCTGCAGCGCACGATCCGGCGCGGCGCGGTGCTGTGCGGGGTCAACAAGGGCCTGCCCGGCTTCTCGATACCGGATGACAAGGGCAACTGGACCGGCTTCGATGTCGATTTCTGCCGCGCGGTGGCGGCTGCGATCTTCGATGATCCGACCAAGACCAGCTTCATTCCGCTCGACGCCAGCGAACGCTTCAAGGAACTGCAGAACCGCAAGGTGGATATCCTGTCGCGCAATTCGACCTGGAGCCTGTCGCGCGAAACCGTCTACGACCTGTATTTCCCGGCGGTCGCCTATTATGACGGCGAGGGCTTCATCGTGCCGCGGGCACGCCACATCGATTCCGCGCTGCAACTCGACGGCAGCAAGGTCTGCGTGCAGTCGGAAACCACCACGCAGCTCAACCTAGCCGACTATTTCCGCGCCAACCACATGAAATATGAGGAAATCAAATTCGGCGGCCTCGACGAGGTCATCAAGGCCTATGATACGGGCCGCTGCGACGCCTTCACCGCCGATGTCTCCCAGCTTTATGCGCTGCGGCTCAACCTCGGCAAACCGAATGACCACGTCATCCTGCCCGATGTGATCTCCAAGGAGCCGCTGGCGCCGGTGGTGCGGCAGCGCGACGACGACTGGATGATGATCGTGAAGTGGACGCTGTATGCGATGATCAACGCCGAGGAACTCGGCGTCACTTCGAAGAACATCGACGAGGCGCTGAAGTCCAAGAAGCCCGATGTGATGCGGCTGGTTGGCACCGAGGGCAGCTATGGCGAGGACCTCGGACTGAGCAAGGACTGGGCCGCGCGCATCATCCGCCATGTCGGCAATTACGGCGAGGTCTATGAGCGCAATGTCGGCGCCGGATCCAAGCTCGGCATTCCCCGCGGCCTCAACCAGCTCTGGAACGAAGGCGGTATCCAGTATGCGCCGCCGATAAGGTGAGGGCGCTCAATACCCCTTCATCCCGGCCAACCGATCCGCGTGAAAATGGCTGTCGCCGAACAGTTCCTGGCAGACCCGGGCGCGCTTCATGAAGAAGCCGATGTCGAACTGGTCCGTCATCCCCATGCCGCCATGCATCTGTACGGCTTCCTGCACCGCGAGCGTCGCGGTCGATCCGGCGCGGGACTTGGCTGTGGCGACCGCCGCGGCGGCGTGATCGGCGTCGCCATCGAGCGTCTGCAGCGCCTTGAGCACCGCGGCGCGGGTGATCTCGATCTCGATATACAGCTTAGCGGCGCGGTGCTGCAGCGCCTGGAATTCGCCGATCAGCTTGCCGAACTGCCGGCGTTCCCGCAAATAGGAGAGGGTGCGGCTGAATACCTCCTCGCTGAGCCCGAGCATTTCCGCGGCCACCGCGCCGCGGCCGATATCGAGCAGGCCCTCGATCAGGCCGATGCCCTGATCGACCTCGCCGAGCACACCGTCGGCATCGACCTCCGCCTGGTCGAATACGATCCGGGCCGCATTGTGCGAATCGACCATCGCCGTTCGTTCAATGGCGATGCCCTTCGCCTTGGGATCGACCAGTAACAGCGTCAGGCCGTCGCGTTCACCGGCGGAGCCTTTGGTGCGCGCCGCGACAATCAACAGCTCGGCGGTATGGCCGTCGACCACAAAGGCCTTGGCGCCATCAAGCCTGAAGCCATTGCCGGAACGCGCCGCGCGCAAGCTGGTCTGCAGCGGGCGATGCTTGGCGCCCTCATCGATGGCGAATGCGGCCAAGAGCGAGCCGTCGGCGATTTTGGGCAGATAGGCGGATTGCTGCGCGGCGCTGCCGCCGCGCGCGATGGCGGAAGCCGCCAGCACCGCGGTCGACAGAAACGGCGACGGCATCAGGGTGCGGCCGATTTCCTCCATCACCACCCCAGCCTCGACCGCGCCGAGGCCGCTGCCGCCGAACTGTTCCGGCACCAGCAGGCCGCAAAATCCCATCTCGGCGAAGGTTGTCCAGAGCTCGCGGGAAAACCCGGTCGCGTCCTGGCTGTCGCGCAACTGCCGCAGATGCGACACCGGCGCCCGGTCGCTGATCAGCCCGCGCGCGCTGTCGCGCAGCATCGCTTGTTCTTCGCTGAGGATGAGGGCCATGGCTTGCTTCCGGTTCAGGTAGTGTGAGGCGCGAGATGGTTCGGAAGAGTTCTGATGCGCTGTCGCGCATCTTGATGCATGAAACTCGCTCCGCCGTCATTGCGAGCCCTCTTGGGCGAAGCAATCCAGCTTGGCGCAGCAAAAGAAGCTGGATGGCTTCGTCGCGAAGGGCTCCTCGCCATGACGGGGCTCCATTTACAGGTCTTTTTCAGGAGGGCGGCTTGCGGACGCAACGCGTCGCGTAACGCAGGGCGCACCTCACGCCCCCGGCAGATCCAGGATCCGTTTCGCCACGATCCCGAGCATCACCTCGGAGGTGCCGCCCTCGATCGAATTGGCCTTGCTGCGCAGCCAGGCGCGCGGCCGGGCGCCGCCCTTCGAGCGCGGGCTTTCCCATTCCAGCGCATCGATGCCGCCCGCCGACATCAGGATCTCGTGGCGGCGCTTGTTGAGCTCGGTGCCGTAATATTTCATCGCCGAGGAAAACGCCGGATGGCCCTGCCCGGCCTTGGCCAGATCGACCGCCCGCTCCGCGGCGCAGGCCAGCGCCGCCTCGTCGACCTCGAAGCGCGCAATTTCCGCGCGCAGCATCGGATCCTGCAGCCTGCCCTGGTCGTCGGCGCCGATGCTGGCGGCGGCGACCTGGCCGAGCGGCCGGCCAAAGCCGCGCTCGCCCATGCCGGAGATCATCGCCCGCTCATGCTGCAGCAGATATTTGGCGACGTCCCAGCCGCGGTTGATGGCGCCGACCAGATGGGTTTTCGGCACCCGCACCTGATCGAAGAAGGTTTCGCAGAACGGCGAATAGCCCGAGATCAGCAGGATCGGCCTGGTCGATACCCCCTTTGAGGCCATGTCGAACAGGATGAAACTGATGCCGTCATGCTTCTTCGCTGAGGGATCAGTGCGCACCAGACAGAAGATCCAATCGGCGTGATTGGCGTAGGAGGTCCAGATCTTCTGGCCGGTAATGATAAAATCGTCGCCATCGCTGTCGGCGCGCGTCTGCAGCGAGGCGAGATCCGATCCGGCATTGGGCTCGGAATAGCCCTGGCACCAGCGGATCAGTCCGCTGGCGATCTTCGGCAGATGTTCCTGCTTCTGCGCCTCAGTGCCGTATTTCAACAGCGCCGGACCGAGCATGGAAATGCCGAACGAGGTCAACGGCTGCCGCGCGCCGATCGCCGCCATCTCCTGGCGCAGGATTTTTGTCTGTTCGCCATCGAGCCCGCCGCCGCCATAGGCCGTGGGCCAATCCGGCACCGTCCAGCCCTTGTCGCGCATCCGCTCGAACCAGACCCGCTGCGGCTCGGAGCTGAAACGGGCGTTGCGGCCGCCCCAGAACGTATCCGCCTCCGAGGTCATCGGCCGTCGCATCTCCGGCGGGCAATTGGCCTCCAGCCAGGCGCGGGTTTCCAGGCGAAAACCTTCCAGATCGGACATCGGCGTTTCCATGTCAGGCGGTCGATGACAGCGCGTGCCGCCCGCTGTTGCGGTGTTTCGCCGGACCTTAACGGCGATGGCGCGAAATTCAAGTTGGCCTGGCGCAGCCCAGGAGGTTGCAGGCTAGGATGGCGGCGCGCGCCGGCGCCTAACGCCCGCCAAACCAGGGGAGTCCACATGCGCCTGAAGCTGCTTTCGCCTGATGAAATGACCGAGGACCAGCGGCAGACCTACGACGAATCGATCGCCAGCAAGCGCGGCAAGCCGCCGCCGCCGATGCTGGCCTGGCTCAACAGCCCTGAAATGGCCCGCCACGCCACACGGCTCGGCGCCGTGCTGCGCTTCGATACGGTATTTCCGGCCAAATTGTCCGAGATCGCGATCCTGGTGACGGCGCGGCACTGGACGGCGCATTACGAATGGTACGCCCACAAGAAGCTGGCGCTCGACGCCGGCCTCGACCCCGCCATCATCGACGCCATCCGCGACCGCCGCACGCCAGGTTTTGACGACCCCAAGGCTGCGATGATCTACGACGTCGCAAGGTCGCTGCACGAAGGCCATGGCCTGACGCCAGCGCTGTATGAGGCGGCGATAACGCTGCTCGGCGAGCGCGGCCTGGTTGAGATCATCGGTCTGTGCGGCTATTACACCATGGTGTCGATGACGCTGAACACGTTTGAATTCGAACTGCCGGCGGGCGAGGTGTCGGAACTGGCGTGAGCGACCCGCAGGCCCGTAGGGCGTAATAGCGCAGCGTATTCCGCAATTCGCAGTCGGCGCAGTACGCTGTCGCTATTGCGCCCCGAGAAATTCGCATTAATTTTATAGAAATTGCGCCCCTTTGGGGTTTTCCCCCGCTTGGTGTATTGCTTTCTCGTCAGCCATAAAGAACAGCAGCTCCCTGTTTTCCCGGGATTGGACGACGTTTCGTGCACGGCTCACCGTCGTGTATGGACCAGCCGAGCTGCTTCGCTTTGCGTGGTCGCATCCGGCTGTCAAAATGACCTGCAAAATCTCCAAAACCGTACTATTATCGGTGGGATGCAATAGGATTGACACAATGCATACGATCGAAATCAGCGATGACATCTACGAAGCGGCGAGGCGAACCGCCGCCCTCGATAGCATCGACGTGAATACCTTCATTGAAGGTCTTGTACGTCGTCACGTCGAGTATATCGACCTATTCCAGGAATCGTCGCCCGATATGCCGCCCTTCAGCCTGGAACACTACGAGATGGACCTTATCCCGGGGGAGTCGGAGAAAGATTACCAAGAACGCCTTAGGATGTTTACCTCCCTATGACTGCTCACGAGGACGCCCGATGCGTGGCATCGCCAAACTGTTCACCCATGGACGCAGCCAGGCTGTGCGTCTGCCCAAGGAATTCCGCTTCGAAGGCAAGGAAGTCCGGATCACCAAGATCGGCGACCGGGTGATCCTGGAGCCGATCGGCGACATCAGGCCGATGCCCTGGGATCTGATCGACGGTCTCGGCGACGCGTCCTTCATGGCCGAAGGGCGTGACCAGCCTGCCATTCCAGCCGTCCGGGTGGTGTTCGACGAATGATCCATCTCGACACCAATGTCGCGATCGCATTGTTGAACAACCGCCAACCCCAAATAAGGTCTCGCTTCGATTCCGCGCGGACGGCGGCGTTAATTTGCATGTCGGTCATCGTCTATCACGAATTGATGTACGGCGCGGCAAACAGCGAGCGCAAACAGGCGAACCAGGACAAGATCGCGATCTTCCTAGCCGCTGGCAATCTCGCTCTTCTGGCGTTTACCGGGGAAGACGCTCGCGAGGCTGCCGGCATCCGCGCCCATCTCAAGCGTCAGGGCACGCCGATCGGTCCCTATGACCTGTTGATCGCGGCACAGGCGCGGCGAGCCGGGTCGACGCTGGTGACGGCGAACACGTATGAATTCGAACGCGTACCGGGACTGATCGTGACGGATTGGGCAGCGTGATGGATGCGAAGGTGATTCCGCCCAGGCCGCGGCCGGACGTGGTTTTCGGGCCCATTGGACAGATGACGCGCTGCAAAGTAAATCACGGACGATGCCGCTGCTCGACCGGAGCTTTTGGACCACGGCCTTGGAGTGACGTTGATGCAGCCAATCGATGACCGGCCCACCGTCGCCGCGCCCGATGATGACCCCTATCTCTGGCTCGAGGACATCGAGGGGGAGCGCGCGGTTGATTTCGTCGAACGGCAGAGCGCGCGGACCCTGCAACAATTCGCCGATGCGGGCTTCGAGGCCGACCGCGATGCGCTGGCTGCGATCTACGACCGGCCGGACAATATCCCTTACGTCGGCCGACGCGGCGCATGGCTCTATAATCTCTGGAAGGATGACCAGCATCCGCGCGGCCTGTGGCGGCGCACCACGCTCGCGCAATTTCGAAAGCCGGAGCCGACCTGGGACGTCCTGCTCGATCTCGACCAGCTGGCGGCCGAGGAAAACCAGGACTGGCTCTGGGGCGGGGCCCAGGTGCTTCCGGGAAGCGAGGGGCCTGCGATGGTCAGCCTGTCCCGCGGCGGCAGCGATGCCGCAACTTTACGTGAGTTTGACATCGACACCCGGCGCTTTGTCCCCGCTGGTTTCGTGTTGCCGGAAGCCAAGAGCTACAGCGCCTGGCTCGATGCCGATACGCTACTGCTTTCCAGCGCCCATGGCGAAGGCATGGCGACCCTGTCGGGATATGCCAGGACCGTCCGGCTGTGGCGCCGCGGCACCGAGGTCGACCAGGCACCGGTGATTTTCGAAACCACGCCGGAGCAGATGGGCGCCTTCACGGAGGTGGACCGCACCCATGGTGCGGCGCGGATCTGGTTTCTCGAGCGGCTTGATTTCTTCAACAGCCGGATCTGGCTTGGCGACGGCAGCGGCGCCAGGACCAGGCTCGATCTGCCCACCGACGCCTCGGTCGAGGCTCATCAGGATTGGCTGGCGGTGAAGCTGCGCACGGCGTGGTCGGCCGGCGGTCGAGACCATGCAGCGGATACGTTGCTCGGCATCTCACTGTCGGCCTTCCTGGCCGGCGACCGCCAATTCTCTGTCGTGTTCGAGCCGGCGCCTCGCCGCGCGCTGCAGGGTTTTTTCTGGACTGCGGGAAAGCTCGTGCTGTCCATCCTCGACGAGTTGCGGCCGGTGTTCGAGATCTGCGCGCCATCGGCCGAGGGTTGGCAGCGGCGACAATTGGCTGGCCTGCCCGAGATCGGCATTGTCAATGTCTGGCGGCTCGACACCGACGAGGCCGAGAGCAATGGCGATCTCCTGGCCAGTGTCCAGGATCCGCTGACGCCGCCGTCCCTTCTGCTGATCGAAGAATTCGCAAGCCCGGCTGTCCTGAAGCAGGCGCCGCGAACCTTCTCAGCCGATGGGCTGGTGGTGACCCAGCACGAGGCGATCTCGGTCGATGGCGAGCGCATTCCCTATGTGCAGACCGGGCCTGCCACAGCGACCGGCGACGCGCCGGTGCATCTGTATGCCTATGGCGGCTTCGGCGTCACGATGCGGCCGGCCTATAATTCGGCGATCGGCAAATTATGGCTGGAGCGCGGCGGCACCAGCGTGGTCGCCAGCCTGCGCGGGGGCGGCGAGTTCGGCAGCCGCTGGCACGATGCCGGGCGCTATGCCGGCAAGCGGCTGGCGCATGATGACTTCGCCGCGGTCGCCGCCGATCTGGTCCGCCGTGGCGTGACCCGCCCGGGCCGGATTGCCGCCGAGGGCGGATCGAATGGCGGCATCCTGATCAGCAACATGCTGACGCGATACCCTGCGCGCTTCGGCGCGCTGTTCTGCACCATCCCGCTGATCGACATGCGGCGCTATTCGAAGCTCCTGGCCGGCGCCAGCTGGATTGCGGAATATGGCGATCCCGACAAGCCGGAGGAATGGGCCTGGCTGCAGACCTATTCCGCCTATCACACCGCCAGGCTGGGGGAGACCTATCCGCCGATCCTGATCGCGACCACGCGGCGCGATGACCGCGTGCATCCCGGCCACGCCCGCAAGATGACCGCCAAGCTGCAGGCGATGGGCTATGATGCCTGGCTCTTCGAGCCCGCCGCCGGCGGCCACGGCTATGGCAAGGACAACCGGGAACGCGCCGGCTTCACCGCGCTTGGCTATAGCTTCCTGAAGCACAAGATCGGCTGGACCGACTCGGTATGAGCGGCCGGCCCAGCTCAGCCGGCCTTCGTGCGTCCGAACACCACAATGAGATTGTTGGCCGGCATCTCGACGGTCTCGACCAAGTGCATCGCAACATCAGCGGCAAGCCATTGCAGGGCTTCGAGATCGCGCACGCCCCACTCCGGATTGGCTTCGCGCAGGCTGGCGTCGAATGCCGCATTGCTGGGCGCGGTGTGCCGGCCGGCGCGCTTGAACGGCCCATACAGCAACAGGTGCCCGTCGGGGCGCAGATAGCGCCCCGCCCCCGAAAACAAACCCTCGGTTACCCGCCAGGGCGCGATATGGATCACATTGGCGCAGAATACCGCGAGACCCAGCTTCTGGCCGCCGGCCTGCCAGACCTGATCGCACCAGGCCGGATCGGCCAGATCGATGGCGAGCGGCGCCCGGAGGTTGGGCAGGCCCGCCTGCGCCCGCCAGGCCGCGATGCTGCGGCGGTGTGGCGCGCTCAGATCGCTCGGCCACCAGATGATGTCGGGCAGGTGCCTCGCGAAATCCACCACATGCTGGCCGGTGCCGCTGCCGGCCTCCAGCACATCGCCGGATTTTCCGGTGAGATAACGCAGCAAAACCGAGCGGATCGCCGGATGGTTGCGATGGAACGCCGACGAATCGAGCCGGCCATCGGGTTCGACCGGCCGGCCATCCCGACCGAATTCAACGACATAATCGACCATGATGGACCTCAGCTCGCCATCTGCCATTAATGCCAGGATGGGGTATTGTGGCAATCAGCAACCGCGGTTCGCAGCTCGGCGCCGCGCGCATTGTCAGCCGAAAGCGGATATGCTTTGACCGCGGCGATCCTTAAACCATGCATCGCGTCGCGCCTGAAACAAGCTCCCATGACAAAGGTCGCCCTGGTTCCGCTGTTCACCGCCGCCGCGCTCAGCGCCGTTCTGTTGGCTGGCTCTGGCGGCGTCGCCGCCCAATCGACGGTTTCGGAAGGCAGGAAGCTGGCGTTCGACCGCGGCAAGGGCAATTGCCTGACCTGCCACGCCATCGCGGGCGGCGATCTTCCCGGCAGCATCGGGCCGCCGCTGCAGGATATCAGGAGCAGATACCCCGATCGCGCCGCGCTGGTCGCCATCCTCAACGATGAAACCAGGCGCAACCCGCTCACGGTAATGCCGCCTTTCGGTCGGAATCGGATTTTGACCGAAGCGGAAATCAACGCGATCGTGGATTTTCTGCAGACCTTGTGATGACGCAGCAGCCTTAAGCCAGGAGATCCGGAGATGAGCATTGACCACCCTGGCCTTGCGCCCACCCGGCGCCTCGTCCTGCAGGGCATCGTCACCGTCATGCTGATCGGTCTCGGCAATGGGCCCTGGCGACAAGCCTTGGCCGCGGCCAACGACCCCTATCCGGAAGACGCCTTCCGGCAGAAGAGCGAGGCGGACGCGATCCGGGCGCTCTATGGCAGGACCGCGGCGCCATCGGACCAGGTCAAGCTCGATGCGCCGGAAATTGCCGAGAACGGCGCGGTGGTTCCGATCGCGGTGAGCGCCACGCTGGCGGACGTCACCTCGATCGCGCTGCTGGTCTCGGGCAATCCGAACGCGCTGGCGGCATCGTACCGGATTCCGGCGGGTACGCTGCCGAGCGTCGCCAACAGGCTCAAGATGCAGCAGACCTGCAACGTGACCGCGATTGTGGAAGCCGGCGGCCAGCTCTACAGCGCCACCAAGGAAGTCAAAGTCACCGTCGGCGGCTGCGGCGGCTGAGCGCCAAGCGGCCCCGAGGGAATTAAAGGAGGATCAAGATGGCATCAAGCATTCGCGTTCGGGCGATCGCAAGCGGCGACACCACCGAGGTGCAGGCGCTGATCCAGCACCCGATGGATTCCGGATTCGTCAAGGACGAACAGGGCAGGCTCATTCCGCCGCATTTCATCCAGCAGCTGCACGTTGAACATGACGGCAAGGACGTTTTCGTCGCGTCCTGGGGACCGGCCGTCGCCAAGGACCCCTATGTCAAGTTCAGCTTCAAGGGCGGCAGCAAGGGTGACGAGCTCAGGGTCAGCTGGATCGATAATCAGGGCGCCACCGATCAGCTCGCGGCGAAGATACAGTAGCGGCCCCTGCGGAGAGGTTCTCATGCGCTTTCGCGCACACTCGAATACCTCGCCCCGCCCGGGCGAAGCTTTTGCTTCGCCAAGGCGGGGAGAGGTCGGCGCGAAGCGCCGGGTGAGGGGGACTCTCCACGAGTCGCATGCGTTGAGAGAAGCCCCTCATCCCGACCTTCTCGCCGCGAAGGGCGGGGAGAAGGAGAAGAGGCAGCTTCAGTTTCAGGAGCGCGCCAACGTGACACTGCGATCGCTGATCCATCTGGCCACGCTGGCCCTTACGCTGGCGGTGCTTGCCGCGGCTGGAACCGCGCGCGCCGACGAACTGCCCGATCCAGTGGCCGACGCCAAGGCGTTCCAGCGCTATTTCACCACAAAATTCCCGACGGTGAAGTGGGAGGATTTCGTCAACGGCCCCTATTCGATGAACGCGGACATGCGCCGGCAATGGCAGGAGATCGAACAATTCCCGCCTTACGAGTTTGCCCTCGATCTCGGCAAGGAGCTGTTCGGCAAGCCGTTCCGGAATGGCAAGAGGTACGCGGACTGTTTCCCCAACCAAGGCGTCGGGATCCGGCAGAGCTATCCGCTGTTCGATCCCACCCAGGGCAAGGTCATCACCCTCGAATTGGCGCTGAACCAGTGTCGCGAGAACAATGGCGAGCCGCCGATCTCTTATCTGAAGGACGACATGGCGGCGCTGACCGCGTATATGGCGTTCACCTC
>Ga0302154_10003941_pt1 | contig 10681 bp, 9 predicted proteins | sample I_Bog_N2_3_FD_193507 | JGI IMG/M metagenome (GOLD analysis project Ga0302154, IMG submission 193507) | Peat permafrost microbial communities from Stordalen Mire near Abisko, Sweden - I_Bog_N2_3 | ecosystem: Environmental > Terrestrial > Soil > Wetlands > Peat | place: Sweden: Abisko, Stordalen...
GTGAATTGCACGGAAACGGACAGAAACTTTTCCAGCCAAGCGGGGTTTCCGCTAAAGTCGTTCCCGATTCTGGATCGACACCGGGCTATTCCCATTTAGTGGGACTCAAAGGGGTAACACTTTGGTGTGGATTCGGGACGCTGAGACTTCAAAGTGACTATAATCACATGTGAATAAGAATGATCGACTCTCTCTAGAGTAGGTCGAAAGGAATCCGCCAAATGGCGACAGGTGACCTCGCCCTCGGTCAATTAGAGGGCGCAATCGGCGTGCGAGAGCGCGTCGTAAACGACTTCAGCATCAACGTGGCGACCGTGAACGGCTCCGGATCGCAATCCGCCAACAGCGTTCTGCTGAAGAGCATTTTCGGTATGGGCGTTCCCGTCAGCGGCAAAAACCTCTTCCCGTCGAACATTGCGGGGCTGCCCACCTGGTACACCATCCGCGCCAGCAAAGACGAATACGTGGCCCGCAAGCGCGAGGCGGAGGTGCTGGTGTCTCTTAATCCAGAAACCGCCAGGCAAGACGTGCTGGCGCTGGCTTCGGGCGGCGTGGTCATCTACGAAGAGAGCCTGAACCTGAAGCAGTATCGCGACGACGTGGTTTTTTACCCGGTGCCGTTCGACAAGATTACGGCCGCCGTTTGTTCCGAGGCCAAGCTGCGCAAGCTGGTCAGGAACATGGTATACGTGGGCGCCGTGGCGCAGATACTATCCATCGACCTTGGTGTTGTGGAGAGCGGCCTGCGCAAGCAGTTTGCCAAGAAGCAGAGGGTCTTCGACCTGAACTTCGGCGCCGTCAAGGCGGGCTTCGACTTCGCCCAGGAGAAGCTCACCAAGCAGGATCCGTACTTTATCGAGCGGATGAATCAGACGGCGGGCAAGATCATTATTGACGGCAACGCGGCGGCCGGAATGGGCGCGGTGTTCGCCGGTGTTACGGTGGTGGCCTGGTATCCGATTACTCCCTCGACATCGGTGGTGGAAGCCACGACCGACCTGCTGAAGAAGCTGCGGGTCACTGCGGATGGCAAGGCGACCTATGCCGTGGTACAGGCCGAGGACGAACTGGCGGCCATCGGCATGGTGCTGGGAGCGGGCTGGGCCGGCGCGCGTTCGATGACCGCGACCTCGGGGCCCGGCATCTCGCTGATGGCCGAGTTTTCGGGCTTGGGCTACTATGCCGAGATCCCCGGCGTGATCTTCGATGTGCAGCGGACAGGGCCCTCGACGGGCATGCCGACGCGCACCTCGCAGGCCGATCTTTTGTCGGTGGCCTTTCTTTCGCACGGCGACACCAAGCATGTGGTTTTACTGCCCGGGTCGGTGAAGGAGTGCTTTGAATTTGGTTACGCCGCTTTCGACCTGGCAGAGCGCCTGCAGACGCCGGTGTTTGTGCTCAGCGATCTCGACCTGGGCATGAACAACTGGATGTCGGAGCCGTTCCTGTATCCAGAGAAGCCTCTGGACCGTGGCAAGGTGCTGACTAAAGAGGATTTGGACAAGCTGGGTGGATTTGCCCGCTATCGCGATGTGGATGGCGATGCAATCGGCTGGCGCACACTGCCCGGCACGGACCACCCCAAGGCTGCGTATTTTACCCGCGGCTCGGGACACAACGACGCAGCGGGATATACCGAGAAGCCGGACGAATACGTTGAGGTGATGGAGCGCCTGTTGCGCAAGTTCGAGTCGGCTCGCAACCTGGTTCCCAGCCCCGTTACGTTCAAGAACGGCGCTTCGAAGATAGGCTTCCTGGCTTACGGAAGCACCGACTTTGCGCTGCGCGAAAGCCTGGACCAGGTTGAGCGGGAATATGGTCAGCGTGTGGATTACATGCGCATCCGGGCCTATCCGTTTGCTCACGAGATTCACGACTTTATCGCCTCTCACGAGCGCGTATACGTGGTGGAACAGGACCGCGACGCGCAGTTGGCGAGCCTGCTGAAGCTGGATATTCCGGCCGACCAGGTGACCAAACTGCGCAGCATTTTGCACTACAATGGGTTGCCGCTGGACGCCCAAACCATTACGGAAGAATTCGTTACCAAGGAGGGCCTGTAAAATGGCAACCGCAACAGCACCCGGCCCCAAAGTCAATCACATCGGCCTTCCGGTACTTGAGTATCGCGGCAACAAGAGTACGCTGTGCGCAGGCTGCGGGCATAACTCCATTTCCGAGCGCATTATCGACGCCATGTACGAGATGGGCGTGCAGCCGGAGCGGGTAATGAAGATGAGCGGCATTGGCTGCTCGTCGAAGAGCCCGGCCTACTTCATGAACCGCTCTTTCAGCTTCAACAGCGTACACGGGCGCATGCCCTCGGTTTCGACCGGCGCGATTCTGGCCAACAGCACCATGAAAATGCTGGGCGTCTCCGGCGACGGAGACACGGCTTCGATCGGCATGGGCCAGTTCGTCCACCTGCTGCGCCGCAATTTGCCCATGATTTATATCATTGAAGACAACGGCGTTTACGGGCTCACCAAGGGGCAGTTTTCGGCCACCGCCGATATTGGCTCGAAGCTCAAGACCGGGGTCATCAACGATCTGCCGGCCATCGACACCTGCGCGCTGGCCATCCAGTTGGGCGCAACGTTTGTGGGCCGCTCGTTTTCCGGCGATAAGAAACAGTTGCTCAGCATGTTGAAGGCGGCAATCGCTCACAAGGGCACAGTGATGCTCGACGTGATAAGCCCCTGCGTCACCTTCAACGACCACGAGGGATCGACCAAAAGCTACAAGTTCATGCAGGAGAACGACGAGCCTATCAACGAGATCGGATTTGTGGCCAGCTTCGACGAGATCGAAGTGGATTACAGTTCCGGCGAGACCTATGAAGTGGAAATGCACGACGGCTCGAACCTGCGGCTGCGCAAACTGCTGGAAGACTACGACCCCACCGACAAGGCCAACGCCGTGCGCACGCTGATGGAAGCGCACGACAAGGACGAGATCCTCACCGGCGTGTTCTACATCGACACGCAGAAACCGACGTTCATCGACCTGCTGCATGTGGTGGAAGAGCCGCTGGCCACGCTGCCCGAATCGGTGACGCGGCCGCCGAAGTCGGCGCTGGATGCGCTGATGGCGAGCTTGATGTAGTTCAGTTATAAGTTGTCAGATGTAAGTGAAAAGCCCCGCATGCCACGGGGCTTTTGCTTGGTACGCCGGATCGATGTCCGCTTATTTTGCCGCGACGATCTTTACACCCATGCCATTCAGCTTGGTGCGAGCCTGCGCCGCCTCGGGGGTCTGCGGGTGGCGCAGAATCAGGGTGCGAAGCTCGTGGATGCCCGCTTCCCGCTTGTTCAATTGCAGCAGCGCCATTCCCTTGTAAAGTTGCGCGGCCGGGGCCTTGGGGCTGCCGGGAAATCCCTCGACCACGGCGTTGAAGGACTTGACCGCGTCTAGGAAGTTCAACTGCTTGTAGGCAATCTCGCCGAGGTAAAACTGGGCGGTGCCTGCCAGGTCGTCCAATGGATAGTAGTGCAGCACGTCCTGAAACTAACCGGTGGCCACATCGTACCTTGCGGCGTTATAGTCACGGACGCCGGCCTCAAGGGTCTCCTTCAGCGGCGGCACCTGAGGGGTTGGGGCAACGGCCGTGGGAGGGGGGACCGGAGCCACGGTGGCAGCGCCCCCGCCGCCGGCCGGCGCTGGAGTTGGATAGACGGTTGCGGGCGCAGTGGCGGGTTGCGCGCCGACGGGTTGCGTTCCAGCGGGCTGGCTTTGCATGTTCTGGAGTTGGCCCTGCAGGTCCTGAAGCGACTTATCCAGCTTGGTCATGCGGGACTTCAACTCATCCACGGAGTCGTTCAACCCCTGCATCTGGCCGGAGACAAGATCGAGCTTGCCGTTGTTCGCATCCACCTGTGTCTGGATTTTCTGCTGCAGGGTGTTAACGGCCGCGGTCATCCGGTTGGCGTCGTCCGCGGTGGTTTCGACCATGTGCTGCAGGGCGCCAAACCGCGTATCCATCGTGGATTGGAGCCGCTGCACCATATCGAGCAGTTGCTGCACCTGGGTCTGCAATTCCACCATGTCCTTGTTCACCGCGTGCGCGGGCACGGGCACGGAGACGAGAAGCGCGACAGCGGCTGCCGCGCCCAGGAGACGATAACGAAGGTTTTTTGTTCTATGCATTCCTCACCATTTTGAGAACAGTTGTAAGTTCTCAGCTCTCAGTTGCAAGTTTTCAGTTGCCGGCGATCAGTTGTAAGTGAGCGCAGTCCTTTGAAAGGCGCATTCGTAACTGACAACTTATAACTGAAAACGAATTACCGACAACTTACAACCGTGTTTTAGCGGTCCTCGGTAAACCCGCCGCGACGGTTCAACTGCCAGCATTCCTCGGTGGACTCGGAGCAGAACGGCTTCTCCTTGCCATAGCTCACAACGCGGATGCGGTTGGCGGCAACGCCGGCGGAGATCAGGGCGTTCTTGGCGGCGTCGGCGCGGTTCTGGCCAAGCGCCAGATTGTATTCGTTCGAGCCGCGCTCGTCGCAGTAGCCGCCGATGACGATTTTGACGTCGGGATGGCTCCCGAGATAAGCCGCATCGTGCGAGAGAACCGCCTGGGCGTCGGCGCGGACATCGTAGGTGTCGTAGTCGAAAAAGATGTCCTGCACGCTGCCCTTGAAGGATCCTTCCGCATCCGCGCCCGCGCCCACCGGATTGACGGGCACCGCTATGACTGGCGGCGGGTTTACGGTAACCCGGACAGTGTCGTCGGTCGAGCCGCCGTCGCCGCGTGCCACCAGGTGATAGGTGGTAGACGTGGTTGGGCTAACGGACTTGACTCCGGAAGTGGGCACCGTGCCGATGCCATCGATGGAGACGCTGGTGGCGTCGCTGGTGCGCCATGCAAGCTGAACCTGGTCTCCGGCCGAGACGACGTTGGGCGTGGCCGTGATCTTTGCCGTAGGTGCGGACACCGGAGCGGCTATGGGTGGTGCGGTAACTTCCGGCGGCGGCGCTGACTTCTTCGAACCGCAACCGACAACCGAAACCAAAGCGACAGTGAACACAACAGGTACCAGAACACGAATCAAATTCTTCATTGGAGTTCTCCTTCCGCAAAATCGAGAGTGTCTTCCGGGCGACAAGGCAATTCCTGTCTCACGTAAAGCCGAAACTTTCTCCCCCTTCGAATCAGCCGTCAAAGATTGGAAGCGCCCTTGCCGGCGGAATTGGGAGCGAGCTATCTGGCCTTTCTGCCCTTGGCACAATGTTCAGGCCGGCGCCTCATCCTGATCGGTAACGAGGATTGACGACGGCGTTTCCTGACCGGCTCAGCCATATGGAACTGAAGTTGCATGGCTTGCCGGCAACGATTCCATTCTAATCAACCATCCGTTTTGCCGCCAGCTTCAAGGGCAACCGCAACCCCCTTGGCTCCGGCGAAGACTATTTCCAGCTCCAGTTGGGCATGAAGTTGTTTCCCGTTCTGGTGAGCTGGTGTTGTTCTGTGCCGTCGGCCAGCATGGTCCAGATATCGGAGTGCCCGCCGATGGTTCGCTCAAACACGATGTGACGCCCATCCGGAGCCCAGAAGGGATAGTCGTTGCTGCCCGACTCGTGTGTGACCTGCAGCCAATGCATACTGGCGATGTCAAACACATAAATGTCCTGCCCTCCGGGATCGCCGGGCCCGTATTTGCGATTCCAACTAAAGGCAAGAACCTGCCCATTAGGCGACCAGGAGGGGGAGATTGCATAGCCGCTGTCGGTCAGGCGCTGCACATTGGTGCCGTCCAGATCCATGGTATAAATCTGCGGCAGACCGGTACGTCCGCTTACCCAGGCCAGTTGGGCGTTGGTCCGCGGATTGAAGGTGGGTGAAACGTCGGGTCCGCGAAACGTAGTGAGGCGTTTCAGATTGGCCCCGCTCGAGTCAGTGACATAAATCTCAGGATCGCCGGAGCGCGAGGAGGAGAAGGCTATCTTCAAACCGTCGGCTGACCACGCCGGGGAGAGATTGCTGCCCCCTGTGGCGCCGACCGGAAACGCAACCAGGCGGTTCAGTTCCAAAGAGTACATGCGGATGGACCACCCATCCCGGCCAAGCGATGCGAACGCGAGGCGCGAGTTATCCGGTGAGATGCGCGGAGAGAGCGAAATGCTGCCCAGATGGGTGACGGCGTGCTGGTTTTGGCCGTCGTAGTCCATGGCCCAAATCTCTTTGGTGCCGCTGCTGGAACTGACGAAGTAGATTTTGGTTTCCGCAATGCCGTTGATGCCTCCGCCGAGCTGAAGCACGATCTCATTGGCGAACCGGTGCGCCAGCGTTCGCGCCATATCCCGGCTGGAAACCTCGTTGTACTGCTTGCCCAGCACCTGGGGGCTGACCGTGTTGTGCGTGTCGAAGAGCCAGCCCTGCACAACGAGCCGGCCGTTGTTTGTCACCAACGAACCGAACGCCACCATGGCCGCATTGGCCGGTACAGAGGCCCACTGCGGCAAATTGATCTCCTGCGGCGTGCCGGGCGTGGCCTGAGGCGCAAGACTCTTCGACACCAGGTCGAAGATGCCGGCGTTGGCCAGGTCGCTGTAAAGAGTTGAATCGAAAGCAGCTTTCAGGACCGGCGTCTCTGGGTCGTCCCCGCCGGGCTTGAATTCCGCCGCGGCAATGCGGATTCGATCTTTGCCGAGGTTTGTGCCGGTGTGGACCCAGTCCTGCGCGCGCAGTTGGGGCAGCGCCAGGCAAACCAGAATCGATACAACGGAGGGGAAGAGGCGGAAATGAGTCTTCATGCGTTTTGCAATCCTTCCTCGTACGAAATCGGAAAGGCGCGCCGGAACCGGAGCACGCCGGGACTCAATACGTACAATCATAAGTTACGTCGAGCCATTGATCGTTGGACTGTGGCGGCAAGGCCCCAAAAGTGTCAACTCTTTGGGTGGCCCGCAAGCACGATTGATCGAGCGTTGAGGCGCCGCTGCCCTTGTTGATCTTGAAGTTTGACGGTTTGCCCTGCCGGTCGATGCGGAAATAGATTTCCGCCGTGGCGCCCTTGGCTGTGCGCGAATCCACTTCGGGGCGATTCCAGTTCTGATCGACGTTGCGCCGGATTCTTTCTTCGTACCACCCAAAGCGGCTGCCGAAATCGCTGTTAGCAACGGATACGGGGCCGTTGATGGGCGTAGCCTGCGCCTGCGTGGCGCGGGCCATCGAGGAGCCGGACTGCTCGCCGAATTGCGCCAGGTCGTTGGTCTTCGGCGTGGGCTGGTGCGGCTGGGTCTTGGGGGCAGTCTCATCCTCTGGCTTTACCTGTTTGCCCAGGAGGTCAAGGGCGCTCTGATCCACCATTTCCTTGTCCTTGGGGCTGGGCGCGGCCGGCGCCTGGCTCGGCGTTTCGGTGGTGAGCACGTTCTCGTTGGGTGGTTGATCGGAGGGCAGCGGGAGGGCGCTCGAAACCAGGCTTACCTGGATGGCTCCGCCAGTACCTGGGGAGCCCCACAAACTGTGCTTGAAGAAGCCGCCGACAACACCATAAAGCACCAGCGCGCCGGCCAGGCCCACGTGCAACAAGACGGAGCCCGCGGCCGGGGCGGCAAGAGGCTGCCGCGCCAATGCGCGCCCCCGATAGCCGTCGAGCCCCGCTGTTGTGCTCATTCGTTCGCCTCAAACCGAGTGTTCAGAACCAGACCCGCATCCAGCGCTAATTCCCGTCCGCCGTGGAAGCCTTGGCCTCCAGCGGCTGGGTCACAATCGACACATTGGTAATGCCCGCCTGCTTTACTGCGTCCATCACCGCGGCGAACGCTCCAAAAGGAACCTGTTCGTCGGCACGCAAATAAATTACCTGGTGTTCCGGATCGACGCCCGCCTTGTGCAGCTTCAGCGCCAGGTTGTGAATGCTCACCGGCTCGTCGCCGAGGAAAATCCGCTGGGCGCGATCGATGGTCACCACGGTCCGCTGCTCGGTAATCTCTTTCACGGTGCGCGTCTTGGGAACCGATACGTCGATGCCCGACTGCAACACCGGCGCGGTAATCATGAAGATAACCAGCAGCACCAGCACCACGTCTACCAGCGGGGTAATGTTGATCTCCGCCAGCGACGTGCGTGTTTGTCCGTTGCTACTTGTGAACGCCACGTTCAACCTCCCGCGTCGGCTCGGGCACCACGGCTGTGGTTCGCGCAGGCGCCGCCGGCCGCACCGGAATCTCCTCAAGCGAGTTCAGAAGCTCGCGGGTAAAATCGTCGATGGACCCGGCAATGACCCGGATGCGCCCAGAGAACTGGTTGTAAGCCACCACTGCGGGCACGGCCACAAACAGGCCAGCCGCGGTGGTGATCAGCGCCTCTGAGATGCCCGGCGCAACCGCCCGCAGCGTCGCCGCGCCGGCGGTGCCCAGTCCGTGGAACGCGTCGATTACGCCAATGACCGTGCCGAAGAGGCCCACGAACGGGCTGATGGCGGCAATGGTCGCCAGCCAGGTCATCCGGCTCTCAAAGTTGGTTATGGCTTCGTTGGCGGCCGATTGCGCCGACCGTTCCAGCGGCGTCAGGCTGCGCGGCGGCCCTGCTCCGCCCGTCTGGCGTCTGTAAGTCTCGTACACGTCCTCGAATACCCGCGCCATGGGGCTGTATTTGAACTGCTCGCACAGTGCTGTAATCTCCTGCAGGCGCGTGGCCTTGCGAAAAGCGCGGATGAACTTGCGGCTGTCGCCGGTGGCCTTTCCCAGCACGGACATCTTGCCCAGAATCAACATCCATGAGTACAGGCTTGCGATGAGCAGCAGTACCAGCACGGCCATGGCCACGTGTCCGATGTTGCCGAACATATCCATGACCGCGCTCAGACCCTGGGTTCCGGACGAGGCGCCGGGCTGGCCGGCAACCGGGCCGCTGTCAGCCTGAAACATCAAGTAGAAGGCAGCAATGAGAATCGGCTTTCACCTCAATATCAACCGTATCAGACGCGCTGGCCCGTTCCAAGTAATCGATGGGATGCCCCAGAAGGGTTTCGGGCTGCATTGCCGCGCCCGCGCTCAGCCGATCATGCTATGCTGCGCTCGGATTCCTCAGCGCTGGGGATGTGGCCAGCCGTAGGATTCTGTACAACGGTTTCCGAGAGGTTCGCCAAGAAATGCTCGTTGAATTGCGTGCGGAAAACTACGCCGTCATCGATCACGCCATCGCCGTCTTCGGCCCCGGACTGAACCTGCTGACGGGCGAAACCGGCGCAGGCAAATCCATACTGGTGGATGCGCTGGCTCTGCTGATGGGTGGCAAGTCGTCTGCTGAAGTTGTCCGCCACGGAGCCGACAAGGCCGTCGTCTCCTGCGTGTTCGAGTCGACCGCCGGCGCTGAAACCATTCTCGAAGAAAACGGCATCGATGCCGACGGCAACGAGATCATCCTTCGCCGCGAGATTCTCTCCACAGGCAAGGGCCGCGTGTTTGTGAACAACCAGCCCGCCACCGTGGCCGTGCTGAAGCAACTGGCCCCGGAACTGGCGCTGGTTCACGCACAGACCGAAACGCTGACCAGCTTCGACCAGGCCCAGCAGCGCATTCTGCTCGATCGGTTCGGCGGCATATCCATCGACGCCGTGGCCGAAGCCCACACCCGCTGGCGCACTGCGCAAACCAAGCTCGACGAACTGCTGCAGGGCGAGCAGGATCGCCTGCGGATGGTGGATTTGTGGACCTACCAGCGCAACGAGATTGAGGCGGCACGGCTGGAACCCGGTGAGGACGAGGCCATGGAAACCGAGAAGCGCGTCTTGGCAAATGCCGAAAAGCTCTACGCCGCCGCCATGGGCGCATTCGAGCAGCTTTACGAGGGTGGGGCTAGTGCCGAGGCTGCGCTGAGGGGCGCTTTGAAGAATGTGGAGGAGTTGGCCCGCTACGACGGACGCTTCACCGAGGCGGCGCAGCAGCTTGCTTCAGCGCGCGCTACGCTTGGCGATGTCTCCTTCAGCCTGCGGGACTATGCCGAGGGCATCGACGCCTCGCCCGAGCGCCTGGCCGAGATTGAAGACCGACTGGCGGCGCTCGATCGGCTGAAACGCAAGTACGGCAAGAACGTTACCGAGGTGATCGCGTTTGGCGAGGAAGTTGCGCGCAAGCTGGGCGAAGTGGAAGACCGCGACGAAATCCTGAAGCAGTTGCAGGCCGAGCTGAACGCATCGGCAACAGCCTACCGGGTAGCTGCCGGCACACTTCACGAGGAACGAAAGGGCGCCGCCGCCAAGCTGGCAAACCTGGCCGAGGCCCAGATCAATTCCCTAGCCATGAAGGTTCGCTTCGAGGTTGCCGTTTGCGCGGCCGAGCACCAATCCGGCTGGACGGCCAGCGGATGGGACCATGTCGAGTGCCGCATCGCCACCAACCCCGGCGAGCCATTGAAGCCGTTGGCTGAAATTGCGTCCGGCGGCGAAATGTCGCGCGTGATGCTGGCGCTGAAGGTAAGCGTGGAAGAAGGCGCGGTGAAGCCCAAAAAGAAAACCGCGGCCCCCCGCACGCTGGTGTTTGACGAAATCGATATCGGAATCGGCGGACGAGCCGCGGAGGCCGTAGGGCAAAAGCTCAAATCCCTGAGCAAAGGCCAGCAGGTGCTGTGCGTGACGCATCTGCCCCAGATAGCCGCCTTTGCCGACCAGCATTTTCTCATCGACAAACGTGAGGCCGACGGCCGCACCAAGACGAAGATAAGCCTGCTGGACCA
>Ga0302154_10003947_pt1 | contig 10673 bp, 6 predicted proteins | sample I_Bog_N2_3_FD_193507 | JGI IMG/M metagenome (GOLD analysis project Ga0302154, IMG submission 193507) | Peat permafrost microbial communities from Stordalen Mire near Abisko, Sweden - I_Bog_N2_3 | ecosystem: Environmental > Terrestrial > Soil > Wetlands > Peat | place: Sweden: Abisko, Stordalen...
CTGCTGCGCATCCTCTACCGCGCCCGCATGTGGGAGACCATCCCGCTTCCCGACTCTCTCTTCGCCATCTATCCGCTGCTCAGTCCGTTCGAGTGGATTATCTATCGGCTGCGCCATGCGCCGGCCAAGCCGGGGCCAAACGTGACTCTCGCCATCTAAACTCCGTTAGGCCGAGAGGAATCTGCTCGCGGAGCGTCTAAGATGGACAGAGCCTTTTCAAATGAGGGCGGTCAGTCGTCTGCCGCCGTGTGTGGGTTTACGTTCTTATGGCGGAGTTTCAAGTCAGGTTGGCGGATGAACGGGGCCGGGTGCAGGAGCAGACGCACTCCGCGGCCACGGAAGAAGAGCTGCGCGCGCGCTTCACCCAGGCTGGATACTTCATCTACTCGATCAAGGAGCGCGGCTTGCTGGCCGGTGCCGGCAAGGCCAAAAAGGTCAAGCTGGAGACGTTCCTCATCTTCAACCAGCAGTTCCTCACCCTGATTCGCGCCGGACTGCCCATCCTCAGCGCCATCGAGCTGCTCGCCCGCCGGCAGAAGCTGCCCAACTTCCGGGAGCAGTTGGAAGACGTTGCCACCCGGGTCAAGAACGGCGAATCGATCTCCGAGGCGTTCGAGGCACAGGGCGGCTTCCCCATCGTCTACACCACCACCCTGCTCGCCGGCGAGCGCTCGGGCAACCTGGAAGAGGTCCTGCAGCGCTATCTCGACTTCCAGCGCGTTAGCCTCACCTTCCGCAAGAAGCTCACCGCCAGCCTCATCTACCCGGCCGTGCTGGTGGTGATGGTGCTTGGCCTGTTCATCTTCCTCATCACCTTCGTCGTCCCGCGCTTTGCAGAGTTGTACGAGCAGTTGGGGACCAAACTCCCCGCGCTCACCATCTTTCTGCTGGCACTCGGTCAGGACGCCCAGAGCTATGGCATCTATGCCGCGGCCGTGCTGGCGCTGGCGATCTTCCTCTTCATCCGCTGGACCAAGACCGACGCAGGCGCCACCATGGTTGACCGCGTGCGCATCGCGCTCCCGCTGATCGGCACTGTGTGGCTCAAGTACCAGGTCGGCCTGTTCGCCCGCACGCTGTCCACGCTGCTCAAGGGCGGCCTGCCGCTGGTGCCGAGCCTGGAGACAGCGGCCCGCTCCATCGACTCCAAGCAGATCAGCAACGCCGTATTCTCCAGCGTCGAAACGGTCCGCGAGGGCCAGGGACTCTCCGTCAGCCTGGAAGCCACCAAGGTCTTTCCCGAGCTCGCCGTGGAGATGATCGAGGTGGGCGAATCCACCGGAGCGCTGCCCCAGATGCTCAACTCCGTGGCAGAGTTCTTCGAGGAAGACGTGCAAACCAACCTCACCGCGGCCATGAGCCTGATCGAGCCGGCCATCTTGATCGTGATGGGCGTAGTCGTCGTGACCATCCTCATCGCCCTCTACCTGCCCATCTTCAACCTGAGCGCCGGAGCAGGCAGCGGCGGCGGCCAATAGCTTCCCTACTGCGTGTCATTCGGAAGCTTTCATGCTGTGTGTCATTCTGAAGCTTCCTTACAACTTGTCATTCCGAAGCTTCCATGCTGCTTGTCATTCTGAGCCGAAGGCGAAGAATCCCCGCATTTCGCCACCCTTCGACTGAGCTCACAACTTCAGGCTCGGCGCACCAGGCGGCCGCGAAGGCGTGTAAGCGCCAGCGCAGCGATGCCGCACGCGACCAGGATCAAAGGAGCCGGCTCCGGCGTCGAGGGAGCGATCTCTGCGAACAACCCGCCCTGCTGGTTATCGATCCCGGCGGTGAGGTAAAGCGCGTTGGGGTTGACGCCGGTGCCGCCGGTGCGGAAGTCAAGGGCCCACAGGTTGTCGTTGACCAGGGGCGTACCGCCAGCGCCGTCCAGCGTGCCCTCAAAGGTGCCGGCGGTCGAGTAGGCGTCGATCTCCCCGTTGCCGAAGTTGCCGATCAGCAGGTCGTCGCCAAAGCTGCCGAAGGTGGCGGGTGCGAGGGTGATGCCCCAGGGAGCTTCCAGCGCGCCGCCGGTGGCGAAGCGGCCGATAAAGTCGCCCGCGGTGTCGAACTCATCCACATAGCCGCCCGGGAGAGCCGTGCCATGGGGTCCCAGTTGGGCGTACGTGACGTACAGTGTGCTGCCGATGAGCTGGATGTTGAATGGGACATAGCCGGCGATAGCATTGGGATCGACGAAGCCGCCGGAGAGGACGACAGGGTTGAAGGAGGAATCAAAGACGCGAATGGCGCCGGTGGAGTCTGCTGCGTAAATGTAGGTCGAAGCTCCGTCGGCGGCTAGCGCAAGGCCGGTGTAGATGGCCCCCGGGGTGCTGGCTACGGTGACCGCTGCGGTTCCCTCGCCACCATTCCATGCGGCGATGGTGCCGTTGAGGGTGTCGAAGATGAAGCTGGCGGACTTGCCGTCGCCCAACACGAAGCCGGTGGTGGTGTTGGCAACCTGGCCGGTGGGGCCGGATGGGGGCGTGGAGCTGCCAGGGATGGTGACGACGAGCGCGGATGGAGTGCCTGCGCCGTTGTAGAGCGTGGACACGCCGGAGCCCTGGTCGGAGATCCAGAAGGGCGAGGTGGCGGTGAAGGCGACGCCCCACGGGTTGATGAGGTTGGGATCGGTAACTGCGGCGACGCCGGAGGTGTTGGCGACGAGGTTGGTCTGGACGAAGGTGTCCGCGGAGAGAGTGGCTGGAGCAAGCGCGACGGCCAGGGCAGTTGCGGTCGTTAGAGCAAATTGGAGTTCGCGTGTGGTCAGCATGGCGAGAGGTTCCTTTCGGCAGTTTTTCGTTCTCGAGCAGGCCCTCAGTTCTGGTGGTGGAATCGAGCCTAAGTGTAGGCCGCCGGGCAAGGGGACGTTGTCTCAGAATTGTCAAATTCCGCGCAGATGGGCCGGATCGTTTCCCAATGGTCAAAATGCCTTTTGATTGGGTGAAAAGAGCAGGCTTTCAGGCGTGGCGGGCACGCCAGAGTGCTCCGTCGAGGGGGTCGACGGGATGGGGCTGCACCTGGGCATTGGGGAGATGCAGAGCGAGGTTGGCGACCATGGCGGCGCGGACTGGGGCGATGTGGCTGAGGACACTGCCGGTGAAGGCGATGGCGAGGTTGGAGGTTCCGGGTTTGGGGTTCGCGGCGGCGAGTTTATTGGCGACCAGGGCGACCAAGGCGGCGAGTTCCCTGCCGGCGCGGTGGAGAACTTCGGCAGCAAGCGCATCGCCCTGATCGGCGCAGCGCGCGACGATGGGGGCAAGGGCGGCGAAGTCAGGAGGGACCGATGTCTCCGACGCGGCGCGCAGGTTGGCGACGGCGATGAGCGCGCCGAGCGATGGAAGCGCCCAGTGCTGCTGAACCTGGGAGAGCAGGATGCTGGGCGATTCGCCGGGGGCGAGGCGGTCCTGCTGGTGGAGCGCCATGCGGATGGCTTCGAGGCCGATCCAGAAGCCGGAGCCCTCGTCGCCGAGCACGGGGCCCCATCCGCCGGCGCTGACGAGGACGCCATCCGGCGCGCGGCCGATGCAGTTGGAACCGGTGCCGGCGATCAGAAGCACGCCGGGGCCACCGGCGAAGGCGGCGTCGAGCGCAATCTCCTCGTCCCCGCAGAGCAGGATATCGCCTGAGACGGTGCGCTCGAGGACAGTCAAAGCCCAATTGCGAACAGCGTTGCTGGAGAGCCCGGCGAGGCCCATACAGGTGCAGGTGACTTGGGAGAGTGAGACCTTGGCCTCAGCGGCGATCTGGTGCAGCATGGCAGTCAGGCGGTCGGTGGCTTCGGCCTCCGACACGCGCATCAGCTTGACGGTACCGGTAGACGCACGCGCAAGGATGCGGGCGTGGTCGGCCAGCAAGCAGGAGGTTTTGGTGCCGCCGGCGTCGATGGCAAGGTAAAAGGGCATGGGTAACAAGGTACTAGCGTCCGCTCTCTGAAGTAAGTGGCAGTTTTCTTGCTGCTCGCCATTCCTCATTCCTACTGTTTGTCATCAGTATTCTTACTGTTTGTCATCATTGTTCCTATTGCTTGTCATTCTGAGCGGAGCGAAGAATCCCCGTATTTCGCCCCCGCCCACGCTCAACTTCAAGTCCCAAACAAAAGTGCGCAAGGTTCGAGGGGAAAAGCCGATCCAGGCTGGCTATACTCAGGCATGGCGGTACGGTTGCATGCGGTCGATCTCGGCGTGGTGGGGCTGTACCTGATTGCGATTACGCTGTTTGGGTTGCGGTTTGCACGGGGCGGGGCGGCAAAGGATAAATCGCTGCGCGGGTATTTTCTGGCGGACAAGACCGTCCCGTGGTGGGCCATCGGGTTGTCGATTGTGTCGGCAGAGACCAGCACGCTGACAATCATCGGAACGCCGGGGCTGGCGTTTGCGGGAGACTTCGGGTTCCTGCAGATTGTCCTCGGCTACATGTGCGGGCGGGTGGTAGTGGCGCTGCTGTTTCTGCCGCGGTACTTTCAGGGCGAGATGCTGACCGCCTACCAACTGATCGACCGCCGGTTTGGGCGGAAGCTCTATAAAGTCACAGCGGGGCTGTTTCTGCTGACGCGGGCGGCCGCGGAGGGCGTGCGCGTGTTTGCCGTGTCGATTGTGGTGGGCATCGCGATTGGGACGCGCGACGTACTGTCGATTGCGATCATCTCCGCGCTCACGCTGCTGTATACCTTTGAGGGTGGCATGGCGGCTGTGATCTGGACCGATGTTGTCCAGATGGCCATATACATTGGAGGCACGCTCGCCGCAATCTGGTCGCTGGGCCGTCATGTGCCGGGCGGGTGGGCGACGATCCACGCGGTCGCAGGCGCCGCGGGCAAGTTCCACATGCTGAACTTCGCCATGAACCTGACCACGACCTACACCTTCTGGGCGGGCGTGCTGGGCGGAACGTTCCTGACCATGGCGAGCCATGGCACAGACCAGCTCATGGTGCAGCGGATGCTGGCGGCGAAGAACCTGCGGGAGAGCCGGCTGGCACTGCTGTCGAGCGGCGTGGTGATCTTTGTGCAGTTCACGCTGTTCCTGCTGATTGGCGCGGGCCTGTGGGTGTTCTACGGGATGCACCCGGCGGCGCTGGCCGGCATTGGCGGCGGCAACGGCAACCGCATCTTTCCCGGATTCATCGTGCAGGAGATGCCGATGGGCATCGCCGGTCTGCTGGTGGCGGCCATCCTGGCGGCGGCCATGTCGAACCTCAGTGCCGCGCTCAATTCGCTGTCCTCGACGACGGTGGTCGATTTCTACATGGGCTGGCGACCCGGAGCCGGCGACCACGAGCGGATCGTAGTGTCGCGCGCTTCGACGGTGATGTGGGCGATGGTGCTGTTTGCCGTAGCCGTATACGCGGTCCATGCCGGCGGCAAAGGAAATGTCGTGGAGATTGGGCTGTCGATCGCCAGCGTAGCGTATGGATGTCTGCTAGGCGTCTTTCTCCTCGGCACACTGACGCGATACGCTACCCAATGGGGAGCGATTGTTGGCATGGTGGCGGGCTTTGCGCTGAATGTGGCGTTATGGCGGCAGACGTCGGCGATGCGAATTGCGGGAGTGATGGTGCCGAAGGTGGCCTGGACCTGGTACGTGCTGATTGGAGCGGTAGTGACGTTTGCGGTGGGGTTAGGAGCGAGTGTGGTGTTGCGCAAGAGAGTGGCGAAGGTGGCGGTTGCCGCGGTGCTCGTGCTGGGACTAGCGAGCACACGCACGGCGCAGGCGCAGAGCGGAGCGAGCCCGGATTTTCGCCCGGTGTCAGCGGCGATCCAGACGGCGATTGCGGAGAAGAAGCTCCCCGGGGCGGTCCTGCTTGTCGGCCACAACAACCAGGTCGTCTTTGAGCACGCGTATGGGGTCAGCAAGCTTGCGGGTGAGCCAGATGCGGACGGCAGGCCCGCACCCGCGTGGCCCATGACCACGGATGCGGTCTTCGATATGGCCTCGCTGACCAAGTGCCTGGTGACAGCGACGGCAGTCATGCAGTTGGTGGAGCAGGGCAAGGTCGACGTGGACGCGCCGGTGGTGAAGTATCTGCCGGAGTTTGCGGCGAACGGCAAGGAGAGCGTGACGGTGCGCGAGCTGCTGACCCACTACTCCGGCCTGCCGCCGGATATTGACCTGAAAGATGCGTGGGGACTGGCCGCGCCGGACAAGGCGGAGGGCATCCGGCGCGCAGTGGAGGCCAAGCTGGACAGCCTGCCGGGAACGAAGTTTGTCTACTCCGACGTGAACTACATTACGCTGGGCGCGCTGGTGGAGAAGCTGAGCGGCGAGGCCCTGGACGCGTATGCCAAGGAGCATATCTTCGATCCGCTCGGCATGAAGTCGACGTTCTACCTGCCGCTGTATGACTGCAGGAACCAGGACGCAGTGGACATTGCCAAGCGCAACCGCCTCTGCGACGGGGGCTTTACCAACTGGAACAACTGGGTAGACGACATTGCGCCGACCGCCCACGACGACCAGGGAACAAAGGAGACGAACCCGGACTTCGACCGGCTGCTGCAAGGAATGGTGCATGACCCTACAACGCGGCGGATGGGCGGCGTGGCGGGCCACGCAGGCGTCTTCTCCGATGCGCAGGACATCAGCCTGTTTGCGCAGGCGCTGCTGGACAAGCTGCTGCGCAACACGGGGCCCTTCCCGCTGACGCAGGCGACGCTGAAGGCGATGACGGTCCCGGAGCAGCCCAAGACAGCCGAGGGCGGGGCCACCATCTTCAAGCAGGATGGCACTCCAACCACGGGCGTCGCCGAGCGCGGGTTTGGCTGGGACATCAACTCCGCGTTCTCGCGCCCACGCGGCGCGGGCTTCCCCATCGGCAGCTTTGGACACACAGGATTTACGGGGACCAGTTTGTGGATCGATCCCTCCAGCGATACGTACGTGGTGCTGCTGGCGAACGCTGTGCATCCACGCGGGAACCCGCCGATCTCCCCGCTGCGCGGAGAGGTCGCGACGGATGTGGCGCGCGCGTTGGGGATGGGTGGAAGTAGCTCCGCCAACGCGGAGGCAATGTCCGGTACAACGGCAGTACTGACCGGAATCGACGTGCTGGAAGCCAGTGGGTTTGCCGTGCTGAAGGATGCGGCCAAGCGACATGGCGGCAAGCTGCGCATCGGCTTACTGACCAACCAGACGGGCGTGGATGCGCAGGGCAGGCGCACCATCGATCTGCTGAAGAGCGCAGGTGGCGGGATCGAACTGGACAAGCTCTTCTCGCCGGAGCATGGAATCTTCGGCGCGAAGGACTCCACCGACATTGGGCAGGAGGTGGACACGGCGACGGGCCTGAAGGTGACCAGCCTGTACGGAGCGAAGGACGCCGACCGCAGGCCAAAGCCGGACGATCTGAAGACGCTGGATGCCGTCGTCATCGACCTGCAGGACGCGGGCGTACGCTTCTACACGTACGAGACGGTGCTGGGATACTTTCTGCAGGCCGCGGCGAAGGAGATGAGCGCGCTGCATTCGCTGGAAGTGTTTGTGCTGGACCGTCCCAATCCGATTGGCGGAGTTGCGGTGCAGGGCGATCTCTCCGACGTGGAGAAGAACTCCTACGTCAACTTTGCGCGACTGCCGCTGCGCCATGGGCTTACGTTTGGAGAGTTGGCAAAGTACCTGAGCGAAGGGGCTGCGGCCTACACTCCGCCGGGGAGCGATACAGCTGTGGTGGCTCCGCTGACGGTGGTGGCCATGCAGGGTTGGCGCCGCGATGAGTATTTTGACCAGACCGGCGTGAAGTGGATCAACCCTTCGCCCAACCTTCGCAGCGTGGACGAGGCCGTGCTGTATCCGGGTGTCGGCATGATGGACGCGACAAACGTGAGCGTAGGCCGTGGAACGGCAACGCCGTTTGAGGTATTCGGCGCGGGCGGCGGATGGTTCAGCGGCAAGACCGTGGCCGACTACCTGACGGCGCGCAATCTGCCTGGTGTTGCATTTGCGGCGACGACGTTTGCCGTAGCTGAGGATGCGAACCACTACCCCTACCACGGACAGACGGTGGAAGGCGTGAAGCTGACGGTGACCGACCGCACTGCCCTGGACGCCCCGGCGATGGGAATGGAGATCCTCGCGGCGCTGCACCATCTGTATCCGGCCCAGTTCAAGCTGGAAGGGGCGCGGGCGCTGCTGGCCAATGCTCAGGCCATGACGGAGCTGGGCATGGGCGACGATCCGCAGACCATCGTGCGCTCGTGGGATGGCGGGCTAAGGCAGTTCCGGCAGCAGCGGACGAAGTACCTGCTGTATCCATAGCTCGGCCAGAACCGCGGTTCACACGTCTTGCTTGTCATCCTGACTTTGAGCGTGCCTCTACAAAGGATTGTCATTCTGAGCGCAGCGAAGAATCCCCGCATTACGCTCCCGCCCACGTCAATGTCCATATAAAATCCTGACAACCTCAGACACACTCCATTACGTAGAGTAGTCCGCATTGATACGGACGTACTCCGCAGTCAGGTCGCAGGTCAGGAAGCGGCAGGTGCCATCGCCTGCGCCTAGGTCGAGCATGATCGTGTACTCGGGCTGGAGCATCACGGCGTGGGCGGCGGCTTCGTCGTAGGCGGCAGCGCGGCCTCCATACTCAAACACTGGCTGGTCGCCGATCCAGATGCGGCTGCGGCCGGGCGAGAAGATGGCGCCGCTGCGGCCGGCTGCGGCGATCAGGCGGCCCCAGTTCGGGTCGCCGCTGGACCACGCCGTCTTGCACAGCAGGCTGTGGGCGATGGTGCGCGCCACCAGGCTGGCGTCGACCGAGGTCGCGGCGCCGCGGATGTCGAGGGTAATAACATGGGTGACCCCTTCGCCATCGGCGATGATCTGGTGGGCCAGCGACTGGCAGACATCGCTCAGCGCGGCGTCGAAGGCGGGAACCAGTTCCCTGCTCAGGGGTACGCCGCTGGCACCGCTGGCCAGCAGCAGCACGGTGTCGTTGGTGGAGGTGTCGCCGTCGATGGAGATAGAGTTCAGGCTGGGCTGCACGGCGGCTGCGAGTGCGGCATTGAGTTCGGCCACGCCGGCAGCGACGTCGGTAAAGAGATAGACCAGCATGGTGGCATGGGGAGGCCCGGCAGGCACCGCGACGGGAGCACCAAGCTGCGGGTAGATCATGCCGGCGCCTTTCGCGCAACCCCAGATGCGGACCGTGGCGCCATCGACCGCGAAGGATGCGGAGGCCGTCTTCATACGGGTGTCGGTGGTCATGATGGCGCGGGCAAAGGATTCGGCGTGCTCGGCGGTGGCGCCGATGGAGGCCTTCAGTGCGGGCATGGCGGCAACCACCTTCTCCGCGGGAAAGGGCACGCCGATGATGCCGGTGGACGACGGCACTACCTCGTCGAAGATACAGCCAAAGGTCTGGGCGGCGGCGACGCAGGTGGAGAGGCAGCCTTCGACGCCGGGCTCGCCGGTGGCGCAGTTGGCGTTGCCGGCGTTCACCAGCACCGCGCCCACACGGCCCGCGGTGGACGCCAGGTGACGCTGGCCCACCGTGACGGGCGCGGCCACAACCAGGTTGGAGGTGTACATCGCTGCGCCCACGGCGACGCCGCCAGTGGCCACCGCGACCGCGAGGTCAGGATTCCCGCTCGCTTTGATTCCGGCGCGGACGGCGCCCCACATGAATCCGCCGGGCATCTCCGCCGCAGCCACACTCTGTTCGTTGCTCATGCCCTTACTCTACCAAGCGGAGCGTCTGTCACGCCCCAACTCAATCCGCGTCGTCGCCATCCAGCCACTCTCACACTGCGTTCTCGGGAATGCCGCTCGTCCAGCTCACATTGTGGATAGGCCGCAGGATCTCCAGCACTTTGGCAAGCAGTTCCTGATCCAGCGGCGCCTCTGCATCGCGAATATTCTCGAGCACCCGCTCTGGACTGGCAGTCCCGACGACGTTGACGTGGATCGCCGGATTGGCCAGCGAGTATTGCAACGCCAGCCTCCCGATATCCGCGCCCACGCTGCGGCAGTACTCCGCCGCAAGCGCACATCGTTCCCGCACCTCGGCCGGCGCAGGGTGCCACGCCGGCGGTCCTTCATTCGACAACAAACGCATGGCCAGCGGCGCGGAGTTAAAGATGGCAACACCTTTGGCTTGCAACTCCGGAAGGATGCCGTCCAGAGCATCGTCGTTCAGGCAGTAGTGGCAGTACGACTGCACCTGATCGACCTCAACCTCTTTCATTACTTGCGCAAAGATCCTCACATGCAGTCCTGTGATTCCAACAAACCGTGCCTTGCCGGACTCCTGGATACGGCGCAGCGCAGGAATCGTTTCGTCGATGATCTGGCGGATGCTGCCAAACTCCATGTCGTGCACCTGGATAAAATCCACGTAGTCCACTCCCAGCCGCTGCAGGCTTTCGTCCAGGCCCCGCGTCACGCGCGCCGCGGAGAAGTCAAAGTCTTTGGGCTCCGGGCCGTAGCGCGCAACTTTGGTCGCCAGCAGATAGCGGTCGCGGCTCACTCCTTTCAATGCTTTGCCCAGCACTGTCTCTGCCTTGGTCGCGCCATAGTACGGAGCCGTATCGATCAGGTTGATCCCATGGTCCAGCGCAATGTGAACACTCCGTATGCCGGCAGCCTCATCAATGTCGTGAAAGACACTCCCCAGCGAAGATCCCCCGTAGCCGAGGGCGGAGACCTTGATCCCCGTCGCTCCCAGAACTCGATACTCTATCTGTTTCACCTCGT
>Ga0302154_10003952_pt1 | contig 10670 bp, 12 predicted proteins | sample I_Bog_N2_3_FD_193507 | JGI IMG/M metagenome (GOLD analysis project Ga0302154, IMG submission 193507) | Peat permafrost microbial communities from Stordalen Mire near Abisko, Sweden - I_Bog_N2_3 | ecosystem: Environmental > Terrestrial > Soil > Wetlands > Peat | place: Sweden: Abisko, Stordalen...
GCCGACATCGCCGCCGCGTCCCGGCCGCCAGTTCCTATCGCGACCGTCACAAACTGATGACCGCCCTGATCCAGACTCACGCAGGACTGTCTTGTCCTGCCGCGACACGCGCCTGCCAGTCTTCCAGCACATCGGACAACGTCTGCCCCCAGGCGATGCCGGGAGCCCATTCCAGCACTGCCCGGGCGAGGCCGGCATCGCCGAGTGCCAGCGGAATGTCCGTCGACCGCATCCGCGCAGCGTCGGTCTGCACCTCGGCTTGCACACCGGCACGGTGCAACAGCCCTGACAGAACATCCCCGATCCGGCGGGGAACGCCGCTTGCAATGTTCAGCACAGTCCCGGCCGGCAGCGTATCCGCCCGCTCCAGGATGGCCGCATAGGCGGCGCACACGTCGCGCACGTCCAGAAAGTCCCGGCGCGGCTCCAGGTCGCCTACGTTCAGCACCGGCGGCTGCAGCCCGGCGGCGATGCGTGCGATCTGGCGTGCGAAGGCCGCAACCACGAAGGATGGCGATTGGCCTGGTCCCGTGTGGTTGAACGGCCGCACGCGAACAACGTGAAGTCCTTCAGCCGCCATTGCACCCAGCGCGAGATCAGCGGCGGCCTTGGTCGCACCGTAGGTATTCAGCGGGGCCAGCGGCGCTGCCTCGTCGAGCAGCTTTCCAGCGCGGAAGCTTGCCCCGTAGGCGTCCGCACTGCCCACCCACAGCAGCAGGGCATCGGGCACAACGGCCCGCAGCGTCCGCGCAACCGTCAGCGTACCAAGCAGGTTTACCTGCCAGGCCATGTTGGCGTTCCGCTGTGCAGCCGGGATGGCCGCGACGGCGGCCAAATGCACGATAGCGTCCGGCGCGGTCTTCCTGATGGCCGTTTCCGTCGCGGCCGGATCGGTGACGTCGAATCCAGGGGCCAGCACAGCGGCACCCGGAAACTGGCCGGCCAGCGTCGGCAGCAGGTGCTTTCCCACAAACCCGGTTGCGCCTGTCACCAGGATGCGGCAGGGCGACACGGCCTCAGCCTCCGGCAACCGCCCGGGCGCGATGCCGCGCCAAATCCGCGTCCACCATTTCGGCCACCATCGCCTCCAGCCCGACCTCCGGCATCCATCCCAGCCGCGTCCGTGCCTTGGTGGAGTCCCCCAGCAAAACGTCAACCTCGGCCGGGCGCAGCAGTCGGTCGGCGACGCGGACATGCGCCTGCCAGTCCAGCCCCGCATGAGCGAAAGCGATGCGGCAGAGCTCCCGGATGCTGGTGGTGCGGCCGGTTGCGATGACGTAATCGTCTGGCCGGTCCTGCTGCAGCATCAGCCACATGGCGCGGACGTAGTCCCGTGCGTGGCCCCAGTCCCGGGTCGCATCCAGGTTGCCCAGTTCCAGCACCTCGGCCAGTCCCAGCTTGATCCGTGCGACTCCGTCCGTGACCTTGCGGGTCACGAACTCGATTCCGCGCAAAGGACTTTCGTGGTTGAACAGGATGCCGCTGCTGGCGTGCATGCCGAAGCTTTCCCGGTAGTTCACCGTCATCCAGTGGGCATATAATTTCGCGACGCCGTAGGGACTGCGGGGATAGAACGGCGTCGTCTCGCTCTGCACCGCATCCTGGATCTTGCCGAACATCTCGCTGCTGCTGGCCTGGTAGTACCGGGCCTGCGGCCGTGCAATCCGCAAGGCTTCCAACACGTTGGCCGCGCCCAGGCCGGTCACGGCGCCGGTCAGCAGCGGCTGCTGCCAGCTTGCCGCGACGAAGCTCTGCGCGGCGAGGTTATAGACCTCGTCAGGCGCCACGGTTTGCACCACGCGGATGAGGCTCGACAGGTCGGTCAGGTTTCCGTCAACCAGCTCGATCCTGTCCAGGACCCCCAACCAGCGCAGCCGCTCCCCGATGACATCCGACGACGCCGACCGCCGCAACAGCCCAAAGACCTTGTAGCCCTTGGACAGAAGGAACTCGGAAAGATAGGCGCCGTCCTGGCCGGTTACGCCAGTGAGAAGAGCAGTTGGCATTGAGGTTCCACGCTGATTCGCAGGGGGCGCCGCTTGGTAGACCATCGCAGCGGTCCGGTAAACCGCGCCGGGTTCGAGGCCCTCGCCAAGAGGTGAGCAGACGTGCGGACGCCGATCGAGCACTGTTCCATCGGCTTACGGGCTCGTGATGAGCCGGGCAGGATGGTCCACAAGTTTACTCTGGCACTCTCCATGCCAGAGTGCTAACAGCCTCCCGAGACGATTGCAGGGCACTGGTGCGGTCGATGAAGCCAAAGACCGGGCAGCCAGCCGCCTCCGTCACTCAGGAGACATAGAATGAAGTTTCGCCCCCTCCACGACCGGGTCGTGATCCGGCGGCTGACGGCCGAAGAGAAGACCGCGGGCGGCATCCTCATCCCCGACACGGCGAAAGAGAAGCCGATGGAGGGCGAGGTCGTCGCCGTCGGTCCCGGCGCGCGCAACGAGCAGGGAGAGGTCGTGGCCCTGGAGGTCAAGGCCGGCGACCGCATCCTGTTCGGCAAGTGGTCCGGCACCGAGGTCAAGCTCGATGGCGAGGAACTGCTGATCATGAAGGAATCCGACATCCTGGGCATCATCGAGGGCGGCGCCCACAAGAAGAAGGCTGCCTGAGCCCCCTCGCGGCGACCCGATCGAATTTTGACAAGTTTAGGGAATAGACATGGCAGGCAAGGACGTACGGTTCGGCACTGACGCCCGCACACGGATGCTCCGTGGCGTGGACATTCTGGCAGACGCGGTGAAGGTGACCCTGGGTCCGAAGGGCCGCAACGTGGTGCTCGACAAGAGCTACGGTGCACCTCGGATTACCAAGGACGGGGTCACCGTCGCCAAGGAAATCGAGCTGGCCGAGAAGTTCGAGAACATGGGTGCGCAGTTGGTGCGCGAGGTCGCCAGCAAGACCAGCGACATCGCCGGCGACGGCACAACGACGGCGATCGTGCTGGCGCAGGCCATCATCCGTGAGGGCGCGAAGGCCGTTTCCGCCGGCATGAACCCGATGGATCTGAAGCGCGGCATCGACAAGGCCGTCCACGCCTTGGTCGAAGAGCTGCACAAGCACTCCAAGAAGATCAGCACACCGGCGGAGACCGCCCAGGTTGGCACCATCTCCGCCAACGGCGAGGCCGAGATCGGCAAGATGATCGCCGAAGCGATGCAGAAGGTCGGCAACGAGGGTGTGATCACCGTCGAGGAGGCCAAGGGCATCCAGACCGAACTCGATGTCGTCGAGGGCATGCAGTTCGATCGCGGCTATGTCTCGCCGTATTTCATCACCAACGCGGAGAAGATGGTCGCCGAGTTGGATCAGCCGTACATCCTGATCCACGAGAAGAAGCTCTCCGGCCTGCAGCCGATCCTGCCGCTGCTGGAAGCCGTGGTGCAGTCCGGCCGTCCGCTGCTGATCATCGCGGAAGATCTTGAGGGCGAGGCGCTTGCCACACTCGTGGTGAACAAGCTCCGTGGCGGCCTGAAGGTCGCGGCGGTGAAGGCGCCAGGCTTCGGCGATCGCCGCAAGGCGATGCTGGAAGATATCGCGATCCTGACCGGTGGCCAGGTGATCAGCGAAGATCTCGGCATCAAGCTGGAGACCGTCACGCTGGCGATGCTCGGCACGGCGAAGAAGGTGCTGATCGAGAAAGATACGACCACGATCGTCGAAGGCGCCGGCAAGAAGGACGACATCAAGGGCCGGGTGGCGCAGATCCGCGCGCAGATCGAGGAGACCACCTCGGACTACGACAAAGAGAAGCTTCAGGAGCGGCTGGCGAAGTTGGCTGGTGGCGTGGCGGTGATCCGCGTCGGCGGCGCGACCGAGGTCGAGGTGAAGGAGCGCAAGGACCGCGTTGACGACGCGCTGCACGCCACCCGCGCCGCGGTCGAGGAAGGCATCGTGCCGGGCGGCGGCGTGGCGCTCGCGCGTGCCTCGCTGATCCTGTCGAAGCTGAAGGCGGAGAACGACGACCAGCGCTTCGGCATCGAGGTTGTCCGCAAGGCGGTGCAGGCCCCGATCCGGCAGATTGCCGCGAACGCCGGCGAGGACGGCGCGGTGATCTCCGGCAAGGTGCTGGACAAGGACGACTACAACTACGGATTCGACGCGCAGAGCGGCGAGTTCAAGGACATGGTGAAGGCCGGCATCATCGACCCGACCAAGGTCGTGCGCTCGGCTCTGCAGCATGCTGCGTCCGTCGGGTCCCTGCTGATCACCACCGAGGCGATGGTGGCCGAGAAGCCGCAGAAGGCTCCGGCTGGCGGCGGTGGTGGCGGCGGCATGGGTGGTATGGGCGGCATGGGCGGCATGGGCGACATGGACTTCTGATCGAAGTCTCGCCCAGGCGCTTACGGTGCGGTGACGCGGTGCGAACGGAGCAATCCGTTCGCGCCGCAGTCATGTTCAGCGGAGCAGTTGGGCCATGATAAAGGTTCGTTGCATCAAAAAGGACGCTTGGCTAACCGTTGGAAAAGAATATCTTGTCTTAGGAGTGTATGGTCGACGAACGTCTTTCAAGTATCGGGTTTTCGGTGATGACGGTCATACGCCAGCATTACAAGACGCAGATTTATTTGAACTGACTTAGGAAGAAATTCCTATAGACTGGATATTCAGAGTATATCAATTCCCGGAATGGGAACTGACTCCCGCAGCTTTGGCTGGTGAGGGTTTTTGGACGGCATATTTTGATGGGGATGCCGTTGCGAAGGACATCTTCACTCAAGTAGTGTCGGCATTACAGGGATAAGAGCATTAGGAAAATTTGAGCTGCCTCCGGTTTTTCTGGACAGCGATTCGCCCGACCGCGGCGTTTGCTGGCGCTGGCCGCGATCTACAAAGGCGCGAGCTGCAACGAGGCCGCTAGGATCGGCCGCTAGGATCGGCCGCTTGGTCAGGCGGATAGCGCATCCCCAGCGACGTCCGACACTGCGTCCCACAACGGGTCCTTCAGCCGGGCCACGAATGCTGCATGCGCGGCCAACTCCATCGCACTCGGCACGATCGGCCTCGGCGTCCGAGGGCCGGCATGCGCATAGACCACGACCGGCGCGGCCGTGGTCTCGGCGGCAAGCGACAGGCCGCGCTGCCGCCCGCCGGTGAGTTCGACATAGACCTCGGCGAGCAGCTTGCAGTCGAGCAGCGCATTGTGCGTGGTGCGCGCGGACAGGTCGATCGCGAAGCGGCGGCACAGCGCGTCCAGGCTGTTGGGCAGGCCAGGGAACCGCGTCTTGGCCATCGCCAGCGTGTCGATCATCCGCAACGGATCGAGCCGTGGCAACCCAAGCCGGCCAAGTTCGCTACCGAGGAAAGCGAAGTCGAACGGCGCGTTATGCGCAATCAGCGCACCGTCGGCGAAGAACGACAGCATCTCCCCGGCGATGTCGGCGAAGCGCGGCTTGCCGGCTACGTGGGCGTTGGTGATGCCGTGGATGCGGGTGGTCTCGTCCGGGATGTCGCGCTCCGGATCGAGCAACACATGGAAATGCCGGCCGGTCGGCAGGTCGTTGATCAGCTCAAGCGCGGCCACCTCGATGACGCGATGGCCGTCTTTCGGGTCCAGGCCGGTGGTTTCCGTGTCGAACAGGATGGTGCGGGTCACACCTGCAGCTCGTGGATCAGGCGGCGGAGTCGGCGCAAGGCGTAATGACGCGACAGGCCGGTGCGGATCACCACGTCGGCGCGGCGGCGCTTGGCGGCGTCGGGCATCTGCCGGGCGATGATGGCGGCGATGGCGGCGGTGGTCATATGCCGGCGCAGGCGAACGCGGTGGGTCTGCACATCGCGCGGCGCTGACACGACCACGACCCGATCGACGCGCGCATCGCCGCCGGTCTCGAACAGCAGCGGGATGTCCAGCACGGCGACACGGTGCCCGGAGCGCCGGGCGCGGGCGAGGAAGGCCAGTTCCTCCTGCTGGACCATCGGATGCAGGATGGCTTCCAGGCGGCGCAAGCAATCCGGCTTGCCGAACACGGCGTTGCGCAGCGCGGCGCGGTCCACCACGCCGTCCCGCACCGTGCCTGGGAAAGCGGCGCCGATCGTGGGCACGGCCCGGCCGCCGGTTGCCTGGAGCCGGTGCACGGTTGTGTCGGCGTCGAACACGGGGATGTGGGCGCGGCGGAACGCCGCTGCTGCTGTCGATTTGCCCATCCCGATGCCGCCGGTCAGGCCGATGATCTTCATGCCGTCAGGTCCGCCGCGACGAAGCGCCGGAGCTCGTCGTCCACCGCCGGTTCGACGCCGAACCAGGCGCGGAACCCGGGCACCGCCTGGTGCAGCAGCATCCCCAGGCCCTCGACCGCGGTCAGGCCCCGGTTGCGCGCGGCCGCGAGCAGCGGCGTTTCCAGCGGCGCATAGACAATGTCGGCGACCGCGAGGCTGGCAGGCGCGCCGTCCAGGTCCAGGTCAAGCGGCGCCTGTCCGGCCATCCCGAGGGACGTGGTGTTGACCACCAGCGCAAAGCCGGCGAGCGCGGACGCTCGCTGCTCCCAGGGAAGCACGGAAAGCCCGGGCAGGGTGCGTGCCAACGCTGTGGCACGCTCGACTGTACGGTTGGCGACGCTGACCGGCACGCCGCAATCCTGCAGCGCGGCGGCGATGGCGCGTGCCGCCCCTCCGGCGCCCAGGACGAGCGCCGGTCCGGCTGCGGGTTCAACGCCATGAGCGCGCAGATTGGCGACGAACCCCCATCCGTCGGTGTTGCTGCCGGCTACCTTCCCGTCGCGAAAGACGATCGTGTTCACCGCCCCGGCGCGGCGGGCGGACTCGTCCACCGTGTCGCACACTGCGAAGGCGGCGAGCTTGTGGGGAATCGTGACGTTCAGCCCCGCGAAGCCGGATACGGCCAGGCCACGGATGGCGTCTTCAAACGCCTCGGGTCGGATCGGCAGCGGCACGTAGGCGCCGTCGATGCGGTGACGCTCCAGCCAGAAGCCGTGCAGGCGCGGTGAGCGGGAATGCGCGACCGGCCAGCCGCTGACCCCGGCAATCCGTGCGCGTCCGGATAGAATAGGCATGGTGACTCTTTTCCCTGTGGCCTGTCGCACAACAGCCGCGTGGTGCCGGTTGCATGGATTCCCTGTGGCCGGCCGGATGGCAACCACTGTCCGGGCGGCCGTGGCCTGCGCCGAACCGCGTGGAAGCGGCTGCCGGCGGTGTGGGCGTCGTCTGCCGGCTTCGAGGTTGGGCGGTTTGTCATGGATCTGGCGGCAACAACAGCGAAGCCGGTGCGCTATTGAGGGAAGGATTCACACAGGCGGGGTCTGATGACGGCATTGCAGCGGCGTTTGGAGACTGCGACCGAACTGGCAGCCGAGGCCGGCGCTCTTGCGCTCCGCATGCGCCCACCGCTCGGCCAAATGGTCGGCACGCTCAAGCATCCGCAGGACTGGCTGACCGAGGCCGACGGCGCGGTGGAGCGCTTCCTGTCCGAGCGACTCGCCGCCGCCTTCCCGGACGACGGATTCCAGGGCGAGGAGGGCGGCGTATCGCGCGGCGGCAGCCTGCGCTGGGTGGTCGATCCGATCGACGGCACCGCCAACTACGTGCGCGGCGCGTCCCGCTGGTGCGTCTCCCTGGGCTGCATCGAGGACCGCACGCCGCTGATCGGCGTGATTGATGCGCCGGCGCTGGGCGAGCGGTTCGCCGCGCACCAGGGCGGCGGCGCGACGCTGAACGGCGCTCCGATCCATGCCGCGGCCACCGCCGATCTCGCCCGCGCCGCGATCGAGATCGGCTGGTCGCCGCGCCGGCCGAACGCCGATTTTCTGGCCCTGTGCGAGCGGGTGCTCGCCACCGGCGCGACGGTGCGCCTTGGCGGCTCCGGCGCAATGGGTCTGGCCGACGTCGCCGCCGGGAGGCTCGACGGCTATGCCGAGATCCACATCAACCTATGGGACGTCGCCGCGGGGCTGGCGATTCTGGCCGAGGCCGGCGCTTCCCTGAGCGATTTCATGCAGGGCGAGGGGCCGACCGCCGGCAATCCGCTGGTCGCCTGCGCCCCGGCGATCGCCGCCGCGCTCACCGCCGCCGCTTCGGTATGATGGCGCCATGATCTCGCCATTTGTGCCTGCGATAACCGTGGCCGTCCCGATGGAGAGCCGATCAAATGGCACGCGCTTCTAGCCTGATCCACCCTGGCCGGGTGCTGCGCGAGGAGTTCATGGAGCCGATGAATCTGGATTCCGACGCGCTGGCCCGCGCGCTGGACGTCGAACCGGGGCGGATCGCCTCGCTGATCGCGAATGCGGCGCCTGTTACGTCCGATATTGCGCTGCGGCTTGCGCGCTGTTTCCGCACCACCGGGCGTTTCTGGCTTGGCCTGCAGGCAGCCTACGACCTGGAGACGGCGCAGGCCGAACACGGGGCGGAAATTGCGGCCCGCGTGCAGCCGCTGGCGCTCGCCGCCTAAGTCCTGGAAGACCGCCGCGAACCTCAGCCGAAGGGCTGTACGGCTCGGGGCGGCGGCTGCGGCGGCCAGAACCGGACGACTTGACCGCATAACCCGTGGCGGATGGCGTGGCGGGTGACAAGATGCCCGCCATGCGGGGCTTCCCACCGCTAACGCGGTTCCACTTGCTGTATGGGCTGCTGTTCGCTGCCTTTGGCGTTCGCTCTCCTTTCTTGCCTCCGCTCTTGCAAGATCGCGGCTTACGGCCGGAGGCCATCGGGCTGGTGCTGGCGGCCAGCACGGGGGTGCGGCTGCTCGCAGGCCCGGCTGCAGGGCGTTTGGCTGACCGCCTGGGGGCACATCGGTTGGTGCTCGCAGCGTGTGCGGTCGCGGCGGGCCTGCTTGGACTGGGCTATCTGCCGGCGTGGGGCTTTTGGCCGCTGTTCTCAGTCGGCGTCGGCCAGGCCGCCATGTTGGCGCCGATTATTCCGCTGGCGGATGCGCTCGCCCTCGGGGCGGCGACTCGGGGCCCGCGTGGGGTGTCCCGTAACGGGTTCGAGTATGGCTGGGTCCGCGGCGCCGGGTCAGCCGCGTTCGTCGTCGGCGTGGCCGCCGCTGGGTCCGCTGTCGGCCGTTTCGGTATCGACATTACCGTGGCGGTCAGCTCGGTTCTGCTGGTTGCGGCTGCCGTCGCTTGTGCCGTGGTTCCGCGAACGCTCGCTGGTGCTGCTCCGGTCCTGTTTGGTCACCCGCTCGCTGCCAGCGGCGGCTGGTTCGCCGACGGCGATCTTCGCACGCTGCTTCGCGATCGCGTGTTCCGCCGCCTGCTGCTGGTCGCGGCCCTGGTCCAGGGCAGCCACGCGCTGCACGACAGCTTCGCCGTCATCCGCTGGCAGGCCGCCGGCATCGATCCGGCGACAACCGGGCTTCTGTGGTCCGAATCCGTTGCAGCCGAGGTCGTTGTATTCCTGTTCCTGGGATCCCGGCTGCTGGACCGCCTCGGACCGGCCGGGGCTTCGATGCTGGCTTCGGCGGCGGGCGTGCTGCGGTGGGCCGTGATGGCGGAGACCGCCCAACCACTGGCGATGGCGCTGGTTCAACCGCTGCACGGCCTGACCTTCGCCTTGCAGCACCTCGCCTGCATGCGGCTGATCGCGGTGATCGTTCCGGTGAGCCTGGCGGCAACCGCCCAGTCGATCTACGGCACGCTTTGCATTGGGTTGGCCACGGCGCTGCTCACGCTTGCGTCCGGGCCGCTTTATGCGCGCTTCGGCGCGGGAGGCTTTTGGGTCATGGCGTCGATTTGCGCGATTTCGCTTCCAGCCTGTCGAGGGCTGCGACTGCCGCGCTTCGACCCTTCATGATGGGGGACCAGCGCCAGCGGATCATTCCCAAGGGCGTCGAGGCGCTCCAGGCCGAGGCTGTCTCGCCGAGCGTCAAGCAGCATCTTGCGGCGATCCGGATGCTGTTGGACTGGCTGGTGGTCGGCGAGGTGATGCCGAGCAATCCCGTCTCGGCCGTCCGCGGCCCGAAACAATGGAGCGGGGCAGCCATGCTCTCAGAGTACGATGTTGTATTATAATTTCTTCGGTCTGCATCTCACACAGTCGGCGTTCCCGTGGGTGCGCGCGGTACGGTTATCAAAGTCTATCCAGATACCCCGCCGGCTTACGAGGGGGAGTTTATGGACGATGCAGGTAACTCACTCGGAGCCTTCACGACGCAGGAGAGAGGGACTTAGACCTTCAGGGGAAGGCATAGCTGTTCTTCATTTTTGGTCACACCTTCACCAGCGGCCGCGTGCCCCCGAGGGCGCGGCGCGTCCGGGGGCGTCCCTGTAAGGTCGCCGCGTCCAGAATTTCGTGCAGCGCCGCCACGGTCTCCGGCGGCAGCCGGTGGACGGTCTGCGCCAGGCGGTTGGCGAGCGCCGTCTGCTCCGGCGTCAGACCGGCGGTGTTGACCGTCACCCGCGGATGCGACAGCCGCGCGAGATCCGCTATCCGCTCGGCGTCGTCCCAGATCAGCCCGAAAAACGCGTTGACCTGGTGGACCAGGCCGGGGCTCGGCGCGCCCCGCTTGCCGTGTTCCAACGCGGAGAGATAGGCGGCGGAGATCTGCAGGTGGGCGGCCAGCGCCTTCAGCGTCACGCCGCGCTCGGCTCGAAGGGCGCGCAGCCGGGCACCGAACGGCGTCATGCCGGCACGCCCGCCCCCAGGATCACCGCGTCCGCCGCAACAGCAACCGCACCGAGCCGGGGTTGGCCGGATGCGGATGGACC
>Ga0302154_10003956_pt1 | contig 10666 bp, 5 predicted proteins | sample I_Bog_N2_3_FD_193507 | JGI IMG/M metagenome (GOLD analysis project Ga0302154, IMG submission 193507) | Peat permafrost microbial communities from Stordalen Mire near Abisko, Sweden - I_Bog_N2_3 | ecosystem: Environmental > Terrestrial > Soil > Wetlands > Peat | place: Sweden: Abisko, Stordalen...
GAAGCATCCTGCGCCGGGTCCGGCACCTGGATAAAAATTTCCGCCAGGTGGTACTGCGTGCTGCCGATCTGCGATTTCAGCGCGGTTTTTTCCGCCGCGATGTCGCCCGGCGTCGGCTGCAGCCCCGGCCCCAGCACCTGGTGCAGCACGCTCTGCCAGCCGAGCTGTGTGCGGATTTGCGACACCAGCGTGGAGAACGGAATGCCGGCCTGCGTCATGCGCTGGCGCAGGCCGCCGGGCGGCAGGTTATTGCCCTGCTCGATCCGCGTGATCGCGTCCTCGATGTCGCTCTCCGCCACCGTCACCTTGCGGCGGTCGATTTCCTGCAGTTGCAGCGTCTGGCTGATCAGTTCCTGCGTCACCTGCGGCGTCAGGTGCGAGAGCGCGTCCGGCGTCGGGTTCATGCCGCTGGAGAGCGCCAGCAGCCGGGCCCTGGCATCCACGTCGTCATTGGTGATAACCTGCCCGTTCACCACCGCGGCGATGCTGGCATTTTGCGCCCGCGCTTGGCCCCCGAAAAGGCTCGCGGCGAGTGCCAGACCGAGCAGTGACCGGCCAAAAATCTGCATCATAGCGCGTTGAATCCAACATTGCCGAGGGTTTTAAAGGTGATCTGCACCAGCAGCGTGGTGCTGCCGTTATCCAGGTTGAACGAGGTGAAGCGTTCATAAAACACCGCGCTGACCGCGGTGCATTCGTTCTGCCAACCAAACGAGAAATTCGCCTGATCGAACTGCCCGGTCTGGATGTTGCGCTCGGTGCCGGCGGCAAAGCTGTAGGCGCCGTAATTGGCGTTGAGGTTGGCGGTGTATTCGTCGCGCGCCGTGAAATACGCCGCCGGAATCGCCGAGCTGGTGCCAAGCACATAGGGGTTGGTGTTGGAATACAGATAGCCGCCGCTGATGCTGTACTGCGCGTCGCCCAGCCGCGCCGTCGCATCGATCATGCGCCGGCCGAGATCGACATGCGAGAGCCGCGTGCGGTAGGTCAGATCCAGCCAGGAGACCGGGTCGAACGTGGCGCGCGCGACGATATCCGAAGCGTTGTCGTTCAACCCGGAATCCGGCAAATAATCGGTGCTCTTGTGAAACTGGTAGGACTGCCCGATCAGCCCGTCCAGCCATTGCCCGCCCGGCAGATACCAGGCCGCGTGCAGCGCATAGTCGGCGCGCTCGCCGCCGTCCAGCCGGTCGATGCCCGGATAGCGGTTGAGATCGAACAGATTGGCGTCGGAATATTCCAGGTCCAGGCTGTCTTCGTTCGGGATGCGGTAATTCTCGCTGGTGCCGATCTCGGGTGCCGCCACCAATTGCACTTCCGGCTCGACGATCTGGCTGCCCAGAATGCCGGAATCGCGCGTGAACGGCCAGCGCATGAACACCGCGCCATAGGCCTGGCCGCGCGTCGTGTCCGAGCTGTTGATATATGAGAAGGTCGGCTGCTGGCTCAGCCCCGTGGCCTGGTAGCCCGCCGCCACCAGCTCGATCCGCGCGGTATAGAGTTGTCCCGCCGGTCCCGCGAACGGCAGGCTGTAGCCGCCGGTCAAATCGGCCTGCCTGGTATTGGTGCCGACGTCGCGCAGCACGTTGAACGCCGCGGCGTCGATGCTGTAGCGCCCGCCCAGAAAATCCGGGTTCGATTCGAAGTCGAACTGGCCATACGGGGCCACGATCGGCAGATCGCTCTGGCTCACGCTGACCACCAGGCCCTGATAGGTATCCGCCTCCAGCCGCGCGTATGAGCCCGAGCCGAAACCTTCGAGATAGGCATTCGAGCTCAGTTCCGCCGCGTTCGGCAGAATGTGAAAGTCGTCGAGATATTGCGGATCGCTGGCGTGGTTATAGGCGAAGCCGGCGCGCCAGGTGTTGTTCAGGTCGAACGTGCCGTCGGAAAAGATCGAATCGCCGAACTTGCCGGCGTCATGGCCGCCCGAGACGTCGATATCCAGCGCGCCGTTGTTCAGCGCCAGCCGGTATTTCGCATCCAGCACCGGCCCCTGCTTGACGCCGATGATCGGCGTCAGCGTGACGTCCGAAGAATCGTTGATGACCAGAAAATACGGGATCGTGACGAAAAACCCGAGCCGGGAGGACGAGCCGATGCCCGGGATCAGCAGCCCGCTGGCGCGCCGCACCGAAGGGTCCGGCTGCGTGAGGTAGGGCAGGTAGAACACCGGAAAGCCGTGGATTTCCATCTCCGCGTTGCGGTACTCGATCATCTTGTGCTGCAGATCGCGCGTCACGGAACTGGCGCGGATCTGCCACAGCGGGGCCGCCGTCGGATCGCTCTTGCACAGATCGCAGGTCGAATAGATCACGCGCGCCAGCTCGTCGATCTGGTCATTGGTGCGGCGCGCGCCGTTCGCCACCATGCGGCCGTTTTCCGCCAGCCGCGCGGAGACCGCCGTCAGCACCGCGTCCTTCATGCCGTTGGACAGCACCGCGTCGTCCGCGAACAGCGTCTCGCCGGTCGGCTCCAGCAGAATCACGTGCCCGGTGGCGGTCGCAACCCCGGTATTGCGGTCGATCACCACCTTGTCGGCGTACAGCGTCTGGCCGTTCTGCCAGGCGCGCACATGGCCGCTCGCGGTGATGATGTTGCCGGTCTTATCATAGGCAACCTGGTCCGCCAGAAACGTCACCGGCGTTTTGGCGGAAGTGGGCGGCGCGCCGCCGCCCAGCAGCGCGCCGAGTTGCCCATGCGCCAACCCGCCGGAGCCGATGGCGCCGATCACCGCCAGACCAAGGGGCGTGCGTTTCAGCATTCTTTTGGCTTGCTCTTTCCTGCGGCGTATCATGCTCTCAGCCATCTTCCAGATGCAACAACAAGGCAAGCGCGAACATCATCCCGGCGACCGCCGGCGCCCAGGCGGCCATCACCACCGGCACCGCGCCGGACGTGCCGAACTGGTCGGCGACCTCCGAGACCATGAACAGCGCGAAACCGCAACTCACCCCGCTCACCAGCATGCGCGTCGCCCCGCCGCGGCGCGACGGCCGCATGGAAAACCCCGCCGCCACCAGCGCCATCGTCGCGCACAGCAACGGCAGCGCCAGCAGCGCCTGAAACGCCAGCTCATGCTGGATCGGCGAAAACCCGGAACGTTTCAGCAGCCGGATAAAACTCGGCAGCGCCCAGAACGAGAGCGAATCGGGCGAGGCAAAACTCTCCTGCACCCGCTGCACCGTCAGATCGGTCGGGAATCGCATCGTCTTGCGGTACGCCGCCGCCGAGCCCGGCTGCAGCACCGTCACCGCCACCAGATCCCACGCGCCGTTGGTCAGCGTGGCGCGGCTGGCCTCGATGCGCTGCACCAGGCTGGTCTCGTCGTTCAGCCGCAAAATGCTGACGCCGTCGGCCGTCAGCACGTGGTGACGCAGCGTCACGTCATAGGCGTGCAGCACCGCGACGCCGTCCGGCGCAAAGCCGTGATCGCCCTGGCGCAGCCAGAGCTGACCGCCGTTCAGCGACAGCGGCCCGCCGCCCGGCCGCAAATAGGCGTTGTACAGCGTCTCGGCGCGCGAAAACATCAGCGCGGAAACCGGGCTGACCGCGCCGGTCCCAAAAATCCCCAGCAGCGTGGCCAGAAACACCGGCACCGCCAGAAACTGCCAGGCGGAAATGCCGGCCGCGCGCGCCACCACCAGTTCGGAAGACCGGGTCAGCCGCCAGAACGCGAAAATCCCGCCCAGCAGCACCCCGAACGGCAGGATCTGCATCAGCATCCACGGCGCGCGCAAAACCTCCATCTCCACCACGATCCCGAAACTGGTCGCCGGGGTAGAGGCGGACTCGCGCAACAGCTCCAGAAAATCGAACAGCGAGACCAGGGCGGTCAGCGCCGCCAGCATGATCAGCACCGCGAGCGCGAATTGCCGGCCGAAATACACCGAAATCGTGAACGGAATCACGTTCACGCCACCGCCGCCCGCCGCGCCACCGGCATCCGCCGCGGCAGAAACAACAGCATGCCCGCGAAAAACCCCGGCAAGATCGCCGCCACCCAGATCAGCGGCACCATCGCCGGGCTGCGCTCGGCGAAATTATTCACCCCCAGGCTCAGCGCCACCAGCAGTGTGACCGTCAGCACCGCCGCCACCGGCCGCAGCACGCCGCCATGCCGCCTGAAACGCCCGCCCAGAATCGCAAACAGCCCGATCAGCGAAAAACTCACCGCCGTCAGCGGCGCGGACAGCCGGCGGTTCATCTCAACCTCCCATTTCGCGCGCTCCGCCGCCGTCAGCGCCGGCGCGGGATGCAACAGATCCTGCGTCGGCGTGGCGGCCGAATCCGTCATGTCCATCGCCTCGGTCTTGCTCGCCTCCGCCAGGTTGATCGTGTTGTGGTCAAAGGTCAGCAATTCCAGCCGCCCGGTTTTCGGGTCCACCTGCTCGCGCGAGCCGTCCTGCAACTGCACCATCGGCCCCTGCGGCGTCACCAGCAATTGCCCGGACTGCGCCAGAATCGTGCTGGTCGGCGTCTTCGGCTGCGCGTCGTCGATGATAATCCCCTGCAGGCTGTTATCCGGCCCGCGGCTCTGCACATAGACCGTGATGTGGTCCGAAACCGGCGTGAAAACCCCCGGCTCCAGCAGAAACGCCGCGATCTGGTTGCGGATCTCGTACTGATAGTTGCGGAACGCCGCCAGCGTCGCCGGCACCACGGCAATATCCAGCACGTAGCAGACGCCCATCACCACCACCGCCAGCGCCAAGGCCGGCCGCGCCAGCATGGCGTCGGACATCCCGGCCCCGCGCATCACCGTCAGCTCCCGGTCCCCCGCCAGCCGCGCATAAACGAACACCACCACGATGAAACACGTGATCGGCAAAATCGTCGCCACGAACCCCGGCACCAGCAGCGCCGTCAGCTTCACAAACACCAGCGGCGACAGGCCGCGGTTGACGATGATCTGGATAAACCGCAGCGACTGCGTCAGCCAGATCAGCGCGACCAGTCCAGCCGTCACCAGCACCAGGGCCAGCGTCAACTGCCCGGCGATGTAGCGGTCCACCCGCTTAACAGGAAACCCCGATCTCATGCGCCCAGGTTTTGGCCGGGCGCGGGCCTGAACGCAAGTAAGGCAAGGGAGCGAAGAAAGTAGCGCTTTTTTGAAAAAAAGCGCGCAAAAAACTTTTGGACTGCGGGCCTGGGCCAGTCCGGTGCTTTTAATCGCCTCCGCTGGAGGCGATTAAAAGCACCGGACTGGCCCAGGCCCGCAGTCCAAAAGTTTTTTTGCCGCGGTCGCGGGCGACTTACTTTTTTTCAAAAAAAGTAACTTCTTCCTTCACCCGCCATACCGGCGCAAAATGCCGCGCAGCGGCCGGGCGCCGGGGTTGCTGCCTTCCAGGCGCACGACGATCTGCCGGGCGTCGTAGGGTGCCCCGTAATAGTCCTCGTCGGTACTGGCGTCGCCGGCCAGGATGGAGCCTTGCAGCGAAATGCCGCCATACAGGCCCTGGGTTTTGGAGACGGTCACGATGTCGGCGTCGAGTGCCGTGGACATCGAGCCGTTGACGCCCGCACCCAGGGTGGCGACGGTCAGGCCGGCATCGGCGCCGAATTTGAACTGGCTGCTGAGCAAGGCGTTCAGGCCGCCTTGCGTCATCACGAGCATCATCACCTCGGCACTCTGCACGCCGGCCTGGAAGCCGAAGCTGCCGCTCCCGAGGGTATAGAAAGCCGGGTCGGACCAGCCGCCCTCCTCGTTGCGGGCGAGCATGAGGCAACCGCCGCCCTCGCCGCCGATGATGAAGCCGGCGCGGAAGATGTCGGGGCAGACGACCACGGCGCGGGCGCGCGTCAGCAGCTTTTCCGCCTGGTCGCCGACCGGTCCGCCCATCATATCCTGCACCGCGAGGGTGGTGCTATCGACCAGGTGCTGCGGGCTATCGGCCAAGGCCGCCGCGGGCGAAGCGAGCATGGCGGCGACGGCGAGTGCGGCGAATTTTGATTTCATGTAAAAGCTCCAGGCAGAAAGGTTCGCGCCGCATATGTGAACACCGGCGAGGAGCGGAAATTGTTTTCAGAAAATCTTACGAAGAATTATGACTTCGAAGAAACCCCGGAAAGCCGCCCGGCCGGCGCCCGATGACACTTGGCCGGTGACAGACTTGCAGATCGACGACGTCTTCACTGCCGCGGGATACGCTGCAAGATGATCGGAAACGGCTCGAGCGAAGCCTCTAGGCCTGCAACGTCACAAGGCTGATCGCGCTCGCCGGCGTCTGCACAAAATCGTTGCCGATCCAGCCAGCCGCTTGCCGCGCCGCAAGCGTCACCGCGGGCGCCAGCGTGATTCCGGTGCCGGCGCCGTCGGCGAACAGCGCAAACGTATCGGAGCCGAAACTGCCCGGATTGGCGAACGTCAAGGTCAGAGACCCGGAATTCTCCGTGAGCGTCAGCACGCCGCCGGCAAAATGCGTCGCGGTGATGCTGGACAGCGAGATGCCGGTCAGGTCGATGGTATCGCCCACGGCAAAATTCTCCAGCGTCCCGGCGAAGCCGGCCGGCGTCTCCAGCCCCATTGTGCCGCCCCCCGCGAAGGAGACCAGGTCTCCCGCGGTGACGCTGCCCAAAAAGTCCCAGTCGGCGCCCGCTTCCAGCGTCACGGCCGCAAAATCCTTGTAGCTGGCGGCGGTAAACGTGCCGGCGGCCGCCCCGTCCAGCAGCGCGATCCCGCCGCCGCCCAGATAGGCGCCGCCGATCAGCGTCGCGGTGGGAGCAATCTCCAGCAAATTCACGCCGTGCGTCCCGAAGGCCACGGCGTACTGCCCGCCGGAGATCACGCCGCCATACACCCCGACCATGCCGGAGGCGAGGAAGACGCCATCCACGGTACCGGTGATGCTGCCGCCGTAGCTAAAGACATCGGCGTTGCCGGTAGCGGTCACCCCGCCGGCGATGGCGCCGTAATTATAGAGCGCGGTGCTCTTGGCCAGCTTCACCCCGACGGCGCCGGAAATCGTGCCGCCGGTATAGTTGATCATGTAGCCGGGCGCGTCCAGCACCACGCCCGTCTGCGTGCCGGCGGCGATGATCTGGCCGGTGTTGTACAAATAGCCGCCGCCATAGCTGCCGCCCAGCGTCACGCCGCCGGCGATACCGGCATAGTTATACACCGCCGCCCCGCCGCTGAACGAGATCGCGCCGGCGGTGCCGGAGGCGGCGAGCAGCCCGGTGTTAAAGATTCTGACGCCGTAATCGCCGGTGACGGCCGGGCCGGATGAGGCGGAGACGCCGCCGGCGTTGATCAGCAGCCCCTGACCCTCGAAATCGATCCCCGCGCCGCCGGCGATCTCGGCGCCGTGGCTGTTGGTGATGGTGCTGCCGTAATTGCCGCGGATGCCGTATTGGCCGCCGGTAATCGCCCCCTCATTGACGATCGTGCCGGAGCCGTTGAGGTCGATGCCGGTATCGCCGCCCCTCACCTGGCTGGTGTTGAGCACATAGCTGTAGCTATCGACGAAAATGCCGGTCGCGCCGCCCTTGATCGTGCCGGTGTTGATGACCCGGGCGAAGCCGGCGACGATGCCGCTATTGGCGTAATAGCCGGTCAGGCCCAGGCTGGTGGTGTTGCTGCCCCCGCCCTCGATATAGCCGGCATTGCCGATGCTGACATAGCGGTACTGCGAGCCTGCCGGATAGGTCGCGATGCCGTAATGCCCGCCGGTGATGCGGCCGCCGGATTCATTGAGGATATAACTCAGCGAATTGAGCGTGCTGAGGTCGATGCCGACGGTGCCGCCGGTGATGTCGCCCGCATTGGTGGCGATTGCCAGCCCGGAAAACACCACGCCGTCCGCAGCACCGGCGATACGGCCGGAGTTGTACAGCGAGACGTCGCCATAGGCGAACACCCCGGTATAGCCGCTGACGGTGCCGGTGTTGACGACCTGGCCATAATCCAGCGCGATGCCCGCACCCTGCGCGCCCGGCGCCGCGTAGCCCGCCGCCGCGGCGCGGGCCTGGATGGTCTCGTAGCCCTGGACGGCGATGACGCCGGCGTTGCCGATGGTGACATCGCTGTCAAACCCGCCGCCGCCGATGCTGCCGGGGTTGTACTCGACGATGCCGTACAGCCCGCCGGTGATAACGCCGCCGGACTCGTTATAGATATTGGTCGCCAGCGTGTGGCTGAGATTAATGCCGATGCCGGCGTTGCCGCCCTGGATGGTGCCGGAATTCTTGATCGCGGCGGGCGCGTCGCCGTAGCCGTTGCCGTAGCCGTAAATCGCCGCACCCGCCGCGCCGCCGCTGATCACCCCCCGCACGTTGCTCAGGCTGCCGCCGCCATACAAATTCACGCCCACCTCGGCGCCGGCGATGGTGCCGGCGGGATCGTTCACCACCGTGCCCACGGTGAACACGCCATCCGTGCTGGTGCCCGTGATGATGCCGGCATTGGCGACATAGCCGCTGCCGTAATACGTCGCGATTCCTACCCCGGTCCCGCCGGAAATGCTGCCGGCATTGGTCACCACGCCGCCGCCCGAAATATACACGCCGTTGGAGCCGCCCAAAATCCGGCCCGAATTGTTCACCCCCGCCTGGCCATAGGTATAAACCGCGGAGCCCACCCGCCCCTGGATCAGCCCGGAATTTTTGATGTAGGTGGAACCGCCATAGGCATAGCCGTTGACCAGTATCCCGGCGCCGCCCGCAATCGTGCCCTGGTTGTCGATAATGCCCGGACCGCCCAGCACGATCCCGCCATCCAGGCTGCTGGCCCCGCCGGACTGCACATCGCCGGTGACAATGATGGAAAACGCGTACGGGCCAGGGCCATACACGGCAAAATAATCGCCATTGCCCAGCGCGGCGTAGCCGTTGATGTTGCCCTCGAGAAGCTGCGTGCCGGTTCCGGGTTGCAGATAGATTGCGCCGTTGCTGCCGTTGATGATGGCCATTTTGGTCCCGCCCTACTGGTTTGGGCGAAAAGAAGTAAGAAGTTACTTTTTTTGAAAAAAAAGTAACCAAAAAAACTTCTGATTCCCCCGGCCGTTGAGTGGCCACAGTTTGGCCGCTCAAAGGCCGGGGGGAATAAGAGTTTTTTTGCTTCCCCTCGCGCGCCGTACTTAAGCGCTGCCCGTGCAACATAGAAGACGGTTTGCGAATCGAAGTGTTACGCGCTGAACGTGACCAGCGGCGCCAGCGTGGTGCCGGAGGTGGCGAGGTGGTGCGGCAGCAGACCGGAGAGGGCGGCGGGCGGGGCGAGCGTGATGCCGGTGCCGGTGCCGTCGGCAAACAGCTGGAACGTGTCGGTGCCGAACACGCCGGGGTCGGCGAAGGTGAGGTGCAGGGTTTCGGTGTTGGTGATGATGGTGAGGACGGACTTGGCGAAACTGGTGCCGACGATGTCGGTCAGTTTGACGCTCGTCAGGTCGATGGTATCGCTGGTCTTGAATTTTTCGATCTTGCCCTTGAAGGCAATGGGGTCGCCGAGGTCCAGGGTTTCGTTGGTGCCGCCGAAGGCGATTTTCTCGCCCGAGGCGACGCTGCCGTTGAGCGTGAGGGCGTTCTTGGAGATGTCCACCAGGCCGGCGCCGGTGAGCGCGGCATCGATGGTGAGGGTGTCTTTTGCGGTTTCCTTGATGGTGCCGTTGTTCAGGATCGGCGCGCTCAAGGTTTGTTTGCCGCCGAAATCCCAGACCGCGCCGGCGTCGATCTGCAGGTTGCCGAAATCGGCGAATTGCTTTTCCATGGCGGTGCTGAAGGTGCCGATTATTTTGCCGTCGGGGGCAAATTCCAGCACGCCGCCGCCGCCCTGGATCGACCCCTGGATGACGGAGCCGGCGTCGATGACGAGGCGGTTGGCGTAGCCCTTGGCGAAGGCGATGGCAAAGGTGCCGCCGGTGATGGTGCCGGTGTCATCGACGGTGCCGCCTTCGATCACCTGCACGCCGATTTTGTTGCCGATGATGTCGCCGTTGTTGACCACCAGCCCGCCGCCGACATCGAGCTCGATGCCGTCGGCCAGCGTGCCGTCGATGATACTTCCCATCAAGTTGGAGATGTTGACCGAACCGGTGGCGAAAATTCCGTTGTAGCCGGTGATCTGCGACTGATTGGTGATGTCGCCGCCCGAGGTCTGCACCGCGTAGGCCAATGAGTTGATGACGCCATAGTTTGTCAAACTGCCGCCCGCCGCCATGAAAACGCCGGGACCGTTGGCCTGGATCAGCCCGGCATTGGTGACGTACCCCTGGGATTCGAGATAGATGCCGCTGCCGTCGGACACGATTTTGCCTTCGTTAAGGGCGTAGCCGACGCCGTACATGCTGATGCCGGTGTCGGCGTAGATGGTGCCCACATTAAAGGCGTCGCCGCCGAGGAAGCCGATGGCGATGCCGGCGAAAAAGCCGGTGATGGTGCCGACATTGGCGGCGGTGCCGAAGCCGCCGCTGATGGCGATGCCGTTCAGCGGGGTTCGGCCGGTGTCATCGCCAATAATGCGGCCAGTATTGGCCGCGGTGCCACCGGCGCCGAGTGAGATGCCGTTTTCGACGGCCTCGATCGTGCCGGAATTGTACACCAGGTCCGACGGACTGCCGTCCATGGCGATGCCGGTCCAGCCACTTATGGTGCCGGAATTGCCGCCATAGCCGCCGGCGCCGAGACTGAGCGCCGCCGCGCCGTACTTGACGCTGCTATCGATGATGCCGGC
>Ga0302154_10003965_pt1 | contig 10659 bp, 13 predicted proteins | sample I_Bog_N2_3_FD_193507 | JGI IMG/M metagenome (GOLD analysis project Ga0302154, IMG submission 193507) | Peat permafrost microbial communities from Stordalen Mire near Abisko, Sweden - I_Bog_N2_3 | ecosystem: Environmental > Terrestrial > Soil > Wetlands > Peat | place: Sweden: Abisko, Stordalen...
GGGCCCGGCCGGGCGGGCCGCCGGGGGCCTCGAATTGGCTCCAGCCCCCGCCGGAATCGACCGATGAGGAGGTATGGATCCCGTCCTGACCGACAGCCTCCCCCGGGCGGTGCAGCGGGCCGCTCCGTGCGCCCGGCGATCCTGTCACCTAAGGTTCACTGAAATAACACCTACCGTTCACCTAAAATTCGGTTGCAGGCACCGCTCCATGTCCAGGTGGTGCAGTATGTTTCCTAGTGGAACGCGGTTTTGATGACTAATTCTTCCGAATTCCCAGGTCCTGATGTGTCAGGTGAGCGGACATCCGGTGCAAAAAAGGGCAGGCCGGCTGGTATGGCGATTCTTGATCCAGAGTTCGAGGCGGTACTCCGGGAGCAGCTGCCCGATCTCATAGACCGGCGGTACGGCGCGGTCGAGCCCTCGGCCACGTCGGCGGCGGCGGCACGGGTGCGACGCCACGCCCTTCGCCGTCTGGTGTGCGCCGACGTCCTCGGACTGGCCCTGGCCGCCTTCGTGGGCCCGCTCCTGTTGAGCCTGATCTCGGACAACCCGGACAGCAGCGCCGGGCACAGCATCTCGGTGTACGTCTTCGGGCTCGCCGTCATCCCCATGTTCGTGGCCGTGTTCGCCCTCTACGGCCTGTACCGGGGGGTGACCCGCCGCATCACCAACAGCGTGTTCGCCGACCTCCGCAACATCGTCCATGCCCTCATGATCAGCGGCTTCCTCTACGCCATCGCGGCCTACGTGGCGCTCCGCAGCTTCGGGCTGGAAGACCTGTCGGTGGCCAAGATCGTGTCGATGTGCCTGGTGGCCGTGGTGGCGGTGCCACTGGCCCGGGTGGTGGCCTTCGGCCTGCTCGGGCACGCATCGGAGGGATCGGTCCCGGTCATCGTGGTGGGCACGGGCAAGCTGGCCCAGACGGTGGCCAGCCACCTCCGGGCCCACTCCAGTGTCCGATTCGTCGGCTTCGTGGACGACAACCCCCTGGGCCGGGGCGACGTCATCGGCGAGCTGGAGGACCTCCCCGACCTGTGCCGCCAGAACAACGTGGCCCGGGTGGTGGTGTGCTTCTCGCGGACCCACCCCGAGCGCACCACGGAGATGCTGAAGAGCCTGGCCGGCCAGGTGGGCGTGTCCATCGTCCCCCGCTACTACGAGCTGATCACCGCCCGCTCGCACGTGGAGGACCTGTCCGGCCTGCCCATGCTGGACATCGCGCCTGCATCGCTGAGCGCGGGCTCACGCTTCCTCAAGCGGACCTTCGACATCGTGGTGTCCTCGGTGATCCTGGTGCTGGGGGTGCCCTTCTTCCTGGTGGCGGCGGCCATGATCAAGGCCACCAGCGCCGGTCCCGTCTTCTTCCGACAGGTCCGGACTGGGCGGAACGAGCAGCCGTTCTCCATGATGAAGTTCCGGACCATGATCGAGGACGCCGAGTCCCGCCGCGACGAGCTCGAGCACCTCAACGAGGTGGACGGCCCGCTGTTCAAGGTGCAGAACGACCCGAGGGTGACCAGGGTGGGCCGGGTCCTTCGCAAGACCAGCCTCGACGAGTTCCCTCAGCTCATCAACGTGTGGAAGGGCGACATGTCGCTGGTCGGGCCGCGCCCGTTCGTGGTCTCCGAGGCCATGAAGATCGAGGGCTGGGCCCGGAAGCGCTTCGAGGCCCGTCCGGGCATGACCGGCCTGTGGCAGGTGTCGGGGCGCAATGAGCTCTCGCACCTGGAGTTGTGCCGCCTGGACTACCTCTACGTGGCATCGTGGTCGTTCTGGTGGGACATGCAGATCCTCTGGCAGACGCCCACCACCATCTTCCGGGGACGCGGCGCCTCCTGACCCGACGGCCCGGGGTTCCCGGCGCCCAGGTCCGGCGCGTCGGGTCCGGCCGGTCACCCCTGTCCGGTCAGTTCCCGCCGCTCCTCGTCCACCACAGCCCGCATGCGGTCCTCGAAACGCGCCGACGAGAAGCCACCGGCGTGCTCGACCAGTGCCTCCTCCGACCAGGGTGAGGACGTCAGGGCCCGGACGCCCTCGGCGATCAGCGCCGGCTCGGGCCGTTCGAAGAACACCCCGGTGACACCCTCCACCGTCGTGTCGAGGAACCCCCCCCACCGCAGCGCGGCGGTGGGCCGGCCGAAGCTCGCCGCCTCCAGGGGCGTGAGCCCGAAGTCTTCGTAGGAGGCCGCCACCAGTCCGACCGAGTTGGCGTACAGCCAGCGCAGTCCGGCGTCGGTGACCTCACCCGTCATGGTGACGTTGGCCGGGGCCGACCCGATGAGCGTGTCGAGGAGCGGTCCGGTGCCCACCACCACCAGGCGCAGGTCGGGCAGGCTCCGGAACGCCTCGGCCACCGCCTCGACGTTCTTGTAGGGCAGGAGCCGCGAGACGCAGAGCACGAAGCCCGGTTCGATCCCCGCCACCGCGTCCACCGGTCCGGCATGGTCCACGTCGACCGCCGGCGGCACGACGTCGGCCTCGATCCCGTACAGGTCGGCCACCCGTTGCCGCACGGCCGTCGAGTTGACCAGGTACCGGTCGGCCGAGGCTGCGGCCCGGCGGTCCCACCGGCGCAGGGGTGGGGTGAGGACGTCCAGGGCCAGCGCCGACCAGCGGGCCGAACCGGACAGGTACCGGTCGGACTGGTAGAGCCAGCGGGCCGGAGTGTGGCAGTACACCACCTTGCGACCGGTCACCGATGCCCCGTGGGCCCATCCGCTGGAGGAGCACACCGTCACCTCGGCGTCGACCTTAAGGCGGGAGAAGGCCGGGGCCAGGACGGGCAGGGCCAGGCGGTGGTGGTGGCGCAGCAGGGCCACCCGGTCCAGGGGGAGGGTGCGGACGTCGAGGGCCCCGAACTCGCCGAAGGTCCCGGGAGGATCGTAGAGGGAGGTGTACACGGGTGCGCCGGGGAACGCCTCGGCCAGCGACAGCACCACCCGTTCGGCCCCGCCCCGCTGGGTCAGGTAGTCGTGGACCAGCGCCACCGGGACGGGCCCGTTCCTCGGTGTGTCGGCATGGGACGGCAACGTCGCTCCCTCCGGGCCCTCCGGGCCCCGGGTCGATGGTGTGCCGGCAACAGTGAGACCTGCGGGGCCGACGCCCGCACCGCCGAGCGTACGCGCTGGTCGTGCGCGTCCACGGGACCGCGGCGGGTCCCGTGCCGGATCGGGCTCGCCGACATCGCGGCGATGTCGCTGACACCGCGGCGCGGTTCGCCGATTCGCGACGCGGTCCACGGGCACCACGGCGGTGGCTTGTACACTCGCGCTGTTCACGTCCTCTTCGTCTGCACCGCCAATATCTGCAGGTCTCCTATGGCTGCCGCACTGCTGACCAGACAGATCCAGGACCTCGCCGAACCGGTGCAGGTCTCTTCGGCGGGCGTGCTCCGCGGGGGCACGCCCGTGCCCGACGAGGTGCTCCGGGTCATGGAGCCCTTCGGGATCGACCTGCGCGGACACCGGAGTCAGGGGCTGACCGCGTCCCTGCTGCAGGAGTGCGACCTGGTGATCGGGATGGGGCGCCGCCACGTACAGGAGGCCGTCCTGGTCGACCCACCGTGCTGGCCGCAGGCCTTCACCTTCAAAGAGCTGGTCCGGCGCAGCACGGAGATCGGGCCCCGCCGTCCGGGACAGGGCCTCCGGTCCTGGATCGAGGAGGCCCAGGGCGACCGGACCCGTGAGGCGCTGGCCCACCGGGTGCCGGGCGAGGAGATCGCCGATCCGTACGGCCACTCCTTCGAGCGCTACCAGCAGACGGCGGCGGAGCTAGCCCGGCTGACCGCCCAATTGGCCGGCGTCCTGTGGCCCGACGAGGTGCGTCATTCGGCGTGATCCCGGCCGGGGTCCTGGGCGCGGGTCGGGATCACCGGGACGGGTGCCGTCCACGGCCCGGCGCGATCATGGGCTGGTGGACGAGGGCTTCCTGATCCGAGAGCTCCCCGACGGTGGGAGCGAGTTCCTCCTGGAGGAGCCGGCCGTGTCCTACATCCGGGTGGACGACCAGTCCAAGCTGCAATTCGGCGAGACCGAGCTGGTGATCGGCGCCCCGTTTCGCCTGGAGGTCGACGGGGTCGTGCACGGGCTGGACCCGCAACGGTGGAAGGATCTGGGCCCCCTCCTCGGGCTCTACCCGTCGGCGGTGCGATGGGCCTGGACCTCGGTCGGCGGGGACCTCACCGTGGTCTTCGACAACGGTGCCGTCCTCAGCGTGGCTCCCGACCCCACCTTGCGGGCCTGGTCGCTCGGCTCGGTCTACTGCCTGCCGGCCGGCCCGGCCTGACGCCGGCCACCGTTCACCGGCTCAGCAGCTCGGGGTGGCGCGCCGCCACCATCCGGGCCAGGCCGTCCTTCCATCCCACGGTGGTGGTGCCGACCAGGTCGTGCATCCGGGTTAGGTCGATCTGCACGCTGTCGATGGTGTCGGCCGTCGGTGCGAACCGGGCCTCCAGCCCGGTCAGCTCGGCGAAGTAGCCACACCACTCCTCGATGCTGACCGGCTCGTCCCCACCCCAGTTGACCGTGACGGCCGGGGTGGAGGCCGCCCCCAGCAGCCCGGGGACCATGGCCAGGATGTCGTCCTGGTGGATGGGGTGGTAGACGCTGGGGGCGTCGGTGTGGACCGGGATCTCGCTGCCGTTGATCATCATCTCGAGGTGGATGGCCGGCCACCCGCCACCGTCGCCGTAGGGGACGGACAGCCGGGCGATGGTGGTGGGCAGCTCGAAGCGGTCCGCCGCCCAGCGGGCCGTGGCCTCGGCGGCGATCTTGGAGATGCTGTAGGTGCGCAGGAACGGCCACACGCCGTGGTTGTCCCCGAGCTGGTCCTCCTCGGCGAAGACGTGGTGGCCGAGGGGCTTGTACACGCCGGTGGTCGAGCAGTGGACGAAGGCGGCTGCGTCCCGGTGGTGCTCCATCAGCCAGGCCAGCCCGCCGCTGTTGGCCCGGAGGTCGCGCTCCCAGTCGTTGGACTTCGACACCGCGAAGTTCACCACGTAGTCGGCGTCGGCCGGAAGGCCCTGCACGTCCCCGGTCAGCAGGTCGATGGGGACGCACCGGACACCGGCGTCCTCCAGGCGGCGCCGGGCCGCCTCGTCCTTGAACCGGGCCCCGCCCACCACCTCGTTGTCGGCGGCCAGGGCCACCGCGATCGGCTCGGCGACCTGACCGGTCACCCCGGTGACCACGATGGACTTTCCCCGAAGGGTGACTGGCGGCACGGCGGCTCCTCTGCGGCTGGTGGGGACGACCGGGAGATCCTAGGCACGTCGGGATGCCCGGGGTCCGCCCCACCGGCCGTGGCACCCGTCGGACGGACCGGGGACCGGGAAAAACCGCCAACAACCGGTGCGCAGATGTGGACACCGCCGCCCCCGGTGCGCCATACTGGCAGTTCCGCCCGTTTCTGCCGGTAGGCCGCATTCTCCCAGGTCACCGGAGTTCACTCCCGGGCGGACCGACCCGTGTTCCCAACCTTGCTAGGAAGTGAAGTTCCCATGAGTGCCACCTGGCGCAAGCACGCAGCCTGCCGGGGCATCGACCCAGACGTCTTCTACCCGGTCTCCGACGAGGAGGCCGATGAGGCCAAGTCCATCTGCGACCAGTGCGCAGTGCGAGAGTCGTGCCTCGAGCACGCCCTGGCCAATCGGGAACGGGAGGGCGTGTGGGGCGGCACGACCGAACGGGAACGCCGTCGGATCCACCGCCAGCGCCGCAAGTCTGCCTGAGCACCACCCTCCGGGGGATCCGCGCCCGGCCGACCTGCGGTCGGCGCTCCGGTCGCATCCCGTGCTCGATGAGCGTGAGAGGTGGTCCACAGCGGTGATCCTGGCCGAGCTGGACCGGCTGGCCGACCCCTTCGACGAGGCGTCCGACCCGACCCATGTCACCGCCTCGGCCATCGTGGTCGGCGTCCGGGGGGTGGTCCTCCACCGGCACCGGCTCCTCGACCGCTGGCTGCAGCCGGGGGGCCACGTGGATCCGGGCGAGACCCCCGAGGTCGCCGTGGTGCGCGAGTGCATCGAGGAGACGGGCCTGCCGGTGCGCCATCCCGAGGGCGGCCCGGCCCTGATCCACGTGGACGTGCACGAGGCGGCCCGGGGCCATGTCCATCTGGATCTCCGCTATGTGGTGCTGGCGCCCGACGAGGATCCGTCCCCCGGTCCGGGCGAGAGCCAGGTGGTCGCCTGGTTCAGCTGGGAGGAGGCGGCCGAGCTGGCCGATGCGTCCCTGGCCGGGGCGCTGGTGGCCGCCCGTAGGCTCGGGGCGGGCTGGGGCAGCCCGAGGCGAGAGGAAGACCATGACTGAGCCGTTCGACCTGCTCTTGGAGGTGCAGCAGCACGACACCGCCATCGACCAGCTGCGCCACCGCATCGAGGCCCTGCCCGAGCGGACCGAGCTCCGTGAGGTCCACCGGCGTCAGGCCGAGCTGGCCGCGGCCATGGCCGGGGTGCAGGCCGAGGTGGACGACCTGGCGGCCCGCCAGAAGGCGCTCGAGGAACAGATCGCCGGAGCGGCCCACCGACGGCACGAGATCGTCCAGCGCATGGAGTCCGGGGACGTCTCGTCGTCCCGGGACCTGCAGGCCATGGACCACGAGGTCCACCAGCTCGAAGCCCGCCAGGCCACCCTCGAGGAGGAGGAGCTGGCCCTGCTGGAGGAAGAGGAGCCGCTCGACCAGCTGCTGGCCGGCCACCAGGAGGCGTCGGCGGCACTGCTCGGTGACGCGGTGCGCCTGGAAGGCACCATCGTGCAGATGGAACAGGAGATCCGCCGGGAGCTGGGCGTCCAGGAGGAGCAGCGGGAGGCACTGGCCGCCGGGCTGCCCGAGGAACTGGCCCAGCGCTACGAGACCCTGCGCTCCCGCCTGGGTGGCGTCGGCGCGGCGCGGCTGGTCGGGGACCACTGTGACGGCTGCCATCTGGTCCTGTCCTCGGTCGAACTGGAGCGGATCCGACGCCTGCCGCCCGGCGAGCTCACCACCTGCCCCGAGTGCGACCGCATCCTGGTGCACTGAGGCCGTGGGCGTGACTGCACCCACAGCGGGCACGACGGCCGGCCCGCCGGCCGCGGCATGCTGATCCTGGTCCGCCACGGCGAGTCCACCGCCAACGCCGCCGGCCTGCTGGTCGGGCGCCTGGACGCCCCGCTCACCGAGCGCGGCCGGGCCCAGGCGGGCACGCTGCGGTCGGTCCTGGGCGACGTCACCCGGGTGGTGTCGAGCCCGCTGGCCCGCGCCCGGGCCACTGCCGAGTGCCTCGGCACCGGGCTGGAGGTGGAGGTCGACGAGCGGTGGATCGAGGTCGACTACGGCGAGTACGACGGTCAGCCTCTGGCGACGGTCCCCACCGAGGTGTGGTCCCGGTGGCGTTCCGACCCGGAGTTCCGCCCGCCCGGGGGTGAGTCCCTGCACGAGGCGGGCCTGCGGGTGCGGTCGGCCTGCCTCGAGCTGGTCGGCGCCGACGGTGGGGCGGCGAAGGACCCGGGCTCCGTGGTGGTGGTGAGCCACGTCTCGCCGATCAAGCTCGCCACCTGCTGGTGCCTCGGCCTGCCCGATGAGGGGTCGTGGCGCCTCTACCTGGCCACCGCGTCGGTGACGACCATCGGCTGGGGACCGGGTGGGCCCGTCCTCCGTCGCTTCAATGAGACACCGTGGTCGGCCACCGACTGACCACCCAATTCCCTGCTCAGGGGCGTGTCGTCGAGGGAGCACCCGGGCCGGGGGCGCGCTCGGGGGGAGGTCCCGCCGTGCCGGCCACGAGGATGGTGGTGGTGTAGACCACCACTCGCTCGGCATCGGCGGCGCTCCGTCGACCACCCCGGCGGAGCGACGTCCAGTTCCGCCAGCCGGTGGTGGAGTCGAGGGCCTCGAACAGCACCGGGGCGTCGTCGCCGGCCGCCAGGATCTCCGGGCGGAGTCCCACCAGCAGCTGGCGCCGCAGGAGGTTGACGAGCTCGTCGGCCGGGTCGTCGAGGCGCCCGTCGGCGCCGGCCGTGCCCGGCTCCGGTCCCAGGGTCTCGAACAGGAGGCGCCGCTGCCGGCAGATGGCCCTGACCCGGAGGCCGACCGGGCCCCGGGGCGGCACCAGTCCGATCAGGGAGCGGGCCCGGTCCGCCTGCAGGGCCGCGGCCCGTTCGTAGAGGGCCTGGACCTCCCCGAAATGGTGGAAGACCAGGCGGACCGACACGCCGGCCCGCTCGGCGACCTGGCCGGCTGTGGGGTGCGGCGACCCTGACCGGATCAGCTCGACCGTCGCCTCGACCAGTGCCGAGCGGGTGCGCTCGCCACGGGCGACCCGGCCGTCCCATGGGGACCGACGCTCGGCGGAGGTCGCTCCGTGGACCTCGGTGGTGCCCGGTCGCCCGGGTCTGTGGACTGCCATGGGACGCCCCTCTGCCCGTCACTGGTGGAGTGGCAACCCTAGATTCCGGGCCGGGGGCGCGACCCCGTGGCGGGGGTGATTCCGGGGGTGAACCGACCCCCCGGACGCCTACGGGTGGACGACCACCTTGATGGCGTCCGAGCTCCGGTCCCCCACCACCCGGAAGGCCTCGGCGGCATCCTCCAGCGCGAAGTGGTGGGTGACCAGTGTGGGGCCGAGCTCGGGCGCGGCGGCGAGCAGCCGGATGGCCTCGTCGAACTCCGACGTCCCGTGGTGGTGGCCGTAGGTGAAGGAGGGCACCAGCGTCACCTCTTTCATCTGGAGGGACACGCCGATCGAGACCGGGTCCCAGAAGCTCCCGAGGACGGCCACCGTGCCCCCCGGCCGCACCAGCCGGATGGCGCGATCCAGCGAGTCCTGGGTGCCGGCGGCCTCGAGGACCACCTCGTAGTCACGACCGAGGGCGGTACTCGCGCCCAGGCGCTCCCCGGCGGCGATCCGCGTGGGCCGGCGGGCCAGCAGGTCCACCTCGGCGCCCAGGGCCCGGGCCACGGCGATGGCGCACAGTCCGATGGGGCCGGCCCCGATCACCAGGGCCCGCGACCCGGAGACGAGGCCGGACCGGTGCACTCCGTGGAGCGCCACGGCGACCGGCTCGACGAGGTTGGCGTGGTCGAAGCAGGCCGGATCGTCCACCACCCGGGCACACGTCGGATCCACCCAGACCTGATCGGCCAGGCCGCCGTCGCGGCTCACGCCGTACATGGCCCCGAGGGCCTGGCTGCACTGCTGGTCGTTGCCGGCCCGGCACCGGTCACACCGGCCGCAGGCCACCATGGGGAGCACGGCCACCGGCGTGCCGTCGTCCAGCCGCCCACAGAACTCGTGGCCCAGGGTGATCGGGGACGGCCCGAATGCCGCCAGTCGCAGGTCGGAGCCGCAGATCCCCGAGTGAGTCACCCGGACGCGCACGCCACCCGGCTCGGCGACGTCGGTGTCCACCACGCGGATCCCCTCGGCGGTGCTGCGGACCCCCCGCATCACCCACCGTCCGATGGCCGGGTGTCGGGCCGGCGCCGCCGCGGACCCGGGTGGGTGGCACGGAGAACGTCGGGGAGCAGCCACCCGGCGGAAGGTGGTTGCTCGACCCGACCGTCCCAGACTAGGGCGGGGCCCGGCCCGGTCGATCGTGGCCGGGGATGCCCCATCGGGGCCCGGTCGGCGGTCACCGGGATCCGTCGGCCTGGCGTGCCCCGCGGCCGAACCCGGCGGCCCGCTGCCCCGACGCACCGCACGCCCGGCCGAGGTCACCGATGGTCAGGCCCACGTCCAGGCCGACCCGGGAGATGTCCGGCCGGGAGCGGTGGTGCCCGGGCCCGACATCGTCGAACGTGTCGGTGAGGTCCCGCCGGGCGGTGTGCTCGATGGCCGTGTCCCCGGAGCGCGTCACGGCATCAGCCTAGGGGGCACGACCGGGTCCCCACAGGTGTCGGATGGGGGGTCGTGCGGGCCCGGCCGGCAACGAGCATTGCGCAACCCCGATTGCGCAATATGCCTTGCGCACTCCCTCTTGCGCAACCCGGGTTGTCAAAACTGCTAAAGAAGCCCGCCGAGCGCGCCGATTGACTCGGAGTGACAACAGCCCTTTCCGGTCCACACGGCCGGTCCGCCGACCACTTCTGGTCTCCGCTCACCCTGGTCATGCTGGCTGGAGCCGGGGTCTGCTGTGGCCTGGCCGTGGCGGTACTCGCACTCCACCTGGGCTTTCGTCCGGTGCTTACCGCCAGCATGCGGCCCACGTACGGGCCCGGGGCCCTGCTGGTGACCAAGCCGGTCCCCGTGCAGTCGGTCCGGCCCGGAATGATCGTCGTCTTCACGCCTCCCGGAGAGGACGTGCAGTTCGCCCACCGGATCACGACGGTGACCGGCGCCCACTCGCATCCGGTCATCACCACCAAGGGTGACGCCAACCCGGCACCGGATCCGTGGCACGCCGAATTGACCTCGGCCACCGTGCCCGAGGTGGTGGCCACCGTCCCGTGGGTGGGCCGGCTCCTGATCGGTATGCGTGGATCCATGCAGCTGCTCCTGATCGTCGCCGGTGGCCTGATGGCCGTGGTGGCAGGGACCCGCTGGATCCTCCGTCCGAGCGGGAGGACGGCCACTGCCTGACGTCGAACCCAACACCCAACACCCAACACCCAACACCCAACACCCAACACCCAACACCCAACACCCAACACCCAACACCCAACACCCAACACCCAACACCGCAG
>Ga0302154_10003975_pt1 | contig 10641 bp, 10 predicted proteins | sample I_Bog_N2_3_FD_193507 | JGI IMG/M metagenome (GOLD analysis project Ga0302154, IMG submission 193507) | Peat permafrost microbial communities from Stordalen Mire near Abisko, Sweden - I_Bog_N2_3 | ecosystem: Environmental > Terrestrial > Soil > Wetlands > Peat | place: Sweden: Abisko, Stordalen...
CCCCGCGGGAGGGCTCGAAAAGCTCCGAGTGTTTGGCCATGACACCCGCGGATTGCAGGATGCGAAGCGCCTCATGGTCGATGGTGCAGGCGCGCGGCCTTGGGTACCGGGACGGCCAGCGCTCGACCACTGTCACGCGCCAGCCTTTCTGGCCGAGCAGGATCGCCGTCAGTAAACCGACAGGACCCGCGCCAACCACAACGAAGTCCGTCGCCGCGCGCGCCGGGCTCGGTACCGGCTCGTTCATGCGCGGGCCTGGATCATGCGCGATTCCTCGTCCTTGAGATTGTGCGAAAGGTTAACCATCGTAACCTTTAGGGTGGTTCTGATTGTGCCGCCCGGGTAGAAAACTGTCAAGAAACACCGGGATACTCTCGTGCTATTCCATCATAACCGTTGACATCTTTAGGCGGACTTGGTTGGATTCAGACGTTGGCTTGATTCGATTCGAACGTGAGGCGCCAGAGCGGCCGCCCCGCGAGCCGTTGGAGGTTGTGTGGCCAAGGACATCGACCCTGGTCTGTTCCGCGAGACCCTCGGGCACTACCCAACGGGGGTCGCAGTCGTCACGGCCATCGCACCGGACGGTAACCCCGTCGGCATGGTCGTCGGCACGTTCTCTTCCGTGTCGATGGATCCGCCACTCATCGCCTTCTATCCGATGAGCAACTCGCGCAGTTTCGCAGCGCTTCGCACCGCGACGGCCTTCTGCATCAACGTTCTCGCCTCCGACCAGGAGGCGTTCTGCCGCAGGTTCGCCACGGCCGGGGAGAACAAATTCGACGGCGTCGAGTGGCGCCCCGCCCCACTCGGATCGCCCATCCTGGACGGCGCGGTCTCGTGGGTCGAGTGCACCTTCGAAGACGTTCGGGAGGCAGGCGACCACTTCATCGTCCTCGGGCGGGTGCAGGACCTCGCGGTCGAGCGATCGACGCTCCCTCTCTTGTTCTTCCAGGGTGGTTATGGCCGATTCTCCCCAGGATCCTTCGTCGCGACCCCCGATCCCGAACTCATCCAGGCCGCCCAGCTCGCCGAGTCGATGCGCTCGGATGTCGAGCTGCTCGCCCAGGAATTCGGGGTGAACTGCAGCGTCCTCGCCAAAATACGATGGGATGCGGTCCAGGTGCTTGCCGCAAACCAGTCACCGGTCGACGAGCCGTTTCCTCTCGGGCATCGGCAACCCCTCATCCCGCCCTTCGGTGCCGTCTTCATGGCGTACGCGTCGGAGCCTGAGGTCGACGAATGGCTTCGCCGGGCGCCCGACAAGCGCGATGAACGCCGCGACCTCAATCGCGCCCAGTTGGAGAGCGTCAGAGCACACGGATATTCGTTGCTCGCCGCCGGCCCCGAGGTGCTGCAGCGCCACCAGGCGGCGCTCTCCGAGTTCGAGCTCTCGGATCGTTTGCCTCGGCGTGAACGCGAAGTGCTGGCCGTGACCTCCGAGCTTGCCGATTTCTTCTTCACCGACCTTGTTCCCGGCGAGCGCTACAGCCTCGCGAACGTCGTCGTACTTGTCGCAACGAGCGATGGGCTGCCCCCGATGGCGCTGCGAATCACAGGCCTGCCACGGTCGGTCGACTCCCAGCAGGTGGAGACCTGGATTAGAGCGCTCAAGCGAGTCGCGTCGAAAGCCCTGCTGGTTTCAGGAACCGGGCGATGACCAAACCCCTCGACGGCATCAGGGTTATCGACCTCAGCCGCGCACTCGCAGGACCGTACTGCACCGCCCTGCTCGCCGACCTGGGCGCGGAGGTCATCAAGGTCGAGAGCCTGAACGGTGGCGACACCGCTCGGGGGTGGCCGCCATTCGAGGGCGAGCACAGCCTCTACTTTGACTCGGTCAACCGGAATAAGCGCTCGATCTGCATCGACTTCTACTCTGCCGAGGGCCGCGACATCCTGGATCGCCTGATCACCGGAGCGGATGTGCTGGTCGAGAATTTCAAGCTCGGCACGCTCGAAAAACTCGGCCTCACCAGCGAGCGCCTCGATGACCTGAACCCGCGACTGGTCGTCGGCTCGGTCAACGGCTTCGGGCATACCGGTCCGCTCAAGGACGACGCCGGCCTCGACCAGGTAGTACAGGGGATGTCGGGCCTCATGTCTGTTACCGGTTCCGGTGTGCATGACACCTACCGGGTCGGTGTTCCGATCGTCGACATCACCTCCGGCATGGTTAGCGCTTTCGGCATTGTGGCCGCGCTGGTCGGTCGGGGGAACGGTCATCCCGCTCACCACGTGACAACATCGCTGCTGGAGACCGCACTCGGCCTGTCCGTCTTCCAGGGCCAGCGCGCACTGAGCCTCGGCGAAGATCCCGTGCCGCAGGGCAACAACCACCCGACCATTGCGCCCTACGGCACGTTCGCCACCGCGACAGAGCCGCTGAACATCGCCGTCGGCAACCAGAAACAATGGACCGCGTTCTGCAACCTCGTGGGGATACCGCAAGCGCTCGACGATCCCCGCTTCGACACAGGAGCCCACCGATCCGCGAATCGTGACGCACTGAAGACCCTGATCGAAACCGCACTCGCCGCCCGGCCGGCGGATGAATGGGTGCCGATCATCAGCCAGGCGAGCATTCCGTGCGGACCGATCTACCGCTACACGCAGGTCTTCGCGACGCCCCAGGTTGAGGCGCTCGGGCTCATCCGCCAGACGACCCGGCGAGACGGCACACCGCTTCCGCTTCTCCGCGGACCGCTGAGCGTCGACGGCGAACCGAGTGACATCCTTGCGCGGCCACCGCTGCTCGGCGAGCACACTGCCGAAATCCTGGCAGAGCTCGGATTCTCTGACGATGACATCGATCGCCTCGAGGGTGACGGTGTGCTCCTGACGAACTCGGAACCGGCGTGAGCCTATCCAGGACCAGTGACGCAGTGCTGGGTCGAATCACGCTTCAGGTGTCTGGCGGTGTGGCCGTGGTGCGGATCGAGAATCCCGATCGCAGGAACGCTCTCACCAAGGCGATGTGCCAGCAACTGACCACTCTGCTGCCGAGGCTGGACAGCGACCCTGAGGTGAAGATCGTCACACTCCGTGGTGCCGGCGACACTTTTTCGGCCGGGGCCGCAATCGACGACCTGGCCTCGGTGCTTCTCGATCCGCAGGATGACGGCAGCACGGTCGATCACCTGAGCCTCGCGGATGCGGCCCTCTCCGCACTGCGAAAGCCGACGATCGCGCTGGTCGACGGTGCCTGTATGGGCGGTGGGTGGCAGTTGGCGTCGGCCTGCGATTTCATTCTCAGCAGTGAGCGCTCTGTTTTCGCGATCACCCCCGCCAAAATCGGCGTGATCTATCCGCGAGCCGGGATTGAGCGCCTGGTGCGGCAGGTCGGTGCGGCGAACGCCAAATACATCCTGTTCAGCGGGGAGGCCTGCGGTGCGCGGCGCGCCGTGCAACTGGGGCTCGTCACGGAGACGGTTGCGACGGACGTGTTCGAGGATCGCGCCGATGAACTGGTGCGCACGCTACTCGCTCGCTCATCGTTCTCAATCCACACCCTGAAGCGACTCATCGACACGCGCGGAGTGACCGATGACGAGATCGACGAGCTGTGGGCGGGCGCATGGACCTCGATGAGGGAGAGCCCCGATATGGCGATTGGGGTCCGCGCGTTTCTGGACCGCGAACAGCCACGTTTTGAATGGGAACCCTCCCACCCTCGCCAGGCTCGCCCGGTTTAGGCGTCGCTCTCCTCGGCTGCGGCCAGCGCATCATCCAGGGCAGTTATCGAGTCGACTGTCCAGCGCGGCGTCGGGCCCGACGCATCCAGCGAATGACCCGCGCGCTGCAGTCTGATACACCGGATGCCTGCGCTCACAGCACCACGCACGTCTCGCGCGGAGGACGCAACGTGTACAAAAGGTCCGAGAAGTTCCGTCGCCTTGGCATACAGCGCGGCGGCGGGCTTATAGGCGCGCGCGCGTTCCGAGGTCACCACCAGCGCAGGATCGAAAACGCCCAGTCGCATCACGGCCGTATCGGCCAGGAGGGCGTCGTCGATGTTGGACAGGAGCCCCAGCCCCGCTGCACCGATGCGCTGAAGTGCCTGGGCGGTGACGTCGGGCCAGAGCGGCCAGTCGACCATACTGCCCAGCAACTCCGCCGAGGTCGAATCGGCAGAGTCATCGGGCAGCCCGAGCGAGGACAGAGCGCTGCTCATCGCGACTGCGCTCAGCTCGGCGAACGGCACCCAGCCCTGCACAGCGCGATGGCGCTCCTTGTTGGTCGCGTCCCAGCGGTCATAGATCGCTGACCCGTCAACCGGCCACCCGTACCTCCCGGCGATGTCCTGCAAAAAAGCCGAACCCCCGGTACGCGAATCGGTCAGCGCACTGAACACATCAAAGGTGACGATCACCGGCATGATCGGATTCTCTCATCACACCCGGCCGCAAGGTCGCTCCGCCGTGGCGACCACTATCAAGCTCCAGCCTTCTTCGCTCGTACCGCATCGACCATCGAGGTCGCATCGAAGTAGTACGGCCTGATCTCACAAATCTGCTCGCCGCGGAATGTGTTGACCTCGACCGCCTGCATCGGCGGTCCGTCATACCCGGCGAGGGTGAACTCGACGAGTTCGGCGACATAGCCGTCACCGACCGTCGTTGCGACGTACTTCACGGTGGATACCGATACTGATGAGACGACGATCGGGATGAGCGTTCGCATCGCCGTTTTGCCCCGATACGTACCGGCGAACGGCAGGTACGGAGGGATGGTGATGACGAAATCGTCGGTCACGAGCTCAGCTGCGCTATCGAATTCGCCGGCGGAATTGAGTGCGTAGTGCCTCTTCACGAGGTCGAGCTGCTGTTCTGGCGTCATTACCTCACCAATCTGGCAGTCGTTCAGTCTTGCTCGGGGCTACTGCGGAACCACGGGGAGCTGGACATAGCTCGGATGCCCAGGGCCCGTGTAGATGCGATTGGTCGCACCATCGTGATAGCTCGGGTTGTACTCGTGGGTCAGTCCGTGTGCAACGCCATCGTGGGGTTGCACATCGATCCGGATGCGCTGCCCCTTGAAGATCTTGCCCACATTGGGGACGAGCGCAACATCGACGGACACGATCTCGCCCTCCTTCAGCGGTGCGTAGTCCGCCTTCAGGTGGGTGTGCTTGGGCTGGTAGGGAGTCGAGCGCTCCTCATCGAGCGTGCGATGTGAAACCTTGAGCCAGCCCTTGGTGAGCGGCGCGATGCGCCAGGGGAAGCCGGAGGTCGTGAACCCGGTGAAGTCAACCTCCTGGTCATCCTCGTCGATTACCCGTACGGACACGAAGAGGTCGATGTCTTCGCTCGTTGACGCGACCCAGAGGTGCACCTTTCCGAAGCCGGCAATCACAGCATCCTCGGCGAGTGGTTCGCTGACGAACGAGACGCCGGTGACATGCGGGTCGGACTCGGCCGAGGCCGGGTCGACCCGTGGGCTGCCGACCGGTGCCCACGGCGCCAGCTGGATCTGCGCCGAATAACTCGCCTCTGCGTCGGTGGTCGGCTCGGACGTTGACAGGCGAAGAAAGTCGGAGCGCACGCCGTCGCCGACCCAGTCGGAGCAGCGCGCATCGAAGTACCACCGCGGATACTCCGTTCGTGCGATCGGCCACTCGTTCTCCTCCTGGAGGTAGGAGGTGCCGTCGCCGGTGCGTACCTCGAGCCGGATCGGCGGGGTGTCCATAATCCCGTTCTCGATCCCTTTGAGCCAGTAGTCGAAGAAGGCCTTGTGCTGGGCGACGGACTCCGCCGAGTACGCCCGCTGGAACCAGTCCTCCCAGAAGTCGAGCTTCTTGTGCGGGGTCGGCGTATTCAGGTAGGCCGAGTTGGCCCCGAGTTGGTGGATGTTCGAGATGTGGGTCGTGGAGGCGACAGCCCACAGCGGCACGGTGACATCACTCAGGTCGGGACTCATGAAGACCTCGGCCCGGGGCCCGAAGATCGCCTCCGGATTTGAGTCGCGGAACGGGCTGTCCTTCATGATCTTCACGAAGTCGACCAGGTCGGGCGCGCCGACGATGGGTGGGATCAGTCCGGAGACACGCCAGATGGGCCAGAACTGCTCGTTGAGCACACCACCGTTGTACGCGACGTCCTCATACAGGTCGACGTCGGTTCCGATCGCGATCATGGCCTTCAGGTGTGCCGGGTGCAGGCTGGCCGCGGCGTGCTGGCTGATCGCAAGGTACGACATCCCCCAGGTGCCGACCGACCCGTTGGACCAGGGCTGGGTACCCGCCCACTCGATCGCGTCGCGGAAGGCTTCGGCACCGGCAATGCCCCAGGGGGCGAGCTTCCCCGGGCTGGCTCCCGCTCCCGGCATGTCGACGCGAACGACTGCGTAGCCATCTGGCACCCACACCGCAGTGCTGACGGATTCGTGGTTCTCGAACTGGAGGTCGCCGGCATTCCCGAAGAAGTATTCCTCTTCCTCGAGCTCGTGATGCTCGAGGTCCTCCGCAGTTGCGATGGAGTGGTGGTTGAACGCCTTCCCATACGGGCCGCAGTCGACGATCGCGGGATAATTGCCGGGCTCAGCAGGGCGAAACACGTCGGCAAGCACGTAAGAACCGTTCTGCAACGGGATCTTCACATCGCGGAAACGCAGAATTCCGAGGGCGTTACGACGAAGCTCGTTGCGTGCGTTCGCCGGTGAGCAGAGCGTGCGCGGCGCAGATTCGCCGAAGACTCCGGCCGTGGCGAGGTCCTCGAGCAGCTGCGCAACATCCGGGTCCTCGGTGAACTGCGCGATCTTGTCAGTGGGACCCGTCGCCGAGTAGTCGGCGTCGTGCCGAAAGTTGATGCGACGGTCTCCGATGATGTCGTGCACCTCGGGCGGGATGTCGGTGCCATCGTCACGAAACTGGTTTCGGCCGAGCGTGAAGACGAGGCGCGCGATGTTGGTGACGCCGGAGTCCTTGAGCTTGTCGATATTGCCATCGACGCGGGCAACGAGCTGCGCCAGGTGGAGGCGCGGCGCAGCCGTCACATACCCAAGGGCGTTGCCGCCGAGGAGGAACGTCATCCGCTCACCCTCCTCGAACTGGAATTCACCTCGTTCGTTGGTGAGTCCGTGGTGGGTCGGGGTCTTGTACTTGAGGCCCGCGATCGGTCCGGCCAGAACGCCTGTCAGTGTCATGTGGTTTCTCCTCGTCTTCGTTGACTGGTGATGCCCGTAGCTGTGTTAGCTGCGTCGCTCGAGAACGCTCATCGACGAGGAGCCCGCTTCGGCACCGACCATCGAACGGCCGAGGTTCTCCATCCAGGTGTCCACGTTGTTCGCCGCGTGCAGGCTGCCCGCGCGAGCGTTGCGCGCGATCAGCTGGAGAGGCATCCGTTTGCTGATCGCGGAAGCGCCGGATGCCCGGAATAGCGTCTCGATGGCCGTCGCGCACTCGTTCCAGATATACGCGGCATCCGTGTGGAACTGCACGATCTCCTGTTCGGTGGGGTCGATGCCTTCCGCGTCGAGGCGGTCGAACTCGGCCGCTCCGGCGTCAGCCAGCAGGCCCGCTGCGCGAATCTGCATGGCAGCGCGGCCAATGATGTGGTGGGCTACTGGTGAGTCCACCTGTCGCGAGTAGGGCGAATACGGAACGCTGCGACGGCCAATGGAGGCGAGAAATACCTCCATGGCCTGGTCGGCCATCCCGAGCGCGACGCCTGTGCTCGTAAGGATCGAGCGCGGCAGTCCCCCGCGGCGCGGGCCGATTCCCTCCGAGATGAGCTCCGCGGTTCGCTTCGCCAACTGCGCGGGAAATCCGAACCTCTCGTCCGGAACGAACAGCTCGCCGTCGGTGGCCATCGTTTGGCTGCCGGTGGCCGCGAGGCCCATGGCGTCCCAGTCATTTCGGCTGACCAGCTGGTGCTTGGGGATGAGCACCATGCCGACCTTCGAGTCATCGGTGTCGTCGTAGAAGACGGCGAGGTATCCGTGGGACGCGTGCACGCTGCCCGTTGCGAACGGCCAGGCGCCTTTGACCATCCAGCCGCCCTCGACCTTGGTCGCGGTGCCCGACATGTGCCGGCTCGTGCCGCCGACGGCAAAGGTGCGGTTGCCCACCCAGGGCGACTCGTAGACGGGAGCAACGACATCCTCGGCAAAGGCGTTGCTCCATAGGTTTCCGCCGGCCGTCGCCCACACGACCCAGGCCGTGGCACCGCATCCGGAACCGAGGGTGCGATAGATGTCGAGCAGCTCCCGGGTGCTGAAGTCCGCGCCGCCGTAACGCTTCGGCTTGGTCAGGCTGAACACGCCCGCCTCATCGAGGCGCTCGATGGTTTCCTGAGGGATGCGACGTTCCTGCTCGGCGATCGCCTGCTGCTCGCGCAGCCATGGCTTCAGTTCGGCGATCCGGGCAATGATCTGCTCTGCTTTCGGGACAGCACTTGTGGTGATCACGGCCATTCCTTTCGAGCGACGGGTGTCCCGTCGAAACCGGCGACGGGCTCCAGTGCGGGATCGTTCCCGTCCCTGCCGCTTGCGGACGCGTCGGGGTGGTCGTCAAACCAGCCTTCCTTGGGGTAGCGATACATCCAGCCGGTGGCGAGCGCTCGGCGCGCGATCAGCCAGACCCCGTCGCGCTGCTCGAACCGGTCGAGGTATCGCGCCCACAGTTTCACGTTTTCATTCGCCCACTGGTGCACCTCGGTGCCCTGGTGGTCGGCGTTTAAATAGGTTTCGACGTGAGCGACATTGGGTCCGTCGAACTCCACGAGGCTGTTGCCGAGCAGGTGCATCGTGCGCACAAAGCGCGGCATCTCGCCCGTCAGGAAAGCGACGAACCCATCGAGCGAACCCTGGTGGAGGCTCTCCGGGAACTGCACCCAGGCATCCGGCCAGAAGGCGCTTCGAACGAGTCCCATGTCGACGCGGTCGAGACCGCGGCAGTACCGAAGCAGCACATCGTGGATCTCAGCGCGTGCGCTCAATTCTTCGAGAGATTTCACTGACGTCCGCCCTTCGGCATGCGGATTCCGCCGAACTGGGCAATGGATGTCGCGAAGGTCGGGTCATCGCTCTCGCTTGCCGACTCGGGCACCCCGCCCGGGCGAGTGAAATGTGCGACAGGATCGCTGGCTGACATGGGGTCTCCCTTGACTCCGCGGGGGTCATCCCGCCAAACGGTTGTGCATGTTTCGGCCCAGCATACGACGGCTTTGCGCGTTCCTCAACACTTGTTGAGAAGATTCTGGTCACGCCTTACACTGTGGCTATGGCATCGGATTCCGCGGCGACTGCGCTTGCGCGGCGTCCCGCGCGATCAGCGGGGCCGGCAGCGACGCGGGCTGTGATTCTCGATGCCGCGCGAGCTCGCTTCGCGACGGACGGCTTTGCCGGCTCGACCATCCGAAAAATTGCGGCGGATGCGGGGGTCGACGCATCGCTCGTCATGCAGTATTTCGGCTCGAAAGACGAACTTTTCGCACGCGTCATGGATCTGGGCCCGAACACGATGTCGCGTGTCGCCAGTGCCTTCGAGGGGCCGGACGAATCGCTCGGCGAGCGCGTCACTCGCGCGTTCCTCGAGGTGTGGGATGGGGACCCGCAGGTGTCAGAGCCTCTGCGAGCCCTGCTGCGTGCTGCTATCGGAAACGCACAGGCGACAGTTCACCTTCGCGAGCTCATCCAGAAGCGAGTGATCGACGACCTGAGCCCCAGGTTGAGGGAGAGCGGAGACATGACCACGCGGATCGAGATCGCCTGCTCGCTGCTGGTCGGCATCATCGTTGGCCGACAACTGGTCGAGATTGAGGCGCTCACCCGGTTGGATCGCGACGAGCTCGTCGCCTACATTGCCCCAAGCATCCAGGCGATCCTGGGCGCCCGTCACTAGGTTTGTGCCGTTCGGGACAAAGTGTTCCGGGCGCCCGGAGCGATTTGTCCCCGACGGGTGAATTCGCGCGATCAGCCCGCGTTCAGTGGGCGACCAGCGGGGCGAGTGCCGCCCCGAGTGCAGCAACCACACCGGGCACGTGTCCGTTGAGCGGCGCGTTGATGATCACGCCCTCCACGCCGGCGCCCAGAATCTCATCCCGGATGCGCCCTGCGATCACCTCGGGGGTGCCGATGAGCGCCTGGGCGCGACGGTCTTCGGGCACTCGCGCCAGCAGGGCATCCGCCTCGGCCTGTGTCTCGGCGAGCGCAACACTGGTCAGGTAGCTTGTCGCCAGCGTCGACGGGTCGCGATCGATCTCCTCACACCGCTGGTGGAGCACCTCGACCTTGCGTGCAAGGTCCGGGAGGGGAGCGATGATGTTCATGTGGTCGGCGAACCGAGCCGCCAGGCGGAAGGTCTTCTGCTCCCCCTGGCCGCCGAGCATGATCGGAATGCTCTCCCGGTAGCGAGGAACGTTCATCGCACCGTGCACCCGGTACCACTTCCCGGTGAACTCTGGCCGCTCGTCGCGGAGCATCGGATGGATGATCTGCAGTGCCTCGTCGAGCTTCTCGAATCGTTCGGTGAACGTGTCGAAGTCGAAACCCAACTGGTTATGCTCAAGCTCAAACCATCCCGCGCCGAGCCCGAGCACTGCGCGCCCGTGACTGATGACATCCAGCGTGCTCACCGTTTTAGCCAACAGAGACGGGTTGCGGTACGTGTTGCCGGTCACCAGCGTGGATAGCTGGATGCTT
>Ga0302154_10003980_pt1 | contig 10630 bp, 12 predicted proteins | sample I_Bog_N2_3_FD_193507 | JGI IMG/M metagenome (GOLD analysis project Ga0302154, IMG submission 193507) | Peat permafrost microbial communities from Stordalen Mire near Abisko, Sweden - I_Bog_N2_3 | ecosystem: Environmental > Terrestrial > Soil > Wetlands > Peat | place: Sweden: Abisko, Stordalen...
CGGCGCCTGCACGAGGCGGTGATGCTGATGGAAAAGCACATGGCCGAACCGCTGGAAATCGAGGCCATCGCCCATTGGGTCGGCACCAGCAAACGCCAACTGGAACGGCTGTTCATGGCGGAGACCGACACCAGTCCGGCGCAGTTCTATCGCCAGGTGCGGTTACGCTTCGGACGCTGGCTGCTGGTCAGCTCGGATCGGCAGATCGGTGAAATCGCCTTCGAATGCGGCTTTGCCGACGCGCCGCATTTCATCCGGCATTTCCAGAGCCTGTTCGGCCTGTCACCGGGTAAGTTGCGCAAGGAGTTGCTGAAGCACGCCGGCCCATGAAAGGGAAACAACTCGGTTCAGATTCACTCTGAAGATTTCATGACTGGGGTAATCTATTCTTCCCCACAGGTCCAGGGTGCTTCGGAGTCAGTATGCTGCGTATCGGTTTCATTACCTTTCCCGGTTTCGGCGTCATGAGTTTCTCGGCCATTTCGGTGTTCGAGACCGCCAACACGGTCGTTGGCAAGCAACACTACGATGTGCGCCTGCTGTCGGAGCAAGGTGGCCTGGTGCGCAGTTCGGTGGGTGTCCAGGTGCAGACCGAGGTCTTCGGCGCCAGTACCTTCGACACGGTGATCATCGGCGGCGGCGCCAACCGTCCCTTCACCCCCGCCCTGCTCGCCTACCTGCGCCAGGCCGCGGACAGCAGCCGACGCCTGGCGGCAACCTGTTCCGGCACCTTCTTTCTCGCCGAAGCCGGGCTGCTCGACGGCTCCCGGGCGACCACCCACTGGTTTTTCGCCGAGGAATTCCGCGCCCGTTATCCACGGGTCAGGCTGGAAGAGGAACGTCTGTTCGTGGTCGACGGGTCGCTGTGGACCTCGGCCGGGATGACGGCGGGCATCGACCAGGCCCTGGCCATGGTCGAGAAAGATCTCGGTGCCGAAGTGGCCCGCGCCGTTTCGAAAACCTTCATCCTGCAAAACCGCCGGGCCGGTGGCCAGCCGCAGTCCTCGGCGTTGCTGGAAGAGCAGCGTTCCGACCGGATCCAGATCGCCCTGGCCTATGCGCAAAACCACCTGCACACCGAACTGAGCCTGGAACGCCTGGCCGAAGCCGCGCACCTGAGCACCCGGCAGTTCAGCCGGGCCTTTCGCGAACAGACCGGCACCTCCCCGGCCAAGGCCATCGAAAAGCTGCGCATCGACGCGGCGCTGGTGCTGATCCAGGAAGGCCGGCATCCGATCGAGGCCATTGCCCGCCAGACCGGCTTTGGTGACAGCGAGCGGATGCGCCGCGCCTTTGTCCGGGAGTTCGGCGAACCGCCACGGGCCATGCGGCGTCATGCCCGGGTCAGGACCGAACAGGCACAACAACGCGAAGCCATGTCCTGAAACGAGGGTTAAACGACACTTTTCACGGTCCTCGGACGATTAGGCTGGTTCACAGACGAACACGCACTGTCCTTCGAATTACAGAACGCCTGCCAGGAGCAACCATGAAGCTGTTTTCCACGACCCGTCTCGCCACCTGTTCCCTGCTGCTGGGTGCACTGATCACTCTCTCCACCAGCAGCACCTTCGCCGCCTCGAACGAAGACGAGGTGCGCGGGTTCTTCAGCGATTTCGTCAAGGCGCAGAACGCCCACGACCTCAAGCAGATCCGCTCGATGCTCTGGGATTCGCCGCAGATGCTTTGGTACGCCCGGGGCGGCGCGAGCTGGGGCCCGGATGCGGTGGTCGAGCGCTTGAAAGACTATTACCAGGGCGTCTGGCAACTGGACCCGGACATGAGCAAGTTCCGCACCACACAGCTCAACGACACCGTGGCGCAAATCCTGGTGCCGGTGACTTTTACCCGCAGCCACGCCGGTGAAGCGCCGCAGAAAAACACTTTCCTGATCAGCCAGACCCTGCTGCGCGACGCCAACGGCTGGCATGTCGCGACGATCATGCCGGTGGCCGATACCAACTTCAAATAAGCCCCGCCAGTGGCTCAGCCCGAAATCACGCCAACCACCAGCGCAGCAGGAAAAAGAACGCCATGCTCAGCAACATGCTGAGCAAGGTGTTGCGGGTGTAGAGCACCAGGCCGATGGCCACCAGCGAACTGAGCAGGTACGGATTGTCATACTGCAGGTTCAACTGGTGATCGGGCAGGAACACGATCGGCCCGCAGATCGCCGTGAGCATGCCCGGCACGGCAAAGCCGAGGAACTGCCGGGCATTGCTGCTCAGGCGCACCGGCAAGCGCGGCTCGAGAAACACGTAGCGGTTGAGGAACACCAGCAGCCCCATTCCGAAAATCACCGCCCAGACCATCATTCCCGCCCCCGATACAGCTTGTTGCAGAGAAACCCCGCCGTCATTCCCGCCAGCCCCGACAGCACCAGGGCCGAACCCAACTGCCAGTAGCTGAACAGCACCGAACAGAACAACGACACGGCCACGCAGACCACCGTCGGCACATTGCGCACCACCGGGGTGATCAAGGCGATAAAGGTCGCGGCGATGGAGAAATCCAACCCCAGGTGTTCAAGCCCTGGAATGCTGCGACCCAGAACAATCCCCGCCAGGGTGAAGAGGTTCCAGGCGATATAGAACGTCAGCCCCACCCCCAGCGCATACCAGCGGTTGAACTGCTGCTTGTCGTGCTGGCTGGTCAAGGCGAACAGTTCGTCGGTCAGCAGGAAGCCCAAGCCGATCCGCCAGCGGCCGGGCAAAGGGGAAATCACCGAGCGCAGGCTCATGCCGTACAACAGGTGTTGCGAGGTCAGCAGCGCGGTGGTCAGCAGGATCGAGAAAATCCCGGCACCGCCCTTGAGCATGCCGATCGCCACCAGTTGTGCGGCACCGGCAAACACGATGCTGGACAAACCCTGGCCTTGCAGCGGCGTCAGGTTGGCCTCGATGGCCATGGAGCCGGCCAGCAATCCCCAGGGCGCGGTTGCCAGGGACAACGGCATGATGGCCACGGCACCGCGCAGGAAGGCGGCGCGAGGTAACAGATGATCGGACATAAGACTCGGGCACAAAGAAAAAGACGCTGACTTTGCCAGCCCGCCGCGCGCCTGTCTTGAACATTTGTGCACAACACGACACTTGGGCAGCGCGTCGAATCAAGCGCCGTCCAGGTATCCCCGACCGGTCAGCGAATCGGCGGCACGCGCACCGGCCCTTGGCGGCATTGGTTTTTGACGCCTTTGCCGCACTCGCCAAAACCCAGGTCCCTGGTCAGGCACACACGCACCTCGGCCAGTTCCGGCCCGCTGCAACGTACCGTCACGCCGCCCTCGGGCATTCCTGGATTGCTCTGGCGGAACAGTTGGACGATCTGGTCGGCGGAGTATTCCCGCGGTGTCGTCGAAGGTTGCAGGGCTTGCGGAACCACCACGGTCCCGAGCGCCTTGTCAGCCGCGTTCAGATAACCCGAAGCGCCCAACCCACTGCAGGTGCCGTGTTTGTCCCATTCATGTTCCAGAAGTTTGCCCGAGGGAAACAGCGTGAGGCCCTGCTGCCGCTCCTGCGGTGTCAAGGGTGTCAGTGGCGGGCAGGATTGCGGCCAGCCACCCTTGGCATACTGCGGCCACAAGCCATGGAGCACAAAACCGTAACCCTTGCCGCTGCATTGCTGATCGTTGGCATGGGTCAGGCAGAAGGTCGGCGACCAGGACAAGGTCAGCAGGTAGTAATCGAAGACCCCCGCCACCGACTCGGTCTGCTGCCTCGATTGCCGGGCTTCGCTGAGACTTGCATGGCCCACCGTCAGGGCGATGAACAAGAGGACTACAGAAGATAATTTCATTGGTTTTCCTATCCCATCGGGCGCCATCATGGCGCTCAAAACATCGTAACCATAGCTTCAGATCAAGGTTTGTCTTGAACAAAAACTGTTAAATGTCACTGCAAAACAGTAATATTCAGCACTTTTTTCCAGGCTTTGCCGCGCCGTCCCGGCGCACGCCACACATGACGTAGTCGCTCTAGGGAGCAGTGTTTCATGAGTATTCGCAACATCCGCAAGAAAGTCGTCTCCGCCCTTTGGACCCTGGCCGTACTCTTGCTGATCTACTGCTTTCCGAAAACCATCCTCGGCTTTCTGCTTCTGGTCGTGGTTTGCGGTGTCTATGACTTCCTGCGCAACGGCATCTACACCGCCGAGCTGGCGAAGAAGTATTTTATCGGCAACGGTCGCAACACCTGGGTGCTGTCGCCCTTCAACTCGCTGTTCGACCTGATCAGCAAGCCCAACCGCGGCGTCTACAAGATGCAGGACCTGCCGGAAGACTGCCAGCGCGACCTGCAGCAGGTCATCGACAAGGCGATGAGCCACAAGGACGAGATCATCGACTATCTCGACTCGCGGATGGCGGAAAACAAGCGCGGCATGCTGTTCTTCCAGTGGTACGGGCGCAAGATCGACACCGAGCTGGATATCTCGGAACTCCAGCAGAAGTTCCCCTATGTCAAGACCGTGGGCGTGTCGGTGTTCAATGAAAACCGCTCGACGTCCTTCCACTTCGGCCCGCTGCGCATGATGTTCCGTGTGCTCTACAACATGGCTCCGGCGCCACACCATGAAGGCGTCTATATCCAGTGCCGCAAGCAGAAACACTACTGGCATGACGATCCGCTGTTCATTTTCGATGACACGCTGCTGCACGCGTCCTTCAACAAGAACGACGCCAAGCGTTACTGCCTGTTCATCGATATCGTCCGTCCGTCCTACGCCCCGCGCATTATCAGCGGCGCGATCGCGGCGTTCGCCAGCGCGGCGTTCACCCTGCGCCAGGGCTTCTACAAGAACTGGAAGGTCATCAAGTAACAACGGCTGGAGGTTGTGCCGCGCCTTCGAAGCTGCGCGGCCAAACCCGGTAATAGCCTTGAGGCGCTGGATTGACCAGCCCCTCAAGCGCCCGCCCCAACCCCGCAGGACGCGGGCGCTGATTCAGGCCTGGATCAGATTGACAATCGGCACGTCCGGGCTGACGTCGGCATCGTAATCCACACCTTCGACCCCGAAACCGAACAGACGCAGGAACTCGGCCTTGTAGCCGGCAAAATCCGTCAGTTCGTTGAGGTTTTCGGTGGTGACCGCATCCCACAGCTTCGCCACCTGCGCCTGGACTTCCGGCTGCAGTTCCTTGTAGTCGGCACGCAGGCGACCGTCTTCGTCAAGGATCGGGGTCGGCGAGTACAGGCTGTCCTTGTACAGGCCGTAGACCTGCTCGATGCAACCTTCGTGGGAGCCCTGCTCCTTCATCACCTTGAACAGCAGCGACAGGTACAGCGGCATGATCGGGATCGCCGAGCTCGCCTGGGTGACCACGGCTTTCAACACCGAGACCCGCGCGTCGCCGCCTTTGGCTGCCAGACGCTCACGAATCTTCAGGACCTTCTGGTCCAGGTCCTTCTTGGCCGCGCCAATGGAGCCGTTCCAGTAGATGTCGTGGGTCAGCTTTTCGCCCAGGTAGGTGAAGGCGGTGGTTTTCGCGCCGTCAGCCAGCACACCGGCTTCGTCCAGGGCATCGATCCACAGCTGCCAGTCTTCGCCACCCATGACCTTGACGGTACCGTCGATCTCTTCCTGGGTCGCTTCGGCCAGCGTGGTGACGTTGACCTCTTCCTTGTCGGTGTTCAGGCCACGCTGGGTGACCGACTTGCCGATCGGCTTGAGCGTCGAGCTGTAGACTTCACCGGTTTTCGGATCGGTACGACGCGGTGCCGCCAGGCTGTAGACCACCAGGTCGATCTTGCCCATGTCGCGCTTGATGGTCTCGATGGTCAGGCGCTTGACTTCATCGGAGAACGCATCGCCATTGATGCTCTTGGCGTACAGGCCTTTCTCTTCGGCAAACTTGTGGAACGCGGCGCTGTTGTACCAGCCGGCGGTGCCGAGCTTGCCTTCGTCGCCTTCACGCTCGAAGAACACGCCCAGGGTGTTGGCACCGCAACCGAAAGCCGCGGTGATGCGTGCCGCCAGGCCGTAACCGGTGGATGCACCGAGCACCAGGACGTTCTTCGGTCCGTCGCTGACCGGGCCTTGCTGGGTGACGTAGTCAATCTGTTGCTTGACGTTGGCTTCGCAACCCACTGGGTGGGTGGTCACACAGATAAAGCCACGAACGCGTGGTTTGATGATCATAAGGTTCCCTTTTTTCATAGGCCGATATCGACACTGACGGTAAGCAGCGTCGCGGATTCTAGTCATAGACGTTCAAAAAGCCGATGCGTCACTGCTTTTACAACACCGGCTGGCGCGGGGAAAGCAAAATCCCTTGCCTTGTATCGCCCAAACCTTGATTACCGGCCGCACGCGCAACATTCTAGCGCCCATCTCCGCCAGCGAGCCCGATCGACCATGAGCACCACCTCCGCCGCCGAAACCGATAGTGACGTCTACAAGACCCTGCTCGAATCGACCAGGGCCATTCCCTGGCGGATCGACTGGCAAACCATGACCTTCAGCTACATCGGTCCGCAGATCGAGGCCCTGCTCGGCTGGACACCGGACAGTTGGGTCGGGGTCGATGACTGGGTGTCCCGCATGCACCCGGATGACCGGGAGTATGTGGTGAACTTCTGTGTCTCGCAGTCCAAGGCCGGTGTCGACCACGAGGCCGACTACCGGGCACTGACCCGTGACGGCGAGTACGTATGGATCCGCGATGTGGTGCATGTGGTACGCAAGGACGGCGAAGTCGAGGCGCTGATCGGCTTTATGTTCGATATCAGCGAACGCAAGAAAACCGAGGAACACCTGATCCGCCTGCAAAAGCAGTTGGAAGAGTATTCGTTCCAGGACGGCCTGACCGGCATTGCCAATCGCCGCATGTTCGACACCGTGCTCGCCCGGGAGTGGGAGTATGCCCAGCGCAATCAACTGCCGTTGTCGCTGATCATCCTGGATATCGATTTTTTCAAGCAGTACAACGACCACTACGGGCATATCAAAGGTGACGAGGCCCTGCGCCAAGTGGCCCAGACCCTGTCCCAGGCAACCAATCGGCCACGGGACTTCATTGCCCGGATCGGCGGTGAGGAGTTTATCTGGCTATTGCCCGAAACCCCGGCGGACAAGGCCCGGCAAGTAGCGGAGAAATGCCTGCAACTGATTCGCCAGCAACAGATCGAACATGAGAAATCGGCGATTTCCGGGCTGCTGAGTCTCAGCCTGGGGGTCGGCACCATACGCCCCGCCGTCGATGAACCGGCACTGGGTTTTGTCGAGAAAGTCGATGAGTTGCTCTACCGGGTCAAGCGAAATGGCCGTATGGGTGCCGAGTACGCTAACTTCAGCGACTGATTGATCGGTGCACGGGAGATTGAAGCCGAGGCTCGGCGCAGGCGGGTCTTCTAGCGCGACTGTCGATACAATAGTGCGGATTTGTATCAATAATGACTATCAATACAGCTGATAAGCCATCATCCGTCGAGAGTGATACTGTTCGCGCCGATGGCAACGTTATGCCTCAACTATTCTCCGGCCACTTGCCCGGAACAGTTATTGAGTCATCTCGACTTCATCATCCCTTTGGTAAGTTTTAGCTACTGCACTTTGTGTTTGACGCGTTGTGCGGTAGCTTTTTTTGGTTACTTCAAAGAGTGGAACTTGATCCCTTCAAGAGTTTTTTTGTGGGCGTCACTTTTTCATTGCACTGGGAACAGCGGATTTATCCGCAACTACCACTTCGCGGCCCTGCCAAACACCGACAGGCACCAGAGCAGAAACGGCAAGGTGACGCGCCACAACAAAGCCGAGAGCCACTCAGCTCCCTTCATTGCAGCGGTCGGAAAACTTGCGGTAGTCGAGGATGTGCTCCTGGCTCCGGGAGTCGAGGTAGGTCATCCGAGCGTTGACGACACTGCACGCGGCACCATCGCCCTCGGTGATGGACAACACTTTGCGGACATCCAGGTGGCTACCGTAGGTGTAGGTCTCAGGCTGCACCTGAGATTCGGCACGGGCCGACAACGTACAGATATTGAGAGCGGCAAAAAGGCAGGTGGCGTAGAAGGCTTTGCTGTTCATGGTGGATTCCTGTCGGCTCAAGGATGGGTTGTTCAGTGAGACCGAGGCGATCTGCATCCCCTCGATGGAGCTCATTGAATGCCCTTGAGGTATCCCGAATGTGTCGCCAACCGGCCGCCGTTAAAGCCCAAGTGTCCCAAGGGCCCTGAGATACAGATCGATACAAAACCCTCGCCCAAGAGCCGGCACTACCCCGCCACTGCCAGGCGTTTTTGCATACCTGTGTATCCGTAGCTCACCAGATACACTGCAATACAAAGGCCCGATGCCAGCCACCACAGCCCTCGCTAGACTGTGCCCTAAACCAACATTGACGGAGCTCGGCCCCATGGATCATGTCGATCACATCCTGATCGTGGACGATGACCGCGAGATCAGAGAGCTGGTGGGCAACTACCTCAAGAAGAACGGCCTGCGCACCACCGTGGCCGCCGATGGCCGGCAGATGCGCGCCTTCCTTGAAACTACGCCGGTGGACCTGATCGTGCTGGACATCATGATGCCCGGTGACGACGGCCTGTTGCTGTGCCGTGAACTGCGCGCCGGCAAGCACAAGGCCACGCCGGTACTGATGCTGACCGCGCGCAGCGACGAAACAGACCGCATCATCGGCCTGGAAATGGGCGCCGACGATTACCTGGTCAAACCCTTCGCCGCCCGCGAGCTGCTGGCCCGAATCAACTCGGTGCTGCGCCGTACACGGATGCTGCCACCCAACCTGATCGTCACCGAAAGCGGTCGACTGCTGGGCTTCGGGCGCTGGAAGCTCGACACCAGCGCCCGCCACCTGCTGGATGAAAACGGTACTCTGGTGGCCCTCAGCGGCGCCGAATATCGCCTGTTGCGGGTGTTTCTCGACCATCCGCAGCGGGTCCTGAACCGCGACCAGTTGCTCAATCTCACCCAGGGCCGCGACGCCGACCTGTTCGACCGCTCCATCGATCTGCTGGTGAGCCGCTTGCGCCAACGGCTGCTGGACGATGCCCGCGAGCCGGCCTATATCAAGACCGTGCGCAGTGAGGGTTATGTGTTCTCGCTACCGGTGGAAATCCTCGGTGCAACCCAATGAAACCGTTTCTGCGCTGGCCGCGCACGCTGGGCTCACGTCTGTCGCTGATCTTCCTCGCCGGGCTGATCCTCGCCCAGGCGCTGTCCTTCGGCGCGCAGTCCTACGAGCGCTATCAAAGCGCCAAGAGCGCCATGCTCGGCAACCTGGAAACCGATGTCTCGACCTCCATCGCCATTCTTGAACGCCTGCCGGCAAACGAACGCGAAAGCTGGCTGCCGCGCCTTGAACGGCACAACTACCGCTACCTGCTGAATGAAGGGGTTCCCGGCATCCCCATGCAACCGGATGAAGTGCCGATCGCCGTACCCTCGCTCAAAGAGGCCATCGGACGTGACTACCTGCTGACCTTCAGTGACATCCCCGGCCCGCGCAAACACTTCCAGGCCCACCTGAAACTGCGTGACGGCAGCCCGCTGACCCTCGACGTCACCCCGTCGGTCATGCCCATGTCGCCCTGGTTGCCGTTTGTCCTGCTGGGCCAGTTGCTGCTGATGCTCGGCTGCGCCTGGCTGGCGGTGCGCATTGCCGTACGCCCGCTGACGCGCCTGGCCCATGCCGTGGAAAACCTCGACCCCAATACCCACGGTGTACACCTGGACGAAGCCGGTCCGACCGAAGTGGCCCACGCGGCGGCGGCCTTCAATGCCATGCAGGCGCGTATCGCCACCTATCTCAAGGAACGCATGCAACTGCTGGCGGCGATTTCCCATGACCTGCAAACCCCCATCACCCGCATGAAGCTGCGGGCCGAGTTCATGGACGACTCCACCGAGAAGGAAAAGCTCTGGCAGGACCTGAGCGAAATCGAACACCTGGTGCGTGAAGGCGTGGCCTATGCCCGCAGCGTGCATGGCGCCACCGAAGCCAATTGCCGCATCGACCTCGACGCCTTTCTCGACAGCCTGGTCTTCGACTATCAGGACACCGGTCAAGCCGTGGAGCTGATCGGCAAGAACGGCGGGCTGATCGATACCCGCCCCCATGCCCTGCGACGCGTATTGGTCAACCTGGTGGACAACGCGTTGAAATTCGCCGGCAGTGCGCAGATCGTGATCAGCACCCGGGAAAACCGACGGCTGTCGATCCTGGTCCTGGACCGCGGCCCGGGTATCGCCCAGGCGGAACTGGAAGAAGTCCTCAAACCCTTCTACCGCGTGGAAAGCTCGCGCAACCGCAGCACCGGCGGGACTGGCCTGGGCCTGGCCATCGCCCAGCAACTGGCGACCGCCATGGGCGGCACACTGACCCTGAGCAATCGTGACGGCGGCGGGCTGTGTGCGGAACTTGAGCTGGACGCCAGCTTGAGTTGAGTACCGGCGACACGCCTACGGGTTTCGCGACGCGTTAAAATCCTGCAAGCTGAACCGACCGGCACCAACCACCTGGGTGCCCGATTTAGCTATGCTAGGAACACGCGTGCGCGCGAAGCCTTTCTGGTGCAGCCGGCGCCTTAGCAGCCCGGCGACATCGCCTTGATGGAATAAAGCATGACCCAACGATCGGTAATCAACGCCTCGGTTAGCCCCAAGGGCAGCCTCG
>Ga0302154_10003994_pt1 | contig 10586 bp, 7 predicted proteins | sample I_Bog_N2_3_FD_193507 | JGI IMG/M metagenome (GOLD analysis project Ga0302154, IMG submission 193507) | Peat permafrost microbial communities from Stordalen Mire near Abisko, Sweden - I_Bog_N2_3 | ecosystem: Environmental > Terrestrial > Soil > Wetlands > Peat | place: Sweden: Abisko, Stordalen...
TGGCTGAAGGGAATCGAACAGCGGCGCCTGGAGCTCTTGACCGATATCTGGATTGGTTGGCGGATCTAATGTCCCAGGCTAGCGCGATGAAACGAGTTCTCTCCCATGGCTGATTTCCACGGTGTGTTTCCCTATCTGGTTTCGCCAGTTGATGCCGATGGCGGTGTCCGCACCGAGGTGCTCGGCCGGCTCTGCGACCATCTCATCGCCTCCGGCGTGCACGGGCTGACGCCGCTCGGCTCGACCGGCGAGTTCGCCTATCTCAATTCGGCGCAGCGCCTGGCGGTGGTGCAGGCCACCATCGAGGCCGCCCAAGGCCGCGTGCCCGTGGTTGCCGGCGTCGCCTCGACTTCGACCTCGGATGCGGTCGTGCAGGCGAAGGCGTATCAACAAAGCGGCGCCGACGGCATCCTCGCCATACTGGAGGCGTATTTTCCGCTCGCCGACGCGCAGGTCGAAGGCTATTTCCGCGCCATCGCCGACGCGGTCGACATTCCCGTCGTGATCTACACCAATCCGAATTTCCAGCGCTCCGACCTTTCGCTCGACGTGATCGCGAAGCTCGCCACGCATCCGCGCATCAACTACATCAAGGACGCCTCCACCAATACCGGACGGCTGCTGTCGATCATGAACCGCTGCGGCGACGCCATCTCGGTGTTCTCCGCGTCGGCGCATATTCCGGCAGCCGTGATGCTGATCGGCGGCGTCGGATGGATGGCCGGACCGGCCTGTCTCGTTCCGCGGCAAAGCGTCGAACTCTATCATCTATGCCAGGCCGGCTGCTGGGACGACGCCATGAAACTGCAACGCAAGCTGTGGCAGCTGAACGAAGCGTTCGCGCGCTATAATCTCGCCGCCTGCATCAAGGCCGGGCTTGCGATCCAGGGCTTTGAGGTCGGCGATCCCGTCGCGCCGCAGGCGGCGTTGGCCGCGGAGGAGCGCAAGGCGGTGGAAGCGGTGCTGCGGGATCTGGCATAGTCATGAAGCAAGCTATGCACCGTCATACCCGGGAGCCACGTTGCCTCGCGCGTCATTCGAACCGTCCCCTGAGCCATCCTGTGGCCCCGGGGCCCTGTTCCGCCACCGGCGGCAGCGTTAGGCCGCCGCGGCGCGGCAGCTTCCAGAACGGCCTGGCGCGCGCGAAGCGCGAATGCGCCTTGCGGGCGCGATCGCGCAGGCCCTCGATCCGCGCCTGTTGATCGCCGATGATGAGTCCGGCCGCGAAGGCGCGGTGGCGGCCCTGTTGTTCGGTCGAGGTCTTGGACTGATGATCGACGATCTCCATGAAAAGCGCCTTGTGCGTCGCGATGTCGTTGAGCTTGCCCAGGCTGGCCTGCAACTGCGTCAAGCAGGATCGCGCCTTCTCGAACGATTTCGCGGACTTCTTGCCGAGGTACAGGCCGGAGAAAAACTCGGTCGCATAGCGGGCCTTCTTCACCTGGATGCGCAGCCTGTGCAACGGCTCCGGATCGAGCTCGCTGATTCGGGCGCCCCGTCGCCTGACCTTCTTATAGAGCTGCAAAAGTTGCTGCGAGGCGAAGCTCTCGATCGGCATGTCGCGTCGGGCGCGCGCCAGCGCGTCTTCCGACGTGCTCCAGCTTCCAACCTCAACCCATTCCACGGTATCGAGCAGCAGCGCGCGAAAGCGCGCGCCCTGAAGGGCCTGCTGCGCCTGCCGATAGCCCTTGAGCCGCTTGCGCGCAAAACTGTTGCTGATGCTGGCCAGCCCCGGCTCGGCGAGATGCCGCTGCCGTAGCGGCTTGATGACTTCGAACAGCAGCGTATCCAGATCCCGCGCATGGCCTAGTTGCTGGGCCAGCCATCGCAGCTCGGTCTTGATGGCCTCGGTTCGGTCGTCGGCCACGACCGCGGAAAACACCGAAATGGCGGCGCGCAGCCGTCGCAGCGCGACCCGCATCTGATGCAGCGCGTTGACGTCCCGGGCGATGACGGAAGGCACGTTCGCAGCCATGTGACGCAGGCAGGTCCGGCCCACCACGGTAAACGCACGGCCCGCGCTGAGCCCCGCGGTCAACTCGGGATCGGATGCCATCTCGGCGGTGATCGCCGCGTTCCCTGCCAGTTCATAGCCGCGCTCCGGCTTGCTTTTGAAACCGAGACGGGCCGGTATGATATCGAGGATGTCACGCGCGATCTTGAACAGATCGGCCGGGCTGCCGTGCTTGAGTTCAAGTTCAATTTCTGAAATCGGGTGCGAGGCGCCGGTCGCGAGGATTCGACCCTCGTCGATCGCCATCAAAATATCGGCGCCGTCTGTTTTGAAGCGAAAGACGGTCCGCTCGAACCGCGTCTCAAAAACCGGTTTCAATGCGCCGCAGAGGTCGTCGACGAGAATCCTGCCGAGCGCGGTGTCCTTGACGCGGGAGAGGTCCGGCTCGTCGCCCTCGATGGCCTGCTCCCATTCCGATCGTTCGAACAAGCCAACGCCGCGACCGGTTGATTTGAGCGTCTGGATATTTCCGTCGCCGAAATGGCGCACCCGCAGGTTATATCCGCGATCGCGCAGCACGAGGTCATCGGAATCAAAATAGACCGTATCGAGCATTTCGCGGGAATGATCGTGCAGCGAATCCGTGAACTGCGGGTGACTTCGAAGGGTGGCAATATCTTCGGGCGAGACCCACAGCTTGAGCTCAACCTCGGTCTGGGCAGCTATCGTCATGATTACGCTCAATAACGGGGAATCGGCTCGAAAGCGGTCAACGAACTCGCCATCGCAACCGTCACAAAAATATCATGTAAATGCGATTCGCAACGCAACGTTGTTCGTGCTGGCGAGTTTTTTTCGGCCGGCCTCCCTTGACGGCCATGACAGCGAGCTCTCCGAGGTGGGCTTCGGAATTCAGAACGCGATTAGCGTGGGAAGCCCGCATCATACCGCAGCCTGCGCGGCCCAGATCCACACCTTGTCGTGAGTGGACAATATGGGGCGATTTGCGTACCCGTCCGCGCGGAGCAGTCCCGGGGGCCATCATGCCGATACGTACTCATGTTGTTGCGGCTTTGATTTTTTCCGGCGTGGTTGCTGCTTCGGCGCACGCCGGCGAACCGGTTAAGATCGGCATCACCACCATCCTGAGCGGTCCGTTGGCGGATCGGGGTCAGTCCGAACAATATGGTGCGCAGCTGGCGCTCGACCGCATCAATCAGACCGGCGGCGTGCTCGGGCGGCCGGTCGAGGCGTTCTACGCTGACAATGCGTGCAAGCCTGACGTTGGCGTGCCGGCGACCCGGCGCCTGATCGAGCAGGAGCATGTTCCCGTCATCATCGGGGCGCTGTGTACCCCGGTGACGCATGCCATCATGCCTGTGATCGAGCAGGCCAAGGTGCCGCTGGTGATTGCGACGTCGGCCGGACAGGATTTCGTCGATGCCTCCGGCGTCGGCGGAAATGATTACGCGTTCAAGACGATTCCGTCCGAGTTGGATATCGCGCGCGGTCTGGTCCGCTGGTTGAAATCGCGAAATATCGCGTCGATCGCGATCGTGGCCGATGAGGGCGACTTTCCGCACGCCAACGCCGTTGCTATGGTGAGAGCGGCGCAGGACGCCGACATCCGCGTCGTGGCGCAGGAAACCATCGCAAAGGACACCAAGGATTTTACCGGCGTGCTGGACCGGCTGAAGACCGCCGCCCCCGACGAACTCGTCGCGATTCTGTTTGGCTCCACGCCGGGGTTCTTCCGCGCTTACGAAGCCTCGGGCTGGAAGGTGCCGGTGACGGGTCGTCTGGATATTGCAAACGCGCTCGCCGCCGTGTCTCCGACATTTCGCGAAGCCGGCGGTCTGTCGGAACTGACCGGGATTGCGGTGTTCACGCCGCTGCTGGACAAGCCGGAGGTGCAGGATTTCGTTGCGGCCTACCAGGCACATTATGGCATCGCCCCGACGCAGCGCGCCTTCTTCGTTTTCGAGGCGACTTTCCTGGTGGTGGACGCCATCCGCCGCGCAGGGTCCGACCAGCCCACCGCGATCGAAGCGGCGCTGAAGACCACCGCAATCCCCTCCCGGCTCGGCGGGACCTACGCGCCCGACGATCACAATCATGCCCATACGCCGCTGCAGATCCTGGGCGTGCGCTCCGGCAAGCCGGCCGTGATCGCCACGGAGTGAAGCGCATTACAGGCGGAGCGAATTAATTCACGTAGTGAATTGAATGAACTGTCATCGTGATGCCGGTAAAGCCGGGCGCTCAGCTCGCCGGCCGGGCGCCGCGTTCGAGGGTCTTCGGCAAGCCCTTTTTGAATCTTGTTACCTCGACGGGCGACCTTAAGATTATACCGTGGACGTCGGCAGGTAGATTGGCCAAGAGCTCCGCATGTCGAGCGCGACTGTGCGCCGGATAAGTCCACACCCAATCCCTGAAAAACGAAACATCAAATCGTTCCGGGCATCCAGGACCGATATCGTCACGCGCGCGCCCGTAGTGCCGGATGGTGCGGAAGATGGCCCGCCTGAAATAGACATATCGTGGAAGGTCCAGCCAGATTACGGCTTCCGCACGCGGAAGGCGTAGATCGAGATGGCTTGTGTAGTTGCCATCCATAACCCATGTCTCGCCCGCGGCCGCCTCAGCAACCCTCTCGCGAAGCTGCCCTACTTCGGTCTTCACCCAGCCAGGCTTCCAATGGATAGCGTCAAGATGAACGACGGGCAGGTCAAGCCGAGATCCAATAAACCGTGCCAGCGTCGACTTGCCGGCTCCGCTAGGCCCGAGGACGAGAATGCGTTTTGGCAAGTTCGCGGGATAAACGCCCTGCAGGAGCCCATCGGTTTTCTAGCGGCGACGACTATCTCATGATGCGAGGCGAGCAAAGATCATTATCGAAGTGTGATTTTCGTTTCGGGTCATTCGCAACAGGGTCGGGTCAACAACAGGTCTGGCCAGGTCCGGTAAGCTTCCGAAAGCGAAAGCATATTTGGAGCGGGGCTTCCGACTGGGCTTTCATGGGGCGACGGAGCGTTGGAGCGCGTCCGGATGCAACCTGGTCATGGCCGGGACTGGCCCGGCTGTGACGATTTCCTGTGCCACCCCAGGGGTTGGCCTGGAGCTTGCCTATCCGCTACAACACGGCCCGATCGAACGAGAGACCAGAGGACCAGCGCAATGAACATTCTTCCCGGCAATATGCGTTTCGGAGCGGGACAGCCCGTCAAGCGGCTCGAGGACCAGCGGCTGTTGACCGGGAAGGGGCAATTCATCGACGACAGGCCGGAAGAGGGGACGCTGTGGCTGCACGTGCTGCGCTCGCCGCATGCCCATGCAAAGATCGTCGCCGTCGATACCAAGGCCGCGGCTGAAATGCCCGGCGTGCAGGCGGTCTATACCGGCGCGGACCTGGTCGCCGAGGACATCGGCACGTTGCCGACGCTGTTGGTGTTTCCGCGGCCCGACGGCAAGCCGATGACGGCGCCGCCGCGGCGCCTGTTGGCCCACGAGGTCGTTCGCTTTGCCGGCGAGCCGGTCGCCGCCGTGGTGGCGAGTTCGCGAGTCGCGGCGCAGAGCGCGGCCGAGGCCATTGTGGTCGAATATGAGGTGCTGCCCGCGGTGGTCGATCCGCTGGCGGCGATCAAGCCCGGGGCGCCGGTGGTCTGGGAAGGTACGCCGGACAATATTGCGGCCGCCATGAGCTACGGCGACGCCACCGCGGTCGAGGCGGCATTTGCCAGCGCGCCGCACAAAGTGTCGCTCGATCTCGTCAGCCAGCGGCTGGTGCCGTCGGCGATGGAGCCGCGCTCGACCTTTGCCGAGATTGAGAAGAAATCCGGCCGGCTGATCCTGCACACCCAGTCGCAGACGCCGGGCTCGACCCGCGACCTTCTCGCCGAAGCGATCCTGAAGCGGCCGAAGGAATCGATCCGCGTGCTGGTCGGCGACATCGGCGGCGGCTTCGGCCACAAGACCAGCCTCTATCCGGAAGACGGCATCGTCGCCTATGCCGCGACAAAACTTGGGCGCAAAGTGCGCTGGCGCGGCGACCGCACCGACGATTTCGTCGGCGGCACCCATGGCCGCGATCTCACCTCGACGGCGGAACTCGCGCTCGACGCCAAGGGCCGCGTGTTGGCCTACCGCGTGCGCTCGGTCGGCGGCACCGGTGCCTATCTCTCGGGCACCGGCACCGTGATTCCGCTTGTGCTCGGGCCGTTCGTGCAGAGCGGCGTCTACGACCTGCCGCTGGTGCATTACGAGATCAAGGCGGTCATGACCCACACCGCACCGGTCGGCGCCTATCGCGGCGCCGGCCGCCCCGAAGGCGTCTTCATCATCGAGCGGCTGATGGACGCAGCGGCACGCCAGATCGGAATTGATCCGCGCGCCATCCGCAAGGTCAATTATATCAAGCCATCGCAAATGCCCTACACCAACGCGGTCGGCCAGGTCTACGATTCCGGCGCCTTCGCGCACATGCTGGAGCGGGCCTCGAAGCTCGCCGACTGGGACGGCTTTGCCGCGCGAAAAAAGGCGGCGAAGAAGAAGGGCCTGCTCTATGGCCGCGGCCTCACCAGCTACATCGAATGGACCGGCGGCCGCGTCCACACCGAAAAAGTCAGCCTGCATGCCACCGCTGAGGGCCGCATCGTCCTGCATTCAGGAACCCAGGCGATGGGGCAGGGTCTGCAGACCACCTACAGCCAGATGGTGTCGGATTCGCTCGGCATCCCCCTGGACAAGATCGATGTCGTGCAGGGCGACACCGATCTCGCAGTCGGATTCGGCAGCGTCGGCTCGCGTTCGCTGTTCGTCGGCGGCACCGCAGTGGCGGTCTCGACCAATGACCTCGTCGCCAAGGCGCGCGAAAAGGCCTCACAGATGCTGGAAGCCTCGGCCGCGGACATCGAATATCGCTCCGGCTGGCTCACGGTGGTCGGCACCGACAAGCGGATCGGCCTGTTCGAGATCGCCAAGGACGAGCGCGGCGGCCGCCTCAGCGTCGACAGCGAGGGCGAGGTCGACGGACCGAGCTGGCCCAACGGCACCCATATCTGCGAGGTCGAGATCGATCCGGAGACCGGCATCACCCGCGTGGTGCGCTACACCACGGTTGACGACGTCGGCATTGCCGTCAACCCGATGCTGGTGACGGGGCAGGTTCACGGCGGCGTCGCGCAGGGCATCGGCCAGGCGCTGTATGAGGGCGTCAGCTACGATCCGGAGGGCCAGCTGTTGACTGCGAGCTACCAGGATTACTGCCTGCCGCGCGCCGACGACATTCCGCCGATCGCGGTCACGCTCGACGACTCCGCGCCCTGCCGCACCAATCCTTTGGGCGCCAAGGGCTGCGGCGAATCGGGTGCGATCGGCGGGCCGCCCTGCATCGTCAACGGCGTGATGGACGCGCTCGCCGAACTCGGCATCGCGAACCTGCCGACCCCGCTGACGCCGATGAAGGTCTGGCAGGCGATCCGGGATGCGAAGGCGGCGGCAAAGTGACTGTTGCTCCTCATCCTGGGAGCGGCGCCATCACCGCGTCTCAGGATGAGGCCGCATCGGAGTGGTTCGAGACGGCGCGGGAGCGCCTCCTCACCATGAGGATAAAATATTTGTCGGCTTATCCGGACTCGTTCTGTTAGCTTGCCGAACGACACAGGGAGAGAACGCGATGCGTAGACTATGGACCGTGCTGGCGGCGCTGGCGACGTTGAGCCTGACCAATTGCGGCTACAACGCCATCCAGAGCAATGACGAGCAGGTCAAGTCGGCCTGGTCCGAAGTCCTGAACCAGTATCAGCGCCGCGCCGACCTGGTGCCCAATTTGGTCAATTCGGTGAAGGGCTTTGCGCAGCAGGAGAAGGACGTGCTGCTCGGCGTCACCAATGCCCGCGCCAGGGTCGGCAGCATCCAGGCCACGCCGGAACTCGTCAACGATCCCGGCGCGTTCGCCAAGTTCCAGGCCGCGCAGGGCGAATTGACCAGCGCGCTGTCGAAGCTCCTGGTGGTGACCGAGAATTACCCGCAGCTCAAATCCGATGCGCTGTTCCACGACCTGATGGCGCAGCTCGAAGGCACCGAGAACCGCATCACGGTGGCGCGCAACCGCTATATCAAGGCGGTGCAGGACTATAATGTGACGATCCGCTCGTTCCCGAGCAATCTCACGGCGATGGCTTTCGGGTATAAAGAGAAGGCGAATTTCACCGTCGACAACGAGAAGGAAATCTCGACCGCGCCGAAGGTGGATTTCAATTCGGCTCCGGCTCCTGCGAAATAGTGCGACAAACCGAAAACCCGATCGGCCCGCGATGAACGCTGCGAGAGCCTGCATCCTTGCGCTCATGCTGTGCTGGGCTTCCGTGGCCGCGGCCGACGTCGCGGTGCCGCCGCTCACCGGCCGCGTGGTCGACCAGACCGCGACGCTCTCGCCAAGCGATATCGACGCGCTGACCCAGCGGCTGAAGGATCTGGAGTCGCGCAAGGGCAGCCAGGTCGCGGTGCTGATCGTGCCGACCACGGCGCCTGAGACCATCGATCAGTTTTCGATCCGGGTGGCGGAAGCCTGGAAGATCGGGCGCAAGAAAATCGACGACGGCGCGCTCCTGGTGGTCGCCAAGGACGATCGCAAGCTGCGCATCGAGGTCGGCTACGGCCTCGAAGGCGCGCTCAACGACGCCACCGCCGAACGCATCATCGAGGAGGTGATCACGCCGAAATTCAGGAGCGGCGATTTTGCCGGCGGCATTTCGGCCGGCGTCGATCGCATCATCGGCGTGATCGACGGCGAAAAACTGCCTGCGCCCGCGCCGCGGCAAAATACCGGCTCGTCCGGGTCGATCGGGGACCTGTTCAACCCGTTCTTGATCTTCGCCGTGTTCATCGTCGGCGCCATCCTGCGCGCCACGCTGGGCCGGCTGATCGGTTCGGTCGCCGCCGGCGGCGTTATCGGGGTGCTCGCGTGGTTTCTTCTGGGATCCCTGACCTTGTCGCTGGTCGCTTCCGTATTGGCCTTTGTCTTCACCATGGTCGGCGACAGCATCGCCTCCGCGGGCGGCCGCGGAGGCTTTATCGGTGGTGGTGGATTCTCCGGCGGCCGCGGTTCGAGCGACAGCGGCTCCTTCAGCGGCGGTGGCGGCAGCTTCGGCGGCGGCGGCGCGTCGGGGAGTTGGTAGGGTTGGAGCTGGCAATATGGGCATCAGGCGGATCGGCAAGCATCTCGTCGAACATCATTGGCGGGCCAGGCGCGTGTTCCCGCCCCACGTGCTGTCGGCGATCGAGCAGGCGATCAAGGCCGGGGAAGCGACCCATTCCGGGCAGGTCCGCTTCGTCGTGGAAGGCGCGCTCGACGGCGTGCCGTTGTTCAAGGGCCAATCGGCGCGGGCGCGGGCGCTGGATGTTTTTTCGCAGTTGCGGATCTGGGACACCGCCCACAACAACGGCGTGCTGATCTATCTGTTGCTGGCCGACCGCAAAGTCGAGATCGTCGCCGACCGCGGCATCGATGCAGCTGTCGGCGTCAGCGGCTGGAAGCGCATCTGCGCCGACGTGGAGCGCGATTTCAGGGCAGGCAATTTCGAAGCCGGCGCGATCAAGGGCATCGCGGCGGTCTCAACCCAGCTGGCGAAGTATTTTCCGAGGCAGGCACCGGGCCCGAACGAACTGCCGGACGCGCCGGTGCTGATGTAAGAGATGATCGACCCGCGATCCAATAGATCGATTGCATGAAGCCAATCGTTACAGCTCACGGTCCTCATCCTGAGGAGCAGCAACCTTTGTCCGGAGGGCGAAGGTTTGCGTCTCGAAGGATGGCAGGCCGTCGTTTCTGGCCATCCTTCGAGACGCATCGCTTGCGCGACGCTCCTCAGGATGAGGTCGGGGAGGATGCCGATATGACAAGAACTTTCGAAACGCTGCTGCTCAATCCCCAAGATTCGTCTGGAACTGCGCGGCGACCAGCGTGCCCAGCACCTCGTAGCCGGTCTGGTTCAGGTGGTCCCAGTCGCGCGGGCCGTGAATGACGCGATTCTCGGCGGCCGCGCGCAACGCCGGCGTGGCATCGACAAAGTCGACGCCTTGCTCGGCGCTGATGCCAGCAACCATGTCGCGGATCAGATCGTGGTGTCGTTCCGTGACGGCCCTGGGGGCAACGCCGCCGCCGGTAACGCTGCAAAAGGAGATATCGTCTGCGGCGTGGCGATAGATCGAGAGCGGCGAGGGCACGTAGACCATCGTGATCGGCACCTGCGCGAAGCGCTGGCGCAGCCACGCCAGCGAGCGCGCGAACACCTCCATGCCAACACGGATGCTGGCCTCCGGCAAATGCGGCGCCGCGCCCTGCAGCGCCGGGGTCTCGATGGTCTGGCCGCCGACCACGATGTGGTTCCGGCTCGGAATCGGCATCCCGCAAGTCGCGATGGAAAATCCAGTGATGTAGTACTGCGACAGGAACTCCGCCTCCTTGAATGTCGTCTGGGCGAATTGCGCGTGGCAGCGCAGCAGCGGCGAGCCCGCATATTGTTCGGCCAGATAGCGATCGATCGCCTGCGGATCGCTGGAGCCGTAGCGCTTGCTCACCCGGTCGATGAATCGGAGATTGTCCTCGATGTCGTTGCCTTCGTAGAAATAG
>Ga0302154_10003995_pt1 | contig 10585 bp, 11 predicted proteins | sample I_Bog_N2_3_FD_193507 | JGI IMG/M metagenome (GOLD analysis project Ga0302154, IMG submission 193507) | Peat permafrost microbial communities from Stordalen Mire near Abisko, Sweden - I_Bog_N2_3 | ecosystem: Environmental > Terrestrial > Soil > Wetlands > Peat | place: Sweden: Abisko, Stordalen...
AGCCCACCGCATGCATTTGCCGCGTGTGCCGGAATAGAGATCGCCTCGCAAGGCAATGGCACAACGATCATGATCAGGGCCGACACCGATCGACAGCCATATCAAGCGTCTGATGCAAGAGTCGTCCGGGCTTTTCCGTGGTCATGCTATGGTGCACGCTTGCATTCCCCGGCCCGGCGCCCCCTTTGATCGCAACCGCTCTTCTCCTCCTCCTCTCCGTTGCGAGCATCCTGCTCGCCTGGATCGACCTGCGCCGGGGCATCATCCCTGATTGGCTCAATCTGGCGATCGGGTCCCTTGGGCTTATATGGGCGCTGCTTGATGGTTGGCAGGTCGCGCTCGCGGCCGGGATCCAGGGGATTGTTGTCGGTGCGGTCGTCTGGCTGCTTCGCCAGATATATTTCATGGTGAGGAAATTTCATGGTCTCGGACTCGGCGACGTCAAGCTGCTGGCGGTCTCCGCCATCTGGATCGGCGTTGACGGCATCCCGGTCCAGCTCCTGGTTGGATCGCTGGCCGCACTCGCGACTGCGGGTGCGCTGCAACTGGCCGGCGAGAGGCTGACGCGACAGTCGTCACTGCCGTTCGGCCCGTTTCTCGCGCTCGGGCTTTTGGCATCGCTTGCGCTTCAACAAGGCGGCTGGGCCGTCTAATCTTCTCAGCGGTGACGGTTCGACTGCTGCGGCCGATCGGCTGGAACATCGCTCGCATTTTCGGATCTCACCTGTAACGGCCCAAGCGCGGCGGCATCGGGTTGCGGCAGGTTCAGGATCACCGTCCTCTGGTCGCGCTCCAGCGATGCTTCGCGGGGCTTTACCTCACGCAATGTCCAGCCATGATATTCCTCGCCGGTTTTCAGGCGTAGCGCGGCCTTGCTCGACTGATCGACAAAGATGCCGAGACTTTGGTCGCTGCCAAGGACGGTACCGACCAATGAGAGCGTCGGCTGCTCGATTGCGGCGGGCTTCGGCGGCGGTGACCCCTGAACGACCGGCACCGCGGCGGGAGGCGGAGGTCGCCGCGAAGGCGAGAAGATCGGGCGTCCACGCGTATTTGATAAGGTCGAGAGCGGGATCGCCCACAGGGGATTTGCGCTCGGCGCAGGCTCCGGTTCGACGGTGGCCTTCTTGTCCGGCGGAACGGCCGCCGATACGGCGGCCGGGGCCGGGTCCCATAGGGACGGCGCGGCCGGAATGTCGGCACGACGCGGCGGCTCGGTCTCGATCTTCGATGTGTCAGGCCGCGCGCCGCTGGATGCGGGAGGCATCAGCGCAGAAGCCACAAGCAAGATCGACGCGATCGCGCGCTTGCCTATCGTCGGACACCTCATTTCGCACCTTTCCACTGCCCGGAAACTGTCAGCAGCACGCGCAGCCGGCCATCGCCAGAGGCGGCGGAACTCGCCGGCGCCTGCACGACGAGCTGGTCAACGAAGAGAAAGGGCATACCAGCCTCGATATCGTAGAGCAGTTGCTGAAGCCCCGGCTGGTCGATTTCACAGCTCGCAATGATATTGAGAAACCCGTTCGTCGATTGTGTGCCCTGCAGGTCGACCTGGGTCGACAGCATCCGTCCGCCGATCTTGGTCACGGCCACCGTCACGCGCTGCAGCAGCGCCGCGGCGGCGACCGTCACCGTCGCGCCCTCCAGGAAAGGCGAACCGACCGGCCCGGCGAGAGCTCCCGGCTGGCCGCGTGCGGCGGCTGGACGGAGGCCCTCGAATTGCTCGAGCATCGCGGCCGCGGCGGCGACGTCGGCGCGCTGGCTGAAAATGTCGGAAAGCGAATTGACGATCGTGAACAGCAACAGAATCAGGACGACCGCATAGGTTGCCGCGGCCGGCAGCGGCTTGCTCAGGAAAATTCGTAAGGTTGCATTCTGGTTCATGATCCCGAACCGAAATAGGGTTTGATGTGGGCCTCGATGTGAAATCGTTCGCCGGGCTCGTTCTCGTCGCGCGTGGTCGGTGCGAAGAAGATCGCGCGGCTGAATTGCGGTGACTGCTCGATGAGCCTGATCAGCGGCGGCGCATCCCGGGTCAGGCCAATCACCTGTATCTTGTCGCTTTCGATCCGCAACTCGGTGGCATAGCTGGTATCCGGAAGCGCGCGGGTAATCGCCTCAAGCGCCAGAACGGCCGAGGGCGAGTTTTGCTTGCGCCCGGCAAGCAACGTTTCTATGGCGTCTGTAGACCGGTTCACCCGCAGGGCGGCGCGTCGCTCGGTCATCTTCTGCTGCAGCTCCGCCTGCTCGGCGGCGAGCCTGCCGCTGGCATAGCTGCAAACCGCAAGCGAAGCCGCTGCGGCGAGCCCCAGGCCGAGCAGCGCCAGGCGCAACAGCCGATCGAGGTTGATGCCGCCGCCGGCGCCCGCCAGTGCTTTTTCGAACAGTTTGATCGGCTCGGCCAAACGCTCCGCTTCCGGCGCCTCGACCAGGCCACTGACGGAGGCCGCGCCACAATCGGCCGCGAACTCCAGCAGCGGCTCCACTCGGCGCTTGGCGGTCGCGGCAAGCGTCAGCGCAATTCGCTCGTTGGCCGCCGCCACCGGCGCCGACATGCCGAACATCGCCTCGCTCGCGACCCACGGCGTCAGCCTGTCGATCTGGGACCGAACCATTCCATGGAGAAAATCCGTCGCCTGCCTGGGAAAGTCGAGCGCGCGGAAAAGGACGTGGTCGGGCCGCATCATGATATCGATCCGGCTGCCCCGCAGTGCCGACCGCCAGCCCTCGGTCAGCGCCGGCTCCGGCTGGCCAGCCACGAACCTGAAGGACGCCGGAGGCAAGTTCGGGCCCTTATGCACCCCAAGCAGACGCGCCGTGAAGTTGCCCGGCTCGAATTCGGTCAGCAGGACGCGCCGCCCCGGCAGCAGTCGCGCCGCGACGGCCTCGATCGCCGCGGCCACGGCCGCGATCCACATGTTCAGCAGCTCTTTCAGTTCCGATATCACGATTTACAACTCCGGCCGCCCGCGCCGCTGCGTGGGGGCATTACTTTGCCAAGCATCATTCTGCCAAGAAAGTACCCGGTAAGGGGTTTCCTTCCTGCGCAAAGCGATCACGACTTCGGAAGCGGCCCGCCTTCCGTCCGCGAACCGAATCCGGGTCTGGATCCGGTAGGCCGGGCTGTTTTGCCCGACTGCGCTCGCCTTGGCGTCGCCAAGGGCCGCCGCAATGGCATTCGTATTGTCTCCAAACGTGGCGCGATCGTTCAGGAACTGCCGCAGGGTGAGCGGCGTCATCCCCGGCAGCGCCGCGATCACCTCAGGCGCGGCCGTCACCACATCCACGCCGGGCACCCCGCTGAAGATGGTGACGAATGGCATCGCACGCTCCACCAGCGCTGGCGAAAGGCCGAGCACCAGCGAGAGTTCGTTGACATGCACGAACGGCGCCAGACGCGGCGAGTAAATGCGGCCGGCTGTACGATAGAGCGCATCCTCGTTGCTCGCGCTGTCCGTTGCCGGTTTGGTCCGCCAACCCACGATGCGATCGGCGCCTTGCTTTGCCTCGTCTTCACCCGCGCCAAGCACCGTGAGCAAGCCGGCCAGCAGTTCCTTTGGCGCGGCATTGAGATCGATCCGTGCCGCCTCCGTCACAAAGGATACTTCGAGATCAGCGCCGTTGAGACGGGCGTGAAACGCGCCCTGCGCCGGGCGTGCCTTCTCGCCCGCAAGCTGCAACTGATAGGCCGCAAGCTCTACGCCGGCCGATACCAGAGATTCGGTCTGCAACGTGGCATCGGTTAGGGCGAGCACCCGGGCCGAGCTCGCCAGATATTGCGAGAAGATGGTCGCAAGCAGTGCCAGCGCCGCGAGCAGCCACAGCACTGCAACGAGCACGAAGCCTTGTTCGGATGAGACGCCTTGTTCGGTCGACGTGGCGGCGCGCCGACGATACAGGATCGCCTCCATCGTCATGTGCCCCGTTGCCTGGTCGGGGATGGCGCCCCGTTGCCCGCATTCTTTGAGCCGTCTTGTGCATTGTCGTTGGCGCCGTCCTTCAGGTTGTCCTTGGCATCATCGTCGGACTCGCCGGCACGAGCCGGCGCATCAACGTGAATCGGTGTCACCGTCGACACTGCCAGGACCTTCTCGCTCGCCGCATCGCGCACCGTCAGCCTGATCAGCGCCGGCAGCTTGTCCGCATCGCGCCACTCGTCGCGAAATATCCGGTCCGGGCCCGCATAGGAAAAGGACAGCCGAAGCGGCGCGCGCAACAGCACCACGGGCTCGGCGAGCTGCGCCGGCGTGAAGGGTGAAATGCCAGGAGGCACCGGCGCAAAAGCCGTACGCCAGCGCACCGTCGCCGGACGGCCCCGATCGGTCGCCTCGCCGATTCTCACGACGTCAAGGCCGATGCCGGTATTCGGCCCGATGGCGCTGCGCACGAAGGTCACCGCAAGCGGCGATCCTTCGAACAGCGGCTTGCGCGTCTCGCGACCGGCCGGGACGAATTCCGCGGCGGCAAGGTCGGCCGCCATCCGCTGCATCCCGGTTCCGACCAACTCGCTGCGCTGGATCCTGTCGATCCCGCGGTCCCAGTTGGGCAACCATTGCGCGGTCAGGGTGGAAAGCGCCGACAGCAGCAGCCCTGTCAGCACCAGCGCTGCAAGCGTCTCGATCAGGGTGAAGCCCGCCTCGCCGCCTTGTTGATCGACCCGCGCCCTCATTGCTGCGGCCTCCGCATCAAACGGACGGTTTCGAGATCGATCGATGCGCCGCCGGGCGAGCGCACGCGGATCTTGACCAGTTCGGGGAGCCAGGCGACATCGGCGTTACCGACCTCCCAATTCCCGCCGATCGGGGCGATGTCGACCTGCCAGCCGAAGTCGCGGAGCCTGCCGGATAATCTCCCCGGCGCAAGCTGATCGCGCGGCGGCAACGCGGTGGTGAGCACCTCCTGCGCGGTTTCGACCAGCGCCACGTGGTTTTCCATGACGCGCACACCGCGGGCGCTGGTCGACATCACCGATCCGATCGCGACAACCGACACCGCGAGGATCGCCAGCGCGACCAGCACTTCGAGGACGGTGAAACCGGCATCGGACCGGTCAGTCGGCAAGCGTCGGACGAGATACAATTTCGATCCTTCCGGTCAGCCAATTGACGCGAATTTCGTAACTTGCGTCGAGCCGCGTCAGCGCAATGGTGCCCCCGCAGGACATGCCGTCGCTGAAGAAGCTGATGGTCGACAGCGCGGCGCGCTGCTTGCATGTCGTGGGCAACAGCGCATCGAAGCGCACGTCGTCGGGAATGCGGATCGCTCGCGCAGTGGCCCCGGAACGGATCGCCCGCAAGGGCGCGTTCACCAGGGTCGAGATCTCGGCCTGGCGCAGGATCGCGGCGTTCCGGTCGGCCTTCAGCAGGCTGGCTGCCTCCATTGCGTAGGCCTCGAGCCGCGCGCGCGAAGTGTGGCGCGGCTCGAACGGCAGCAACACGGCCGCGAGCAACGCGATGATCGCGATGACGCAAACCATCTCCAGCAGCGTGAAGCCCTTCGCATCGGCCTCGTTCATACGCCCGCCTACTCGTTCCTGGCGTTCGTTACCGTCTCCAGCGAGATGTCGGCGGCGACGCCGCTGCCGCCCTCCTGGCCGTCCGCGCCGAACGAAACAATGTCGTAGGGAGTGTGCTCGCCGGGAGCGCGATAAATGTATGGATTGCCCCATGGGTCATTGGGAACCTTGCCGCCCTTCAGATACGGCCCGTTCCAGGCGGCGACGCCTGGCGCTGGCCGCACAAGCGCGCTCAACCCTTCGGCGGAAGAGGGATAACGGCCGGCATCGAGGTTGAAAAGATCAAGCGCGCTGGAAAGGCTCTGCATTTGGATCTTTGCCGTCTTGACCTTCGATTCGCTCAGATAGTTGAGAACACGCGGGCCGATCAGTCCCATGATGAGGCCGATGATCGCGATCACCACCAGCATTTCGACCAGGGTAAAGCCATGTTCGCCTTGCCGCGCGGAGGTTCGCTTTGCCCTCATGAATTTAGAACAGGCCTTGTTTGACATTGCGCTACCCTCGATCTATCCAACGAGCTGAGTGACCGACAACAAGGCGGTCATGACGGAAACGATCAGGCCGCCGACGACGGTGCTGATCGTGACGATGGCAAGCGGACCGATGATGCCGACGATGCGGTCGAGGCTGCGCTGCAATTTAGCTTCATAGAATTCCGCGACCCGGCCGGAAAGCGTCGGCAACTGCCCGGTTTCTTCGCCGAGCCGCAGCATCCGCAACGCCATCGGCGGCAGGCTGCTCGATGCTGAAAGCGCATCGGACAATTTGCCGCCATGCCGCACGCGATCGGCCGCCGCCTTCCAGCCTTCGACGTTGCCGGTCGCCGCCATGATGTCGACCAGGATGCGCAAGGTGGCCGTCAGGCTGAGGCCGCTGCCGAGCAGCACCCCGAGGTTGCGGCAGAACAGGCTGGTACGATGGAACTGGAAGACACTCGCCAGGCCCGGCACGCGTCCGATTGCACCAATCATCGCCGCCCGTGTTTCGCGCCGCCGCAGATTAAACCAGGCCGTCGCAATCAAGGCGATGCCGGCCAGCGACAACGCGATGCCGTTGGCGCGAAGGAACTCGGAGAGGCGGATAAAAAAGCTGAGCGCGTTGTCCGATTTTTCGCCGAAATCCGGTAGCACCGCGGCAAACTGCGGCAGCACGAACAGAATGAAGAACAGCATCACGCAGACCGCGCCGAACAGCACGAACAGCGGATATTGCATCGCATCCGTCAGCTTGCGGCGCATCAGCTCGGCGCGCAGCCGCTCGGCTCCCAGCATTTCCAGCACATGGTCCAGGGTGCCGGAGATCTCGCCGACCCGCACCAACGCCACATACATCGGCGGGAACAACGCGGGGTGACCGCCAACGGCTTCGGCCAGGCTCTCCCCGCTCAGGACCGACGCACGCAATTTGGCGACCACAGGACGCAAGCGACCGACATCGGCATCGGCCGCCAGCAGCTCCAGCGCATCGTCGAGCCGCGCGCCGGCCTTCAACAGCAGCGCAAGGTCGCGGGTGAAGGTCGTGACTTCCCCGGGGCCGGGCTGGTTGAACAGGCCAAGGCCTCCGGAGGCGGCGACGGTTCGCTTCTCCTCCACCGTTTCGATTGGCAGCAGCCTCAGATATTCGATGCGGGCAGCCACCTCGGTCGCGGTCGGCGCCGACAGCGTGCCGTGCACGATTTCACCGTTCTGTGTCAGCGCGCGGTAGCGGAAGGTCGGCATGGCGGCCTCAGCGCGTGGTTGTGACGCGGAATAGCTCCGCGGGCGAGGTCAGCCCGGCCCGGCATTTGGCAATGCCATCGTCGAGCATGGTGGTCATGCCGGCGCGGATCGCGGCCCGGTCGATTTTCAGGCCGTCGACCTTCTCTCCGATCAGATCGCGCAATTCGCTATCGAGTTCGAGAATCTCGAATACCCCCAGGCGGCCGCGGTAGCCGGTCCCGCCACAGCGCTCGCAGCCGCCGGGTACCGGAACGACCTCTGCTGCCTTGAAGCCGAGTGCGGCAAGGCGCGGATCCGCTGCAAAGTCGCCATCGGCGAGTTGTTTCGACGACTTGCAGCGTTCGCAGAGCTGACGCACCAGCCGTTGGGCGATGACCGCACGCAGCGTCGAACGCAACAGATAGCCTTCAATTCCGAGATCGAGCAGGCGCGGCACCGCGGCAGCGGCGGTCTCCGTATGCAGGGTGGTCAGAACCAGATGCCCGGTCAGCGCGGCATGGACCGCGACATGCGCCGTCTCGGAGTCGCGCACCTCGCCGACCATGATGACGTCGGGATCCTGGCGCACGAAGGAGCGCAGCGCGGTCGCAAAGGTCAGACCGATCGCCGGCTTGATCTGCGACTGGTTCACGCCGGGAATCTCGTATTCGACCGGATCCTCGATGGTGAGAATTTTGCGGATCGGTTCGTTCAAAATCGACAATACCGTCGCAAGCGTCGTGGTCTTTCCGCTTCCGGTCGGTCCGGTGATGACGATCATGCCGTGGGGCAGCGTCAGGAGTCTCCTGAGCTTGGCCTCGTCGGGAGGCGAAAAGCCGAGCTTGTCCATGACGAGTAACCCGCGGTCCTTCGGCAGGATACGGATCACGGCGGATTCGCCGTGTTGGGTCGGCATGATGGCGACGCGGATGTCGATGTCGGCGCGGCCGGCGCGCAGCCGCGCCGCGCCATCCTGCGGCAGACGCCGTTCGGCGATGTTGAGACTTGCGATGATCTTGATGCGGGAGATCACGGCCTGGGGCAGGACGCCGCTGGGCGCCGCGACCGACCGCAGCAGGCCGTCGATCCTCATGCGAACGACAAGCCCGGTGGAAAACGGCTCGATGTGAATATCGCTGGCGCGCAGCTCGACGGCCTTTTCCAGAAGATCATTGACTGCACGTACCACCGGCGCGCCGCTTGCGAGATCTCGCAGGCTCTCGATATCGTCCTCGCGCAGCTGGCTGAACCCGTCAGCGTCGCCGCCATTGTCGAGGCTGAGGTCGGCAAGGCGTTGATCGAGCGCGGTGGCCAGATCGTCGAAGGCGGCAATCCTGATTGAGATCTTCTGCCCAAGGACGACTTCAGCAGCACGCCGCGCGGCCATATCCGCCGGATCCGCCATCGCCAGCACCATGCCGCCTGCGGCGGCCTGATAGGGAAACACGAGGGTTTGGCGCAAAAAGCGCGGCGAGAAGGACGCCACGAGCGGGCTGGCCTGCAACAGCTCGTGCAGCAGCACACGCTCAAACCCGTAGAAGCGAGCGGCCTCGTCAGCGAAGTCGGAAGCGGGAAGATCGGCGAGCTCCCAAAGCTTGGCCTGCGCTGCGGATTGCGCATTGCGGGGGCCCTTGCCGGGTACCGGCGCGTCCGGCGCCTCCCCGGCCTCCTTCTTCAGGTGCCCGGCCCTGCGAAGGTGCTCAACAAACTGCGATGACTGCTGACCGGTCATACTTGCGTCCAGTTCGCGTCTGCCTAGGGGTGAAGGTGGATATGGCGCAACCCTGCCGATCGTCGCCTCTGGATGGGTTATTGATCCAGAATATGACACGCGTACGAAAGGCATCCGGTCGAGCTGTTGAGACCCCGTGTCATGAATCCATCAAACAGACGCGCTAATGACTTTGTCGGTAGTACCCTCGGGAAGGCAAGCATGCACGGTCGCGCTTCGTACGACGATGCATATGATGTTCTATTGGGATGAAGTCGTCGTAGTTGGGTCAGCAAAAACATGTTGCGCGTCGGCAATCAGGGCCGGTCCCGAATGGCCGCACGCGGTGGCTGTACGGTTGCAACGGCATTTTTAATCGTCAGCCTGCTTTCCTCCTGTAATTACGCCACGTTGGGAACGCCCGCGCCGGCGGATGTCGACGTCCTCGACAAGGTCCGCTCTCTCGACATCCTTCCGCGGCAGCCGCAAAATGCCGCCGCTGCGCAGACCAATGTCGGCGAACGCGGCAGGTCGGCAGTGTATGAAGGGACCGAGGTAACAGATATTCCGGACGTTCGGCCTCAGCCGGTGGCCAGCGGCGGCGGCTACGACCTCAATTTCGAGAACACTCCGGTTGCCACGGTCGCCAAGGTCGTACTCGGCGACATCTTGAAAACTGGCTACACGATCGACCCCCGAGTCCAAGGGACCGTCAGTCTCGCATCGGTACGGCCTGTCCCCAAATCCGACATCATTTTTGTCCTTGAAAGTGCGTTGCGGCTGAGTGGGGTGGTACTGGTGCGCGACAGCGCCGGTTATCGACTGACCCCGCTGGGCGATGCGGTCGGCGCTGGACGTGTCGATGCTGCGGCATCAAGCCCGGAGCCTGGCTACGGCGTGTCGGTGGCGCCGCTGCAATATGTGTCGGCGCAAACGATCCTGAAGCTGATGGATTCCTTCGCTACCAAGCCCGGCGCCATTCGCGCCGATCCGACCCGGAATATGCTGCTGATTCAGGGTACGGGTGCGGAACGACGCTCGGCGGTCGATACCGTGCTGAGTTTCGACGTCGACTGGATGCGCGGCCAATCGGTCGGCCTCTATCCGCTTTCCAACAGTTCCCCGGAGCCGATCATTTCCGAGCTGGAAAAGATCATGGATTCCGGCGAGAGCGGGCTCAGCGCGAGCGTGGTCAAATTCCAGCCCGTCAGCCGGCTCAACGCGATCATGGTCGTCAGCCGCAAGCCCGCGCTGCTGCAGACTGCGGCCACCTGGATCAAGCGGCTTGACCATGCCGACACCGCACGCACCAGCGTCCATGTCTATCATGTGAAATATGGCGAAGCCCGTCAGATCGCCACGATACTGACGGAAATGTTCATCGGCGGGTCGTCCACTTCGCTCGACAACGCCGACAATCAATTGGCGCAGGGATCCGGCTCGACCGCGACATCAAGTTCCGGCGATCGTCTCTCGCTGAACTCCAATTCCTCCGCCTCGGCCGGCGGTTTCTCGGCGCGCGCGCAGACCGGCGGCGCCACGGGAGGCGCCACGGGCGGGGCCTCGACGCTCGGCGCGTCGCAGTCGCAGCAGTCGGCGGGAGGAACGGCCAACGCCGGCACGCTCGACGGCGGCCGCGGAGCAGGCGGCAACGGC
>Ga0302154_10004003_pt1 | contig 10574 bp, 6 predicted proteins | sample I_Bog_N2_3_FD_193507 | JGI IMG/M metagenome (GOLD analysis project Ga0302154, IMG submission 193507) | Peat permafrost microbial communities from Stordalen Mire near Abisko, Sweden - I_Bog_N2_3 | ecosystem: Environmental > Terrestrial > Soil > Wetlands > Peat | place: Sweden: Abisko, Stordalen...
CGAACCAGAGCGCGGCCGCCGGCGCGGTTGGCCCCGTGCTGGGCGATCCGTCCGATCCCTCCCGCATTTGGCTTGGCGGGGTGAACGGCGGCGTGTGGACCTCGGCCAATGGCGGATCGAGTTGGACCGCTCTCTCCGACCATCTGCCCTCGCTGTCGATCGGCGCGCTTGCGCTTGATCTGTCGAGCCCCGTTGGAGACCGCACGCTGGTGGCCGGATTCGGCAATTTCAGCAACTCGGCTGGAACCGGCGGTGTCCTGGCCGGCCTGGCGATATCGACGAACGGCGGAACCGATTGGAGCGCCATTGGCGGCGCCGCCCTTGATGGCCGGCAGATCAGCGGTGTCGCGATCGATGGCAGTACGATCCTGGCTGCGGCGAGCGACGCCGCGGGTGGGCTCTGGCTCAGCAGCAATCGCGGTGCCAGCTTCCAGCGCGTCTTGGCGATTCCGGGGCCGGTCACCTCTCTCGTCGCCGATCCGTCCGATCCGCGCCGCTATTACGCGGCGGTCGTGCCGCCCGGCGCTGGGCAAAACGCTGCGGTCTACGTCACCGGCAATGCCGGCCTGACCTGGTCGCCGCTGTTCACCGCGGCGAACGCCGGTGGCATCGTGAACGGCACAGCGGGCAGTCAGACCGTGATGCTGCGCGTCGCCGCCGGGCCCAACGGATCGGTGGCCGTCGGGGTCGCCAACACCGTCAGCGAGGGTGCGGCGGCGGCCGGAGTGTTCCTCTACAATGCGCAAACCGGGCAATGGCGCGCCCTGACCTTGCCCGCCGTCAGGGTTTCCGCCACCGATCCGTCGCAGGGGAGCTTCGGCATCAATTCGGGCGGCCAGGCGTTGACGAATTTCGCGGTGGCGATGGAGCCGCGCAATCCGAACATCGTCTATGTCGCCGGTGACCTGCAGCAACTGCCGAGCGGCCAGCAAGAGCAGGACCCGGAATCGCCTTCGGGCAGCGCGCCAAATGGCATTGGCGCGACGCAGTACACGGCGACCGTGTTTCGCCTGGTACTGGCCGACGATGGCACCAGTACCGCGACCGCGCTGACCGACAATTACGCTGCCGGCAAGACCACGCCACACGCCGACGCCCGTATGATTACTTTCGACGCTCGCGGTGACATGCTGCTCAGCTCGGATGGCGGCCTGTATGTCCGCAGCCAGCCGCAGAGCAGCGCCGGCGGCTGGAACGGGCTTAACACCGGCCTGCAGCTTCTGGAGGCGTACAAGGCGGCTTACGATCCGGTCACCGGCGCCATCATTGCCGCCTCGCAGGACAATGGGGTTGCGATGCAGTCTGCCCCCGGCCGGTTGACCTGGACACCCGCCAGCGGCGGGGATGGGTTCAACGTTGGCGTCAACAGCACCAGCCTGCCTGGCCGGTCGGTGCTGTATTTCGGTTCCAACAATGTGTCGGTCGCCCGCGTGATCACCTCGGGCCCGGGGCAGGTCGGCGCGCCGGCCGATCTGCAATTCACCGTCGGTGGGCAGCCGCTCTTCAGGTATGAGGGCCTCACAGCGGCGGACAAGCTGCCGCTGGCCAGCCAGTTTGAACTCGACCGGGTTGATCCCGCGCGCCTCGCGGTTGGCACCAATCGTGTCTATGTCGGTATCGACCCGCTTGACGTAACCGCCCGCAGCAGCATCCCAATTGCGCTCACCGACATCTATCAGCCGGCGGAGAGCAGCGCTGCCGTAACCGCTCTGGCCTACGGCACGCGCGATCATTCGGACGCGCTGCTGGCCCTGTACTCCGGCAGTGCGCAGCCGGTTATGGTCGGTTTGTCGGCCGCGCCCGGCGCGCTGCATCCCGCCGCGGGTTGGCCGAATGACGCGCTCTCCCCGGTGGCCGGGGTGTTTGATCCGCGCGCGGCGCAGCGCTTCTACATTGTCGATACTGCCAGCATCTATGGTACCGCCGATGGCGGTGCGCATTTCCAGACCCTGCGCGGCGACCTGCCGTCCAGCTTCGGCAACCTGCGGGCCGTGGAGTTCCTCTCCAACAATGGCGTCAACGCTCTGTTCGTCGGCGGGCAGGATGCGTCCTGGAGCCCCGGCCCGCCGCTCTATGTAGCGCAGGCGACTGCGTTGACGCGGTGGACCGGCTTCGGCAGCGGCCTGCCGAATGCCATCATCGACAACCTCTCCTACAACGGGCAGGGGGACGTGCTTGTCGTCGGCACGCTGGGTCGTGGCGTTTTCGCGCTCTATGACGTCACCAGCTTCTTCCCGACCGCGACGGTCCTGAGCTTTGGTTCGGCCAACAACGACAGCGCACCGATCGCCAGCCAGCTCACGGACGGGATCGACGAAAATGGCCAGCCGTTTAGCCGCGGCCTGGTCAAGAGTGGCGCCGGCACGCTGACCCTGGCCGTGCCGGCGACCTATACCGGCCCCACCGGGGTCAATGCCGGCACCATGCGCGCCGCCTCACCGGACGTGTTTGCCCCGTTATCGGCATTCAGCGTGGCGTCCGGCGCCACGCTCGACCTCGCCGGCTACACCCAGACCATCGGCAGTCTGGCTGGCGCCGGCTTCGTCAATCTCGGCACCGGCTCGCTGCTCACTGGCGGCAATGGACAATCGACCAGCTTCTCCGGCCTGATCGCCGGCCAGGGCGGGCTGGTGAAACAAGGCGCCGGAACCTTCGCCTTTTCCGGCCTGGGCGCCTACACCGGGACAACGACGGTCGTCGGCGGCACGCTGGATCTGACGGACAGCGGCGCGCTCTCCGGCAGCGTGGTTGTGCAGCCGGCCACGACATTGCGCTTTGCCGGCGCGATCGGCGGCGCTCTGGTTTCCGACGGCACCGTCACGCTGCCTGCCAGTGGCGCGCGCGCGATCCTTGGCGGAGCACTGGCACTGCTGCCCGGTAATACGCTGACCGTGCCGTTGACCGGCAGCGGACGCTCGGTCGCGCCGGCGGGCGGCATCGCGGCGGGCGGTGCGGCAGTGTTGGACGGGGCGCTGCAGGGGACGCCCGCCGCTGGCCGCCCGGCGCTCGCCGATGGAGCGCTGATAGCTGCTTCTGGCGGGGTTTCCGGCCAGTTCTCCGTCGTTTACGGCGAGATGGCGGGCATGCGCTTCGCGCTCGACTACCGGCCCGAAAGCGTCGTGCTGGTGCCGCTGCCCAATGGCTTCACCGATCTGGCGCAGACGTCCAATCAGTCCGCCGTGGCCGCCGCGCTCGACGGTCTCGTGTCTGCCGGCCCCCCGGCCACGCTGGCGGATCGTCTCTCCGCGCAACCGGTCAGCGCGATAGCGGGCGATCTCGCCGGTCTGTCCGGGGCATCCTATACCTCGTTCGAGCAGAATGCGGTCAATGCCACCCGCAGTTTCCAGAGCCTGATTGCCGGGCGGATCGCACACGGGGCGGGCGCCGACGGCACTGCCGAGGCGGCGGGCGCCGTCGCCATGCCGGCGCAGATCGCCAGCGCCGGCGATCCGCTTGGATTCGGCTCGCTGCTTGCCGCTGCCGGCACTGCGAGCGCCGATGGGTCGAACGCCGCGCCGGCCGCAACATCACTGCGGGTGCGTCCCTGGGCGGCGAGCTACGGCCGTTTCGACCAGCTCAATTCCGCCGGTGGCGCGCCCGGCATGCGGGCGAATGGCGGCGCGGTGGTGGCCGGCGCGGACTTGCCGCTTGAGATGTCGCTCGATCGCGCCGACGACGGGCAGGCCGCGCTCGGCGCTGCGCTGGCCTATGACTTTGCCGATCTCAACGGCACCGGACTGTCCGACGCGCAGCAACAGGCCTACCGCATCAGCCTCTATGGCTGGAGCAGCCTCGGCGTGTCCTCGCATGGCGTGACCTGGTTCGGCGGCAGCGTGGACTATGCCCATGTGACCGGCGCTGCAACACGGCAGGTTGGCTTTGGCACCGATCTCGGGCAATCGCGCGTCACTCCCTCGGGCGACTTGGTCTCCGGTCAGATCTTGCTTGCCCGTCCGGTCACCGCCGGTGGGCTCAACCTGACGCCGCAGGCTTGGCTACAGGGGTTGCATTACGGCCAAGGCGGTTTCTCGGAGAACGGGGCCACGGGCGCCGAGCTCGCCGTGTTCCCGCGGAGCCGCAACGCATTGCGCAGCGTACTCAGTATCTCCGCTGCGCGCAGCTTCGCGGTGGGCGAGGGCATGACGCTGACACCACGCACCGTGCTCGGCTGGAGCCACGAGTTCCTTGATCCAACCGCGCAACTCAATGCCGGATTCGCCGCCGGCGGTCCGGTGTTTACCGTCTCCGGCGCCACACCGGGGCGCGACGCGCTGCTCGCCGGTGCGGCACTCGCGGCACAGTTGGGAGCAACGACACTCTATGTCGCTTATGGCGCCAGCGTCGCGGCGAATGAGACCACGCAGACGATCACCGCCGGACTGCGGCACGTCTGGTAGCTGATGAAACTTGACGTTGGGGTCTGACGTGGAAATGCAGGATAGCACGGTTGGCCGTAGGAACAGGAACAGTGAACACGGTCATGCCGCCGCTGCGGTGGACGGCCCAATGGATGTGGTGCGCAGCGGCGCGAACCCAAACCCTGAGTCGCGCGAACGCCTACTGGCGGGCGAGGCCCCCACGCTGACCATCGAGGAGCGGTGTTTCCGCAGCGATGGCCAGCAGATCTGGGCCGGGCTCACCCTGTCGCCGGTGCGCGCGGAGGATGGGACGCCGCTGCATTTCATCTCGGTGGCCGAGAACATTTCGCAGCGCAGGGCTGCCGAGGCCGCGCTTCGCGAGAGCGAGGAGCGTTTCCGGAAGCTGTTCGATGGCGCGCCATTGCCCGGCTGCCTGGTCGACCCACAGGACGCGTCCATCGTGGACTGCAACGATGCCGCCGCGGCGATGCTCGGCTACGTGGGCGGTTTGCTCAGGCGCCTGACGATTCCGGACATAGACCCCGGCAGGGCCGGTCGCGAGGTTGCTTCGGCCGGGCCCGCACTGATGGGACGGTCGGCCCAGTTCGGGACCCGGCACCGGACCCGTTCCGGCGAAGACCGCGACGTGGTCATTGCGTCCGTTCGCCGCCAAGACCAACGTGCGCCATGCCGACCACCGCCTGCTCGAACGTGGCGCGGAACCGTTCCCGGCCTTCCCGCAGCGCAGCCTCGGCACGCTGGCCCGGGTAATCCCTCGACATGCCAACCACGCCGAATGGCGTGCCATCTTCCCGCCGGAGAGGCGCCTCGGCCGAGCGGAATATCCGCGTGCCCTGCCCGGCCTTGTCAAAGGTCTCCTCCAGCACCTCCGGCAGGCCGGTTTCGATGATGCGGCGTCATTCTCGGCCGCGCTAGTACTTTCGGCCAAGCCAGCGTAACCGCTCCAATCGTCGGTGACGGTCAGCGCCCGGCGCGCGCCGCAAATGCGGCCTTATGACATTACACCGTCCCACTCAGACGCGCCGCCAGCCAACTCCAGCACAAACGCCGCCGCATCGAGCCAACCGACCGAAGCCTAAATCTCCAATCGGGCTGTATCAAAGCCGTTGACACGTTCTGTGCTTTGCGACATAGTCAGGGGCATATTCTGCGATCAAACCGGGGAATTTATGCTGGCGCGTTGCTTCAATTTAGTCTTGGGGGCTTTCTTTATTGCGGCTCCCGCTGTCGCAAACGATTCAACAGCCGAGCTCGGAACGGGCGGCTTGGTTCTACTAAAGTCCTCGGACATTGAAATGAAAGCAGAAGACCTTTTCATTTCTGCCAAAGAGGTGAAGGTCCACTACGTATTTCGGAACGATTCTCCTAACGACATTTCAGCCGTTATCGCATTCCCAATGCCTCGAATCTCCACGAATGACCCCGGCGAAATCCAAGAGATTCCAAATGAGAATTCCGACAATTTTCTTGATTTCTCAACGTCTGTAAATGGGCGACCGGTTTCAGTCCGCGCCGAACTGCGTGCTTATGAGGGCAACCGCGAGATAACCGGTATCCTGAAGGCTGCGGGAATTCCGCTCGCGCCGCACCGACGAAAAACAGAAGACGCGCTTGGTCGCTTAAACGCGACAAAGCAGAGGGAGTTCATCAGAAACAAGCTTGTCGAGCGGCAAGACTTCGATGGAGGTAGCGGGATGTCAAGACACCTATTACCTAGGTGGTCATTGGTGACGACCTACTATTTCGATCAGGTGTTCCCAGCCGGCAAGGAGACGGCAATCGACCATCGCTATCGTCCAAGCGTTGGCAGCAGCAATGTAACTTCGATTGGAGATCCGAAGGAGCCCTCGAGTTCATTGGTCAAGGAGAAGCAAGAGGAATATTGCATTGATGACGCGGTTTTGAACGCCGTGAAAACGGCGCCGAAGCCCTCGTATATGGAATATGGATCCCCTTTTGAAGAACAACGGATTTCGTATATCCTTCATACTGGCGCGAACTGGGCGCGCCCAATTGCTGATTTCCATCTCGTAATAGACAAAGGGGCTCCCGATAACCTGATGAGTTTTTGCGGCGATAGCGTCACCAAAAGCACGTCTGAGCTTGTTGAAATCCGCAAATCCGACTTCACGCCAACAGGCGATATTAACATTCTTATCCTTAAACCCTTCCCAAAAACACCCTAGCACGGTCAAGTTCTAGAGCGGAAGCGGCAAAGCTGAAATGAGAACGATTACAATATCCCTCTGGATCATGGTCCTTGCGGTTGTGGGCCTGCACGCCGGGTTACCTGCGCGGGCGGCCGACCGGCCCGTGAATTTGCAGAATCCGCCACCCGTCGCCAAGGAGGTCATGGCCATGCCGCTGATCGCCGATCCGGCGGACGACGCGGAGCTGCGGATCAACGCTGCACTGAAGCGCCTCGACGCCAATCTGCGCAAGGATATCGCCGGCTGTAAGCTAAACGACGGCACCCCCGGGCATTGGTCGCGCGAAGTCGAGGCGACAATGCGGGGACCCGGTTATCTCAGCTTCGTCATCCGAGACAACTCATTCTGCGGAGGCCCCTACCCGTCAGCCGGGACAATGTCGATCGTCTATGATCTGCGGACCGGCGCCCCCGTGGACTGGACCCGCCTGTTGCCGCCTGCACTGACCGGCAAGATCGCGCTGGCGACGGGAATGGACGGGACCAAAATGGTGACGCTGGCCTCACGGCGGCTTTACTCGCTTTATCTTGCCGGGTACGACAGCGCTATCCGCACGCCCGGGACTGACATAGCCGACGAGGATCGCGCCGCATGCAAGGAAGCGGTGCAGGAAACAGGCGGTCCGCCTCGCATGATGGTTTGGCTGGACGCGAAGTCAGCCGGCATCGCCGTCCAATATGATCTGGTGCACGCCATGCAAGCCTGTGCCTTGCCGGTGGTGATTCCCATCGCCACCCTTCGCGCCAACGGCGCCGACCCTGCCTTGCTCGAAGCGATAGAGGCGGCGCACAAAGGGTGACAATGGAACGCGCCGCGGAAATGTGGAGCCGCATCCAAACCAGCCCGCCTGTCGGTCCACAGCGCAGTCCGGGGATTGGCTATCGAGGCGATGGCGCTTCGGGCTTGCCCGGAGGCTCTGCGGCACTAAAACCACCCCTGAAACACAATGCGGCGCCGGCCACACAACGTGCCGGCGCCAGCGCCAGCTTGTTGCCTACGGCGCCGGACCGGAGGCGGTCGGAGACCTCGGCGGGATCTACCAGGCGAACGGGCGCTGCCGCTGCTGCCAGGGGTGATCGGCCCGATCACAAGCGAGCGCGGCGCGGTGGTCCAGGACATTCGCGCCACCGTCCTCCGCCGCTTCCCGCACACGATCCTGCTGTGGCCGGTGCCGGGGCGATGGCGCGTCGGAGCACGTCGCCGCCGCAAGTTCGATGCGCTGGCGCCGGGCGGGGGCGATCCCTGGGGCGATCCCTCGGCCGGACGTGCTGATCGTGGCGCGCGGCGGCGTCATCCGCCGCTGTTCTGGCGCCGTCACCGGAGTGCGCCGGAGCAGCGGGGGTATATGCATAACAATTGTCCTTGTCGCGCGTACAGGAGCTTCGACTTGCAGTAGACGTATCTGACATTGCCGAGTATCCGGTGCGATGCGTGCTGGGTCAAGAAGGCGCGAGCCGTGGGCGCGCGAGGGCAGCGGCTTCACGCTGCTATTCGCTCCAGAGGATGGAAGCAGCATGGACATCATTCGCGCAGGTTCGCACCCGTCGGGAAAAGGCCCGGCCGAGTACTTTACCGGGACGGTCCGCATCGACCCCTTGAACGCGCCGCCGGAGCCGGCGCGCGTTTCGATGGCCCTCGTCACCTTCGAGCCAGGCGCGCGTACCGCATGGCATACCCATCCGCTCGGGCAGACGCTCATCGTCACCGCCGGATGCGGCGGGTGCAGCGCGAGGGGCGCCCGATCGAGGAAATCCGCCCTGGCGACGTTGTGTGGTTCCCACCCGGGGAGAAGCACTGGCACGGGGCCGGGCAGGCCACGGCAATGAGCCACATAGCCATCCAGGAAAAGCTGAACGGCTCGCCGGTGGACTGGATGGAGCAGGTGACCGACGCGCAATTTCAGGGCCGGCCCATGACGGACTCGCAGTGACATGCCCCACGTCATCGTCAAGCTCTGGCCCAAACCAGAGGCGCAAAGCGGGCATTGGCCGACGCCATTACGCAGGCCGTGATGCAGCAGTTCGGTTACGGCGACGACGCGGTCTCAGTCAGCTTCGAAGAGATCGCGCCGGCATGAGGACCGCCGAAATGACGGCATCAGCGTCGGTCCTGCGTCCCGCACCTTCGGTCGCGGGGGCGGTCGCCACGGCGATCGCCGACCCTGATCGATACGACCCCGGCTCATCTCGAGCGGCAGCAGGTCGGCCAACACATCCGAAACAGCGAGAGATATGTAAGATGATCTTGGAAGAGACCTTCACCCTATCGAACGGCGTGAACATCCCGAAGCTGGGACTGGGGACCTGGCGGATTGAAGACGCTGCCGTCGCGCAGGTGATCCGCGACGCTGTCAAGATCGGCTACCGCCATTTCGATACCGCTCAGGCCTATGCGAACGAGCGCGGTGTGGGCGAAGGCCTGCGCGCCAGCGGCATCCCGCGCAGCGACCTTTTTGTGACCACGAAGCTTGCCGCCGAATGCAAGACCTACGCGGAGGCAAAAGACCGCATTGACGGCTCGCTGAGCACGCTCGGCATGGATTATATCGACCTGATGCTGATCCACAGCCCGCAGCCCTGGTCCGAGTTTCGCGAAGGCGCTCATTTCTACGAAGGTAATCTGGAGGCATGGCGCGCGCTCGAAGAGGCCTATGGCGCGGGCAAGCTGCGCGCGATCGGCGTCTCCAATTTCGAGCGGACGGACCTGGACAACCTCCTCGACAACGGCGCTGTCAGGCCGATGGTCAACCAGATCCTCGCCCATGTCGGCAACACGCCGTTCGATCTGATCGAGTATAGCCGCAACAAGGGCATGCTGGTCGAGGCCTATTCCCCGGTGGCCCACGGCGCGGTCTTGAACAACCCTGACCTTGCAGCGGTCGCCGGTCGATATGGCGACAGCATCCCACAGCTTTGCATTCGATACTGCCTCCAACTCGGGCTACTGCCGCTGCCGAAGACCGCCAATCCCGAGCATTTGCGCAGCAATGCCGCGGTCGATTTCGTGATCTCTGACGCGGACATGGAGACGCTGAAGAACGCCAGGGCCATCGTAGACTATGGCGAGGCAGGCACATTCCCGGTGTTCGGCAAGAAGCGGCAGATCGACGGCGCCTCCTGAGCGACGCCTCATGGGGCGGGGATACAGCGCGGCGACATCGGATAGCGCGTCGTTACAATCGTCCGTAAATCCAGGAGGTCGAACCTATGCCCAATCCCCGTCGGGCTTCCAGGGCTGAACCATGGGCCGCCCGGCTTCCGGCTCCGCTCACATACTGCTCACGCCTTTGCGAATAGACTGTGAGGGTTTTTCCAGTCAACTGCTCGTGGATGCGGGATTTCGGCCTGTTCGATGCAACCGAGGTATTCGGCGCGGGCTCGCCGGAGGCACTCTTGAGTGGGCCGGGTCTGGCGGCGATCCTGCGTCCCGAGTTTGCTCTGCCCGTTGTTACGTCCCCCGGTCCCCTGGGTGAGATGTCCGTTCTGCCACCTCAGGTCGAGTTCTCGGAGATCAAGCTCGGGCCACGTTTCGGCGGTGAGCCGAACGGGGCATCCAAGCTCGATTGGTCGGTTTTCTCGAGCTGACCGTCGGCTCCTTCGGACAAATCGAGCAGTTGGAGAAAGACGATGAGTGGACAAAGGCAGCAGCACGAACCTGAGCGCGGGGCGGCGGCGACGGCGGCGGTCTAGGAGAAGTAGGGCGATAAGACAGAGCGATCCGAGGAGGCGCGAGCGATGGCTTATATACTCCACGACCGAAACAACGAGCAGATGCTGATTCCAATTACCGTCATTCTGGGCGGGACCAGCCGCGGGTTCTATTTCGAGGGAAAGAATGTCCCGAAGCCCGGCGAGGGTCTTGAGGAGTTCGTTCTGGCGGTCCGTGGCTCGCCTGACGCCATGGGCATGGATGGCCTCGGCGGTGACACGCCCCTGCAGTCGAATGTCGCTATCGTCTCGACTTCGAACAGACCAGATGCCGACGT
>Ga0302154_10004007_pt1 | contig 10569 bp, 9 predicted proteins | sample I_Bog_N2_3_FD_193507 | JGI IMG/M metagenome (GOLD analysis project Ga0302154, IMG submission 193507) | Peat permafrost microbial communities from Stordalen Mire near Abisko, Sweden - I_Bog_N2_3 | ecosystem: Environmental > Terrestrial > Soil > Wetlands > Peat | place: Sweden: Abisko, Stordalen...
CCGACCAGTGGTCCTCCGCCCACCTGGCGCACGCCGGTCACCCCGCCGGCCCCACCCTCGGACGGCGGCTGAGCGGACGGCGGCTGAGCGGACGGCGGCTGAGCGGACGGCGGCTGAGCGGACGGCGGCTGAGCGGATGGCCCGGGCGTCCCCGCTGAAACGGGCTGACCTGGGGCGGTGCCGCCTGGGGGAGCGCTGCCGTCCGGGTCGATCCCGTCCGGCTCGCTCCCCGTCCCGAGGGCGGTGGGAGCGTCGTCCGGGTCGTCGGCGTAGGGGTTCCCGAGGATGTTCCGGGCCATGTCGATGACCACGGCACTGTCGGCGTCCTCCTTCGTCACCACCCCGAGGAGCGGAGCGGCCAGGAGCCCGGTGACGATGCCCGTCTCGGCCATCGACTCGGCCTGCACCACGCTCCACTCCCACAGACGCTTCACCATGTCGGGGTCCGAGGCTTTGCGGGCCGGATACTTGAGCCAGCAGTTGACGGTGGCATGGGCCAGCCCGGTGGCCGCCGGGAACAGCCAGATCAGCCGGTAGTTGCCGGTGGCGTCGATCACGATGGCGGCGACGTAGGCCAGGATCACGCTGCACAGGTTGAACGGGGCGAACAGGACGCCGAGCCGCTCGCCCAGTCCCCCCGCCCTCGGGAGGAGACGGAGCAGCAGCGGCGCCATCACGATGACGTAGGCCCCGATGAACGGTGCCCCGATGTAGGCGAGCACCACCGCCTGCCACAGGTGGGTGTCGAAGTACTGGACCCCGGCCAGCACCGCACCGACCAGGGGCGCGCCGATGGCCAGCTGCATGGGGGAGAGCCTCCGGCTGAGGGGAATTCCGAGGGCGATCCCGATGAAGAAGACCGGGAGGCCTGTCACCAGGCCCGCCACCGTCTGGGCGCTGGCCCCGGCGTGCAGAATCCGCTGGAAGAACAGGATGGCCACGTACGCCGTCGAGCCCACGCCGGACCAGAAGAGAAGGGACCCGCCCACCAGCACCTTGGCGTTCGGTCCGGCCAGGATGTCCCGGAGCTCATCGAGCGCGGGCCGGGCGCGCTCCTTCCGGTCGGCCTCGGCCCCGAACGAGGCGGCCGGGGCCTCCCGCACCAGCAGGAAGACGACGATCCCGACCCCGATCATGATGCCCCCCGCCACCTGGAAGGGCAGGTTGAACGTGGCGGGATCGTTCTGCTTCCACGATGCGATCACGGTCCCCTTGATGGCCAGGCTGGCCACGGTGCCGAGCACCGTGGTGAGGAGCAGCGCCTTGATCCACCGGCTCCGGCCGAAGACCTCGGGCACCACCGCCACGTTGGTGAGTGTGAAGGTGGCCGCCGCCTGTCCGGCGACGAGGATCAGGAGGACCAGCAGCCAGTACCCCTTCACCAGGGTGAACGCCCACGTGGCCGCACCCAGGACGATGAGACTCCCGGCCATGTACGGCGTCCGGCGCCCCACCCGGCTCCGGGTCCGGTCGCTCAGCCGGCCGGCCACCGGGTAGGTGAGCCAGCTGACCAGCCGATCGGCGGTCAGCGCGAAGGTGACGGCCAGCGCACTCGAGGCGCGTTGCTGGACGAAGAGCGTGATGAGGACACCCGAGACGGCCAGATTGGCCCTCGGGCCGACCAGCCCGATGGACAGCCCGATGAAGCTCCGGACGCGTGAGGCGTCGATGGGTCCGGCACCGCTCCCCGCCTCGGGCACCTCGGATGGGGCCGGTCCCGACCCCGGCTCCGGTGGTTGGTCCCCGCCCCCGCTCACCCGTCGGCTTCGGTCGGGCTGCCGCCGGCCGATCCGCCGTCCTCGTCCGCCGACAGGCCGCCGTTGACCCCGGCCGCCGAGACCGCCTCGGCGCCGGCCCGCTGGGCCCCGTCGATCTGGACGTAGGCCAGCCGGAGCTGGCTCAGGCCGTCCCGCAGCTGCTCCTCGGACTCGCCCAGGCGGCCTTCGAGACCGCTGACCAGGGATCCCAGGGCATCGATGGCCAGCCGGGCGTGGTCCAACAGCGGCGGCTGCTGGGAGAGGTAGACCGCAGCCAGCTCGAAGAGTCCGTAGCAGTGGTTGGCCACCACCACCTCGACCGGTGCGTTGACCAGTTCGGCCCGCATGGCCGCCACCTGCTCGGCCAGGGCCTCCTCGTCCTCGGGCCCAGAGGGTCCCTCGGGACCGCCCATGCCGTCCCCGCCCTCGTCGGGTCGGGCCGGTCGTCCGACCGGGCGTTCGCCATCAGGTGTCCACAGTGAGCTCACGACTGGTAGCCTAAAGCCTGATAGACGAGGAAGCGGGGTCTCGAATGTGAAGACCCCCACCCGGCCACGAGTCAGCTTTCGTGTGCGCCGGGTCGATGGGGACCGGTGGGCGACGCGAGTCGTGCCGTGCGGTCGTGACTCCGCTCCTTCTGCATGGCCACGGGAAGTCCGTGACCCGAAGATATGGAGTGAAGTCGAATAGCAGCCACAGTCACCACAAACGAACCTCGCATCAATGACCGGATCCGTGCCCGGGAAGTCCGACTGGTCGACCCCGACGGGGAACAGCTCGGCATCAAGCTGTTGCCCGAGGCACTGGCCATCGCCCGTGACCTCGACCTCGACCTCGTCGAGGTCGCACCGGGGGCCAATCCACCGGTGTGCCGCATCATGGACTACGGAAAGTTCAAGTTCGATGCGGCCCAGCGGGCCAAGGAGTCGAGACGCAAGGCGGTCCACGTAGGGATCAAGGAGATGAAGTACCGGCCCAAGATCGGGCCGGGTGACTTCGAGACCAAGACCCGGCAGGTGGCCAAGTTCCTCGAGGAGGGTCACAAGGTCAAGATCACCATCATGTTCCGCGGCCGTGAGGTCTTCCACCCTGAACTGGGCAAGAAGATCCTCGACCGCATCGCCGACGAGATGGACGGGATGGGCAAGTCCGAATCCGTCCCCCGTCTCGATGGACGGAACATGGTCATGGTCCTGGCGCCGGACAAGCGGGCCAAGCAGTCGGCGGCCTCACGGGGCCCGGGCCACGAGCAGAACGGCTCCAACGGGTCCAACCCGAAGCGGTCGGCCGGAGGAGCGCAGGCACCGACACAGGGCGAGACGACACAGGACCAGGCGACAGAGGGCCAGACAGCACCAGCGCAGGCGACAGAGGGCCAGACCACGTCGGACGACACCGCCACGGTGGTCGAGGCGGCCGGTCCGGCCACCGAGCCGGAGGCACCGGTGGTGGAGGCCGCGGCGGGGGCCGAGCCCCCGGCCGCCGGGACGATCGAGAAAGAGGGATGACACCATGCCGAAGATGAAGACCGACAGCGGGGCCCGCAAGCGGATCAAGGTGACCGGGACCGGACGACTCCGCCGCCGGAAGGCCTTCCGGTCCCACCTTCTCGAGGGCAAGTCGAGTGTGCGCAAGCGCCGGCTCGGCCGCGAGACGGACTTCGCACCCGGTGATGCCCGCCAGGTGAAGCGGATGCTGGGCCGGTAACGCCGGAACCACATCCGCTCCGGCCAGGCCGGACCACCGCCGGACCGCTCCCCGCAGGGGTGCCGACCCGGTAGCGGGACCTACCCGCCGAGGATGCCCGGCACCCGGTGGGGTCCCGGCACCAGCCCTCCCGATCGAGGACCGCAGCGTCGGCCCGATCAGCCCAGACCAGCGATCCATCCAGCAAGTCCCCCGAGAAGCACAGGGCGCCCAGACACACGGGGCCCCAGGAAACCCAGGAAAAAGGAGACCACCATGGCCCGAGTCAAGCGCGCAGTCCACGCCAAGAAGCACCACCGCGCCGTCCTCGAGCAGGCGCAGGGTTACTACGGCAACAAGAGCCGCTCGTTTCGTGCCGCGAACGAGCAGGTCATGCACTCGATGCAGTACGCCTTCCGTGACCGGCGCGCCCGGAAGGGCGACTTCCGCCAGCTGTGGATCCAGCGGATCAACGCGGCGGCGCGGCTGAACGGCACCAGCTACAGCCGATTTATCGCCGGCCTCCACCGCGCCGACGTGGAGGTCGATCGCAAGGTGCTGGCCGACCTGGCCGTCACCGAGCCCGAGGCGTTCGCCTCGCTGGTCCGGGTGGCCAACGAGGCACTGGCCCAGGCGACCGTGAGCGTCGAGGCGGGTTCCTGACCCAGCCGGCGCTCGCCCACACCCATCACCGGGTTCGGCGGGTACGCCAGCTGCTCCGCAAGCGGAGCGCCCGCAGCGCCGAGGGCGCGCTGGTCGTCGAGGGGGCCGAGCTGCTGTCGGTGGCCCTGGAGTCGGGCACGCCGGTGGAGTCGGTCTTCGTGGCCCCCGAGGGGCGGGCCAACCCCACCGTGGCGGCCGTGGTCGAGCGGGCCTTCGCCCGCGGGGTCCGGGTGTTCGATCTCGGGCCGGGGGTCATCGAACGGGTGGCCGACACGGTCACCCCCCAGCCGGTGCTGGCGGTGGTCGGATGGGCCCCGGCCCGTCTCGAGGACATCAGAGACAAGTCGATGGTGGTGGTGTGTGTGGACGTACGAGACCCCGGCAATGCTGGCACGATGATCAGGACCGCCGACGCGTCGGGCGTCGGGGCCGTCGTCTGCTGCGACGGCACGGTCGATCCGACCAACCCCAAGACGGTGCGCGCCTCGGCGGGCTCGCTGTTCCACGTGCCGGTGGTGGCCGGGGGCGCGGCGGTGTCGGTGATCGAGGCCCTGGGCGGGTGGGGGTTCACCACGGTGGGGACCGAGGTCCGGGGCGGGATCGGCTACGCCGCCTTCGACTGGGGTGGCAAGGTCGCCGTGGTGTTCGGGAACGAGGCGGGTGGGCTCGACGCCCCTGTCGTCGACGCCCTCGACGCCACGGTGTCGATCCCGATGGTGGGCCACGCCGAGTCCCTCAACGTGAGCGTGTCAGCGGCGGTGGTCTGCTTCGAGGCACTGCGCCAGCGCCAGGGCGGGACACCGAGCCCGCCACCCCCGGGCCGGGGGCCGACCCGACCTACGATGCCCGGGACGGACACCGCACCCGCTCGGCACGGCGACGGGGTGCCGGGCACGCCGTCGGAGCCATGAGATGAGCGGACACCCTGACATCGATGCCCTGGTGGAGGAGGCCCGGTCCGCCGTGGCCTCGGCCCGGACCACCGAGGACATCCGGGCCGTGGCGGCCTCGGTGACGGGCAAGAAGTCGCCGGTGGCCGAGGCCAGCCGCTCGCTCGGGACCCTCGATCCCGATCAGCGACGGGAGCGCGGGCGTGCCCTCCACGAGGCCCGGGCCGCCATCGAGGCACTGGTGGAGGAGCGACGGTCGACCATCACCGCCGAGGAACGGGCCAGCCAGCTGGAGGCCGACCGGATCGACCTCACCGAGTACATCGCCGGCACCACCCCGGGGCCGGCTGGACGCGGTCGCCCCCACCTGGTGACCCAGACGCGTGACGAGCTGGAGGACGTGTTCGTGGGGATGGGGTTCGAGGTGGCCGAGGGTCCCGAGATCGAGACCGACTGGTTCAACTTCGGTGCGCTCAACATCCCGCCCGCCCATCCCGCCCGCGGCATGTGGGACACCTTCTACCTGGACCTCGGAGTGCCCGAGAGCACCCTGTTGCGCACCCACACCTCGCCGGTGCAGATCCACCTCATGGAGGCGGCGGTGTCCACCGGCGGCCTGCCCATCCATGCCGTCATGCCCGGGCGTTGCTACCGGCGCGACACCCCCGACGCCCGCCACCTTCCGGTGTTCCACCAGATCGAGGGACTGGTCGTGGACGAGGGCATCACCTTCGCCGACCTGGCCGGCACCATCGAGGTCTTCACCACCGCCTACTTCGGGCCGGACATCCACTCGCGCCTCCGGCCCGCCTACTTCCCCTTCACCGAGCCTTCGGCCGAGTTCGAGGTCACCTGCACCATCTGCCACGGGGAGGGCTGTCGGACCTGCTCCCAGACCGGATGGATCGAGCTGGGCGGCTGCGGCATGGTCGACCCGGCCGTCTTCGAGGCAGTGGGGATCGACACCGAGCGCTGGAGCGGGTTCGCCTTCGGGTTCGGCATCGACCGCTGCGCCCAGATGCGCCACCAGATCGCCGACCTGCGGGCGCTGACCGAGAACGACATCCGCTTCCTACGCCAGTTCTGATGCGCCGTCACTGAGAGGAACCCCGTTGCGCGTACCCCTGTCATGGCTTCGAGACTTCGCCCCCTTCGAGGGGGACCCGGCCGAGCTGGCCGCCGTCCTCGACGACCTCGGCCTGGTCGTGGAGGGCACCGAGACGGTGGGGGAGGGACTGGGCGACGTCGTGGTGGCCCGCGTCGAGGCCATCGCCCCCATCGAGGGGGCCGACCGGATCCGACAGGTGGTGGTGGACGACGGCTCGGGCCCGGTCGAGGTGGTGTGCGGCGCCTCGAACTTCGCCGTCGGTGACCTGGTGGCCCTGGCGCCGGTGGGGGCGGTGCTGCCCGGCGGCTTCGCCATCAAGGCCCGCAAGATGAAGGGGGCCCCGTCCAACGGGATGCTCTGCTCGGGACGTGAGCTCGAGCTGTCCGACGATCACGAGGGCATCCTCCGGCTCAACGACGTCGTCGGCGCCGCCCCGGGGATACCCCTGACCGAGGCCCTGGGCATCGAGCCCGACGTGATCTTCGACATCGCCGTCGAGGCCAACCGACCCGATGCCTGGAGCATGGCCGGCGTGGCGCGGGACCTGGCCGCCCGGCGGGGAGTCCCCTTCGGCATCCCCGATCTGCCGGGCCCGGTCCGGGCGGGAGGGCCGACCGGTGGCTGAGCCCGTGATGCCCGGCCTGCCGGCCTCGGTTCGGGTGGACGACCCCGACCTCTGCCCGCGCTTCACCGCCCGCGTCGTCAGCGGGGTCACGGTGGGGCCGTCACCCGAGTGGCTGGCCCGTCGGCTCACCCTGGCCGGCATGCGCCCGATCAACAACGTGGTCGACGCGTCGAACTACGTCATGCTCGAGCTCGGTCAACCGACCCACCCCTACGATCTGGACCGGCTTCCCGGAGGGGGACTGCTCGTCCGACGGGCGGGGCCCGGCGAGACGGTGACGACCCTCGACGGCATCGTCCGGACGCTGGGCCGGCCCGGCCCCGGCCTCGGCGACACCGGAGAGGACTGCCTGATCTGCGATGCCGAGGGTACGCCGGTCGGGATCGGCGGCATCATGGGCGGTGCGTCCTCGGAGATCGGCCCCGGCACCACGCGGGTCCTGCTGGAGGCGGCCTACTTCACGCCCATGGCCATCGCCCGGACCTCCAAACGCCTGGCCCTCCGGACCGAGGCCTCGGCCCGCTTCGAGCGGGGCTGCGACCCCGAGGGCATCGACCGGGCCGCGGCGCGGTTCTGCCAACTGCTGGCCCTGACGTCCGGGCCAGACATGGTCGTGGCCGACGACGTCATCGATGTCCGGGGCGAGGTCCCCGGTCCCACGGTGGTCCCGGTACGCCCCGCCCGGGTCAACGCCCTGCTGGGCTCGGCGTTCTCGGCCGACGAGATCACCGCCCTGCTCGAACCGCTGGGCATGCCCGTGCACGCCGTGCCCGGCGGCGTGCTCGAGGTCACGGTGCCGACCTTCCGGCCCGACATCCGCCCGGCCCCCCAGGGTGAGGCGGACATCACCGAGGAGGTGGCCCGGACCTACGGGTACTCCCGTCTGGCCCGCGGCACGCCGTCCTGGCCCCAGCCGGGCCGGCTGACCACGCGCCAGCGCGACCGGCGCCGGCTGCGGGAGGTCCTGTGCGGCCTCGGTGCCGACGAGGCCTGGACCGAGACGTTCGTCTCCGAGGCCGACCAACGGGCGTCGGGGATCGAGCCTCCGTGGGTGGAGGTGACCAACCCGTTGGTGGACGCCGAGCGGTTCCTGCGCTCCTCCATGCTGCCCGGACTGCTCCGAGCCGTGGCCTACAACGCCGAGCGGCGCCAGGGTGACATCCGGTTGTTCGAGGTCGGGTCGGTCTTCTTCCGCACCGCCGACTCCACGCCCGGGGGTCCGGACCACGACGAGCCGCAGCGCCTGAGCGCGGTGTTCGCCCAGGCCTCCGACGACGCCTGGACGGCGGTGGCCGCCTGGCGCACCGTCGCCGCAGCCCTGGGCCTGGCCCAGTGGGAGCTGGGGGACGCCGGCCATGCCGGGTCGGTGGCCCGGGTGCTGCATCCCTACCGGGGTGCCGCCCTGATCGCTCCCGGACCGGGGGCCCTCGGGACGGTGCTGGGCGTCGTGGGTGAGGTCGACCCGTCCGTGGTCGGTGGGCTCGGCCTGCTCGGAGCCGACGGCCGGCCGCGTCGGGTCGGGTGGCTCGATCTCGACATCGGGCTCCTGTTGGACCGGGGCCGGGTGCCGCGTCGGTCCGAGGAGGCGCGTCCGGTCAGTCGGTACCCGTCCTCCGACTTCGACCTGGCCTTCGTGGTGCCCGACCGGGTGCCCGCCGGCACGGTGGAGGGCACCCTGGTGGCGGCGGCCGGTGACCTGCTGGAGTCGGTCGAGCTCTTCGACGTCTACCGGGGGCCGTCCGTGCCGGCCGGCGCCCGCAGCCTGGCCTACCGGCTGCGATTCTGCGCCCTCGACCACACGCTGGACGACGCGGAGATCGGCACCCTGCGCAGCACCTGCATCGACGCGGTGGAGTGGCCGTTGCGCTGAGGCCCGACGGCCCCGCCGACGACGGGTCGGCCGGGCCGGCCACCGGGGCTCACGAGTCGAATCCCATCCCCAGGCGGTCGAGGGTCCGGAGCCACAGGTTGCGGCGGCCGGCGTGCCGGTCGGCGTGGGCCATCGACCAGCGGGTCAGTTGGATGCCGGCGTAGCGGATCGGCTCAGGCGGGAAGGGGAGCGGCTTGGAGGCGACGAACGACAGGGCGGTGCGCTCGGTCGGCGTTCCCGACAGCAGGTCCACCATCACCTGGGCGCCGAAGCGTGACGCCCCCACCCCGAGGCCGGTGTAGCCGGCCACCGAGGCCACCCGCCCGTGGTGGGAGAGGTCGAAGAAGGCGCAGAACCTCGAGCAGGTGTCGATGGCGCCGGCCCAGGCGTGGGTGAAGCGGACGTCCTCCAGCTGGGGGAAGGTCTCGGCGAACAGGGTGGCCAGGGTGGTAAAGGTGGCCCGGCGCTGCTCCAGCGAGGGCCGGAGCCCGTTGCCGTAGTGGTAGACGGCGTCGTAGCCACCGAACAGCACCCGGTTGTCGGCGCTCAGGCGGTAGTAGAGGAACTGGTTTCCACAGCCGCCGATGCCCTGTCGGCCGTCCCACCCGATGGCGTGGAGCTGGCCCGCATCGAGGGGCTCGCTCATCAACACGTAGTCGTAGACCGGCACGATGTACCGGCGGAGCCGCCGCACCGGCGAGGGACTGGCATTGGTCCCGACCGCCGCCCTCGCCGCCCGCACCTCGCCGTGCGGGGTCCGGACGGTGATCGAGGCCGAGGCGCCGGCGCTCCCGACCTGCTCGTCGAGCGCGTCCACCGGGCTGTGCTCGTGGAAGCGCACACCGGCCCGCTCGCAGGAGTGTCGCAGCCCCCAGGCCAGCCGGGCCGGATTGACCAGGGCGCAGCCGTCGGGATCCCACAGTCCCCCCAGGTAGGTGGGGGAGTGGACTGCGGCCCGTACCGCGTCGGTGTCGAGGAGCGTCACGGCCGACCCGTGGGCTTTCGCCTCCGCGGCCGCCTCGGCCAGCGCTTCGACCTGGTACGGCTCGGTGGCGACGTCCAGCTCACCGGTGCGCTCGAAGTCGCAGTCGATCCGCTCCGCCGCCACGGTGGCCGCGATGGCGTCGAGGTTCTGGCGCCCCATCCGTTCCAGGATGTCGATCTCAGCGGGGAAGCGCTCCACGCCGTTGCTGAGGCCGTGGGTCAGGCTGGCGGCGCAGAATCCCCCGTTGCGGCCCGACGCCGCCCATCCGCACCGGTCGGCCTCGAGGACCACGACGTCCCGGCCGGGATCGGCGGCCTTGGCCAGCCACGCCGTCCACAGCCCGGTGAACCCACCGCCCACCACCACCAGGTCGGCGGTGGCCCGACCGACCAGCGGTGGGGCCGGCTCCGGTGCGGCCGGGTCGTCCAGCCAGAAGGACAGCGGCAGCGCGTCGGCGATGGCCTCGGTGCGGTTCACCACGAGGACCTTAACGCCGGGCCGCACCCGGCTCGGTCAGGACAGGACCTCCCAGTCGGCGTCGGGGAGATCCAGGGCCAGGGACAGCTCCCGGGCGCGCGGCCTCAGAGAGGGGAGGAGCCGGGACCGCTCCTCCGGCGACAGGCTGTCGAAGAAGGCGAAGGCCACCAACTCGCAGCCGATGGTGTCGTCCCCGAGGGCGGCGAGGACGTCCTCCACGGCGTCGAGTGCCCGCTGGAGGAGTCGACGCCGGTCGTCCAGGGTGGCCAGGGTGGCCGAGACCAGTTCGGCCAGTTCCATGAGCACCACCGGTTCACCGGGGTCGTCCCCGCATCCGTCGACCAGGGCCAGGTAGGCCGGGGTGAACTCGGGCACACAGTGGCAGAGCCATCTCGCCAGTCCGTCCCCCGCTCCGGGCGCAGGGCCAGCGGGGGGAGGATGGGGCCAGTCGGGAGCCGGCCCGGGGCGGGTGGGGCCGAGGGAGTGGCTGGAGCGGGTGGGGCCGGTG
>Ga0302154_10004010_pt1 | contig 10566 bp, 11 predicted proteins | sample I_Bog_N2_3_FD_193507 | JGI IMG/M metagenome (GOLD analysis project Ga0302154, IMG submission 193507) | Peat permafrost microbial communities from Stordalen Mire near Abisko, Sweden - I_Bog_N2_3 | ecosystem: Environmental > Terrestrial > Soil > Wetlands > Peat | place: Sweden: Abisko, Stordalen...
AGCTCTCACGGACCAGGGTGCCACCCTCCACCGGCTCGAGCTCGTAGCGCCAGATCCTGCCCCCGATGAACCGGCCCAGGAACCCGGGGAGCGTGGCCTGCCAGGCCAGCCGCTCATTGTCATCGCACTCGATGACCGTGTTGGACATCGAGTAGCCGATGCCCTGGTGCATCGACATCCCGAAGGTCGATCCGAGCGAGAGCGGCACGGGACCGTCGGCCTTCACCTTCTTGACCGTGCCCGACCCGTCGATATCCGGGTGGCGCGACGCATCGGCGATGAGGGCGAAGATCGCCTCGGGAGGGGCGGGGATGACCCGCTCCACTGACAACACGTTGCCTTCCATGGGATCCTCCGATGGGTTGATGGTCTCGAACGTGGGCCTGCCGCCGGCCACGCGGCCCGGGTCGGGCCGGGTCGGTCAGAGCCCGGGGCTGCTCTGCATGAGGCCGCCGTCGGCGAAGATGGTGGTGGCGGCCAGGTAGCTGGCTCCGTCACCGGCCAGGAAGGCGACGATGCTGGCGATCTCCTCGGGCTCGGCCAGCCGCCCCAGGGGGATGGCGGCGTCCAGCTTCTTCAGGAGGGCCGGATCCGCCACCGTCGACTTGTTGATCGGCGTGTCCACCGCGCCGGGGCCGACCCCCACCACCAGGATCCCGTGGGGTGCCAGTTCCACCCCCGCCGTGCGGGTCAGCATGCGCATGCCCCCCTTGGACAGGCAGTAGGCGGTGTTGCCGGGCATGGGCCAGTCCTCGTGCACGGAGGTCATGTTGATGATCCGGCCGCCGCCCCCCTGGGCGATCATCTGCTTGGCGGCCAGCTGGGTCCCGAAGAACGCGCTCTTGAGGTTGATGTCCATCACCCGCTCGTACTGGTCCTCGGTGGTGTCGAGGATCGACGTCCGCGTCTCGATGCCGGCGTTGTTGACCATGATGTCGAGCCGCCCGAACGTCGACACCGCCGTGCCGACCAGGGTCGTGAGGTCCTCGATCTTGCTGACATCCGCCTTGACCCCGGCCACCTGGTCGCCCATGCCGCGCACCTCGGCCTCGAGGAGCACCTCGGCCTCCTCCTCGGCGATGTAGTCGATGACGATGGTGGCGCCCTCCTTGGCCAGGGCCAGCACCACCGCCTTGCCGATGCCGGTATTGCCGCCGGTCACGATGGCCACTTTCCCGTGAAGACTCATGGGCGAAGCCTACCGGGGTCCGGCGCCGACGATCGGCCGTCGGCCGGGCCCCGTCCGGTCCGCCACGCGGCGCACCGCAGCGGTGGCATCCTGGGCCCCGTGACCCCACCGGCGTTGCACGACGCGGCGACAGAGTTGGGCCGGCGCGATGCCGTGCTGGCCGCACTGGTGGAGCGGCACGGCCCGCCACCCCGGAGGCGGCCCGTCCCCGCCGGCCTGCGCTTCGGGAGCCTGGCCCAGACCATCATCTACCAGCAGCTGGCCGGTCGGGCCGCCGCGTCCATCCACGGTCGGTTCGTGGTGGCGATGGACGGGTCGGTCACCCCGGAGGCGGTGCTGGCCGCCACACCGGAGACGCTGGCCGCCTGCGGGCTCAGCGGCGCCAAGGCCGCCGCCATCCGCGACCTCGCCGAGCACGTGGTGACCGGCGAGGTCCGGCTCGACCGTCTGGGGAGGCTCGGGGACGACGACGTCGTCGATCACCTCACCCGGGTCCGGGGCATCGGTCCCTGGACGGCCCAGATGTTCCTGATCGGTGCCCTGGGGCGCCTCGACGTGTGGCCGGTGGGCGACTACGGGGTCCGGGCCGGCTTCGCCCGTGCCTGGAATCTGGATGCGGTACCCAGCCCGAAGGAATTGGGTGGGCTGGGCGAGCCGTTCCGCCCCTACCGGAGCCTGGTGGCCTGGTACTGCTGGCGGGCGGTCGACGATCCCTCGGCATCGGGGTGAGCGAGCGACCGGGCCCGGTCGCTCAGTCGGGCTGGCGCCAGGCCCGTTCGAAGGGGAGCCGCCAGGCGTTGGGCTTCACCAGCTCGTGGATGCCAGGAGGCCCCCACGATCCCGGGGCGTAGAACTCCACGTCGGGTGGATCCTCCAGCAGGGGCTCGGAGAGCTCCCACAGCCGCTCGATGTCGTCGGCTGCGGTGAACAGGGTGTGGTCGCCACTCATGGCGTCGTGGATCAGGCGCTCGTAGGCCTCCAGCACGTCGGCGTCGTGGCCCGTCTCGTGCAGGGCGAACTGCAGGCTCAACTTGTCGAGCTGCATGCCGGGGCCCGGCCGCTTCCCGTAGAAGGACAGGGACAGCTTGGACGCGTCAGCCAGGTCGAACGTGAGGTGGTCCGGGCCGTGGGCGCCCATCCCCGAGTTGGCGGGGAACATGCTCTTCGGGGGCTCCCGGAAGGCGATCGAGATGATCCGGGCGCCCTGGGCCATGTTCTTGCCCGTGCGGAGGTAGAACGGCACACCGGCCCACCGCCAGTTGTCGATCTCACACTTGAGGGCGATGAACGTCTCGGTCTGTGAGTCCTCGGCGACCCCCGGGATGTCCCGGTACCCCTCGTACTGCCCCCGCACCACCTGCGAGACGTCGATGGGCTGCATGGACCGGAAGACCTTGTTCTTCTCCTCGCTGATCGACCGGGGCTCGAGCGACGTGGGCGGCTCCATGGCCATGAACGCCAGGACCTGGAACAGGTGGGTGACGACCATGTCCCGGAAGGCGCCGGTGGCCTCGTAGAAGCTGGCCCTCGTGTCCACCGAGAGGGTCTCGGGCACGTCGATCTGGACGTGGTCGATGTGGCCCCGGTTCCAGATGGGCTCGAAGAGACCATTGGCGAAGCGGAAGGCCAGGATGTTCTGGGCCGCCTCCTTGCCCAGGAAGTGGTCGATCCGGTACACCTGATCGGTGGCGAAGATGGCATGGACGGCGTCGTTCAGGCTCTTGGCCGTCTTCAGGTCGGTGCCGAAGGGCTTCTCCATGATGATCCGGGAGCGTGCCACCAGGCCGGCCTCGCCCAGGGTCTGGACCACGGCCTTGGCCGCTGCGGGCGGGATGCTCAGGTAGTGCAGCCGACGGCTGTCCGGGCTGAGCAGCGCCTCGGCGCGTCCGGCCGCTTGGGCCAGGCCCGCCGGGCCCAGGCCTTGGGGCACGTACCGCAGCCGGTCACGGAAGGTCGACCAGTGGGCCTTCACGATGTCGGGCTTGGCGAAGTCCTCGCAGGCCTTGAGGGCGAACTCGTGGAACTGGAAGTCGTCGAGCTCCTCCAGCGACGTCCCCACGATCTGGTACTCGGGCAGGAGCCCCGAGTAGGACAGGCGGAGCAGCCCCGGCAGCAGCTTCCGCCGGGCCAGGTCTCCGGTGGCCCCGAACAGCACGATCACGTGGGGATGGACGAGGGCCGGATCGGGGGTGGCGCGGCCCGATGAGGGGCCGGTAGTCGTGTCCGCGAAGGTGGTCATGGGCGAGAGAGTCTGTGCAGTCGGTCCGCTCTGAGGCTAGCAAGGCCGTGTTTCCACTCCGTGTCCGGCATGAGAGTGCTGTGTGAACGGGCGGCTCCGCCGACGGGTGAACGGGCGGCTCCGCCGACGGGTGAACGGGCGGCTCCGCCGACGGGTGAACGGGCGGCTCCGCCGACGGGTGAACGGGCGGCTCCGCCGACGGGTGGTGGCAGCAGGCTCAGTTGCCGGACAGGACGTCGTCCAGGGTCCCGGCCACCTCGCGTACGGTCGGCGAGTCCATGAACCCCTCGGCCTGGACCCGGCCGGTGATGAGCTGGGGCCAGGCCACGCAGACCTCCCGGATCTCCAGAGGGGAGGCCACCTCCCACTCGGCCCGGGTCAGGCACAGCATGGCGTGGACCGGTACCTCGGATCCACCCACCATGGGCTCGAGCGCCTGACGGACCACGGCCACCTGGTACGCCACCAGTTCGATCCAGGGGGTGCAGTTGCGGCGCCCGACGTGGAGCTCGTCGGGGCCCAGGTTGGAGACCGGCCCCGACCGCCGCGTCTGGACCAGTCCCTTCACGTGCTTGGCGTCGAGGACGAAGACCCCTCCCGAGGAGACGGCGATGCGCTTGATCGGGCTCGGGACGCCCGGGGCCCGTCGGTCGTTCAGCACGATGACGCCCTCTCCCTCCAGCATGCGGAGTCGCCCGAGGGCCCGCCGGTCCCCGTCGGCCCGCTGGACCCAGCGCCGTCCTCCTGGAGGGGGTTCGGGCACCGACGGGTGGCGGTGGATCGGGTCGGGACTGGTCGGCATCGGGGCCATGCTAGAGAACCCGCAGCTCGCACTGGGTGTTACCCGTCCCCGGCGTCGATCCGGGACTCGGGTGGAGCACCGGGGGTCCGGGTGGCGGCCCGCTCGGTCCGCTCTGGGTGGGAGGATGGGCGCCGTGTCCCTCCGACCCGCCGGCCCCGCCGATCGGACCCAGGCACTGCTCGACGCCATCATGGCCATCGAGTCCGACCTCGATCTCCGAAACGTCCTGCGCCGCGTCACCGAGGCGGCCTGCACGCTGACCTCGGCCCGGTACGGCGCCCTCGGTGTGATCGATCCGGACGGCATCGGACTGTCCGACTTCGTCCCGGTGGGCATCGACGAGCACAGGGCGGCCGGGATCGGCCATTCTCCCATCGGCGAGGGCATCCTGGGCGTGCTCATCATCGATCCACGGCCGCTGCGCCTGACCAACCTGTCCGACCACCCTGACGCCTGTGGCTTCCCTCCCGGCCACCCCCCGATGCGCTCCTTCCTCGGCGTGCCCCTCCTGGTCCGGGGGGAGGTGTTCGGCAACCTGTACCTGACCGACAAGCAGGGGTCGGACCACTTCACCGATGAGGACGAGTCGATGGTCGTGGCGCTGGCGGTGGCCGCCGGCACCGCCATCAACACGTCGCGCCTGCACGCCCGCCTGGCCGAGCTGGGACTGGCGGCGGAGCGGGAGCGGATCGCCCGCGACCTGCACGACACGGTGATCCAGCACCTGTTCGCCACGGGGCTCTCGCTCCAGTCCGTGCTCCCGGGCGTCGGTGACACCGCCGTCCGGTCCGCCATCGAGAACGCCCTGGCCAGCCTGGACGCCACCATCACCCGGGTGCGCACCACCATCTTCGACCTGGAGCCTCCGCCCGAGGCGCCCGTCGGCGTCCGGACCGGCATCCTGGCCCTCTGCACCGAACCGGTCGGGGGCACCGGTCCGGTCCCCGAGGTCCGGTTCGTCGGCGCCATCGACCGTCACGTCACGCCGGCCGTGTCCGTCCAATTGCTGGCGACGCTCCAGGAGGCCCTGGCCAACGTGGCCGACCACGCCGGTGCCGGACGCGTCGAGGTCGAGGTCTCCGTGGGCGACCAGATCCAGCTCCGGGTGACCGACGACGGGATGGGCCCCGGCCCGGCTCCCGGGTACCCGACCCGACCCGGCCGGGGCCTGGCCGTGATGGCCGATCGGGCCGCCTCGCTCGGCGGCGTCCTGTCGGTGACCGGACGTGTGCCGCGAGGCACCGAGCTGGTGTGGGAGGTCCCCCTCCCGGTGGCCTGACGTGGCCGCTGTGCCCTGACGGGCACCCCGAGAACGGGTTTTCCCTGATGGCACGTCAGATGACGGTCTGAGCCCGGGGTGCGTCAACTCCATTGCAACTTGATGCCAGCTGTTCCCTTCCGGGGGGCGGGGCGCGACACTGAAGGTCCGGTCGTGTCTGCGGCCGACGGGGGGCACCAGCCCAGAGGAAACTCTGAGAGGAGGCGTTCGATGCTCGTATCGGACCTGCTTGAAGTGAAGGGTTTCGCCGTGGCCACCATCAGTGGCGACGCCACTGTCGGGGCCGCCGTGGCCGACATGGTCCGCCACCGGGTCGGCGCGCTGGTGGTCTCCGCCGACGGCCGCACCATCGACGGGATCATCTCTGAGCGTGACATCGTTCAGCGGCTGAGCGAGATCCGCATGGAGCTGCTCGACGAGCCGGTCGCCTCCATCATGTCGGTGTCGGTCCACGTGTGTTCGCCCGTCGACGACGTCGAGCGCATCATGAACCTCATGACCGAGCAGCGGATCCGGCACGTGCCGGTGGTCCAGGGCGCCTTCCTCTGCGGCATCGTGAGCATCGGTGACGTGGTCAAGAGCCGCATCGGCGAGCTCGAGCGGGACCGGAACGAGCTGTTGGAGTACATCACCGCCCGGTAGGGCCCACCCCCGTGCCCGCCAGTCCCCGCGGGCACCCCGGGCCGCTCTCGCCGTCGGGCCCGGTCGGCACGACGCCTAATGTCGGAGCGTGCCCGACACCCCGCAGGCCGCCGGTGACGCCGCCGCTCCGGTGACCGGTCCGGTCGGCGTGGTGGTGGTCGACCACGGGTCGCGGCGGGCGGACGCCAACCGGCGACACGAGGCCTTCGTGGCCCAGTGGACGGACCGGGAGCGGTTCGCCGTGGTGGAGCCCGCCCACATGGAGCTGGCCGAGCCCTCGATCGACACCGCCTTCGACCGGTGTGTGGGGGCCGGGGCCACCACGGTCGTGATCGCCCCCTATTTCCTGTGGCCCGGCAACCACTGGACCAACGACCTCCCCGCTCTGGCCGCCACGGCCGCGGCCCGGCACCCCGGGGTCCGCTACCTGGTGGCCGCCCCGCTCGGCCCCCACCCCCAGCTCCTGGACATCGTCGGGGAGCGGGTCGACCACTGCCTGGACCACGTGGCCGGCCGGGCCCCGGCGTGCGAGGTGTGCAGCGGCACGGATCGCTGCCGGCTGCACTGATGGGGATCCGCTGATGGGGACCGCCCGCGGCCCGGCCGGCACCGACGTGGTCATCGTGGGGGCCGGTCTGGCCGGGCTGACCTGTGCAGTCGACCTGGTCGGGGCGGGGGTGGGGTGCCGGGTGCTCGAGGCCTCGGACGGGATCGGGGGGCGCGTCCGCACGGACCTGGTCGACGGCTACCACCTGGACCGGGGCTTCCAGATCCTTCTGACGGCGTATCCGGAGGTGCACGAGCGGCTCGATGTGGCGGCGCTGGAGCTCGGGTGCTTCGAGCCGGGGGCCGTCGTCCGCGTCGCCGGCGGCTTCCACACGGTGGCCGATCCGCTCCGGCGCCCCCTCGACCTCGCCTCCACCCTGGCCGCACCGATCGGCACCTTGGCCGACAAGGTCCGGTTGGCACGGCTGGTGCTGGACGTCCGGAGCCATCCCGTCGGCTCCCTGCTGCGCCGTCCCGACATGACCACCGTCGTACGCCTCAGCCGGGCCGGCTTCTCCTCCCGGATGGTCGAGACGTTCTGGCGACCGCTGTTCGCCGGCATCCAGCTCGATCCCGGGCTCGAGGTGTCCAGCCGACGGTTCGACGTCATCTTGCGGATGCTGTCGGTCGGGTCGAGCGGGGTCCCGGCCCGGGGCATGGGAGCGGTACCGGCCCAGCTCGCCGCCCGGCTCCCCCCGGACACGGTGCGGCTGGGGGCCGAGGTGGCCGAGGTGTCGCCCACCGGGGTGGTCCTCTCGGATGGCGAGCCGGTGCCCGCCCGGGCCGTGGTGGTGGCCACCGAGGGACCGGTGGCCCACCGGCTCCTCGGCCCCCGGGTGCCGGACCCCGGATCACGCGCCGCCGCCTGCTGCTGGTTCGGTGTGGCGGCACCCCCGCTGGCTGGGGCCAGGATCATCCTCGACGGTGAAGCCGGTGGCCCGGCGGCCAACGTGGCGGTGATGAGCGAGGTCGCCCCCTCCTACGCCCCACCGGGCCGCGCCCTGGTCGCGGCGGCGGTCCCCGGGCCGGACGCCCTCGACCCGACCGTGACCGACCGCGTCCGCACGCAGCTGGCCGGGTGGTTCGGGTCGACCACGGGCGAGTGGGACCACCTCCGTACCGACGTGATCACCCACGGCCAGCCCCTCCAGGTCCCGCCGTTCCACCCCCGCCGGGCCGTCGATCTGGGCGGGGGGCTCTTCGTCTGCGGGGACCACCGGGACACCGCCTCCCTCCAGGGCGCCATGTTCAGCGGGGCGCGGACGGCATCGGCCGTGATCGACCGGCTGGCCGGCTGAGCGGTCCTCCCTCAGTCGCCGGTGGCGGGGCGCGGCGGTGGCGTCAGCTGCAGCGGTCGCCGAGCCACGGCCGGTCGCCGTCGAGGGCGTAGAGCGCCACCGCCACCGTGTCCTGCTCGGCCTTGGTGGCCTGGTTGGGAGGCACCCCGACCAGGAAGCCCAGCCCGGCGGCCGCCGCCGCCGTGTTCCAGGTGGGCTGGCTGAACTGGAAGGCCCCCATGTAGAGCCCGTTGGGGGACACCGCCCCGTAGTCCCCTCCGGACTCCGCCTGGACCACGCACTGGAGGAACGGGTTGAGGGCCGGGTCGGGGATGCTGGTGGGGGTGGTGCCGGTGGGTGGGGTGGTGGTCGTGGTCGTGCCGGCCCCGGCCGTCGGTCCCGAAGCGCCGGACACTGCGGTGGCTCCCGACGTGGTGGCCTCCGACGTGGTGGTGACCGGGGCCGGTGCCGAGTGCACCGCGGCCCGTTGGGCCGCCGCCACGGCCGCCGCCGCCGCAGCCGCCTGGGCCGATGCCTGCTGCGCCACCGCCGTGGCCAGTTGCCCGGTGACCTGGGCGTTGAGGGCGGTCAGCTGCTGCTCGGTGCTGTCGGCCTGGCCCAGGACGGTGGCCTCGTGGCCCTGGTCGACCTGGTCCTGGTGCTGCTGCCGACGCAGCTCGGACTCCTGGGACTGCAGCGTGCGGCGGGCCGTCTGCAGCTGGTCGACGGCGGTGGTGATGGTCCCGACGGCGATCGAGTCGTACTCGCTGGCCGCCTGGACCTGCTCCTCGTTGCCGCCGAACAGCCCGTCGTCCACCCCGGTCGTGCCGCTGCCGTAGTCCGTGTAGGCCCGGATGGCCTCGGTCCGCACCAGCGAGGTCCGGGCGTCGATGGCCTGCTGGTCCTGGGTGACCTGGCGGCCGATCTGGGCGATGGCCTGCGACTCCGCCGCCGTCCGGGCCGAGGCCACCGAGTACTGCTGTTGATAGGCCCCGACCTGGAGCTGTTCCTCGACGAGCTTCTGGGCCACCACCCGGGCCTGGGCCTGGAGCGTGGTCACCGTGTCGGCCCCGACCGGTCCGGGGGCGCGCACCGACGCCAGGAGCGTGAAGGCGACGAGAGTCGAGAGCAGCAGTGCCGAGATGATGCGCCGACACTGCACCCTCGGTGAAGGTCCCGCCATCGGTGTGACCCGGGCGTGAAACACAGTGGTTGGACAATTTAGCCGCCCGCGGGGTCGGCGACAAGGCCCGCGCCGGTCGGCCCGGAGGGAAGCCCAGCTCAGAGGGGTCGTGATCCGGTCGGCGGGCTGCCGGCCCACCCGCGGCCCCGCTGGCCGGGCCCCGGGGGTTGTGCCACCCTGGGGCCCGTGATCGAACTGCACCGCGACGGTGACCTCTTCCTTCTGGACCTGGGCGAGGGGGACCATCGCTTCAACCCGGACTCCGTGGCCCGGATCCACGAGCTCCTGGACCAGGTCGAGCGGGCTCCGGCACCCCGGGCCCTGGTCACGGTGGCGTCGGGCAAGATCTGGCACAACGGGCTCGACCTCGACTGGCTGGGTGCCCACCCGGACCGGTTGTCCGAGTTCCTGGACGCCGTCCAGGGGCTCATGGCCCGCCTGCTCGTGGCGCCAGTGCCGACGGTGGCCGCCATCCAGGGCCACTGCTTCGCCGCCGGCGCCATGTTCGCCCTGGCCCACGACCACCGTGTCATGCGGGTCGACCGCGGCTTCTTCTGCCTTCCCGAGATCGATATCCGGATGTCCTTCCCCGACGGGATGGCGGCACTGGTGCAGTCCCGGCTCACCCCCTCGGTGGCCTACGAGGCCATGACCACGGGCCGCCGGTACGGCGGTGGGGATGCCGCCGCCGACGCCATCGTCCACGCCGCGGTGGGCGAGAGCGAGGTCCGGCCGGCCGCCGAGGAGTGGGCCCGGGCCAACGCCGACAAGGACGGCGCCGTGCTGGCGGCCATCAAGCGGACGGTCTCGGCCGTGCCCCTCCGGGCGCTGCAGCCACCGGGGGGCTGAGCGCGGGACCGGCCCGGTTCAGATCCGGCCCTCACCCTGGGCGTGGGCGCCGAGGTCGGTCATCTCCTCGTAGTGCTCGGCGACCCGGGCGCGCTCCTCGTCGGACTCGACGACGCCGGTCTCCGCCGCGGCCTCCTCGGACGGGGTCGGCTCCCGGTCGGCCGTGTGGTCGTGCGTCTCCTCGGCGTGCTCCGCCTCGACGGTGGCCTCGTTGGGTTCTGTGCGTTCATCCATGGTCTGCCTCGATTCGTCTGCGCCGGCCCCGTGGTCCACGGCGTCCACCAGGTAAAATACCCGGTGGTCCCGACGGCCAAACCCGGCCGCGACGGCCCGGTGGAGCCGGCCCCGTCCCCCGGTCGACCCTCCCTCGCCCGTGCCATACTCGGCTGGCCCGCCCGCCCGGATCCCCAGCGAGAACCCCCATGCCCTTCGTCTCCGCCAACGGCACCGACCTCTACTACGAGCGGTCAGGCCGCGGCCCCCGCCTGCTGCTGATCCTCGGCTCGAGCTCCACCGTCGCAGGCTCGCGGCTGCTGATCGACCGGGTCGCCCCCCCGTTC
>Ga0302154_10004021_pt1 | contig 10546 bp, 9 predicted proteins | sample I_Bog_N2_3_FD_193507 | JGI IMG/M metagenome (GOLD analysis project Ga0302154, IMG submission 193507) | Peat permafrost microbial communities from Stordalen Mire near Abisko, Sweden - I_Bog_N2_3 | ecosystem: Environmental > Terrestrial > Soil > Wetlands > Peat | place: Sweden: Abisko, Stordalen...
CCAATGAGACTAGCCTGGAACGCGAGTGATGATTGGGAATACTGTGTCGTCAAATACGGTCAACGATCTCAGCGGCAAGGGAATCATGTCCTCCGAGACCGGGCGTTCCCGGGTACTGGCGTTCGATGCGAATATTCGCAGTCGACAGCAGGCGACCATTCGCGCCTCCGCGATTGTGTTCGAGGATCCGGCGTCGCAGGCGCTGCAATCGGATCTCGATCGATTGGCGCCGAGCGACGCCACCATCCTGATCAATGGCGAAACCGGCACCGGCAAGGAGTTGATAGCCCGCTATATCCACGCCCGCAGCAAGCGGGCGGACGGACCCTTCGTGGCGGTCAATTGCGGCGCCTTGAGTGCGAGCCTGGCAGAGGCCGATCTTTTCGGCCATGAGAAGGGCGCCTTCACCGGCGCGCTCCATCGCCAGATCGGCTGGTTTGAGGCCGCCGACAGCGGGACGCTGCTGCTCGACGAGATCGGCGACCTGGCGCTGCCGCTGCAGGTGAAACTGCTGCGCGTTCTGCAGGAACGCGAGGTGACGCGGGTCGGATCGCGCCAGTCGATCCCGGTCAATGTCCGGGTGATCGCCGCCACCAATGTTGATCTGGACGATGCCATTCGCGCCAAACGCTTCCGTGAGGATCTGTATTTCCGCCTGACGGTAGCCAGCGTGCGGCTGCCCGGCCTCCGGGATCGACCAGGGGACATCGCGCCCCTCGCCCAGTTCTTTCTCGAACTCTATCGCGAGCGGCTCGACCGCCGCGACCTGACATTCGACCCTCTGGCGCTCGCCGACCTGCAACGCCACAGCTGGCCGGGCAATATCCGCGAACTGGAGAATGTCATCCATAACGCGGTGCTGCTGGCGCTGGGACCGCTTATTCTGCCGCAAGATCTGCGATTTCAGCGGCGCATCGGCACGGCCGCGGCTGATCCCGCGGATCTGGAGAGCCAGCTTCGGGCGCTGGTCTCATCGGCCCTGCTTGCCGGCGAAGACTCCGTCTACGACAGGTCCGTCGCTGCCATCATCAAGGCCGGCTTCGATCTCGCCTGTGGCAACCAGATCCGCGCCGCCGCGATGCTCGGGATCAGCCGGAACACGCTGCGGACCCAGCTTTGCCATCTTGGCGTCATCAGCCAACGGCGGCGGCAGCGAACTTGATCAGGCTACCCGGGTCTTGTTTCGGTACGGTTTCGCGCGACGGGATCACGCGATGCGTATCTCGGCGACGAACCGGTTTACATCGGCGCGCAGCCCCTCCCCTTGCCGGGCCAATGCCCCGGCGGAATCGAGCACCTGCTGCGACGCCATGCCGGCTTTCGCCGCGACTTCAGTGACGTGGCCGATGTTGGACGAGACTTCGCTGGTGCCGGCGGAAGCCTGCTGCAGATTTCGGGCAATCTCGGCGGTTGCCGCCCCCTGCTGCTCGACTGACGAGGCGATCGCGATCGCGATGTTGTTCACCTGGCTGATTGTTCCGACGATCTCTTCAATCGCCGTCGCCGAGTCCGCGGTCGCGCGCTGGATCGCCTCGACCTGGGCGGTGATCTCATCGGTCGCCTTGGCGGTCTGCCCGGCCAACGACTTGACCTCCGCGGCGACAACCGCGAAACCCCGACCGGCCTCGCCGGCGCGCGCGGCTTCGATCGTCGCGTTGAGCGCCAAGAGGTTGGTCTGGCCTGCGATGTCACTGATGAGGCTGACGAAGTCGCCGATCCGCTGCGCCGCCTCGGCGAGCGCCCGGACCTGGCCATTGGTGCGCTCGGCATCGCCAACGGCCTTTGCCGCGATACGCGTCGCCTCCGATACCTGCCGCGAGATCTCGCCGATGGACGAGGACAATTCTTCGGTCGAGGCGGCGACCGTCTGCACATTGGCCGAGGTCTGTCCCGCAGCACCTGCCACCGCCGCCGACACGCGGCTGGTCTCGGCCGCTATCGCCGACATCGACTGGGCGGTGGTCTGGAGTCCGGTTGACGCCGACGCCAGCCGCTCGAGCGCCACGGTGACCGTTTGGTCAAAGCCGTGGATTTGTTTCTCGACGGCCGCATGGCGCTGGTCCTTGCGCAGCTGCTCAGCCTGCTGCTCGGCCGCCAGGCCTTCGACCCGGATCGCGTTCTTCTTGAAGATGAGCACGGCCCGCGCCATGGCGCCGACCTCGTCGCCGCGGTCGACCTCGGGAAACTCCATGCCGGTGTCGCCGTCGACCAGCGCTTGCATCTTGGCCTTGAGGCCGGCCAAGGGCATCGCCACGTTGCGGCCAATCACCGCACCGGCCCCCGCCATCACCGCCAGGATGGCCAGCGCCAGCAGCCCGATCTTCAAAAGAATCGCCCTGAATTCAACCGAGATATCGTCGATATAGACACCGGTAAAGATGAACGCGTTCCAGGGAGCGAACTTGCGCACATAAGCGAGCTTCGGCAACGCCTCCGTCTGGTTAGCCTTGGCATACCAATATTCGTTCAGGCCGTCGTCGGCGGTGGTCATCAGATCAATCATGGTCTGGATGATCAACTTGCCGTTCACGTCCTTGAGGCCCAGCCGATTGCTGCCCTCCGCCTTTGGCTCTGCGCCGCTGACGATCAGGGTGCCATCCATGGCATAGGCGGCAAGGTATCCGCCCCCGCCATCATAGCGCATCGCATAGATGTCCGTACGGAACCGAGCGATCGCATCGTTGCGATCCAGATGTCCGGCGACCACTTCCTTCTCGAGAGCCGAGGCCAGCCCAAAGGCGACATCAACGACGCTGCGCAGCTTGGCGATCCGATCGTCGATCATCCGCTGGTGCAGGAAGGCCGCGGAAACCGCGATCGTGCCGGCCAGCGCCGCCGCGAACAGGACGATCAGCAGACCGAGTTTCCACCGAATAGCGATTCGACTTAGCATGCCAAAATATCCCCGATTATTCGCATGACTGGGCTAAGCGTCACTATCGTTCGCCAATTGGGACCCCAATGGTAAATATTCAGTCCTCGAAGCGCACAGCAAAACTACCGGGAATGCCAGGTTCCACCTTCACTCGCGGGGCTCCTCACCGGGAGGATCGAGCACTATATTGGAGAAAAAATCGCTGCGCGATGCGCCAAGGTTGCTCTGACAATGCCGCCGCATCATCGACCGCTTTTCAGATATCTTGCTGAACAGGAGTTCCAAGCTTGAGCGTCGCCTTCACCAAGGAAGACAGTGCCGAAACGGCGTCGGAGATTTTGCTTCCCGACCGCCCGGTTTCACCTCATCCCAACCTTGTAACAGAAGCGGGGTTAAAGGCTCTGGAACTCCAGCTCCAACAGGCGCGCGAGGCCTATGAGATCGCGCAGAAGATCGAAGACGTCAATGAACGAAGGCGGCAGGCCGCAAGCCCTTTGCGTGATGCGCGCTACCTGGCGGCGCGCGTTCGGACGGCTCAGGTCATTCCCCATCCGCCGTCAACGGACACGGTCGCCTTTGGCAGCACCGTGACCTTCAGGCGCGAGGATGGGCGCGTGCAGAAATATCATATCGTAGGCGAGGACGAAGCAGACCCGAAGGCCGGTTCCATTTCCTTCGTGTCCCCCGTGGCCAGGTCTATGATCGGTAAAGCCGTGGGGGATGTCGTCGGCACATCCGGTCAAGAGCTGGAGATCATGGCGATCTGCTAGCAGGCGGACTACGGAATGTCCGCCTTGCGCGAAGGCGCTCGTGTGAGCTGCACCGGCCCCGGCTTGCGAATCGTTGCGTCCAAGGCAACGACTTGGTGCCCAGAATGATCTTGTGCCGTTTTGCGGCTGCATGCAGTCTGGCGAGGTGCCGTTTTACGGCAGTTCGCCGATGGTGCGCGAAATCGCAGCACTCGCCTCGATAGACGATTGGAACGATGACCACCCTCAAATCATTCGCAGCCGGTTCATATCAGTACATCCCCGGCGTCTTTCAGTATTCGGCGGGCGTCAAGGCAGATGACGGCTTCGAACTCGTTCGCGTCCGGCTCGCGCGGCCTTTGCCGTTGGCGGAGGGGTTTCCCGCACTCGAAGCACATCTTGTATCGGTCAATCGCGGTACGGCGGCTTTCTGCGCCTGCGAGCTGAGGTCGCCGGCCCCGTTTAGCGAACAGGGCTTCGTCGATTTCAACAAGGAATATGTCGGCTGGTTGGAGCGCTGGGGGCTGGTGAACGACGGCGACAACCCGGTGGCGCGCACCAACGTGTGCCCTGAAGTGGCGCCGCCCACATCCGTTTGCCTCTACGCATTCTCCTACACAAGGCCGAAAATCTCGACGAATCCCGGTGGGTTTGTGGTAGCCGGCAGCGGCGAAGCGCCGGAAGGCAACGCGAACTACCGCGATTTCGCCATCAGGCTCGGCGACCGGTCGCCCGAAGGGCTGGCCGAGAAGGGTCGCTGGGTGCTCGGCGAGATGGAACGGCGTATGCGTGCGTTCGGCGCGGATTGGCGCGACGCGACGGGCGCACATCTCTATACGGTCTACGACGTTCATCCCTTCATGGAGAGCGAGATCGCCAGGCGCGGCGCAATGACCAACGGGCTGAGCTGGCATTTCGCGCGTCCGCCGGTGCAGGATCTCGACTACGAAATGGACGTGCGCAGCGTGTTCCACGAGATCGTCATCTAGACGGCGGGCGCGCAGCTGGCTGGTGAATGTAATGCCACGGCAAGTGATCTATACCAACGAGCTGATGCGGCCGATTGCGCATTTTTCTCACGCGTCGCGCGTCGGGACGATCGTTCACGTCGGTGCGTCCGCCGGCGTTTTTCCCGATCTCAGGCTGGCGGGCGATGTCCCGGGCCGGGTCGACATCGCCGCGCAAACCCGCCGCATGTTCGAGAACCTGCGCACTACGCTCGGCTTGCTTGGCGCCGACATGTCGGACGTGGTGCGGGTCAAGGCGTATGTCGCGGATACCCGCGATATCGCCAGCTACCAGGCCATTTACGCGCAGCAATTCACCGGCTTGCGGCCGGCGCACAACGCCGTCGGATCGTGGGCTTTCCCGCTTGCGCAAGCCGCCGTCGAGATCGATACGGTCGCGGTGATCGGTGGCAACGCACAGCTCGTTCCGGACGCTGGTTTGTCGGCGCTATCGGGCGGCGCTGCCGGTGGCGTCGTGGTCGCGGAAAGCCACTACGCGACCGCCCAGCCGATCGACGCCGGCGGCCGGGTTACATCGCACAGAACCCGCGATCAGGCTGTCGCCGCGTTGACAAACCTGGCGTTCATGCTCGACGCCGCTGGATTTGCCCCGCACGAAATCTGCAATCTTCACGTCACGATCGCCGATATCAGGGACTGCACGGTTGTTCACTCTGAGGTCTCGAGGTTCTTCGGCGACGCGGTTCCGACATTGACGCTTGTCGGCGCGCCACTGGAAAATCCCGATATCCGGATTACGATCGAATCGACCGCTGTCAAAGCAGCCGGGCAACCGATCGCATCGTCCTTGTCGCCTCTCGTCGTTGGCCGTCCGGCTCCGGCGATGCTCGCCGGCGATACCTTGTTTTTCAGCGGACAACAGGTCGCTGACGAGGTCACCCACAGCGTGGAGATGCAGGCGCGCGCGGCATGGCAGCGCATCCATGCTCTGATCGAAGCCGCCGGATTCGCCGAGGATTCGATGCTGCGCACCAACAATGTGCTGACCGACTGGCGCGATTTCCCGGGGTTCAACACCGGCTATGCGCCGAACGTCGCAGCACCCTATCTGCCAAGGGCCACCGTGCTGGGCCAGCTGTCCGACGTTGGCGCCAAGGTGCAGATCGAGGGCATCGCGCATCGCGGCGGGACCGACGCGGCGATCGTTCAGGTCGCGCCACTGGTCAAGCGATGACGTCATCACGGCACCATGCAGCCCTGTCGCCGGAGCAAGAACATGAACCGACTTCGAGGAAAAATTGCACTTGTCACCGGCGGCACCCGCGGCATCGGCGCGGGCATTGCAAAGGCCTTTTTGCGCGAAGGCGCCGTGGTGGGTTTCTCCGGCACCGCCGAGCAGAGCATCGCCGCGGCGACGGCTGAATTTGCCGGGATTGGCGAGAGCCAGGGGTTAGCAAGCTTCATCACGGGCCAGACGCTGTCGATCAATGGCGGCGCATTCATGCAGTGACCGGCGGCTTCAGTCGGCCGGTGCGCGTCCGGCTTCCACCTTCAACTGTCCGACAAACGCTTCGACCGCGAGCGGCAGCCGCCGGTCCGCAAGGACGCAGACGTCATGGGACGAATGACGAAACGTGTCCTCGAGAATCGGAATGCTGACGAGAACGCAGCGCTCCAGCTCTCGCCGGATCGGCAGCTCCGGCAGGAACGTGAGCCCGCCGCCATATCTGGCAAAGCCCTTCAGCGCTTCGATCGAGTTGGTTTCGAGCACCGGCGACAGCTGCAATTTCTGTGCGTTCAGGGCGGCATCAATCAGGCGACGGATACCGAATGATTTCTCCGGGACCCCGGTCGCATGGCGGACGATTTCGGACAAGTCGAGCGCCGATGCGCGGGCAAGCGGATGGCTCGGCGCCACGATCGCACAAAGCGGATCCTTGATATGGGCCGCGAAGCTGAGTTGCGCGTCCGGCTCGGCATTGAACACCAGCCCGATGTCGGCGGTGCCCTCATGCAGGCTATGGGCGACGGCCGTCGTTCCTGCGATGGCAAGCTGGTAGGTGATGCCGGGAAATTTGCGGTGGAAGGACGCAATCGTCCGCGTCAGCAGATAGTCCACGAGGCCCTCGTTCGACATGATGCGAATATGGCCGCGCTGCAGGCCGCGTAACGAATCGATCTCGCCGCGCACGCGCTCCACGTCGAGAAGGAAATTGCGCGAGAAACGCGCCAGGACGTCGGCGGCCTCGGTCGGCGAGACGCCGCGCGGGAGTCTTTCAAAAAGGGGAACGCCGACCATGTGCTCGAGCCGGGCGATCTGCCGACTGACGGCGGAGGGCGCGACATTCAACTGCGCCGAGGCATGTCGGATGGATTTCAGCCGATACACTTCGCGAAAATACCGGATCAGGGACGATTCAATCTGCATGTAACGTTGCTTTCCAGGCAACATCTTCGCAGCCTTTCCGAACCTGGCGCAACTCAAAATGTGGTTGGCAGGTTGGCCATCGACCTCATTCAGCTAAAATGACGCTATTCTAGGCCGACAAACCTCGATTGAGGCACAGTTTGCCCAATTGAAAAGCGTTGCCTCATGGGCAACGTATGGATCAAAATATTGATCTTGTGAGTACAGTCTCCGGGCGACAATCTGCGCTGGTGCGCACAGCCATTGTCCGGCAGAGCGATCGAAGTGATCGTTGCAACGCCGGCGCCGGAGAAGAAATGCCAAAGATCAAATTCAGCTTTTCCCGCGGCGGAAGTTTTACGGCGCGTGTCATGATCGACAAGGCGCCCAAGACCTGGGCCGCCATTGCCAGAAATCTGCCGATGACCATCAAGGCCTATAACGCCAGATGGACGGGCCGCGAAACCCATATCAAGCTCGACCTGCCAGACAAGCCATCTACGCCTGCGAATGGTCGGATCGCGACGTCACCGGGTTCGAGGCGATCGGCTGGTTTTACGGAACCGAGACCGTGCGGGACTGGCGCGGCGAGTCGCGGGTCAATCTGTTCGCCCGCGTCGACCAGAGCGAATGGCCGTTCCTGGAAGAGGTCGGGCTTCGCACCTGGCGCGAAGGCGGCGAGGACTGCACTGTCACCATCCTGCAAGACTGAGCTTTCCGGTCGGGTCGGCACGCCCGCCCGAGGGGACACCGCTATGACCGGAACAATGTTGACTACTCTGTTCAATTTTCCCGACTTGGAGTGCGCGCAATGAATTTCGCTGGACGCAAGCCTTTTATCGCCTTGCTGGCTATCGCTGCGGTCGGACTGAGCCTCAGCCCGGCGTGGGCCGCACCGGAAAAAATCCTGCGGATCGGCATGACCGCGACCGACATTCCAAAGACGAATGGCCAGCCTGACCAGGCGTTCGAAGGCAATCGTCTGACCGGTCTGACGATGTACGATGCGCTGACGTCGTGGGACTACATCACCGGCACCCGGATCATGCCGACGCTTGCGACCGAATGGGCGGTTGATGCCAAGGACCCTACCAAATGGGTGTTCAAGCTGCATCCGGGCATCACCTTCCGTGACGGCTCCCCGTTCAATGCGGACACCGTCGTCTGGAACGTGCGGAAGGTGCTCGACAAGACCGCGCCGCAGTACGATCCGAGCCAGGTCGGCTGGACAGCGCCGCGGATGCCGACCTTGCGGTCGGCCCGCAAGATCGACGACCTGACTGTCGAGTTCACGACCTCCGAACCGGACTCGTTTCTTCCCATCAATCTGGTTAACCTGTTCATGGCGTCGCCCGCCCACTGGCAGTCCAAGCTGGCGGCGGTCCCTGTCGAAATTACCGATCCCGCACAACGCTCCGCGCGCGCCTGGATCGATTTCGCGCTCGATCCGTCCGGCACCGGCGCCTTTCGCCTGGCGAAGTTCGTGCCGCGGGAGCGGCTCGAAATGGTGCGCAATCCGGACTATTGGGACAAGTCGCGGCTTCCCAGGATTGATCGCATCGTCTTGACTCCGCTGCCCGATGTAAGTGCGCGCACCGCCGCGCTGCTGGCGGGCCAGGTCGATTTCATCGAAGCGCCGGCTCCCGATGCGGTGCCGTCGATCCGCGCCCACGGCTTCAACATCGCGACCAGCAAGAGCGCCCATGTCTGGCCATGGCAGCCGTCCATGCTGGCGGGCTCGCCCTGGCAGGACAAGCGGGTTCGCCAGGCCGCCAATCTGTGCATCGATCGCAGCGACCTGGTCGCCCTGAACGGCGGCCTCGCAGAGCCGGCCTTCGGCATGATGCGGCCTGATCATCCGTGGTTCGGCAAGCCTTCATTCAAGCTGCGCTTCGATGGCGACGAGGCGCGCCGGTTGATGCAGGCCGCCGGTTATTCGGACCAGAGGCTCGCCACCGTCAAGGTGCTGACAACGATCGCGGGATCGGCCATGATGCAGCCGCTTCCCATGAACGAAGCGATTCAGGAGGCCCTGCGCAAGTGCTACTTCGACGTCAAGCTCGAAGTGCTGGAATGGGGCACCTTGTTCACGAACTGGCGGGAAGGTCCAAAGGCTTCGTCGGCGCGCGGCGCCGACACGACCAACGTGTCGATCGCCACCATGGATCCATTCTTTGCGCTCGCCCGTTTCGCCGACTCGCGCATGGCGCCTCCGGTGTCCAATAATTGGGGTTCGATCAACGATCCCGAACTCGATCGCCTGACCGCCATCGCGCGGACGACATTCGAGCCCGATGCCCGGGATGCCGCGCTGGCCAAGGTCCATGAACGGCTGGTCGATGAAGCCATGTTCGTCTTCTTCGTCCACGAGGTCGCCCCGCGCGCGCTGTCGCCACGCATTACCGGCTTTTCGGCGCCCAACGGCTACTATATCGACTGGGCCAAGCTCGACATGACCGTTTCAGACTAGTCAGTGCGCCAGCGGGTCGGGGCGCATCTGGACTTTGAACACCTTCGGATAGGCTTCCTTGCCGCCCTCGCTGTGAAAGTTGGCGCGCGTACCGGAGGTGGTCCAGATGCCGCGGCCTTTCCAGCCCGCTGTGGGATCATCGATCCGGCCATCGACGTTCTTGCTGAAAAAGCCTAGCGGATAGGGCACCCGCATCGTGACGAATTCGCCGTTGACCAGCGCCAGCAGCGACTCGCCGCCATTGGCTTCGGCGATCGGCACATTGGCGCCGAGCCCGAGCACATTGTAGCGGTCGACCCAGACGTAATAGGCATGGTTGGCGCTACCCTTGGGGTCGAGCCCCCTGAACTGCGGACCCGGCAGGCGATAGAGCTTCCAGCCTTCCGGACACTGCTTGCCGTCGGCGGTGGTCGGGCCGTTGAGCGGTCCCTTGCACAGCTTGCGGTCGAAGCTTGCGAGTTGTCCGCTGGAGAGTGCGGTCCAGACCACGCCATCCAACCCGATATCGATGCCGCGCGGACCGAAGCTTTCTTCCGGCGGCTGATAGACTTCCGCCAGCGCGGTGTTCGCGGGATCGGGGCCGGGCGTCACGCGGACGATATAGCCGGGCTGGTCGATCCGCGAGAACCCACGGTCCATCGCTTGGCCCCAGATCGAATCGTCCACCGGGCTCGGCATGATGCCGTAGAACGATGCCGCGATCCGCTTGTCCTTGGCGGGGTCGAGCGGGTCCTTGGCCTCGACATAGTCATCGCGCTTGCCATTGCCGTTGGTATCGATGACCAGGGGCGTCCAGCCCTGCGCGGCAACGCCGTCCTGGGTCTTGCGGAATTGGTTGGTGGTGAGCCAGCCGACGATGCCGCCGCCAAGGCCGGGACCACCGGCGCTCATCCACAGCGTTTCACTGGCGTCATGGCCGAAATAGAGATGATGGGTGGTAAAACAGGTGTTGATCAGGTCCCATTTTCCGTTCGCGGGATCGAAGCGCGCCAGCTGGCGCAACGAGGTCGCCTGCGGCGCCACCTTCGCCGACGGGAGGCTCGAGCCCGCCTTGCAATAATCCGGATTTTGCGCCGG
>Ga0302154_10004023_pt1 | contig 10542 bp, 8 predicted proteins | sample I_Bog_N2_3_FD_193507 | JGI IMG/M metagenome (GOLD analysis project Ga0302154, IMG submission 193507) | Peat permafrost microbial communities from Stordalen Mire near Abisko, Sweden - I_Bog_N2_3 | ecosystem: Environmental > Terrestrial > Soil > Wetlands > Peat | place: Sweden: Abisko, Stordalen...
TGCCAAGTTGCCTTTCGGCATTTTCGATGGCGTCGTGGCCGAGCGTGGTGTGGGTCTTCATGATCTCGAACTCGTCCGGATCGAGTTTTCCCGGTTTGAGCAGGATGCTGTCCGGAATGCCGACCTTGCCGATATCGTGAAGGGCAGCGGACTTGAAAAGAATATCGATCTGATGTTCCACCAGATAGGCCGCAAACGCGGGATGAAACTGGAGTTTACGAGCTAAGGCCTTGACATAGTGCTGGGTGCGGCGAACATGATTGCCGGTTTCGTTATCGCGGGTTTCCACCAGGGACGCCAAAATTACAATTGTCGCATCTTGCATTTCTTGCATTTTGCGGGTGCGTTTTTCGACTTCGATTTCAAGAAGCTCGTTCCGGTTCCTCAAATAATCCTCGGCCGCCTTTAGGGTTGTCTGCGTCGAGAAATCCTTACGCAGGGCGAATTCCCTCCACCAGCCGATGCCCCCTGCCAGAGTGAACAGGGTTACGACGTGGTAGGACCAGTAGCAAAACATCCTCACGTCTTTGACGAATTCAACCAGCATCGCCGCCTCAAACATCAGGAGAATTATGATTCCTGACACCAGCGAATACCTGAATTGGACGCCGAGAATGACAAAGCAATAAAACTCGAGAAAAACAAAATTCAGCATCCCGACCCAGGAGCGGAGCCCCATGCCACCCTTGCTGTCGATGGCCAGCAGGACCCAGAACAGGCAGCCTGAAACCAACACGATGAATCCGGACATGACGGATTGCCAATGCTGTCTGGCGTAGGGCGTGAAGGACAAGGCAACGCCAAAGCCGATGACTGGCAGGCAAAGTTGAATCCGATAAATATTTGCCGGTTCGTCGGAGAAGGCCAGGTGGTCCACGAGAAAATCGGCAACGATCAGTATGATCCCGACGGCAAGGCTGGCCTGGGCGTACCGATAGTAGAAGGCGTGGTAATGCCGAACAAAAGCCTGTTCATGGGATGCGCCGGCAAACGAAAGTTTCAGCCGCATTTGCGGCTTATTGGATGTATCGGATTGCTCGACACAAGCAACGTTACCGCCGACTTCCATTCTCCGCTCGATTGGATGTTCCATAACTGACATAAACTTCGTCCTAGGTCGGCTCAAAGGATCGGTAAAGTCAGAACGCGCAGCCCTGGCTTGGCTCGGCGCCAAAGCAAAAAATCCGACGCGCGGGATCAGCACATTTTCATCGGCCGTCTTAAATCATGGTGAAATATGGTCCCCGTAACATTACTGCGTGGAAAACGGGGAATTCCGTGATGAGCGACATTTACGACTTGCCGGATGATATCAGGGTCTCGTCTCGGTGAATCTATCGCCGCTGCAATTCGGCAAAAGCAATCTGGCAGCGACGGTTGCTCACGCGCCGGCTGCTTGGCTGGACCGATTTAAATCTGATATGCCGGTCGCGCCCGCGGCGTCGAACGACGGCTATCGCTTTCGTCGCGAAATCCCCGCGGCGCCGCGACAACAGGCAAGCACCGATCGAGCCAGCTGGACGGACCCGCGCCATCGCGGCGCGCTCGCGCTTGACGCGCCTCTCAGATTTGCGCCGCGACCTTCTCCAGCCCGATCAGCCGGGCCAAGCTGCGTACTTCCTGCTTCTGGTCCTCGCGCAACTGAAACAACAACGGCATTGCGGCGGTCTTCAGTTGCTGAACCTCGGCGGCGTCGGGATCGATCGGCACCCCGGTCGCGTGCGCATCGCTCTGCCGGATGGCGTGAATCTTCCGCGCTACGGCGCGCAGCGCGTCTTCTACCGCCGGCCAATAATATTCCTGCTCCGCGGAGAGCCTGAGACGTTCCTTGATGCCGGCAATCTGGGCATCACTGAGCAGCGCATAGGATTTCTGCACCGGCGGCTTGCTGGCCGGCTTTGGCCGAGGCGGCAGCAGCGGCGTCGACGCCGGGCCCGCCACCAATGGCACCGCCGCGGCGACCGACTCGTTCCCCGCAACAGGCTCGCTCAGGGCGACCGGCTCGCTCGATGCAAAGGCTTGGCGCAGGGAGGTGTTGAGTTCGGCCGCGGGCTGCGACCCGACCGCTGTTGGCGGCAATGAAGCGGCGGTCAACCGGTCCTGCTTGCTTTCGCGGTTCGAGACCGGGCTCTTGACGACGGCGGTGGCCATCTGCAGCCGGGCCTCGGGAACGCTGCCGCGGCCAAGAATGCTGGCGGCGGCCACGCCGGCGACCACAAAGCAGGTCAGCGCCAGGATGGTAACGATTCTCGTCAAAGGCAGGCCTCCCGTTGGACGACAAACCATCGCCACTTTCCCGAAAATCGGGCATTAATTATGGCTTAACCGTGCCGCTGTCGCGGCAGGGACGGAATTTAAGGCGGTGGAGGGCGTCCGTCAGGCCGCAGCCGAAAGATCGTAGGCGTCCTGGATATCAGCGACGATATCGGAGGCCTCCCACAGCGCGCTGGTCGCCACCGAGTGCAGGCTGATGGTCCAGTTGCACCCCCTGCTGGTGCGCGGCATCCCGACAATTTCGAATTTTACGTTCCGGCAGAGCGGATGCCGCTGCAAGGCATAGGCGACCCGGGTCCTGATTTCGTCGATGGTAGCAGGCCTTTTGGCGCAAAGACTATCGAGATCCATATACGCACCCCTAGAACAATGGTGCCGGGAGTGTCGCACGCCATGGTTAATGCCCCCTTAAGGTCATACCTGATCACCGGAGCAATTGATCCAGCCGGGCGCGCAGCTGTTCCTGGTGATAGGGTTTGGCCAGCCGCGGCAGATCGAGCTGGGCGCCCTCCGGCAATTCGGCATAGCCAGTCGCAAGCAGGATCGGCAGCGCCGGACGCACGGCGCGCGATGCCGCCGCCAGTTCGATACCGGTCATGCCCGGCATCACATGATCCGTCACCATCAGATCAATCGGCCGCTGGCTTTTGATAATGTCGAGCGCATGGAAGCCGGAACTGGCGCCGATCACGTGGTGACCGAGATCTTCCAGCATTTCCGTGGTCGACATCGCGATCAGCGGGTCGTCATCGACAAACAGGATGATGGCGGAGCGATTGATATTGGGCACGCACTCCGCCAGCCCCTTGGCCTCCGGGGCGGCGGTGGCGACGGGAAGGATCAAGGTCGCCGTAGTGCCCTTCCCGACCCGGCTCGTCAGCTGCAGCGCGCCGCCCAGTTGCACCGCAAGACCGTGCACCATCGACAGGCCGAGCCCGGTGCCCTTGCCGAGCGGCTTCGATGAAAAGAACGGTTCGATCGCCCGCTTCAGGATCTCCGGCGCCATGCCCAGGCCGGTATCTGTCACCGACAGCCCCAGGTAGCGTCCGAATTGGAGGGACAGGTCGCCATCGGGCTGGACTTCGGTGATCCGGATTTCGATTGATCCGCCATCCGGCATCGCATCGCGCGCGTTGATGGCGAGATTGAGAATCGCGAGTTCGAGCTGATTGACATCGACGCGTGCCGGCGGCAATCCCGCCGGAAGATCGAGCCGCAGCCCGACGCGCGGTCCGAGCGAGCGCTCAAGCAGATCAATCATGCCCTGGATCAGGCCGCGCAGATCGACCGGCACGGCCCGCAGATCCTGCTGCCGCGCGAAGGCCAGCAGGCGCTGCGTCAGCGACGCGCCACGCTCGGCCCCCTGCAGCGCGCCGTCAATCAGACGGTGCAGCCGCGGATCGTTGGGGATGCGCTTGCGCAGCAGATCGAGGTTGCCCATCACCGCCATCAGCAGATTGTTGAAATCATGCGCGACCCCGCCAGTGAGCTGGCCGATCGTCTCCATTTTCTGCGCCTGACGCAGTTGCTCCTGCGCCATTTCACGGGCCGCGACCTCCTTCATCAGATCCGCGGTCCGCTGCTCGACACGATGCTCGAGGGTCGCTGTCAGTTCCGCCAGCGCGGTTCGCTCGGCAGCCAGTTGCGCCAACAGATTCTCGCGTTCGATTTCCGCGACCTTGCGCGCGGTGATGTCGGATGACACCCCTACCAGCGACTTGAGGCTGCCGTCGGGCCGGCGCACGGCGCGCGCCCGGACGTCAATCCAGTGCTGCGATCCGTCCGGCCAGATATGTCGGTATTCGATGCTGTAGTCGCTGCCGGTCTTGATCGCCTGATCCATGGCTTCAGTCCGCCGCGCCCGGTCCTCTGGATGCACCGCCGCGCCAAAGTCCTGATAGGAGAACGGCTGGTTCGGGCCACGTCCGAAGAATTTCTTGCAGGTATCGGAGGCTTCGAGCTCCAGCTCCGGAAGATGCAGTTCCAGCGCGCCGAGATGGCCGGCATTCAGCGCGGTCTGCAGCAGCCCTTCGCTCTCGGTGAGATCCTCGAGAATGGCCCGGGTCTGATACTGGCGGCGCCGACCCCTGATGGCGGAGCCGACCACGCTCACCAGCGTCGTCGGGTGGAACGGCCGCTCGATGAAGGTGACATTGCCCAGCACCTGGCCAAGCCGCACCGCGTCCGGATTGCGCTCGGGACCCCCGCCCTGATGGGTCAGCAGCACGATGGGAAAATCCGACCACGAGGGCTGCTCGTTCAGCCAGCGCACCAGGCCGCGCAGATCCGCCGTCTTGACGGCCTCATCGGCGATCACCGCGAGGCCCGCCCCGCGTTCGATCTCGCCGATCAGATCGGCGATCGTGCCGCACACCATCGCGGAGAAACCGGCCTCCTCGATCAAGGCCGCCGCCACCGTGGCGTCGCGTCCGGTTGGCGCCAGGATGACGGCGCGCTCGGAGGAAGCCCCCGACCTCATGGCGAAACCCCTTCCAGCAAAGGCTGCGGCTCGCCGACATAGAGCGGAACGCCGCGCAGCACGCCTTGAAAAGCCTCCAGCGGCGCGCCGATGGTCAAGCCACGGCCGTCGATGCGGTATTCGCGAATCGTCGATTCATGGGCGCCGGTGCGCTTCTTGATGACCGACATCGCGCGCCGTACCGAGCCGAGCGCCTCGAAATAGCGCAACAGAATCACAGTGTCGGCCAGATAGGTCACGTCGACCGGCGATCTCATATCGCCAACCAGACCGTGCTGCGCCACCGTCATGAAGGTCGCGGTGCCGCGGCGATTGAGATATTGCAGCAATTCGTGCATGTGCAGCACCAGCGCGCTCTCTTCCGGCATCGCCGCCTGGTAGCCGTTGAGGCTGTCGATCACCACCGTCTTGATGTGATCCTCATCGATGCGCCTGCGTACCAGATGGGCGAATTCGCCAGGCGACCGCTCGGTGGCGTCGACCTGTTCGATGAACAGTTCGCCGCTGCGCTGCATCCGCTCGAGATCGATGCCAAGCCCTTTGAAGCGCGACAGCAACAGGCCAAGTTCCTCGTCGAACACGAACAGCGCCGCCTTTTCGCCGCGCGCGACCGCGGCTATGGCAAACACGACCGCGACCACGGTCTTGCCGGTGCCCGCCGGACCCAGGACCAGCGTGCTGGACCCGGTCTCGACGCCACCGCCGAGCAGTTGATCGAATTCGGCGAGCCCGCTCGACATCATGTCGCGGTCAAATCGGGCGCGAAATTCGGAGGCCACCAGCCGCGGGAAAACGTTGAAGCCACCCGTGGTGATGGTGGCGTCATGATAGCCGCCGCGATACTTGACGCCGCGATACTTGATGATGCGGGCGCGCCGCCGCTCGGCGCCGTAGGCCGGCGCCAGTTCCTCCAGCCGCAGCACGCCATGGGCGACGCTATGCACCGTCTTGTCGGCGACATCGGCGGTGAGATCGTCCAGCAGCATGACGGTGGTATTGAATTTCGCAAAATAGTGCTTGATCGCGAGAATCTGCCGCCGATAGCGCAGCGAGCTTTGCGCCAACAGCCGGATCTCGGACAGGCTGTCGAGCACCACCCGGTCGGGACGGGCGCGATCGACGGCTTCGAAAATCTGCTTGGTGGTTTCGCCGAGTTCCAGGTCCGAGGAATACAGCAGGCTTTGCTGCTGCTCGGAGTTGAGCAGGCTTTCGGGTGGCAGCAATTCGAAAATCTCGACGCCGGTGTCGAGCGACCAGCCATGCGATCGGCCGCCGTCGCGCAGTTCGCGTTCGGTTTCCGAGAGTGTGATGTAGAGACCCTTTTCGCCGGCTCGCGCGCCTTCCAGCAAAAATTGCAGCGCCACCGTGGTCTTGCCGGTTCCGGGCGCGCCTTCGACCAGGAACACATGGCCGCGCGTGAACCCGCCGGCCAAAATGTTGTCGAGCCCCCAGATCCCGGTTCTAGCCTTGGCGGCGATCGGTTGATGGACGTCCATGCAGCCCCCAAAAATGGATAAACCGCCGCGGGATCAATCAGTTCCCCTGAAAACGCAGATGCCCGCAGGAAATCCGGCCAAACCTGCGCAACTGGGATCGGGCGGGGGGTTGGAGCCGAAGGCATGACCTGCCGTATTCTGGTCAGATGGCCGATTACATTGCGCACCAATCCTGATCCGGGTTACGCTTGAGCCGTTGGCGACAACGGTATTTCAACCCGTCTGCGCCCGCCGATCCATGGCGGCGCCATGCCAACGTGCAAGACCACGTCAGAATATTGCTGGGCTTAATTGGTGGAATATTGATCTCTGTGTGGCGCAATCTTCGGCTCAAGACGGTTTCACCCGCTAAAAATTATCTGGCCATCATGCTGTGTGCCGTTGTTGGTGCCGGTCTTGCGATCGGCTTTGCCGGCCTGGTCAATCGTGACCACTTTGCCTCTATTCCCAATGACCGAGGCCCGACCTGGTACCGCGATTGGGGTGGCGATACCGTCATCGAGATTCAAGACCAAGACCTGTTTTACCACCATATCGGCTCGTCGATCGATGATTTGCGCCATGCCGATATTGTTATGGTTGGGTCGTCGCTCGTCGCGTTCGGCCTCGATCCCGACGTGATCAAAAAAGAGATATCAGGCCGATTCGGTCTAAAATTTTATAATCTGTCTTTCATGGGTATGACCGGCGGTGATTTCTCAAGGCTCTTAATGCAGAAATATTCGATCAGGCCCAAGATTCTGATCATCAACGCCGATGATGGCGGCGGCGGTGGCAGCTTCTTCAGCAGGGGATTGACGCTTAATATTGGTGGAGTCTTTTCACCGATACCTTCGACCGAGTACGGACGACTACAAGGGTTCAAAGAAGTTATCCGAAAAAATCTGCACTGGCGGCTTGAGAGGATGCTAAAGGAAGCCCCTGGATCTGAGGTTCTGGCGGGACCGGATCGATCCGCCCATCCCAGCGTTTATCGCGATGCACAGACGGGCATGTACGATATGACCGAAATACCTCCGTTCAACCTGGGTGACAATCCTCCGGTTGTGATCAAGATGCCGCAGCCTCGTCATGCCAGCGCTGACGTGATCAACTATGCGAGAGAGTATAGCTCGGGCAGTGCCGACAGAATCATCCTGACGTTGGTGCCGAACCTGTATTACGACGAACAACAGGCGCGCGAGATTGCGGCGGCTATTGGGGCCGAGCTGGTTCTGAGCGGAAGCGTGAACTACTCCTCATGGGATGGCGGCGGTCACCTCGACCACCGAGGTGCGGTTGCTTTCTCGCACGATCTGGCTGATGCGCTCCAAAGAAGCGAAACTTTCAAGGCTTTGATCGCTAGCCGTCGATGAGACTGCGACCGACTCCGCTCAATTCCAGCCCCTTTGGCCTGCGCGTTGCGCCAAACTGCTGCGATCAGCCGACGGTCGCGATCCGCCGCTCGAAATGGTTCGGCAGTTCGATGTCGACTTCCAGCGTCGAAACGCTGTCGCCGCGTTCCATCCGGACGATGACCTTCTCCGGATCGAGCTCGACATGCCTGGAGACCACCGCCAGGATCTCTTCGCGCAGAATGCCGAGCAGTTCGGGCTGCCCGCGCAGGCCGCGTTCATGCGCCAGCAGAATCTGCAGCCGTTCCCGGGCGACCGGCGCGGAGGCGGTGCGGCTCTTGAAAAGCCGCAGCAGACCGGTGCTCATGCGGCCCTCCGTCCGAGCAACCGGTTCATCAGGCCAACCCGCTCCGAGGGTATGGTCATGGGAATGGTCTCGCCCATCAGGCGGCGGGCGGCCTCGTGGTAGGCGCGGGCCGGCGCACTGGCGGCATTGTTCAGCGTGACCGGACAGCCGACATTCGACGCCCGCAGCACGTCCTGGCTCTCGGGCACGATACCAAGCAGCGGCGTCGCCAGGATTTCAAGAATATCATCAATGTTGAGCATCTCGCCGCGCGCGGCCCGTGCCTGGTCATAGCGCGTGATCAGGATGTGCTTGACGACCCGCTCGCCCTGTTCGGCCTTGACGGTCTTGGAGTCCAGCATGCCGATGATACGGTCGGAATCGCGAACCGACGACACCTCCGGGTTGGTGACAATGACGGCCTCATCGGCATAGCGCATCGCCAGCGTGGCGCCGCGCTCGATTCCGGCCGGGCTGTCGCACAAAACCCAGTCGAAACGCGCCCGCAGATCCGCGATGATGACGCCGACGCCCTGATCGGTCAGGGCATCCTTGTCCCGGGTCTGGGAGGCCGGCAGCAACCATAAATTCTCCAGCCGCTTGTCGCGAATCAAGGCCTGCGACAGCTTGGCAACGCCCTGCACCACGTTGATGAGATCGAACACGACACGCCGTTCCGCCCCCATCACGAGGTCGAGGTTGCGCAGACCGACATCAAAGTCGACCACCACAACCTTCTGTCCGCTCTGCGCCAGCGCCGCGCCGAGCGCCGCCGTCGAAGTGGTCTTGCCAACGCCACCCTTACCCGATGTCACGACCAGGACCTTGGCCATTCTAGCCTCCTTCGTTAGTTCAGCGGTGTAATTCGCATGGTTTTGCCCTCAAGCCAGGCCTGGGCCGGTCGACTGCGCAGCCCGGCGTCGAGTTCGTCGGCGGTCTGGTAGTAGCCGTCGATGGCGAGCAGTTCCGCCTCGATCTTCTGGCAATAGATCCGCGCCGATGAATTGCCATTGACACCCGCCATCGCCCGGCCGCGCAGCGTGCCGTAGATGTGAATGGAGCCGCCGGCGACAATTTCGGCACCCGACCCGACCGAGCCGAGCACCGTGACATCGCCTTCGGTAAAGATGATCGACTGCCCGGAACGTACCGGGTTTTCCAGCAGGAGCGATGCTGGCTGTGGCCTGACCTCGGGCTTTTCCGGGGGCTTTTCCAGTTCGCTCGGCTTGAGCACGCAATCGCGTCCACCCGTCAAAAGCGGCGGCAGGCTGGTGGTGAGGCGCGCCGCATCGACCCCCTCGATCCCAAGCACCCGGATCTGACGTTGTTCAAGGTTGGCGACGAGATGGGCGATCGCCTGCGGGCTGAGATCCACCGCGGCGAGATCGAGCACGACCGGTCTTCCGACAAAAAAGCCGGGCGAGCCGTTGAGTGTCCGATCAATGTCGTCGAGCCAGCCGGCGATCGGTACGGCCGGACAGAACACATAGGCCACGTAGGAGCGCCCGCGCAGGCGGACCAGTTGACGTGTTGCCTCCGCTGGTTGGTCCATGGTGGTTCGATTCGCCTTCGTTATTGAATGGTTAAGAATGGGCATTCTTGGTTAACAGAGAATTAATGCGGCTTGGATCGAGCCCTGCGCTCCCGGTCAGCTGGAATTGAATTTTTAACGTGCGCGTGCTTTACTGCGACAGCGCGTCCTGGGATCGAGATGATCGCAGGGTTGCTCCCCAGCATGGCCAGGAAGTCCGTTGCTCGATCGAATGCCGAACTCGGCATCGCGACGTCGGGAACGTTGATCTTAACTCGATTTTTTCGGGCTGGCCTGCATGATGATTCCCTGCCACTGCCTCGCATTTTCGATCTTTCCGCTGCGCGCGCGGGCCTCTCTTGCGCGCCCGGACGGCCGCGCGGTCACGCCAGACCCAGCCCGCGAAATCACGCCTTGCGCCGCCGCGCGACCCGCATCGCCTGACAGCATCGCTACCCGAACGCGCCATCGCGCGATGACCGGGCAGGCCGCAAGTTTTTAAAGGAGTAGCGAATGAGTAGTCTGATCGAACAGTTAAACAGTTTGGATGCCGACGAGATCGACGCGCCTGCATCCTACGCGCCGCGCTCCTGGCGCGAACAATTCGGAACCCGATTGTCGCCGGCCTCGCCCGAACCAGCGCCCGCCGCGTCCGACCATGCAACCGTCTTGCCGGCAGCGGTCGACCCCAGCGCCCCGGCCGCCCTCGACGCCCAGCTTGAGCGCGCCGTCTACGACGCGCTCCGCCACGCGCGGCAACCGGATCAGCCGGAGCAGCGAAATATCAATCCGGAACTGGCGCAGGGGTCGGAGATGGTTTCCGAACCGATCGGCCTGGTTGCCGAACTCGATCGGCGATTGGCTGCCATCGGCGCTGGCGGCCGCTTTGCCGCGGCCATCGGCGTGTCAGCCATCGTGGCGCTGTTCTTCGTCTTCATCGTGCCGGCCTCGCACGAGTTCGCCGTGCCAGGCCAGGCCGCGCCGTTCGGAACCGTGCAAACAATGAAGGCCGCGCTGAATGAGCCGCTCCCCGTCACTGACGACACCAGGCCGGCGCTGTGCGAGCTGCAGAGCGTGCTGGG
>Ga0302154_10004035_pt1 | contig 10526 bp, 7 predicted proteins | sample I_Bog_N2_3_FD_193507 | JGI IMG/M metagenome (GOLD analysis project Ga0302154, IMG submission 193507) | Peat permafrost microbial communities from Stordalen Mire near Abisko, Sweden - I_Bog_N2_3 | ecosystem: Environmental > Terrestrial > Soil > Wetlands > Peat | place: Sweden: Abisko, Stordalen...
GGTGTCAGCCTGTGGAGAGGAAGGCTCTGGCGGTCGGCGCAAAGCCGGTCGTGAAACCAGCCTCGAAGAAGCAGGAACCGAACGCCGTTTATCTCTTGGGATAAATGGGTAGGTTTCGGAGAACGGTTTGTGCAACAAGGCTTCTGTAAATTGATTGCTTGCTGATACTGCGCAGCCGGGCGACATTCAGCAGACAGTTACCGCAGGCGATTTCTTCGAGGCATCTTTCCCACCCACGAAGGAGTCGATGGCATGGCAATGCGCGTTGAACATCACCCCCTGGATGGCGCTTTTGAAGCCTTACCGGAGCATGGACTGGACGGAGCAGATGAAGCTCTTCGCATTCTTGTGAACGAAGCAGCAAAGAGGCTCTTCCGGGAGCCCAGGGTGCTGGGAATTGGTTTGCTTTCAGTGAGTTGAAGCTTTCAACCCCGACGAGGCGCCCGAGCGCCGATAATCCCCGACTCTATGACCAGCCCCTTGTTTTTCCTAAAAACATCATCACCCTGGAACGCAGTATGAGCCATTTTTATATAGATGGCTACAATATCATCGCTTTACGTGGGCTTATGGCACGGTTGTTGCCCGTATAATTTTTTTATACCCTCCTAACGCGAATTTAACCTCAATTAATGCCAGTAACTTACCCTTAACAAGAGTAACTTTCAACGTATCTCATTATTGTTGCAGGCCGCGACCTCGAAATCGTCCGTCGACTGACGTTGTAGCTCCGGGCGATGTCCGGTACCGGCAGCGAGCAAAGCCCGGAGCGGCGTGGCCGGGTGGAGGGCTTCGGCCCGGTCCCGGGCGGCGCGGCTTGCCGCCTTGCCTGCGGGTGTCCCGGTTGCGGCAAGCAGCCGGCCGCTGATCTCCAGCAGTTCCCGGGCCTCGCTCCAGACGAAGCCCGAGAGTCCGGGCTCGATCAGCGCCGCGGCGGCCGAGCCGGCGGCGATCAGGGGCAGCGCCCCCGCCGACATCGCCTCCAGCGCGGTCAGGGGCCCGGCCGGCCAGGCCAGGGCGGCATCGCGGTACAAGGCCAGCAGGCGCCGGTGACTGGCGTTGGGATAAAGTCTGACCGGCAGGTCTCGGGCCAGGTCCCGGACCTGATCGAACAGGGCACGGTCCCCGGGCTCGGGCGCGACCACGCCGGCCAGCGCCAGGGTGGTGCCGGCGGGCAGCAGGCCGTCCTCGAGGCCGGTGCGGAACCAACGGACCCGCTCGTCCTGACCCGCTCCGGGGGCGAAGCGGCCAACGCTGACGATCAGGGGCTGCCTGACGGTGGCAAACACCTGGCCGTAGCGCGAAACCGGAACCACCGGGAGCATCTGGAAGCCTTCGGGCAATGGCGGTGCCGAGCCGTCGGCGGACACCAGCAGATTGCGCCGGCCGAGGGCCGGGGCCGGGCCGAAGGCGACGAACACCTCGACCGGCCCCCCGGCCGATGGCGCCACCCGGACCGGAACCGCCGGCAGGCCGAGCGCGGTCATCATCTGGATCAGGCGCAGACGGCTCCAGGGCTGCGGGGTCAGCAGACAGACCTCGAAGTCGTCGCCGGCGGCCACCGCGATCTCGAGGGCGGCGCGCATCGCCGCGCCGGGACGCCAGGGAAAATCGGCCAGAATCGTCAGCAGCGGCCGGCTGACCCGGGGCGTCCGGGACGTCAGCGGCTCCGGTGCCGCCGGAACCGTGATGACGTCGGCACCGACGGCGCCGGCCGGTTCATGCCAGCGATCCCGGAATTTCAGGCGGTTGATGGCAACGATGCGATCAATCTCGCGGGTGCGGTCCAGGCGCCGGGTCGAGGCGTTCTCGATGTGGTAGAGGTGGCTGTCCGGGCAGTACAGGACGCGCCCGCCACCCTGCCGCAGCCGGAGACAGAGGTCCACGTCTTCGAAATAGAGCGGCTCCCAACACCAGTCGAAGCCGGCGACGGCCTCCAGCGCCGGGCGCCGGCAGACCAGCGCCGCCGCCGAACAGTAATCCACCACGCGGGTCCGGCCAAAGGCCGGATCGTCGGCCCGGCCGCCCCAGCCGAGGCGAACCGGCTCGCCTTCGGGATCGAGCATGGCGCCGGCCTCCTGGAGCCGGCCGCTGAGATAGAGCAGTTGCGGTCCCACCGCCACCGCCCCGGGGTCGCGCTCGAACACCGCCAGCAACGGCTCGAGCCAGCCCGGAGTCACCAGGGCGTCGTTGTTGAGGAAGACCACGAACCGGCCCCGGGCCGCCTCGAGGGCAAGATTGTTGCCCTCTCCGAAGAAACGGTTGACCGGCGTCCGCACCAGCCGGTAACGGCCGGGGAAGGCCGTCAGCACCGCCACATCCTCGTCCCGGCTGCCATTGTCGAGGACGACCACCTCGTAGGAATGGCCGGTGGTGAAAGCCCACAACGCTTGCAGGCAAAGCACGGTCAGCGCGGCGTTATTGTAATTGATGATCAGGATCGAAACTTCCGGCTGCTGCCCGTCGTACCAGGCCGCCGCCGGCCAGGCCGCCGGGGTCTCGAGGCCGGCCAGATCGGCCAGCAGGCGCCGGAACGGGTTGCCGGTGGGCGGCGGCTCCAGGTCCGCCAGATTCTCGGCCAGCAGCAGTGGCTTCAGGGAGCGCAGGGACGCCGGGATCGGGAACGGGTCACGGTCCTCGCCGGCGGCGGTGGCGGCCAGATAGTCGGCCAGCGGGTCGGCGCCGCCGGCCACCGCTTCCGGGTAACGACGCCGGTAAAAGGCCGGGTCGAACAGCGGATGGGGCGGCTCCCCGGTTTCCAGGTAGTCGATCAGGGGATTGGCCACCCCGGGATGGCCGCGCAAATAGAACCCGCCATCAAAGAACCGGTTGGGCCAACGCCCCTCGTCGGCGCCGTGCTCCAGGTAGTGCCGCAGCGGCTCGCGGCCGGCGGCGCCGATCTCGGCGTAACGCTCCAGGTACCAGCCGGGATCGAACAGCGGATGGGGCGAAAAGCCCCGGGCGGTGCCCTGTTCCAGGTAGTGGGACAACGGCTCTTGCCCGGCCGCCGCAATCTCGGGATGGCGACCGCGGTACCAGCCGGGATCGAACAGCGGATGGGGCGCGAAGTCCCGGCCGCTGCCCGTCTCGAGATAATGGAGCAGCGGATTGTGGCCGGCGACCTCGGGGTGGTGGCGGAGATAATATCCCGGATCGAACAGCCAGTGAGGCCGGAAACCCTGAACGGCTCCGGCCTCCAGATAATGAACCAGCGGGTCGGAGCCGGCCGCCTCGGGATAGGTCTGGCAATACCAGACCGGATCGAACAGCGGATGCGGCCGCAGCCCCTGGGCCGCCCCGTGAAGCAGGTAATGGAACAGCGGCTCTTGCCCGGCCGCCGCGACCTCGGGGTGATGGCGCAGATAATACGCCGGGTCGAACAGCGGATGGGGCGAAAAGCCCCCGGCGATCCCCACCTCCAGGTAATGGGCCAGCGGCTCTTGCCCGGCCGCCGCGACCTCGGGATGGCGGCGGCGGTACCAGCCGGGATCGAACAGCGGGTGGGGCGCAAAGTCCCGGCCGCTGCCGTCTTCGAGATAGTGGAGCAGCGGGTTGCGGCCGGCGACCTCGGGATGGTGGCGGAGATAATAGGCCGGGTCGAACAGCCGGTGGGGCCGGAAGCCCCGGAACGCGCCGTCCTCCAGATAATGGATCAGCGGATCGGCGCCGGCCGCCTCGGGATGGCTCTCGAGATACCAGACCGGATCGAACAGCGGATGCGATCGCAGCCCCTGGGCCGCCCCGTGAAGCAGGTAATGGAACAGCGGCTCTTGCCCGGCCGCCGCCACCTCGGGATACCGGCGCAGATAATACGCCGGGTCGAACAGCGGATGGGGCGAAAAGCCCCGGGCGATCCCCACCTCCAGGTAATGGGCCAGCGGCTCTTGCCCGGCCGCCGCGACCTCGGGATGGCGGCGGCGGTACCAGCCGGGATCGAACAGCGGATGGGGCGCGAAGTCCCGGCCGCTGCCCTCCTCGAGATAGTGGAGCAGCGGGTTGCGGCCGGCGACCTCGGGATGGTGGCGGAGATAGTAGGCCGGGTCGAACAACCGGTGGGGCCGGACGCCCTGAAGCGCGCCTGCCTCCAGGTAATGGATCAGCGGGTTGCCGCCGGCGCCGGCAACTTCGGGATATCCGGCCGGATCGAACAGCGGATGGGGCCGCAGCCCCTGGGCGGCACCGTAGAGGAGATAGTGGATCAGCGGATTGAGCCCGGCCGCGGCAACCTCGGGATGGCGTTCGAGATACCACGCGGAATCGAACAGCGGATGCGGCCGGAAGCCCTGGGCCGCCCCCACCTCCAGGTAATGGACCAGCGGATTGAGCCCGGGCGCGGCAACCTCGGGATGGCGTTCGAGATACCACGCGGAATCGAACAGCGGATGCGGCCGGAAGCCCTGGGTCGCCCCCACCTCCAGGTAATGAGCCAGCGGCTCCAGGCGGGCCGCGGCGACCTCGGGATAGGTCTCGAGATACCAGGCCGGATCGAACAGCGGATGCGGCCGAAGCCCCAGGGCACGGCCCCGCCACAGATAATGCACGATCGTCACGCTCCGCCACCGGCCGGCACGGGCTCCCTGGCCGAGATAGAAATCAGCGTCGAACAGCGGACTGTTGTAGACGATCAGCAGAGCGCAGGCGCGTCTCCAGATCGATTTCAGCGCCGTCTTGAGGAGTCCGAGGGTCATCCGGTCAGGTTCCGAAAAAGGACTGAAGCGGCTCAGTGATTTCAGGGCGAAGCCACCCACACCCGTTCCCGGGCGGCACGCTCGGCGGCGGCGATCATCTCCACCACCCGCCGGCCGTCGTCGACATCGCACGGACCGGACGCCCCGGCAAGCACCGCCTGATGCAGGGCCCGGAGCATATGATCGCGATCCTGGGTGAAGTTTTCCAAGGCTTCGCGATCACGGCGGAAGGTGCCGGCGATCAGGTCGACGGCGAAGCTGTGATCCACGGTGTTGATCACCAGCTCGCGACAGGTCCGGCGGTCGAGATAATTCACCTGGATCGAAGCCGCCGGGCAGCGGGCGAAGGCGCCGAGCAGCACGAAGGTATCGTCGCTGTCGATTTCCAGACCGCTCCAGTGGCCGCCGAGCGCAGCCACCCGCTGCCACGGTCCCAGCAGCCAGTTGGCCACATCCAGTTCATGGCTGAGATCGCGCAACGCCCCGCCGCCCTCGGCGGCGCGGCTGGAATAGCCGGTGCGGTAGTCGGTGTCGGGCCGCCATTCCGGCAGATACTGGCCGACATAGAGCTGGGCCGAGACCAGCCGTTCGCCGGCCAGCGCCCGTTCCAGGTGGCGCAGCACCGGATGAAAGCGCAGGTTATAGCCCACCGCGAGCGCGGCAAAGCGATGGTCGGGCAGCGGTCGCGGCGCGGCGAACAGCGGCTTTTCCACCAGCACCCGGCCGCGAAAGTCGAGGGCCGCCAGCCGGTCCAGCACCCGGCCATGGTCGGCGGTTTCGGTGGCCACCACCACATAGCCGGGATTCAGCGCCGGCAAAGCGTCCTCAAGGCTGGTCCAGGCGCCGGAACCGCTGCGCCGGCTGACCACGCCCACCGTCAGCCCCAGCCCGGCCAGCACCCGCCGGTGCCGGTTGCCGATGGAACCGGCCCCGATCACCAGCGCCGCAGAGAGCGCCGCAGAGAGCGCCGCAGAGAAGGTTTCGGTCATGCTGTCTCCGGTCTCGGGGGGAAGAACCACGGGGGAGGATGGGTCAACGGCCACAGGTCCCGCCCCCCGGGTCAGGTGCCGTTGACGAACACCGTCGGGAACTCGGTCTCGGCCCGTTGCAGGTCCTGGGGCTGGCCGATGTCGAGCCAGTATTCCCGGATCGGAAAGGCCACGGTGGTACCGCCCTCGGCAATCAGCCGCTGGAACAGGTCGGGCATGTCGAAGAAGGTTCCGCGGGGAACCCGGTCGAGCACCCGGGGATCCAGCACATAGATGCCGGCATTGATGAAATGATGGTGGACCGGCTTTTCGGTGATCGCGATCAGCCGGTGATCCTCGACCTCGACCACGCCATAGGGCACCTGAAGCGTGTATTCATGGAGCGCCATGGTGGCCATGGCCTGGTTGTCCAGATGAAAATTGAGCAACTGCCGGAAGTCCACCGCGGTCAGGATGTCGCCGTTCATCACGATGAACGGCTCGGTCGGAGTTTCCCCGAGCAGCGCCAGACTGCCGGCGGTGCCCATGCGGGCGGGCTCGCGCAGATATTCGATCTCGACGCCCCAGCGGCTGCCGTCGCCGAAATGGCCGACGATGATTTCGGCAAGGTAGTTGAGGGAGATCGAAAAGCGCCAGAAGCCGTAATCGATGAAGGTCTCGAGGATGGTCTCCAGCAACGGCTTGCCGCCCACCGACAGCATCGGCTTGGGCAGGGTGCGGGTCAGCGGGTGCAGACGGGCGCCGAGTCCTCCGGCCATCAACACCACCCGGTTGGGCCGGCGCGGGGTCTGGAGCAGGCCCTCCAGGGTGCGCAGGCCGACCACCCGGCCGTCCTCGTCCACCAGCGGCAGGTGCCGGATCTGCAAGGCCCGCATCATCCGAAACAGCCCGGTGTCGTCGCTGCCCACCGGCGCGAGGCGCGGGTCGCGGGTCATGATGTCGGCCACCGGCTGGCTCAGCGGCAGGTTGCGCAGCAGCGCCCGGCGAATATCGCCATCGGTGAGCGTCCCGATCAGCCGCCCGGCCTCGTCCACCACCAGCGCGATTTGCAGGCCGCTGCGGTCGATGCAGGCGATGGCGTCGTAAATTGCCGCCTGCGGCCCGATCAGATAGTCCTTGACGTTGGCCGACGGAATTCTGGCGGGCATGCCGTGATCACCTTATCCACCGATGCCCCCCGATCCCGGGGGGCGCCACTTTGCCGGTAAGCGAAGCATCCTAGGATTGACAAGACCTTGACGCAATCCCCGAGGTGCCCCGAAGCGGTGGCGGTGCCCCTTGAAACCCGGGCTTTTTGCTGATCCCTGGTTCACACTGGGACCAGAAAAAGTCCCGGGTTCCAAGGGGGCTTTTTGCTGATCCCTGGTTCACACCGGGATCAGGACCCCGGGGCCGACATCACAAGATGAGGTCGCCATGACGCCAGACCAGCCTCTCGATGCGGCGTTCGCGCTGGCGCTGGGGCACCATCGGGCCGGCCGGCTGGCCGAGGCCGGGGCGCTTTACCGGCAGATTCTGGCGGTCGCGCCCGATCATGGCGACAGCCTGCACCTGCTGGGGGTGCTGGCCGCCCAGGCCGGGGTCGACGAAACCGCCGAGATCCTGATCGGCCGGGCACTGGCGCTGCGGCCCGATTATCCCGAGGCCCATCTCAACCTCGCCAATCTGCTGAGGGGGCAAAGCCGGCTGGACGAGGCGGCGGAACACTACCGGCGGGCGCTGGCGCTGCGGCCACAACTGGCCCAGGCTCACGCCGGTCTCGGTCTGGTGTATTATCAACAGGGCCGGCTGGACGACGCGGCGCTCTGCCACCGTCAGGCGCTGGCGCTGCGACCCGACGATGCCCTCATCCACAAGAATTACGGCTGGGTGCTGCTGAAGCAGGGCGATCTCGCCGGCGGCTTCCGGGAGTATGAATGGCGCTGGCGGATCAAGGATTTCCCGGTACAGCCGGCGCCCTTCCGGCAACCCCGGTGGGACGGCGGCGACCTCACCGGGCGGACCCTCCTGCTCCATGCCGAACAGGGACTGGGCGACACCCTTCAGTTCATCCGCTATGCCCCGCTGCTCCAAAGGCGGGGCGCCCGGGTGATGCTGGAATGCCCGCGCGAACTGGTGCGGCTGCTTGGCGGCATGACCGGCCTCGATCGGGTGCTGGCCCCCGACGAACCCCGACCGGATTTCGATTGCCACGCGCCGCTGCTCAGCCTGCCCCATCTGGTCGGAACCACCCTGGCCACGATCCCCGCCGAGGTGCCTTATCTCGCGCCGCCGCCCGGGCTGATCGCACCCTGGGCCGCCCGGCTGCCGCCGGCTCCGGGGCTGCGGGTCGGACTGGCCTGGGCCGGCAACCCGCGCCGGCACCAGCCGGAATGGACCGCGGTGGACCGCCGGCGCAGCATTGCGCTGGCCCGGCTGGCACCGCTGGCGGCGGTGCCCGGCGTCCGCTGGATCAGTTTGCAAAAGGACCGACGACCCGGGTTGGACCCGCCGCCGCCGGGCCTGACGCTGGTCGAGGTCATGGACGAGGTGACGGATCTGGCCGATACCGCGGCGCTGATGGCCTCCCTTGATCTGGTGATCGGGGCCGATACCGCGGTGGTTCATCTGGCCGGTGCCCTGGCCCGGCCGGTCTGGCTGCTGTCACGCTTTGACGGCTGCTGGCGCTGGCTGTCGGATCGCGACGACAGCCCGTGGTATCCGACCCTGCGCCTGTTCCGCCAGCCCCGGCCCGATGACTGGGAAAGCGTCGCCGGCGCCGTGGCGACGGCCCTGGCCCGGTTCCAGGCGGCGGGCCTGGAGGATGCGCCAGGATAGTGCACGTGTCTTGATTTTGCGGGGCTCTGCCCTGCACCCGCGAAGGAGGCTCGCCTCCTTGACCTCATGACGTCATGGGTTCAAAGGGCCGACCGGCCCTTTGCGGGTGTGGGCAGAGCCCACAAAACCCTTTCCTTTCAACAACTCATCGTAACCTGGCGCCTATCGGACGACGCCCCCCTGAACACCCGCCGGCATCACCAGACACTCAGCCCGCCATCGACGATCAGGTTCTGACCGGTGACATAACTGGAGGCATCGGAGGCCAGCCAGATCACGGCGCCGATCAGTTCGCCGACCCGGGCCATCCGCCCCAGCGGCACCCGGTTGCCGTAGCGTTGCTGAAAGGTCTGGTTCTGGCCGCTTTCGACCCCGCCGGGGGTCAGCGTGTTGACCCGGACGCCGTGGTCGGCCCAGGTGGTGGCCAGATGGCGGGTCAGGCCGATCACCGCCGCCTTGGACATGGAATAGACCGCGGGGGTGTTGATCGCCCGCCCCTCGTAGCAGGACCCTTCGTAGATGCGCTGGTCGGGGGCGACCACGCCGTAAATCGAGGCGGTTTGGATGATGCTGCCGCCGTCCTGGCGGGCCATCTGGCCGCCGATGGCCCGCGCCACCAGGAACAGGCCATCGACATTGACCGCCATCACCTCGCGCCAGATATCCTCGTCATAGGCTTCGATGGGGGCAAAATAGCGGCCCATGTCCGAGGGCTTGCCGGCGGCGTTGTTGAGCAGGACGTCGATCCGGCCAAAGCGGTCGAGGATCAGGGCGGTGAGTTCGGCCACCGCCGCCGCCCGCGTCACGTCGCACGCCACCCCCAGGCAGGCGACCCCAAAGCGGTCGGCAAGACGCCCGGCCAGGCTCTCGCAGGCCGCCCGGTCCAGGTCCGCCACCACCACCCGGGCGCCGTAGGCGGCCAGCGCCGAACAGAAGTGGCGGCCAAGAATGCCGCAGCCGCCGGTGACCACGGCGACCTTGCCGGCCAGCTCGAACAGGCCGCGATAGTCGGGAATCTCGAAATCCTGGATGGTCATGACGATGGGTTCCCTTCCTGCGGCGCCATCTCCTGCTGCTCCTGGTCCAGCCGGCGCTGCCACAGCAAGGCCATGATCGCGAAATCCACCTCTTCGTCGATGTCGAGAATCCCCGCCCTCGGCATCTCGTAGAGCCGGGTGGTGGCGTCGAACACGAACGGCCGGGTCAGGAACGGCTCGCGGCGCCAGACATAGATCGAGGCGTTCATGTCGTAACAGCGGGGCGAATCCTGGCGCCGCCAGATCGCCTCGGGCAGCGGCTTCGAGAGATGGGCGATGCCGTCGGTGACCTCCACCAGGTTGAAATAGGGCGAGCGGTGGGCCGGCACCCCGGTAATGACATTGTGGGCACCGCTGTCCTCCAGCAACCGCACCGCGCCTGCGATATCCTCGGACCGGCGCAGGGGCGAGGTGCAGTCCAGGTCCGCCAGCACCTCGAAACTCAAGCCGCACGCCGCCTCGGCGGCAAGCCAGGCATGGCGGATTGCCGGCAGCTTGCCCACGGTGTCCGAGGCCAGTTCCGCCGGCCGCTCCAGCACCGGATCGGCGCCCCAGACCCGTGCCGCCTCCAGAATTGCCGGAGAGTCGCTGCTCACCGCCACCCGCTCGAACAACCCGCTGGCCCGGGCCTGAAGGATGCTGTGGGCGATCAGCGGCCTGCCCGCCAGCAGGCGGATATTCTTATCCGGCACGCCCCTGGAGCCGCCCCGGGCGCAGATGGTGCAAAGCCGCGACATGGTTTCGTTTGTCTCCCCGAGCCCGCCGGTCCCCGGGACAAGAGATACGGCCAAACCGTCGGGCCGGCAATTGCCGCGTCGGTTTCGGAGCGAGGGGCCGGGCTCGGTCATGAGTCTGGCAGGCGTCCGGCGGCAACACTCCGGCCGGATCAGACTGAAGAATCGTCCAGAATCAGCCGAAGGCTCATACTGCGTTCCAGGGTGATGATGTTTTTAGGAAAAACAAGGGGCTGGTCATAGAGTCGGGGATTATCGGCG
>Ga0302154_10004040_pt1 | contig 10520 bp, 8 predicted proteins | sample I_Bog_N2_3_FD_193507 | JGI IMG/M metagenome (GOLD analysis project Ga0302154, IMG submission 193507) | Peat permafrost microbial communities from Stordalen Mire near Abisko, Sweden - I_Bog_N2_3 | ecosystem: Environmental > Terrestrial > Soil > Wetlands > Peat | place: Sweden: Abisko, Stordalen...
AAGCTCCGTTTGGGATTTCGTTTAGTCCGTTTCTGGTGGCGGATTCGGGAACGCCGTTCAACATTACGATTGGCCAGGATCTGAATGGCGACAACCAGTTCAATGATCGGCCGGCGTATGCCACGAGTGCGAGCACGGATGTGATGAACACGGCGTATGGAGATTTCGATTTGAATCCGGGGGCGACGGCGAAACGGATTCCGTATGACCTCGGGACAGGCCCGGCGCAGTTCAGCATGAACCTGCGGGTGAGCAAGAGCTTTGGGATTGGGCCGAGAGTGGCGGGCGGTGTGGGTGGATCGGGTGGCGGACCTGGCGGCGGCGGGCCGGGCGGCCCGGGAGGTGGAGGACATGGTGGGCCGGGCGGCGGTGGACCTCCGGGCGGAGGGTTAGGGCCGGGTGGATTGAGTGGAAACAATGGTCCTCCGAAGCTGGACCAGGTGGTGCCGAGAAAGTATTCGCTGACGTTTTCTACGATGGGGCACAACGTGTTCAACCATGTGAATTTGGCTGCGCCGGTTGGGGTTCTGAATTCTCCGCTGTTCGGAACGTCGACGGCTCTGGCTGGCGGGTTCTTTAACTCGGCGGCGTCGAATCGGAGTATTGATTTGCAGGCTAGCTTTAGTTTCTGAGTGCGGAGCGGCGGGATGACAGAAGGGTTCGTCATCCTGCCCGTCGCAAGAGCTCGCGCGGACGGACACCACGGATTCAATTCAGATCGCAATGCGAGATAAGTTAGGAGTTATCGGCAAAGTGATTTTGATGACGTGAGGCAGGGGGCGGATGCAATAGTTTGGCGGCGGAGGGTGAGGAGTCTAAGAGAGGGTTTCGTGCGTCTCATAGCTGAACGTACTACAACCCCCTGAGGCGTCTATGTGGATCGTACGGCTTGCTCTTCGCCGCCCCTACACCTTCGTTGTCCTGTCGCTACTGATTGCCCTACTGGGCATCGGGTCGGCTATTGAGACGCCTAAGGATATTTTTCCGAACATCAATATCCCGGTCATCACGATTGTGTGGACGTACACGGGACTGACGCCGGTGGAGATGCAGGGGCGGATTGTGACTCCGTGCGAGCGGGCTCTGACGACCACGGTCAACGACATGGAGCACACGGAAAGCGAGAGCTACCAGGGCGTTTCGGTGATCAAGGTGTTCTTCCAGCCGAATGTGCAGGTGGCGCAGGCGCAGGCGCAGGTGACGTCGATTGTGCAGACGATTTTGCGGGTACTTCCGCAGGGATCGTATCCGCCTTTTGTGATCAAGTATGACGCGTCGTCGGTGCCGGTGGTGGAATTGGCTCTGAGTGGGCAGGGGCTGAGCGAGGCGGATCTGTACGACGACGGGTTGCAGTTCATTCGACCGCGTTTGGCGAATGTGAAGGGCGCGAGCGTTCCGTTGCCCTGGGGTGGCAAGGTGAAGCAGGTGATGGTGGATACCGATCCGAACCTGCTCTACGCGCACCATTTGTCGGCGAGCGACGTGTCGACGGCAATCACGCAGCAGAGCTTGATTTTGCCGGCGGGCACGGAGCGCATGGGCGATCGCGAGTACGTGATGAAGACGAATTCGAGCCCCGATGATTTATCGGCACTGAATGATATGCCGATTCGTGCGGCGAACGGTGCTGTGGTGTACATGAAGGATGTCGCGCAGATCCACATGGGATTCGCCGTGCAAACGAACATCGTGCGTGAGAATGGCAAGCGATCGGCGTTGCTGGAGGTTCTTAAAAACGGCCAGACGTCGACCTTGGATATTGTTTCGCAGACCAAGGCGATGGTTCCTCAGTTGACGGCGGGCTTGGGCAATTTGACGGTCACGCCACTCTTTGACCAGTCGATCTTTGTGCGGTCGTCAATTAATGAGGTGGTGCGCGAGGCAACGATTGCGGCAGCGCTGACAGGGTTGATGATCCTTCTGTTCCTTGGATCGTGGCGATCGACGTTAATTGTTTGTATCTCGATCCCGCTGTCGATCGCGACATCGCTGATTATTCTGAGTGCGCTGGGCGAAACGATTAATGTAATGACGCTCGGCGGGCTGGCGCTGGCGGTGGGCATTCTTGTGGACGATGCAACGGTGGAGATTGAGAACACCCATCGCAACATGGCGGAGCGACGGCCGTTGACGCAAGCGATTCTGCATTCGGCGCAGCAGGTGGCGGCTCCGGCATTTGTGTCGACGCTTTCGATCTGCATCGTGTTCGTTCCGGTGGTGTTGCTGACCGGCGCTGCGAAGTATTTGTTTACGCCGCTGGCTGAGGCGGTGGCGTTCGCGATGATGGCGAGTTATTTTCTGTCGCGAACACTGGTTCCGACGATGATGCACTTTTTGCTGGGCAAAGAGATTGCGCTGTACCAGGATCCGGGAGAGAGCGCTCGCGAAGAGCGGCGCAGCTTTGTGTGGCGGATTCACTCGAAATTCGACCGGCAGTTTGAGAAGATGCAGCACCACTACAAAGACCTGCTGGAGTGGTGCCTGGAGCATGCGGCGGTCACGCTTGGACTGTTCGTGCTGTTGTTGATCGTAAGTCTGCCAATGACGTTCTTCATCGGTAGAGATTTTTTCCCGTACGTGGATTCGGGGCAGATGAAGCTGCATGTTAATCCTCCTCCGGGACTTCGGTTGGAAGATTCAGAGCAGTTCTTCGCGGCGGTGGAGAAGGAGATTCGAACGCAGATTCCGGCCGACCGAGTCGAGTTGATTCTGGATAATATTGGGCTGCCGAATAGCGGAATTAATCTAGCGTTTGGAGGGACTTCGACAATCTCGAACTCGGATGGAGATATTCAGATTGCGTTGAAGCCGGGAAAGAAAGATACGCAAATGTACACGCGGATTCTTCGCGATGATTTGCGTAGGAAGTTTCCAGAGGCGACGTTCTTCTTTACACCGGCGAACATGACAAACCAGATTTTGGACTTTGGCTTGCCGGCCCCGATCGATCTGCAGGTAATTGGACACGATCCGGGCAATTACGATCTGGCGGTGAAGCTGCAGAGGCAGATCGCGGATATTCCAGGGGCAGTGGATGTGCATCTTCATCAGGAAGTGAACTATCCGACGATGCAGATTAATTCGGACAGGACGAAGGCGAGGCAAGTAGGGCTGACACAAGCTGACGTTGCGAACTCGACGTTGATTTCGCTGGCCGGGTCGGGGCAGACGACTCCGGACTACTGGCTGAATCCAAAGACGCAGGTGAACTATCAGATTGTGACGCAGACGCCAAACTATCGGATCGACAGTCTGCAGGCGCTGGCGAGGACGCCGATTACGTCGCCGAACGGAAACACCACGCAGTTGCTGGGTAACGTGGCGGACTTCCGGAGAGACCTGTCGCCGATCGTGGCCGACCACTACAACATTCAGCCGGTGTATGACATCTACGCCGATGTCGATCAGCGCGATCTGGGAGGCGTGGCGAGCGAGATCCAGAAGATCATGGACCAGACGAAGAAGGGTTTGCCGAAGACGACGCAGTTGACGCTGCGCGGCGAGGTGCAGACGATGAACGAATCGTTTCTTCGGCTCGGGATCGGCATTGTGTTCGCGATCATGCTGGTGTATTTGCTGATGGCGGTGAACTTCCAGTCGTGGCTGGATCCGCTGATTATTCTGATGGCGATACCGTGCGCATTTTGTGGAATTCTGTGGATGCTGTTTTTGACGCAGACGACGTTTAACGTGCCATCGCTGATGGGCGCAATTATGACGATTGGCGTGGCGACGGCGAACTCGATTCTACTGGTTGTGTTTGCGAATGATGAGCGGCTGGCGGGGAAGGATCGGCGAGAGGCGGCGCTGAGCGCGGGACACACGCGGTTGCGGCCGGTGCTGATGACGGCGCTGGCGATGATTATCGGCATGCTGCCGATGGCACTGGCGTTTGGCGAGGGCGGCGAGCAGAACGCGCCGCTGGGACGAGCGGTGATTGGCGGACTATTGTTCGCGACGATGGGCACTCTATTCCTGGTGCCGACGATTTACTCGTTGCTGAAGAAACATCCTCCGATTGATTACTCGAAAGAGATTGATGACGAGGCGGGCCCCACGCTCAGCGGACATGGGCAACTGCCACCAAGTGGAAGCAAGGAGCAACCAGCGTAATGGCCGACGACAGGAACGACCCGATTGATCCAAAGCACGAGCTGCCGTGGCCGGAGGAGAGTGATCCGGCGAAGGTGGGCGAGCAGTTTGCCGATCCGAACGCCGGGGACGATCGGCGGCTGGGCAAGGGCTTTGAGGAGACAAACTCCAGCCGCAAGAGGCATGGGGAGCCGCTGAAGGAGCGGATTCACTGGCCGGAGAATCGGAAGCCGCTGTACTGGTTTCTGATTGCGTTTGCGGTTCTGCTCGTGATCGTGGTTCTGATTGGGTGGTTGCCGCGGCACTCGCGCGATAAAGACATTGAGCGGCGGGCGAAGGAGCAGAAGAACGCGAAGGTGGTGGTGGAGACGATGAAGGTTGTTCCACCGCAGGACCAGGCGGGGCTGGCTGTGCCGGGAACGACGATTCCGTTGACCGAGGCATATGTCTATGCGCGGGCGAATGGATATCTGCAGAAGAGGTACGCGGACATTGGCGATCACGTGAAGAAGGGACAGCTGTTGGCGGTGATTGATGCACCGGATCTGGACGCACAGGTGGCGCAGGCGAGGCAGCAGGTATTCCAGGCGGAGCGGCAGCTGGACCAGCAGAAGTCGCAACTGGCGCTGGCGACGGTGACGGTGCAGAGGTATCGCGTGCTGGTGGCGAAGGGCGTGTTCTCTAGACAGGATGGGGACACGCAAGAGGCGAACTATGCGTCGGCAGAGGCGAATGTGCAGGCGGCGCAGCGCAACGTGGACGCGTTCAACGCGAACCTGCAACATCAGCTGGCGCTGCAGAGTTATGAGCAGGTGCGGGCTCCGTTCGCGGGCGTGATTACGGAGCGCGATGTGGATGTAGGTGCGCTGATTTCGGCGGCGGGAGCGACGTCGGGGATGAGTAATTCGCCCGCGCCGCAGGGGCAGAATTCTGCTTCGGGGGGTACAACGCAGGCGGGCGCGAGCAATAACGCGGGTAGCTCGGGGAGCGGACCGACATCGGCGACGTCGGCACAATCTCCGGGGCAGGGAGGTCCGTTGTTTGGGATTGCGCAGGTACAGCGGCTGCGGATATTGGTGTCGGTGCCGGAGGGTTATGCTCCGGCGATCCACGTGGGATTAAAGGCGCCGATAGCGGTGCAGGAGTATCAGGGAGCTCCGCTGTATGCGGAGGTAACGCGTACGGCGAACTCGATTGATTCGAACACGCGGACGATGTTGACGGAGTTGCAGATTGATAACTCAGCGGGAAAGTTGATCTCTGGGATGTACGTGGTAGTGACGTTCCCGGCGGCGGCTGGAACGCAGGCTCCGCTGGTGATCACTGGAGACGCGATTGCGATTCGGAAGAATACGACGATGGTAGCTACGGTGGTGAATGGAAAGGTTCACTGGGTTCCGGTAACGATTGGGCGCGACTTTGGAAGTGAGACCGAGATTGTGACGGGGCTGAAGGCTGGCGACGTGATCGTGACCGACGTTACCGACGATGTGGTGGAGGGCGCGCCTGTACAGATGCACATGGCGCAGGGAAGTGAAGAGCAGCAAACGACTGCTCCGAAGCAGGATGTGCCACTAGGCGGAAGCACGCAGTATGGGAACGCGAATATTACGGACCAGAATCTGCAGGGACAGCAGGGGCAGCAGAATCAGAGCGGTAAGGGCAAACATCAGGGGACGAATAAGCAGAAGAGTAGCGAGAGTAAACAATGAGGCGGACGAGCGGAAGGGAGATTGAATGGGTGGGAGCTGCGTTGCTGCTGGCGGCTGCGGGCGGAGCGTGGGGTCAGTCTCCGTCACCTGCGTTGCCTCCGCAGAATACTCCGGCACTGAGTCCGGTTCCGACGCAGAGGTCCGTGCCTCCCGGACCTACGACCGGGACGGGCGCGGCGACCGGGATGCAGGTACCGGCGATCTCGGCACTGGATGGACATGTTCCTCCTCCCGATGCTCCACAGCCGCAGTTGCAGCATGCCGAGGATACGAACGTGGAGCCGCAGCGCGAGGGTGTAACGGGACTGAGGCCGGATGTCCTGGGATTTCTCGGACCGTACCGTCGGCCAACCGTTCCACCGTTATTTGATGGGAATGCTGCTCGGCTGGATGGGCTGATTCGCGACGGGAAGCTGTACCTGACGTTGCAGGATGCGATTGCGCTGGCCTTGGAAAATAATCTGGACGTGGAGGCGGAGCGCTATAACCTTACGCTGGCGAGGACGGATGTGGTGCGGGCAGCGGGGGGTGGGAGTACGCGCGGCCTGGATTACAGTGTGGAGCTTCCGCAGAATGGTGTGGGCGGACCGGGGTCTCCGCTGTTGAATGCGGACACAGTGAACAGCAATCCGTCGACGCCGACGGTGACCGATCTGACGTCGCTGAACTCGACGACGCAGACGCAGCAGTCGTTGTCGGAGATGGCGGCGGGGTTCACCTATTCGGCGGGGCCGAATGTTCCGCTGTTTGATCCGCAGCTGATTGGGGACGCAGGGTATGTACGGCGGTCAGATACGGTGACGCTGGGAAGCACGACTGCGACCGGGACAGGAACGACTACGGGGACGACGACGGCTACGGGTCCCCTCGATTTTATTGCAGCGAATGTGTCGTATTTGCAGGGGTTTTCGAGTGGGCTGCAGTTGGAGGCGATTGCGAATAACGCTTCGTCGGTAGAGTATGGGTCGGCGTCGCAGAGGGATCCGTTTTCGACACCGAGCACGTCCGTGACGCTCACGCAGCCATTGTTACGGGGGTTTGGGCGGGGAGTAAATCTTCGCTATTTACGGATCGCGCGCACGGATCAGAAGATCTCTCGTTTGCTGTTTGAGCAGCAGGTGATGGCGACTATCTATGGGACGTCGCGGCTGTACTTTGATTTGGTATCGCTGGGCGAGAACGTGCTGGTGAAAGAAGAGTCTTTACGCGCGGCCACGAAGCAGCGCGAGGATGAGGAGAACCAGGAGCAGTTGGGGACTCTGGCTCCGATTGAGCTGACACGAGCGAAGGCCTTGGAGAGCTCGAGCCGATTTGATTTGATTCAGGCGCAGGGACTGTACAAGCAGCAGGAGATTATTCTGCGCGATGAGTTGTTGCGGACGGCGTCTCCGGTGTTTACGGCGCAGTTCGACGAGCTTGTCCCGACGGATCGGATTGTGGTGCCGGACAAGCTGGAGGATCTGGATGTTCCGGCGCTGGTGTCGCAGGGATTGTCGCGCCGGCCGGATCTGGCGCAGGCGCAGTTGCAGGTTGAGGCAGGGAAGATCAGCGCGGAGGCAAGCCGCAACAACGCGCGGCCGCAGCTGAATGTGTTTGCGAACGCGGAGACCCGGGGAGCAAGCGAGCAGCCGTACGAGCAGTTGGGATCGGCGGGAACGGGGCTTGCGACGACTCCGCAGGATCTGGGGGTGGGCGGCCTTCGGGTATCAACTATTTACCAGGCGGGCGTTCAGTTGACGCTGCCGCTGCGGAATCGAGTGGCAGAGGCCGATGCCGCGAGGGATGCGGTGCAGGTGCGGCAGGTGCAGGCCCGAACGGAGAAGATGGCCGCCCAGATTCGCGAGGATGTGGAGACGGCGGCGGTGGCGTTACAGACGGCGCAGGCGGCGTATGTGGCGGCGTCGCAGAGCAGGGATTACCAGGCACAGCTGCTGGATGCGGAGAGGGATAAATTGTCGGTGGGACAGTCGACGGATTTGGCGGTACTGCAGAATGAGGCGTATCTGGCGCAGGCGAAGTCGACCGAGATTGCGGCGCGATCGAACTGGATGAAGGCGCGGATCAGTCTGGATTATGCGCTGGGGGATCTGCTGGAGAAGAACCATGTAGAGCTGGATGATGCGATTCGAGGGACGCTGCCGTAGGAGCGATAGAAGAAGCAAATTCCTCCGCCGCGCAAAAGGCGCGCGGCTCCGGTTGAGATGACGGTGGATGGCGATGTTTGGGGGCGTGTGGGGTGGAGGCCGCCAGTTTACGCGTTCGTGTCCTGGTGGTACCGGACGCAGTTGTCGATGTGGTGGGTGGCGCGGTCTTTCATCTTGAGGTCAGGGTGGGTCTGTGCGGCGCCCTGACGGTAGAACTCGAGCCAGGTAAGACAGCCGTTGATATCGTCGATGTGGCCATCCTTTGGATTGGGGTCGAGGGGGATGAGCTTGTGGACGTCGTCGAGGGCAGGAGTGAAGGTGGTGGCCGGATCGTCGCGGAGGGCGGCGGCGTGGTCAAAGGCGGCCCATGCGGGTGTGGCAAGGCGGGGTTTGTCGATGACAACGGGCGCGGGAGCGGAGTTGGTGGAGACGAGGTTTCTCTCGTCGCGGCGATGGCGAATCATGTTGAAGATGAAGAGGCCGAGGACGACGGCGAGCAGAATGTAGTGGCGGGGGCGAAGGTTCATGCGGATTAGGGCTGCTGCTGGCTGGAGGTCCGGATCTTGAATCCGGAGGCGCTGGGCCTGCCAGCTTGCTTGGCGTCTTCCTGTTCCTTAAAGCGGCGTTCGAGCTCTTGTGTGAGCTTTTTATCCTCGGGCCTGGAACTGGTACCGGTCGATCGAACGGTAATCACCATTAGATCTACTCCTCCTGGGGCTCATCGTTGGAGTCTAGGGCCGTGTTGTCTTGCTGGACGACGCGGACCAATGAACTTGATTCCCATTCTACGCCGTTCGAGACGACCCGGAGAGTGAGCCTGATCCATATGATGTTGGCGATAGGTTGGGCGATGCTCCAATATTTGGTGTCGGTGATGGATTCACCGGGCTCGATACTGTCGTCGTTGGTAAAGACCTGGAAGAGTTCGACGATGTGTTCGGACAGGTCGTTGAGGATGACGGACGCTTCGAGGAAAGAGGCAGCCTTTTGGACGATGTGGCGGGAAGCACCGATGTTTTTTGCGGTGACCAGGACGTCGCCGTAGAGATCCTTGTTGATGAAGACGGTGCCGACGATTTCGAGCTCGAGTTTTTGCTGGTAGGTGCGGCTCTTGCGGAAGTTCCAGAGGGCCCAAAGGGCGCCGATGAAGACGGCGGCGAGCTTGATGATTTCGTCGATGACGCCTAGCCAGAAGGTTGCTACGGGATGGATGGGGGCATCGAGCATCGCGGTTTAGTGAGTGCGGTCGACCAGGTATCGGGCGATGGATTTCAGGGGGATGGCGGCTTCTCCGAAAGGGGCGAGGGCCTGGTCGGCATCGGCGATGAGTTCTGCGGCGTCGTGTTTGGATTGCTCGATGCCGTAGACGGAGGGCCAGGTGGCTTTGTCGGAGGCAGTGTCTTTGCCGGCGGTCTTGCCTAGCTCGGCGGAGGTTTGGGTCATGTCGAGGATGTCGTCGACAATTTGAAAGGCGAGGCCTGCGCTTTCGCCGAAGGTCCTTAGGTGTGTGATGAGGTCATCGGGTTTGCGAATGAGGCGCTTTTCGCCATCCGACTGCGAGAGAAGATAACCGATGCCGAGCAGTCCACCGCAGACGATGCTGGTGGTGATGAGGGCTCCGGTTTTGGCTCGGTGGATGCGCTCGACGAGATCGGGGGTGGGCTTGTGGTGCTCGCCTTCGATGTCCATGACCTGGCCGCCGATCATGCCCGGAGGGAGGGAAGTGGGGGCTCCTACTCCTGTTCCGATGGCAAGGGCGAAGTCATGCAGGATGGCGACGACGGTGGCAGGAGGTGCGGGGAGGTTGGAGATGACCTGAAAAGAGAGGTTCTGGAGGGCGTCGCCAGCGAGGATGGCGATGGCTTCTCCGAACGCTACATGGCACGTGGGCTGGCCGCGGCGGAGGTCGTCGTTGTCCAGGGCGGGGAGGTCGTCGTGGATGAGGGAGTAGGTGTGGGCCATCTCGATGGCGGCGCCGAGGTCGGCTGCGCCTTCGGGGAGATTGCCGGTGCCGGCGACCATGCGCGCGGCTTCCATGCAAAGGATCGGGCGGAGACGTTTGCCGCCAGCGAAGGTGCTGTGGCGCATGGCGCGATGAATGGAGTGAGGTTCAGTGGTGGCCGAGGGGAGAAGTCGCTCGAGCGCTGCGTCGGTGAGGGTGACGCCGGAGGTGAGGATGTCTTGGACTTCTGAATTCATGGTCAAGGTGATTCTACGTGAGTCGTGCGTGGAGGGTGGGGAAGGGTTGTGGACCGAGATGATGGGAGTGGGTGGCGGAGACGAACGGTCGCCCTTCGCGCGAGAAGCGGGTTCCTCGAGTTGCTCGGAATGATAGCCAGAAAGGCAGAGGCAAGAGCAACTACCAATACAGGGGTCTCTCCACTACGCGCTGCGCGCTTCGGTCGAGATGACTGGGTTTGGTGGCGGAGGTGGATTGGGTTTGCGGTAGGTGAGGGCGAGGGCTAGGAGGGCCAGGGTGGAGAGGATAAGGCCTAGGGTTTGGTCTAGGGTGCGGCGCCAGGTGATGTCGATGGTGTAGTCGTCGGCATGGTTGAGGGCTATGGCGATGAGA
>Ga0302154_10004043_pt1 | contig 10514 bp, 12 predicted proteins | sample I_Bog_N2_3_FD_193507 | JGI IMG/M metagenome (GOLD analysis project Ga0302154, IMG submission 193507) | Peat permafrost microbial communities from Stordalen Mire near Abisko, Sweden - I_Bog_N2_3 | ecosystem: Environmental > Terrestrial > Soil > Wetlands > Peat | place: Sweden: Abisko, Stordalen...
TCGGCCTGCATTGCCTTGACCATCGCAGGGGTGGCGATCACCTCGTCCGAACCGATGATGATCACGTTCGGCTTGCCGCCGGTTCGGACAAATGCCCAGTCCGCCATCAGCTTCGCGGCGGCCGAGTGCGGCGAGCGCGCCGCGCCGTCAATAATGTCAGGTGGCGTCTGGGTGATGTCGTACGTATCGGTGCTGCGCACCTTCACTCCGGCGGCGCGGGCTTCGGTAATCTGCGGACTGAGCACGACAGGATTGAGCCCGCTCAGCAACGACACCAGGGTGTATTTCTGCTGAACGGCGACGGAGAGGCCCTGAATCCACTGGTCCACTTTCAACTGATTCGACCAGGTGGTGTAGGTGGTGCCGACGTCCTTGGCCGCGGCTGCCATGGAATTGTTCACCGCGACTTCATACGGAATGGTCATCGACAACGGGATCGACATGATCTTCTTGTCGGCCATGCATTTGCGTGCGTCGAACGCCGGGCCGGGCTGTGTGAATTCCGGCAGTTGTTGGTGCGCGGTGACGAGCGCCTGGGCTCCGTCGGCGGTTCCGCCTGAACAGGACCGCCACCGAGCAGCATGAGCGCTCCAACTATCAAAACCAGTCCAGCACTGCGTGGTTGCATATTCGCCTTCCGGTGGTTGTGGTCCGCAATCAGCCCTGCTGCCGCGCCCATTTTTGCTCGAAAGCCCAAACGTCGTCGAAACCAATGAGGTGGTTGAATTCGGCGAAGGAGAACAGCGGCGCGGCCGGCGTCTGGCTGGTGCCGTGTTCTTTAAAGGCACGCAGCGCCTGATCCGCCGCATGGGCGGCCGCGAGCCCGGTCATCGAGGGATAGATCGCCAGCGCGTACCCGAGCGCTTGCAGTTCCGTGGCCGAGCGGATCGGCGTCTTGCCGCCATCCGCCATGTTGGCCATGACCGGCTTGGTGAGCCGCCGGCAGGCCTCGCGCATCTCGTCCTCGCTCTCGAGCGCCTCCGGGAACAGGATGTCGGCGCCTGCCTCGCCATAGACCTCGGCGCGACGGAGCGCGCCCTCGAACCCATCGGTCTGGCGGGCATCGGTCCGCGCGATAATCAGCGTCTCGGCGCTTTTGCGAGCATCGCAGGCGACCTTGATTTTCTCGACCATGTCCTCGATCGGCACGACGCGCTTGAATGGTGTGTGCCCGCACTTCTTCGGGAATTCCTGATCCTCGATCTGGATGGCCGCGACACCGGCGGCCTCGTAGCCCAGGACGGTGTGGTGGACGTTGAGCAGGCCGCCATAGCCCGTGTCCGCGTCGGCGATGACGGCAGCGTTCACGGTGCGCGCCAGGGTGGAGACACGATCGAGCATCTGGGTGTAGCTCGCGATTCCGGCATCGGGCAGCCCGAAACCGGATGCCGTCATCCAATAGCCGGAGGCATAGACGAAATCGAAGCCGACGCTGTTGCTCACCACCGCCGTGATCATGTCATGAATGCCGGGCGCGGCGACGAACACGCCGGAGGCAAGGGCTTCGTTGAGGCTGCGCTTGGCCATTATGCCAGGGTCTCCAGATAGGACAGCACCTCCGCCTCGCTGACGACGTCGGCATATTTGGCGTTCATGTCGAACAAATTGGCTTCGTGCGGGGCGGCATGGCGGTCGCCGCAGGCTTCACGAACGACGATCGGAATGAAACCGTGCGAGCAGGTGTCGACACAGGTGGCGCGCACGCAGCCGCTGGTGGTCAGGCCGGTGAGGATCAGGCTGTCGATGCCCCAACTTGTCAGGGTAGACGCCAGCGAAGTGCCGAAGAAGGCGCTTGGATATTGCTTTGAGACGACGAGTTCGTCCTCGGCGGGGGCGACACCCTGCGGCCAGGCGCCCATCGGACACCCGGCCAGGAAATTCTCCAGCGGACGGGCCTTCTGATAGAAACGGCCGCCGTTCAATGCAAGTGGATGATAGACCACGTTGGTATAGATCACCGGCACGCCCTTGCGCCGCGCCGCCGCACGGACACGCAGCGCCGAGGCGAGGGCATCGTCGACTCCGGCAAACAGCGCGCAGGCTGGATCGAAATAGGCTTCCACGAAGTCGATCAGGATCAGCGCCGGTTTTTTTCCGAAGCCGATGCGGTTGTCGTAAGCCTCGCGGTAATTGGCCTCAAGGTCGTCGTCGGTCATCGTTGGATGATTTCCCTTAAATCAAGCACGCCTCGCTTACGCGCCCCCGCCTTGACCAACGTGGGCATCAAACCGCGACGAATGAATACGTATTCATCTGTTTTAGAGTCGGACGGGGCAGGGCCGCAAGCCCATTTCGAACGCATTCTTGACCGCGATGCGGACAGGGCGACGATGACGAAATCGGCAGAGGTCATGACGTAGAGCGCCCGCGGCATGGTGGAGGCATCCCGCGCGCTCGCGCTCAAGCATGTCATGCCCAATTCGCTGGGGCCGACACTCGTTCAGTCGTCGGTGACGATCGGCTTCGCGTTCCTGCTGACCGCGGGCCTGTCTTTCTTTGGTGCTGGCGTACGGCCGCCGACGCCGGAATGGGGGCTGATGATCGCAAACGGCGCGTCCGGGATCATGCTAGGCCAGTGGTGGCCATCCGTGTTTCCGGGCATCGCGATCTCGCTGACGGTGTTCGCTTTCGCCGCGCTGGGCGACTCGCTGGAGCGCGCCTATCGGAGTTGATCACGTCATCAGTGCGATGAGTTCTCGGACATCCTGAACGGCTTCTAGTTCATCGACAGCCACGATCAGCTTCTCCACTGCCCCGGCATTCATCGGTTGGGCCGAGAAACCGCAGCAGGTGCGGAATTTCTCCAGGTGCTTCTCGCGGGAGAGACGCCGGGACGGACTCGCCAACATTGCTTCGCAGCGCCAACGCCATTCCTGACCGGATTTCGAGCGGATGATCAGTTCGTGCGGCACGAGTGCATTCGGGTCCAGGTTGTCGTCCACCTGCATGGAGAACAGTTTCGCCAGCTCGTGCGTGCGGGAATCGGTCAGTTCCACGTCGCGATAATGTTCAAGGCCGATACGGTCGTGCTGCAAAACCTTGGCCCCGATGAAGGCAGCACACAGGCGCGCGTAATTGCCGTTGGGCGCCGGCCGGTCCGGTCGCGCGCAAAGGCGGTTGATCAGCGGCGGCCCGATCACCAGCGCGGACTCGATCTCGCTCTTGGGAAACGGCAATTCGCTGCCGAACAGCATCAAGCCTTCGATCAGGCCGTTGCCGGCCCGGCCCGACGGAAAAGGCTTATGGCTTACCTGTGATATTTGCCATTCGCGGCCCAGCTTCGCCAGGCCGGGTGCCAGGTCCCATTCCCCTTCGCAGAGACGAAGGAAGCCAAACGGCCCTTCGAACGTGTCGCGCGGGCCGGGGATGCCGGCGGCCGCCAGGTCGCAGCTCTCAAGCGCGGCGCGTGCGTTGAAGCCCACCTGCATGGGCAAGACGACGCTGCCCTCGACATGCGGCTGCATGGTGCCGCTGGTCTGCGCATACTGGATGCCGAAGACGGAGACGATCTGTTCGGTGGAGAGTCCGGCGAGCCTGGCGACGCCGGCCGCCGCGCCGAACCCGCCGGATGTCGCGGGCCGGAAGAATGTCAACGGTGATTTCGAAGCGACGCCCAGCGTGGTTGAGACGTCGACGCCGACCGCGACAGCCGTCAGCAGATCACGGCCCGATACGCCGCTCCGCCGCTCGGCAAAGGCCATCGCAGCTGGCAGCAAGGTTGCCATCGGGTGCAGCACGGCAGCCTCGTGCACGCAGTCGAATTCCTGGCAGTGAATCTGGAAGGCGTTAATCAGGGCAGCCGTCGTGGCCGGGACGCGGCGGCCTGTACCCCACACCAGCGCATCCTGGCCCGAACCCCAGCGGGACGACGCTTCCAGCAGTTCCCGCGCCCCGTCCGCGGTCGAGGCAGAAATGCCCACGCCGAGTGAATCGAGGATGAATATCTTCGCGTGCTCGATTGCGCTTGCTGGAAGATCTTCGAAGCGTGTTGACGTGATATGGTGTGCTAAAATCTCGCTGGCGAAGGGCACGGCGATCTCCCAAAGTTCGATCCACCCTGAATACGCATGCAACATGCTGGGGGCGCCGCAGACTGTCAATCGTTCATAACAGGCGACGGTCGCTCCAGCCACCAGGCGACAGAATGCAACTTTCGGTCGCAGCGGTGGGTTGTCGAGAAAGTCATTGTTGCGCACCAGCGCAAAAAAGCGAGCAACGTTCCGATCCGACATCAGAATACAATCGCGCCGTCCTGTCTCTTCCCCCATGTCCGCGGTCTATTGCCTGGCGGCTCAGCGGCGGAGCGGCTATATGTGCCAACTGATCGTCTGGCCTTCGGCTTGCTGACGGCGCTGTTCCAATTCGGGCTGCGGGTCGGCGGCGACACGGCCTAGAATGTGCGGGCGGCCGGGCATGACGACCAGCCGCTGGCGCTATGCCTGCTCGCCGCTGACCACGGCGGCGCAGACTGTCGGCGAGATCGCCAAAAATAGGCAACCCCATGACCTCCCCCATCGCCCCCGAGTCCCTGGGACCCACCATGGGGCGGAAGGCCCATCGGAACGGAATTGTAAGGTAGCGTATTGCACGCAATTTCATCGAGATCGGAGTGGGCGAGATGTACGCTGGATTTCCGAACCTCTGAATGTCTGTTGCGTGTATTGAACGCAATATCATCCCGCGCGTTAGGGGCTGTCTGCAGTTGAGCAGGATCATAGCAGAAGCCAGCTGAACTCCGGCCAGAAATATCTTGGCGAGCTTGTCGTAGCGGGTCGCGATGGCCCGAAAATGCTTGATTTTGTTGAAAAAGCGCTCGACGAGGCTTCGTTCGCAGCAGAGAACGAAGTCGCAAACCCTCGGATTCTTACGATTCGCTTTTGGGGGAATCACCGGGGTGATCCCGCGTTGTGTGAGAGTGCCGATCAACGGATCCGCGTCGTAAGCCTTGTCGCCGAGCAAGGCTCCCGGCTCGACGTTGGCAATTAACAGCTCGGCACAAGCCAGATCATGGGCCTGTCCCGGCGTGAGCATCAGTTCGACTGGATTACCCAAGGCATCAACAACGACATGGATTTTGATCGTCAGTCCGCCGCGGGATCGACCGATAGCTTGCGCGCCGTTTTTTTTGCAGCCCCGGCACTATGCTGATGGGCACGGACTAGACGAGACGATCCTGTTTGCCCGCGGCGAGTTCGGCCTGTAGCTCGGAAAAATTGGTACGGCCCTCATGGACCACCACCACTTCTCCATCGATGATTGCCTGACCCATCGGCGACTCCGCGCCCGATACCTGGGGCCGCCGCCTCATGCAGCGCGCCGAACGCCGCCTCGCCGACCGCGAAAGCCGTGCCGTTCGCACGCTTGCGGAGAGCGACTATCTGCTCGGCATCACTGATGCGACGCGGCTTGGCGCACTCCGATTCCGCTCTCGCGGCGAACAAATCTTTCAAGCGCCGATCCGCGCGGGTGTACCGGCCCTGATCGAACTCGGCCGGCTGCTGCAGCTCACCGAGCGCATTCTCCGGGACGAGGAAACCGACGAAGACCTTCAGCTCATCTTCGCGCCCGGCTCCTCCCTGGGCGGGGCGCGGCCCAAGGTATCGGCGCGTCCTTTGCGGAGCTGCTGCCCAGCGAGTTTCGTCCGGTGTTTTCAGACAGATTCAGCGAGGTCGTGGCGACCAGAACGGCGCAATCGATCAATCGGAGCGGACCGCGCCGGCGATCATGCTCACCACGCCGATCCGGGCGAGGTGCTGCGGCCATTCGCGCAATATCCGGACGTGGAAAATGGCGCGCCGCACCCGCTCGCCATCCAGCACGATTATGTGCAGCCGCTGTACGATCCCAAGTCGGGCGAGGCCTTCGATGAGGCGCGCGCGCTGGCCTCGGGCATGCTCGGCGCCGCCATCCGCAGCGCGCGACATGGCGGCAGCGGCATCCTGGTGGTGAGCGACGTGACCCAGCCCGACGCCGAGGGGCGCAAGCCGCCGCACTGGTTCCGGTCGATCAGCCACACGCAGCGCTCGGCGCCCACCATCGCCCTGACGATCAACGACCGCACCCGCTGGGTGCTGGACACGGTATCGCGGCAGCCCAACGCCTTCATCGACGAGGACGGCGAGCGTGTCGCGCCGCTGGTTAAAAGTCTGGCTGAGCGGATCGCGGCGCTGCGTCAGAACAAGCTGAACGAGCGGCTGGTCGACCTGATCGACAAGGCCGTGGTCATCACCGACGACGCCGGCCTGATCCTGCGGACCAACCAGCGCGCGCGCGAGCTCCTTGGCTTGAAGGACTGCGAGAAGACCCAGATCGGCAATCTGGCCGACTTCGTGAAGGGCTGCGGCCTGCCCGGGCTGAGCGAGCCCGACACCACCCTGTGCATGGGACCGCGCAACGGACGCGGCGTCGAGACCCGCGTCAAGCGCTTCGAAGACATGACGAGAACCTCCGACATCATCTGGCTGCTCAGCGGCGCCGACCGCGAGACCTACAATTTCGATACGAAATACATCGCCGAGACGAGATCGCAAACCTCGAAGCCGTGGCGAAAGAGGACCTTGAACCCGCCGAATTCGACGACCCCCGTCGTCTGTGGCAGAAGTATAAAAATAGTGGTTACAAGGCCTACAATGCGCTGTTCGGCCAGATGGGCCGTGCCCTGATCAGCAACGTTCCCAGCGACTCCATCGAGTTCCGGTTCGACATCGATAAGATGCAGCTGCAGGACAGGTTCGCGTTGCCGCTAGAGCTCATCACGCTCGTCGCCAACGACAGTCACGACGGCTTTCTCTGCAATCTCCGGCCGATGGCGCGCCGGGTGCTGGACATCAAGGGGCGGCCGGCGAACGGCGTGGTGCCACCGCACATCCTGTTCGTCAATGCCGGAGCGGCCAAGGGCGGGTTCTCGATCCTGGGCGAAGAGAAGATGGAGCGCAGGACGCTGCCTTCGATTCAGGACAGCACAGACGATCAGCGCCGGCGCCTGGAAGATCTCAGCCAACAAGGTCTCTGCACCCTCGAAGAGCTGACGATCGAGAGCTTCAACGCCAGCTGCGACGCGCAGGGCGCCGTCAAGGCCAGGAGCTTCCGCGACGCGCTGGAGCGGCGGCTGCGCCGACCGATGCCCGGCGACCGCGACATCGACATCCTGCATTTCGCCGGCCATGGCATCAGCCAGGTGAAGAGCGAGACACGGCTGATTCTGCCGGGCAATCCGCCGCGTCCAGGCGCGGGACAGCAGGCCACCGATGCCGACCTGCTCGAGGTCAAGGAGCTGGCGGAATGGCTGCCCGTCAGCATCGAATTCGTGTTTCTCGCGGCCTGCCAGACCGCCTCGATCTCGTCCGCGGAGCATCTGCATCTGGCCAAGAGCTGCAGTGTCGTCGGCTTCCGCTGGAAGGTGGTCGCAAAGCGGATCCCCGAATTTGTCGACGGCTTCTATGGCGCCTATCTGCGGCAGCCGAGATCGGTCGCCAGCGCCTATCGCGCCGCATGTGAGAAGGCGCGTCTGCCCGAGGACCCGAACTATGTCAGCGCGGTGGCGCTGGCGGCGGATTGAGCCATGACGGATGGAGGCGAGGCATGAGCGCGTGGAGCGGCATCGCGCAATGGATCGGCGGCGACCACATGCAGTTTGAAAAGAAGATCGCCGCGAAATCCGTCCGCGACGTTTGGCTCGCGAGCGCGAAGGCAACTGCCGGCTTTATGATCGAAAAAAACAGCTCAAGGTGAATCCATTCGCTGGGATCAAAATTCGCGGCGTTAAACAGGGTAAGGCGGACGACGAGAAGGCCTTCACCGACGCGCAGGCCAGAACGATCCTTACCGCGACGCTGGCAACTCCGTCGCACCTGATTTCCGCCGAGACCCGCGCGGCGCGACGATGGGTGCCATGGATGTGCGTCCGCGAGGCACAAAGCTCGTTGGGAACAGCATTCGGGACTTCGTAATAGGTAACGCCGCGACAGTCCGCAGTATAGGGAATGCTCGCATCCGGCACCTTTGGGTCGAATTTCCACTTCTGCTGCCCAGTCGCGGCATCGACGGCGATGACCATATTTTTTGGGGTGCAAACTTGAAGCATGTCGCCGACTTTAAGCGGGGTATTTTCAGTGCCGTATGCGTTCTTCGATCGGGCGTCCGGCAGTTCGCCAGTATGGAAATCCCAGGCCCGCGTCAGTTTGGATGCATTGCTTGCGTTTGATCTGTGTGAGTGGTGAATAGCGGCGCCCCGGATAGGTGCCTCCATAGGACGGCCAGTTATCGCCGACCGGCATGGGCGAGGGATCAACCATGCCGCTCCCCTGCGGTGGCAACTGTTCGGTCGCGGCATATTGCGCCCGCTGATGCTCGGCGATGCCAAAGCCAGCGCCGATCGCGACCACCAGTGTGAAAACAACCGCGATCCCAGCTGTCAACTTGCTGATCTGATAGGGACGCAACGGGAGCCCGTATATAATATATTATTGCACCCTCGCTTCGCTGGCAAGCCAGCATCGCGCCTGAGGCAATCATCAGAATTCCGGCTGTCAGATAATAGGGCGAACCACCCAAGCTAACGAGATATCCACCGCCGCTGCCGATTATCGATCCAACAACAAAGATCACGGCCGCAAGGACAATAACGGCCCAGTTTCGACGATAGACCGGCTTGTCAGCTGGTGTGTACATGGACGGAAGTCTCCCGTTTCGTCACCCAAGCCTTTACGTTGCGTGATCGGTTCTGTTCCCTATTTTTCCGGACTATCTCCATGCATTTTCCAATCCGGGGGCAGAATTGAGCGCCGATGGACAAGCTATTTGAGGATCGTCCCAAAAATGATTGTCTTGAACTCGATGAGAGGCACGTCGCTTTTTTCGGCGCGCATGCGCAATAGTGCACCCTCCCAACTGTTGAACATGAAACTCGCCAGCAATGGCGCAGGTAGCTGATCACTGATCGCACCTTGTTTCTGCGCCTCCGAAATACAGGCCTCGAAGAGGCTACTCCAGGCTTTGAAATGCCTGGCCAGATGGTCGCGGATTGGCGCGCTGTGGTCTGCCGCTTCCGCGCTGAAGTTGCCCATCAGGCAGCCGCGCGCATAGTTGGAAGCCCTGAATGCCTCGATGCGGTCATCAAAGTAGGCCTCCAATCTGACCATTGGCGCAACATCCGGGTCGCACAGGAACTCTCGCAGTTTGGCTTGACCACGCGCGGAGTAGGCGTCGATCACCTCGGTTCCGAACGCCTCCTTGCTGGCGAAGTACGTGTAGAACGAGCCCTTTGGCACGTCCGCCCGCTCGACAATGCCTTGAATGCCGCTGGCGGAATACCCTTCAGCGTGAATCATCCGCAGGCCTGCCTGAACCAGATTGTTCCGCGTGTCAGGCTTCGGTTTGGGGCCCCGTCGGGCAGCCGGGTGAGATTCCATGTCAGCTCCTCTTGACTAACTACAGACGACCGGTCATATTTTAATTATCGGTGTTCGGGAGACGTCTGTCAAGCTCGCGGCACCAACCCCCCGTTTAAGGGATCGAGTCCACATAGGCAGTTCGCCAAATCGTCGCTGCGCGGCAGTGCGTCATGCGGCGACTGGTTGTCCAGGAGGGTGGAAGTGGTTCAGAAAATCGAAGTGACGGTTCCTGTCGAAGGCGACGTCAAACTTGGCGCTTGGCTTTTCATACCCAAAGGGGATGGCGCGCGACCCGCCATCACCATGGCCCACGGCTTCGCGGGGACCAAGGACCATGGCATCGAGCGTTTTGCCGAGGCCTTCGCCGCGGCAGGGTTTGTCGTTCTCCTTCACGACCACCGCAACTTCGGGACAAGCGGCGGTGACCTTCGAGGAAACATCGATCCGTGGATGCAAGTGGCGGACTGGCGTCGTGCGATCTCCTTTTTGGAGACGCGGCCGGAAGTCGATCCGGCCCGGATGGGTCTGTGGGGCACGAGCTATGCCGGCGGACACGCCATTGTGCTTGGCGCCACCGACCGGCGCCTTCGCTGCGTCGTTGCACAGGTCCCGACGATCAGCGGTTACGAACAGGGATTGCGGCGGATTTCGCCTGACGCTCTGCCGGCGCTGGAGCGCGCTTTCAATGACGACGAAAGAGCGCAGTTGCGGGGGGAGCCACCGCGTCGGCAGGCTGTTGTCAGCGGCGACGCGTCGGTTCCCGCTGCCTATCGATCGAAGGATGCGGTGGATTTTTACCTTCAGCCGATCCCGGCTGGCGTGTGGGAAAACGAGATCACATTGCGCTCGACGCGGGCTGCACGCATGTATGAACCCGGCAATTGGATTTCGCGTGTTTCGCCAACACCTTTACTGATGATTGTCGCGCGCGACGACAGGCTGACTGTCGCTGATCTGGCGCTTGCGGCCTACGAGCGTGCGCTGGAGCCCAAACGGCTCGCTCTGATCCCAGGCGGCCATTTTGATCCCTATCTAGACCAATTTCCGCTCGCCGCATCTGCCGCGACGGAATGGTTTCGCGACCATCTGAACACGCCCGGCGCGAGCCCTTTGTGACGCCGG
>Ga0302154_10004048_pt1 | contig 10508 bp, 9 predicted proteins | sample I_Bog_N2_3_FD_193507 | JGI IMG/M metagenome (GOLD analysis project Ga0302154, IMG submission 193507) | Peat permafrost microbial communities from Stordalen Mire near Abisko, Sweden - I_Bog_N2_3 | ecosystem: Environmental > Terrestrial > Soil > Wetlands > Peat | place: Sweden: Abisko, Stordalen...
TGAAGTACGAATGGGACGAAGGGAAGAATCGGAGGAACATCGCCAAGCATGGCATCAGCTTCGAGGATGCCGAGCAGGTGTTTTCCGGGCCTTGCGTCACGTTCGAAGACAGCCGCTTTGATTACGGGGAGGAACGGCTGGTCACTTTGGGCCTGCTGGCCGGGAGGCTGGTCGTAATAGCGCATTCACCGCGCGACGAGGGAACGCGCATCATCTCCATGAGGAAGGGGAACCGGCGTGAACAAGAAATCTATCAAAAGCGACTTGGCACGGATTGACCGGATGCGGGATGCCGATATCGACTACTCGGACATTCCGCCGCTCGACAAGACGTTTCTCAAGAAGGCAATCACGGCTTGGCCCCCGGTGAAAAGACAATTGACGATTCGACTGGATGCGGACGTGCTCGTTTGGCTCAAGGGTCAGGGCAAGGGCTACCAGACGCGCATCAACCACATTTTGCGGGCTGTGATGGAGAGCCAGCCGCCCCGGCAGGCGCAGCGGTAGAACTTCCCCGAAAAACTACGCAGTTCAGGCTGTCCCGGTTTCCCCCCGGTTTCCCCCGGTTTCCCCCATCCGCATTCGGCATCGTAGCCCGACGGGTCGATGTGATTCACCGGATCGTTAAGGGCATACGCATATTGGTTCCAGGTGGCAGGTGCCTGCGGGTCCGCCGCCGCGTGTCCGATAGGGTCCACGCTCCAGAAACGGCCGAAGTTGTTGTTGTAATAGCGGGCGCTGGCGTAGTCCTCGCCGATGCCGTTGTTGGTGGCGTCGCGGAAGTAGGTTCCGAATTTGTCGGTGCCGTCCGGCGTCGAGGTCCGCTCTTCGCCCCACGGGAAATAGGCGATCGGGCCGTTCCCGCTCTGCCGCACGCTGCCCAGCCGGTCCACCGGCGCCAGCACCCGGCCGCCGAAGTACATATTCACCGCTGTCTGCGTGAGCGCGTTCGGGTACTGCCCTGTGTACGTCGCCAGCCGCTGCCCGGCGATGCTGTAGAAATAAATGGTCCCGGTCGGTCCAGTGGCGCCTCCCACTGAGTATTGCATCACGCGCTTGCCCCACGGATCGTAGGTATACGTGAGCGGATTCCCGCCGTAGTCCACCATGCCGTTCGAGATCAACTGGTTCTCCACGTTCCAGGCGTTGCTCTGCGACCCCGTTCCCAGCCAGTTGCCGTTGGCGTCAAAGCCGTAGTCGCCGATCATCCGCGCCTGATTGGTGGCCGAATTCACCTGTGGAAGCGCGGACGGCGCCGAACCTCGGGTCACCGTCTTCCCCGTCAGGTTACCAAAACCATCATAGCTGTACGAGTTGCCCCAGATCGGGCCAGTTCTGTTCGTGGTCGCCGCCGCAATCAGCCGGTTCAGCGAATCGTAAGTGTAGCTGACGTTCTCGCCCGTAACCGCATCCGCCGACGACACGATCCGCCCGTTGTTCTGCGTGGCGGAGAAGTTGTAGGGAGATAAGGGGACAGGAAGCCGTGAAACAATCGCTTTGCGGCAGACAAAAGCCGGTCGTGATCTGACGGAATCCGTCAACAAGAACGACAGCGGGTGTGAGGTTGGACTGCGCTCCGCCGGCAAGAGCGAGCCGTTGGCGCCCAGCCTCCAGTGATTCTTCCTCTCACACCGCCGGCTGAGCGCTGAGCTTGAAATACCTCTGCAGGTTGTACGTTAGGCAAGTCCACAAAGCCTCTGTTTGCGCTTTGACGATCCCGCGACAGCGTAACCTGACCCATCTTAGTTTGTCTTTGAGCCACGCGTTCGGAAACTCCGCGACCGGCGCACGCTGTTTGTAAATCGCTTTCGCACTCGCCGTCTCCATCTTGGCGTGGTAGCGCCTCAGCGCATCCGGCTCAATCCTCATGCTTACCGTGCGTCCGTGTTTCGGCATCGCGTTCTGGGGCGAGCAATGCTGCCGTTTCGAGCAGCAGCGGCAATCGTCGCGATCGGCTCCATAGATTTTGATCTGCAGCCCGCCGGCCCGTTGCTGCGTGCTCACAGGTTTGAGTCGGCGGCCTTCCGGACAGATCATCTCGTCGCACTGCTCGTCGTATTGAAATGCGTTCGGGCGGTAGTCCGGACGGATGCCGTGACCCACTTGCTCCCCGCCTGGATTCCCCCAACTTCCGTAATAGTCCACGCCTCGTTCACACGTTCCCACGACCGCCTCCCGCGTGGTGTAGTCGCCGTCGGCCACCGCCTGCTGCGGATAGGTTCCCAGCCGCTGGCGCACCCGCTCCAGCGCCGGCAGCAAGTGGAGCGAATCCGAAGGCTGTTTGCTCACCTCCACGTCCACGATCAGCTTGTGAGTCGCATCGGTGGCCAGTTGGACGTTGTAGGACGGTGCCAGACCATGATCGGAGGTCCGCATGAACTGCGCATCCGCGTCGGTGGTTGACGCCTGGCACGGTTTTTCCTTCTCCCACTTCTTCTCCGCCTGCAGACGCTCCACTTCCACCAGCGCCTCTTCCAGCCGTTCCACCCGCTCGCGCGCCGCACGCCGTCGCGCTGCTGCTCCCCGCGTCCGCTTTTCCTGCTCGGCCTCCTGCTTCTGCAACTCCTCGACGTGTTGCCGCGCCACCTTCAGATGCTCGCGAATCTTGTGCGCCCGCGAGAACGTTTTCTTGTTCACCGCCGCCCGCACCTTTGTGCCATCCACCGTCACCCGCTCCAGAGTGATCAGCTTCTCCATCTGCAGAATCGCCAGCACCTGCACGAATAGGTTCTGCAGCGCTTCGCCGTGCTCCACCCGAAAGTCCGACAGCGTGTGGTGGTTCACCACCTTCAATCCCGTCAGCCACCGCAGCGCCGGTTCGTGCCCGCACTGCCGTTCGATCTCGCGCGCCGACGAGATGCCGCGCGAGTAGGCGTAGATCCAGATGGCGATCAGCAGCCGCGGTTCCCACAGATTGCGGCCGGCATGTCCTTCCACTGACTTAACCGGACCCGAGAAACGGCTCAAGTCCAGCTTGCCTAGGATCGCCCAAACACTCCGGGCGGCGTGGTCTTCGGGGATGAGTTGCTCGACATCCAGCGGCTCCAGAACCACCTGCTGGCGGTCGATCGGTTCGTAGCGAGGGGAGGCGTCGTTGATCACGAATCCAGTTTACGGACCCTGAAACAGAATTCAAGAGAAATGTTTGATTGTTTCACGGCTTCCAGGCTACGAAACTCCCAATTGGGGCTGCGCGGCAGCTTGCTGGCGACCCTCGAACAGGAGCACGGACAGTCCGAGATCGCGCTCTCTTCCGTTACAGTCGCTTGCAGCGCGCGAACCACCAGCAATTCAGTACCAGTACTGATAACTGAGTATAGCACCCAAATGTCCTAAAACTACTAATACACAACGTGGTACCCTTAAACCTTCCATAAGACAGTAAACCTCTATATACTAAGTGTCGCAATGTATTGTGAACGAAGAGAAGAAGCGACCAGCCAATATGTGCGCGTTCTCGATCTGGTGGACCGCGCGAAGCACAGGCTCCTTACGGCCGTAACTCGGATGAACATCGAGTGCGCCACCACGGAGTTGAGCCGGGTCGAAGAATACCGGCTCGCTGCGCTGCGCGAAATCGCCGAGCATTGCGAAAGCCACGGCTGTGCCACGCCGGAATTGGAAGCGATCTGTGGCCTTGAGCTGGTTTCCCGCGAAATGGTTTCCCCCGAAATGGTGGCGTAGGCGTGACCTTGGCGGCCGGATTCTCCGGCGCGCCACGGTGATACTGGTCGCCGCTCCCGTCTTGCCCCAGGGAATATAGGCTGTCCAACGAAAAAGCCCCCACTCTGCGGCTAACACCGGGCTTGCGGATCGAAGGTGGCTTGCCTGCAGCACAACACAACTTCCAGCTTTTCGCCTCTCATTGCAACATCTCCTTCAAGCTCTTGCCCATCGGCCCTTGCAACCGCAATACGCCCAGGGAGCCAAACACCCGTTCCTCGGGGAACTGGCGGGTGCCGTGCGACGACACCTGGCGCCACGGTGCTCGGTTTCATCCGTTTGGGAGGGCCGCAGGCCCATGGTCACTCCCTATGGTCGCGGCTCCGAAAAGCATCGAAGCGAATCGCGGCGGCAAATCGGCTATAGTCGGAAGGAATGTTCCCACGCTCGGCAGTATTGGCGCTGGTCCTGGTGTGGGCCTCCCCAGGCGGCGGAGTTGATCGCCTCACTCCGGAGCAAAAACGTCTGAACATCGAGTCCTTCGAGCACGTATGGACTACAGTGCGCGACAAACACTGGGACCCCAAGCTGGGGGGGCTCGACTGGCAGGCCGTTCACGATGAATTGCTCCCGCAACTGGAACGCGCCGCCACCATGGAACAGGCGCGCGCGGTGATGGAGGACATGTTGTCGCGGCTCAAACAGACGCATTTCGACATCGTGCCCGCCACGGTTTACCAGGAAATGGAGGGCGACAAAGGCCCAGGCAGGACTGGCATCGAAGTGCGGGTGGTGGAAGGCCGCGCGCTGGTGGTCTCGACGGAGCCGGATTCGCCGGCGGCGAAGAGCGGCGTCACACCCGGTTGGGAAATCGATCGGGTGGACGGCAAGCCGCTGGCGCCCGGACTGCGCAAGATCGACCGGAACTTCCGCCACTCGACGCTGCACGACCTGATGCTGGAACAGGCCGTGTTTACTCGCCTGGCGGGCGGCGAGGGCAGCCATGTGAAAGTGGGTTTTCGCGACGCGCGGGGCCGGAGCACGACGATCGACATGGAGCGCGCCCGCCCGCGCGGTTCGGAATTCTCCTTTGGCAACCTGCCGCCGCTCTATTTCTGGGTGGAGTCGCGCAAGGTGCGGCCGGATGTCGGTTACATAAGGTTCAATCTTTTTTTCGCGCCGGAGACTTTGAACAAGGCCGTCGAAAACGCGGTCAAGGACTGCGCGGGCTGCCGCGGTTTTATCGTCGACTTGCGGGGCAACCTGGGCGGGATCGGCGGTTTAGCGCCGGGCGTGGCGGGGTGGTTTCTGGATCAGCCCGGGCTGCGGCTGGGCGATATGTTCCTGCGCAGCGCCAAACTCAAATTCGTGGTGTTTCCGCGGCCATCGCCGTTCCGCGGGCCGCTGGCGATCCTGATGGACGGCTGCTCCGCCTCGACGTCGGAAATCTTCGCCGGCGGCATGCAAGACCTGAAGCGCGCGCGCGTCTTCGGAATGCGGAGCGCCGGCGCCGCATTACCGTCCATGTTCGAACGGCTGCCCAACGGCGACGGCTTCCAATACGCCATCGCCAATTATATTTCCGAAGGCGGGAAGCAACTGGAAGGCGCCGGGGTGATTCCTGACGAAACCGCCGGGCCGACGCGCCACGAGTTACTGGAAGGCCGCGACCCGGCGCTTGACCGCGCGCTGGCGTGGATCGAGAGCAGCAGGAATTGAGGGTGGCAATGTTGGCAGGCGAAATCCGCATCGGACCAGAAAACCGGGGCGCCTGCCCCACTTGCGCGTGAATTTTTGAACCGTCGGAACAACGTAGACTGGAAGGAGCGGCAGACCGGACTGATCGGCCATGCCGGTCCGCAATTGGCAACCCAACTTATCGGCCCTGCTCGCTGGGCTGAGAATGGAAGAAAACTTTCGGGAGTCCTTATGAAACGTTTACCAATCAGACGAACCCTGGCCGCCTGCGCGGTGATGGTGCTGGCTGCGGCCGGCGCCAGGCTGCGTGCGGCCGACGATCTGCCCAAGGCAGAAACCATCCTCGACAAATCCGTCGAGGCAACCGGCGGCAAAGCCGCCTTCGAGAAGACGCACAATATGGTCATCACCGGCTCCATGGAGCTTGCCGCCGCGGGCATCAAAGGCTCGATGGTGATTACCAAGGCAGAACCGGACAAGAGCCTGGTCGAAATCGATCTCGCGGGAATCGGATCGGTCAAGCAGGGCTACGACGGCAAAGTGGCATGGGAGATCAACCCCATGCAGGGCGCGCGCATCAAGGACGGCGACGAAAAAATCTCAAGTAAGCGCGAAGCTCACTTTCACGAAGAGAACTGGCGCGACGATTACAAGAAGGTCGAGACCGTGGGCGCGGAAACCGTCGACGGGAAAGACAGCTACAAGCTGGTGCTGACGCCGAACGAAGGCAGCCCGGTAACCCAGTATTACGATAAGAAGACCGGCCTGCTGGTGAAATCCAAAATGACCGTGAACACACCCAATGGCGATCTTGAGGCCGAGACCCTCTTCAGCGACTATCGCAAGGAGGGAGACCTGCTGGTCGCGCACAAGATCCAGCAGACCGCCGCCGGGCAGGACATCGCCCTCACGTTCGACAGCTACAAGTTCAACGTAGACCTGGGCAAGGACAAATTCGACCTACCGGAGGATATTAAGGCGCTCGTCAAGAAGTGAGCCTGGCCCATGCAGTTTTGGGTCTGCCGACGATGGCACTCCGGCCGGCGCGGCTGCCCGCCGGAGTGCCGAAACGGCACGCTGAGTGCCCCCGCTACAACACGTGGCACGGGTTTCTTCCGTGCTAACCTCGTAGTTACCGGTTTCACCTGGAAACGTTCGGACATGTCACTTCGGCTTCCCTTCAGACGAGTCGCGCCGGCCCTGATGCTGGCGTTCTGCGCCGCGGCGCAGCAGTACACCATCAGCACCATCGGCGGCAATGGCAGCGCGGGGTACGTGGACGGCCCGGCGGTCGGCTCCCAATTCGACATCCCGGTGGCGACAGCGGTCGACACAAAGGGGAATGTCTACGTCGCGGATTCGGTCAACCACCGTGTGCGCATGATCTCGAACGGGGCCATCTCCACCGTGGCTGGCACCGGGACACCCGGCTACTCCGGTGACGGCGGGCAGGCTACCTCGGCCGAATTGAACTATCCCTCCGGCGTAGCGGTGGATAAAGCCGGGAACCTGTACATTTCCGACATGAAGAACCAGGTAATTCGCAAGGTCACCTCCGCCGGCGTGATTTCGACCTTCGCCGGCAATAACGCCTTGGGAGAAGGTTTCGGCTCCGACAACGTGGCCGCCACGAGCGCGCAATTAGATAACCCGGTCGGCTTGGCCGTTGATTCCGCCGGAAACCTGTACATCGCGGACTCTCATTCCGACCAGAACGCAACCACCACCCAAGGCCTGATTCGCATGGTCAACACGGCCGGCATCATCAGCACTGTGGTTGGGCTCGGCACCTCCGCCGGGCAATTGATCTGTCCCGAGGGTGTAGCGGTCGATGCCTCGGGCGCCATATACGTTTCCGACGTCGAGCTCCACACCGTGTCCAAGTTCCTGAATGGCGTGCTCACGGAGAACTTCGCGGGCGATGGCTATAGCGGGTTTGCGGGCGATGGCGGTCCGGCAGCGAATGCCGAGTTGGGAGATCCCGCGGGCTTGGCGACGGACAGCGTGGGCAGCGTCTACATCGCGGATCCGACCAACATGCGCATTCGAAGAGTGACGCCGGATGGGATCATTTCGACGATCGCGGGCGTAACCAAGGATGGCTACTCGGGGGACGGCGGACCGGCGCTCGAAGCGCAGATGTGGTCACCGCACGGCGTGGCCGTGGATGCGAGCGGCAACGTCTATATCGCCGACACCGAGAACGACGTGATCCGCCAATTGACCCCGGCGAATCCCTCCATCGCCGGTGTCACCAACGCCGCCGGCTACCAGCCGCAGATCTCTCCCGGCGCGCTGGCTTCTGTTTTTGGAACCGGCCTGGGCAACGCGACTTATCAGTCCGCAGCCCCTTACCCGGCCAGCCTGGGCGCATCCAGCCTGGGCGGGGACGGTGTGAGCGTGAAGGTCAACGGCCAGGCGGCGCCGGTATTCTTCGTATCGCCGACGCAGATCAACTTCCAGGTTCCGTGGGGAACCGCGATCGGCACGGCCAGTGTGACCGTGTCGGTGGCGGGCGGCGAAAGCAATGCGGTTTCCGTGCCGGTGGTCTCGGCGGGCCCGGGCTTGTTCATGGCGGGAAGTTCGGCGATCGCGCAGAACGCCGCCGATTACTCGCTGAACGGTCCCAGCCATCCTGCCACGGCAGGCAGCACGATCGTCGCGTACCTTACCGGCTCCGGACCGGTGAGTCCGACGGCGACCGACGGTGAAGCCGCGCCGCTAACCACGCTCCTGTATGCCACGGCGTCTCACAGCGCCGTGATCGGTTCGACTGCGGCGACGGTGAGTTTCGCCGGACTGGCGCCCGGCTGGGTTGGCTTGGTGCAGGTCAACCTGGTGGTGCCGGCCGGTCTGGCCACGGGCACCTACCCGCTCACTGTCACCATCGACGGACAAACCAGCAACGCGGGCAACATTAGCGTGCAGTAACCACAGCCGGCTTTAGATTCCACCCAACCGCTTCGCCGGCAGACGCGACCCCCAGGCCGCGAGGGCCGGAGCCCGTGGCGTCCGCCGAAACGGGGCGGGAATCGCCTGGCCAGCGGTCCGGCTTTCGCGCCAGCCGCTCGTCTTTCCATTGCGCGCGCCAACCACGCAGAGTGATAATACCCAGCCGAAGAGCGTCTCCCGAGCGCCACACGATGTTGTCGCGCAGCAAATGATTGCGTGCCGTCAACGTAACGCGCCGCAAACAACGCACCAGCAGCGATGGCTCCGGGGAGCGCGTGCCGGCGGCCACATCGAGGCGCGGCTGTTGGCAGGCATTCAACTCGACCACCGCCACGCGGGAGTCCGTGTAGACTCCCTTGCGGTACTTCCGGCCCGGGCCGCGCAACCATTCCGGGCGGCGCAGGTAGGTCACCGAATCCACGCACCCGGTGTAAACCAGGTCGCTCACCACTTTGTTGCGCTCCCGGTCCACATCGTCTTCAATTTGATGGGTGAATCCGAACGGCTTCAGGGAAAACGTGGTGCCGATATCCTGGGTGGCGGCCGAAGCCCACACGCTCTGGCCGTGCCATTCCCCGCGACGATTCCAAACGCGCAAATGGTGCCGCTTTTCGAAGGTGTTGAGCGACTTTTGCAACCGCATATCCGCCTCCTCGCCATCGAGCAAGAGCGTCCTCATGGGAGCGTCGCCATCTGAGCGGTCTTCCACGATCGCCCGGATGGCGCCGAAGCCGGAGCGCATGGAGTTCGGCGCCGATCCGGCCCAGCCGGCGGCGTGGAACGCGGCGTCAAGCGATGGCGAGCTCCCGATGAACATCAGGTTCACCAAGTCCATCGGCTGCGCCTGGCGCTTGGAATAGCTCCAATAAGGTAGACCATCCACCAGGCTCTGCAAGTCGTCCAAATCCTTCACGGAGCCGCCGGCGGTGGGCAAGGTGCATGGCGCGAGGCCGCGAAAAGGTTCCGGGAACTCGATTTCCAGGTACAGTTCAGCGCCGCGCGTGTACTCGATTTCCGGGTCGGGGAAGCGGAACAGCCCGGTTTCGGCCAGGAACAGCGGCGTCGCCATCATCGGATGCACGAACGCCAAGAAAGCCAGCCGTTGGCTGAACCGGTTGGCAATCGTCGCGGTTGCCCGCATGCCGTGGATTGCGCCGCGCCCGTCGATGCGTTCGCGCGCGTTGTCGATTCCCACCAGCCGGATGGGCGCGGCATAATCGGTTCCATTCGGGAGGTGCAGGGTCTCGAAATCGATTTCCAGGGAGGCGGTCTCGTGAATCAGTCCTAACCCGACTTTGCGTACCCGTTTCACCGTCCCCTGCACGGTCGTTCCTTCGGGTAACGACGCGCCTTCCTGACACAGCCGTGTGCTGACCACGGCTTCCACGGAAGCACCCGGCTTCGAGCTGTAAGTGGAGATCGGCGTCAGCAGGCGGGCTTCCACCCGGCTTGAACCGGGAGCCGCGGCGAACGCGGACCGTGCAACCAACACAAGCGCCAAGCACAGCCACACTACAGAAACCATAGAGGCGAAGGTCCTATCCTTGACCGTGCAACGAGCACCAGCACCAGGCAACGCCAGAGACCGACGGCATGGCGGCTGGCAGCACCGCACCGCTTGCCCCGCGACAGCAGGCCGTCCGGCTTTGTTTTCATTTCGAGTGGTGGAACGACCGATTCCGGAATCCTGTAATCCTCCCCGGCGAACCAACTCCCGCGCGCTCCAACACCCCCGCTATGCGGGTTCGACCGCTTTCGAAAACACTTCGTTCGATCCAGCGGTTGTGAGAATGATACCAGATATATTCGATGCCGGGAAGGTGCGGTGGGGACTTGGGAGCCTGGCAGCGGCGCCCGTCAAGCCTTCTTGTACCGGTCGCTGCACGCCTTCGAACAGAAGTGTATGACTTGGCCATTGACGGTGCGGGTGAGGCTGGCCGCAGTCGAGACATAGGTGCCGCAGACGGGGTCCTTCTTCAATTCGCCCCCGGCCTGGACCGATGGCATGCCCTGAGGCCGGGGCGCAGGCGGGTTGCGGTACCGGGAGAGGAAATTGCCCAGCAAAGACCGGATGACGAGGAACAGCAGAATGGGAAAGACAAACTCGACGAAGAATGCTCGAATCATGAGATCGGGGCAGAAACGCGCCGCCTCTGCCCCGGATTGTGCGTGCCGCTACTTCATTTTCTTCTTGG
>Ga0302154_10004051_pt1 | contig 10507 bp, 6 predicted proteins | sample I_Bog_N2_3_FD_193507 | JGI IMG/M metagenome (GOLD analysis project Ga0302154, IMG submission 193507) | Peat permafrost microbial communities from Stordalen Mire near Abisko, Sweden - I_Bog_N2_3 | ecosystem: Environmental > Terrestrial > Soil > Wetlands > Peat | place: Sweden: Abisko, Stordalen...
AAAGGACTACTACGGCACGCTGGGCGTGAAGAAGACGGCGACCGCGGATGAGATTCGCAAGGCGTTTCGCAAGCTCGCGCGCAAGTACCACCCGGACGTGAATCCGGGCGACAAGAAGGCCGAGGAGAAGTTCAAGGTCATCTCCGAAGCCAACGATGTGCTGAGCGATGCGAAGAAGCGCAAGATCTACGACCAGGTGGGGTTCTACTCGGACAACATTGATCCGGCAACGGCGGAGGCTTATGCGCGCGGCGGCAACGCGGCGGGCGGTGGGCGCGCGTCGGGATTTGGCGGCGGAGCGGCGAGTGCGGGCGGGCAGGGTGTGCCGATCGACTTTGGCGGCTTCGATTTCTCCGGCTTTCAGGGCGGCGGACGCGGCGCGCGCGAGCCGGAGGGCTTCGGCGGCAGCTTCCACGATGTGTTTACCGGGATGTTCAACGGCGGGGCGCGGCAGCCTCGCGGGCCGCAGCCCGGGACCGACCTGGAGTATCAAGTGGAGATAGACTTCTGGACTGCGATTCGCGGCGGCGTGACGCGGCTGGAGATCCAGCGGCAGGAGCAGTGCCCCACGTGCAAGGGGCGAGCGGTGGTCGGTGGAGCGATGGAGTGCCCGGAGTGCCACGGCTCCGGGCAGGTGACGCAGATGGGTGGGCGGATGAAGTTCAACATCCAATGCCCGCGCTGCGGCGGCGCCGGCAAGGTGCAGAATGAGTGCAAGACCTGCGACGGCGCGGGGGTCGTCACGAAGCGCGAGCCGCTGGAGTTTCGCATCAAGGCCGGCACACGTGATGGGCAGCGCATTCGGCTGGCAGGCAAGGGCAACGCCGGAACGGAGGGCGCGCCGGCGGGCGACCTGTACCTGATCATCAAAGTCAGTGGGAACAAGCTATTTCACCGCGTCGGTGACGACATCCACATCACGGTGCCGGTGACGGCGGTGGAGGCGGCGCTGGGCGCGAAGATCGACGTGCCGACGATTGACGGGGTTGGTGCAGCGACGGGGCGGACTCAGTTGAAGATTCCGCCGGGGACGCAGACCGGGCAGAAGTTGCGCCTGCGCGAGAAGGGTGTGGTGAGCGCAACGCGCGAAGGTCACCGCGGCGACCAGATCGTCGAGGTGAAGATTGTGGTACCGAAGGTGCAGGATGAGCGGTCGAAGGAAATCCTGCGTGAACTGCAGAAGCTGAACCCCGAGGACCCGCGGGCGGAGATGCTGGCGGGAGTTTAGCCAGCGCTCGGTGCTTTCGGGAGAAGCCATTGATTGGTGAGGGCGTTGGCCCACTGGAGAGTTTCCGGCGCGAGGCCGGCGAAGCGGGTGGCGAGCCAGGCCTGCGGGGTGATGGTGATCTCGGCGCGGCCTGAGGCGACGGCGCGGAAGATCTTGTCGGCGGCGTGGGCGACGGTGGTGGATAGGCCGGGAGTTTTGGCTGCGATCATGAACCAGCGGCGCTCCGCTCGAACTTTGCCGACGAACTGCGCGTGGGCCTCGCCGCCGGTGCGCATCAGCCCGGGGCAGACGGTGGTGACGCGGATGCCCTTGCCGCGCAGCTCCGCGTGCAGGCCTTCGGAGAATCCCACCAGCGCGAACTTGGCCGCCGAGTAGGGCAGCATGTGCGGAACGGAGAGCTTGCCGCCGACGCTGGCGATGTTGACGATAGATGCGCGGCGTATGCCGCCGGCGAGCGGCTGCTGCCTGCGCAGGTGGGGCAGCGCGGCCCAGGTGGTGTAGAGCGCGGCGAAGAAGTTGACCTGCATGGCGCGCTCGAAGGCAGCGATGGGCTGTGCCTCGATGGGGCCGACTTCGATGATGCCGGCGTTGTTAACCAGCACGTCGATGCGGCTAAAGCGGGCGATGGCCTCCGTGACCAGACGGTCGCAGGCGGCGGGCGTGCTCAGATCTGCGGCGACGAGCAGGAAGTCGTCGGGCGAGAGGTGGGGGTGACGCTTCAGCAGCGTGGCCTGTGCCTTCTGGAGCTCGTCGAGATGGCGTGAGGCGAGGACCAGGCGCACCGGCTGATCCGCGGCGAAGCGGCTGGCGATGGCCAGGCCGAGGCCGCGCGAGCCTCCGGTAATGAGCACGACGGGGACGGACGTGGAGATGGGAGTGAGGCGTGGGGAGCGGCGGGCGCGGATGGCGAACACAACAGCGGCGGCGGCGCACACGGTGAGGGCGGCGCCTGCGACCGACACTGCTCCGACGGTGCCGCCGGCGAGGACGAGGGGGCGAATGCGGCTCATATAGAGGATTATGATGCCTGGCGGCAGCTTCCGGCGCACCGCAATGGCGAAAGGCGTTATTCTTCTCGCGATGGCCACGAAGCGGAAGTCCAAGGGCGCGTACATGATCTCGGCGGTGGCCGAGATGTATGAGATCCATCCGCAGACGCTGCGCCTGTATGAGCGCGAGGGTCTGTTGCGGCCGTCGCGCTCAGAGGGCAACACGCGGCTCTACACCGACGAGGACCTGGAGCGGCTGGAGTTCATCCTAAGCCTGGCACGGGAGATGGGCGTGAACATGGCGGGGATCGCGATTGTGCTGCAGATGCGCGAGCGCATGGAGGAGATGAACCGCCAGATGCAGGGGTTTGTCGACTATGTGCGGACGGAGATGCTGACGCGCATCCAGCAGCAGGCGACTCCGCCGGGACTGGTGCCGCTGAAGCGCCCGTTCGCTGTGCCGATGCCGCCGAACCCGCGCAAGAAGAGCTAGAAGGACGACTTGCGGACGTTGGGCAGATCCTCTGGACGAAACGCCGGATTGAGATACGGCTTGAGTGAGGCCCAGGTGAAGGATATGGACGGCAAGCCGGCCGCATACGCCGCGACCTGGTACTGCCCATAGCGCACCGTCAGGCCGCTGGGTGCGATAGTCCATTGGCGAGCGTCCTTCCACGCCGCGAGGATCCCAGCCGGGAGTTCCTCCTCCAGCAACATGGACCTCACGTCCGCATTCGCGCGGAGCTTCCGCAGCGCGACCGGTGTGAGTTTGGTCTGCCAACCCGAGTTCTGGGTGAAGACGTCGCCGGTGGCGAGCTCGCGGTGCGCGTCAAGGTTCCAGTTGAACTCTCGCAGCGTGGTGAGCGGGTGCGCCGCGCCGTAGGAGTATTCGGAGTCAACGAATTCAATGAAGAGAAAGTGCGCGTTGCCGCCGCTGAGCGAGTAGTCGATCTCCACGGTATCGTCGCTGGTAGCTGTCTGGTCGAGCGAGGTTGGGCTGGGGTGCTTGTCATCGGCTGTGAGCGCGAGGACATACGCGGCAACAGCCGAGTTCCACTGCGTGAGCGCGGCGTCCGGGCTGTCGGTCTGGGGCCAGCTGTAGTGGTAGACGCCGAAGCCGGGGTCGTCGGGAAAAGCATCTGGATTGGGCTTGTCCGGTCCGGGCGATATAAAGTCCCGGGCGCGGGTGTAGATCATAGTGCCCGTGGAGGTGCGTTGCAGCTTCAACTCCTTGAAACGTGTGGTGTACTCTCCTCGCAGGCAGACGGCGATTGTGCCGCGATCCCCGGCTGGGTGGGCGGGACAGGCTGCGTCCAGGTAACTCAGCCAGCCGCGCTGGTCGGATTGAACGGCCGAAAAGGCGGCCGGTGAGAGTTGCGTTCGGAGCGCGGCGTATTCGGCTGCGAGGGCAGAGTCCTGCGCAGAGAGCTGCGGACTGGCACACACGGCCTTCTCGCGTGGCGACTTCGCGAGCTTGCAATCGAAGCTGGCGGCGTGCGAGGAGATGGCGCATGCAAGGGAGACGGCAAACAGGCACAGACGTGGCGTAGGGATAGAGGGCTGCCTCCGGCAGCGGTTGAGTCAGACATACTTTACACTGTGACTACGACTGCTTGGGCTCCAACCGAATGGCGGTGGCTGAGTCCGCTTCTTTCTGATGCACATCCTGTTACTAATCCTGTGTACCCTTGCGCTCTTCGGCAGCGCGACCTCGACGATCTACTGCGGCATGGTGCTGGTGGCGGCGGCGCGCTTCGGCCTGCGTAAGCGGCGCGAGCAGAGCACGGCGATGGAGTTCCTGCCCTCCATCAGCGTGCTGAAGCCTCTGCATGGGACCGAGCCGGGCATGGAGCGGAACCTCGAATCTTTCTTCGAGCAGGACTATCCGGACTTTGAGCTGCTGTTTTGTGCGCGGTTTGAAAGTGATGAGGGTTTGCAACTGGCCCGCAGGGTGGGCGAGCGCTATCCGCAGGTGCAGGCGCGGTATGAGACCTGCGGCGAGCCAATTCCCAAGTTTCACAACGCCAAGGTGTTTTCGCTCGCTAAGCTGAACTCGGTGGCAAAGAACGACCTGTTCGTGACCAGCGATGCGGACGTGCGCGTGGTGCCGGACTATCTGCGGCGCATGGTGCAGACGCTGAAGGACCCCCATGTGGGGCTGGCAAGTTGCGTGTACCTGGGTACGACGGAGGGCGCCGAGCCCGGCAGGGGGCCGGGCTTTGCATCGCAGCTGGATGCGGTGGGCAAGAGCGTGGAGATGACCTCCGGCGTGCTGGTGGCGGTGATGATTGAGGGCTCGGCGAAATTTGCGCTGGGCGCAACCATGGCGGTGCGGCGCAAGAGCTTCGAGGACGTGGGCGGCTTCAACGAGCTGGGACAGTTCTACGCCGACGACTTTGTGCTGGGCAACCGGCTGGCGGCGCAGGGTACGGGAGTGCTGCTGGCGACGTACATCATCCGGTTGATGGTGCAGGACTCTCCGTTCTGGCTGAGCTTTCGCAACCAACTGCGCTGGATGCAGAGCACGCGGCGCTCGCGACCGTGGGGGCACCTGGGCACCGGGCTGACGTTTGCGATGCCCTACGGGCTGCTGGGGCTGCTGTGGGGGCTGTTGAGCGGGCATCCGTGGCTGGGGTTGCTGTGGCTGGGCGCGATGGTCGTGAACCGCTGGCTGCAGGCGGCGGCGATCCTGACCGTGCTGGGCGATCCCGACCGCGTATACAACGCGCTGATCTATCCGCTGCGCGATGTACTGGGCTTCCTGCTGTGGGTGGGCAGCTACGGCGGCGAGAACTTCTACTACCGCGGAAAGATCTACAAGCTGAAAGTGGGCGGGCGGGTGGAGAGCCCGGAGTAGCCAATTGTTCCACGTGGAACAATCGTGTTTGCAACAGATACGCTCCGCCTACAGTACGCAAAATCGTGTCTTGAGGTGCTCTTCGATGCGCTTTTTGCGTGTTTCAGGCACTCATCGGTTGGTGAGGACGGTCTTGCCGCCGGAGACTGCCAACTCGTGCACCGGGGCGAAGCGGCCCAGGTCCGGGATGCGGCTTTCGGGGTGGTAGGTCAGCAGGAAAATCCGCTGCCGGCCGGCCCACAGGCGGTCGAGGCCGGCGTCATCAGGAAAGAGGTTGGGGGCGTCCGGCCAGAAGCTCCCAAACCATGTGCCGTTGACGCGGCCGTTGACCAGAAACACTGGCGCGGGGCGCTGCGGGGTGTAGAAGAGCAGCGTGGAGCCCGAGGTGAGCTCGCCGTCGAGGACGATGAGGTCGCCGGGCTGGAGCTTCGCATCGATGGCGAGCGCCAGGTCCTTGGAGCCGAGGATGGGGTAAAAGCGGGCGAGGCCCTCGTGCGCAGCGAGCAGGACAACAATCATCCCTGCGGCGATGGTGAGGTTGGCGGCGAAGGTGCGACCGCGTCGCCGAACCAGGTACGCGACCGGCCCGAGCACCAGCATGCCGAACGCGACGGCGATCAGCGGGCCGCGGAAGAAGCCCATCGCCTGCCCGGTGAGGTCGAAGAGATGGCCGAGTGAGAGGTTGTAGTTGGCCGGGTTGGAGTTGAGGACGTCCGTCAGTGTGACGCCGGGGCGCGGTGTGGGCGCAGTGAGGGCGAGATAGCCGCAGACGAAGAAAAGCAGCGTGCCGAGGGGGACGAGGAAGAAGATGCAGCTGTGCAGAGATTGCCGAGAGTACACCCACATCTCAGGATCGAGATGTGGGGCACCCGCCTTCGTGGCGCTTCGGTCGGCGGCTGCGAGCAGGCCACCGACCAGCAGCGCCAGCGCGGGGAGTGCGGGCAGGTGGTAGTACTCCTGCCGGGAGCTGAGGGTGAAGAAGCCGAGGATGATGGCGGGCCAGAGGAGGAGCGAAAGCGAGGGTCCAGGGTCCAGGGCCCAGGATCCAGAGGACGGGGACTTCGCTCGGAGGGCGCGGAAGGCGTCCAGCACGGCGGCGGGCAGGAAGGCGACCCAGGGCAGCATCCACAGCAGCAGCAGCAGCCAGAAGATCGGGACGGGCACGTTGCCGTAGTCGTGGGGAATGCGGCGGCCCAGGAAACGCGCGATGTGCTCGTTGTAGAGATAAAACCACGCCCAGCCGGCGCGCGCGGGCAGGCCGAGCCCCGGCGGCATCGCGATGGCCGGATTGCGCACCCACGCAAGGATGTGCCACGGCGCGGCGATGATCAGGAAGACCAGCGTGGCGGGGATGAGGTGGAGCTTGGCGAGCCGTTTGATCTGGCGGGTGAGCGCGAGGTAGAGCACCACGAAGGCCAGCGGGAAGACGATGCCGATCAGGCCTTTGGTGAGGAGGCTGAGCGCCAGGACGGCGGCGAAGCCGAGCATGGGGAGAAGTGCTGAGCTGTTGGCGAGAAAGGGCCGGGCGGTCGAAGTGGTTTTGAGAGCGTCGGGGTCCTTCGACTCCGCCTCGCGGATACACTGCGAGACTCCGCTCAGGATGACAGACGTTGGTCTGGTGCGGTCGAGGGCGATGAGGAACAGGTGGACGGAGACGGTCATCCAGAGGGCGATCAGGATGTCCGGGATGTAGAAGCGGGTGTAGAGGTAGGTGCCGAGCGAGGTTGCCAGCGCCAGCGCGGCATAGAGGCCGGCACGGTCGCCACGCGGGTAGAGGCGGCGGCCGAGGGCGTAGACCGCGAGCAGCAACGCGAGGACGCCCAGCGCTAGCGGCAGGCGCGCGGCCCAGTCGTGGACGCCGAAGACCTTCATGGACGCGGCGGCCATCCAGTACATCAGCGGCGGCTTGTCGAAGAAGCGGATGCCGTCGATGGTGGGGGTGACGTAGTCGTGGCGCTGCAGCATCTCGCGCGCGACCTGCAGGTAGACCGAGTCGACGTCGTCCAGCAGTCCCGGCGAGAAGAGGCCGCCGAGCTGGAGGATGGCCCAGGCGAGCACGATGAGGGCCACAGAGCGTCGGGTCGGGATGGGTGGATGTTGCAACATTTGTGGAGAGCGAGTTCTTGTTCAGTTTCGAGTTTCGAGTCTGTGAGTCGCGAGTAACAGCGGGCGGTCGGTGAGGAGAACTTTGCCGGAGGTCTCGGCGAGGAGGACGGCGTGCGGAAGCAGGCGGTCGGTCTCGGCGCGGTGCTCCGCGGGGACGAAGAGCAGCTTGCGCGGGCCGTTGCCCCAGCCATCGAGGAGCTGCCGCGAGGTGAGGAAGACCGGCGGCGCGGCTGTGGACGCGTCGGGGAAGGTGCTGCCGAAGAGCATGGAGGAGCTGCGGCCGTCGACCAAAGTGACGCGGCGGTCGAGGTAGAACGGGATGGACGAGCCGTAGGACTGGTCGCCGAAGAGCAGGATTTGCGTGTCCGGCTCGATGGCGTGCTGTTGCTCCAGCGAGAGGATGCGGGCGGCGAAGTTCTGCGAGGAGAGCATGGAGGCGAAGCGCCCGAGCGCGATGTGCGCGGCGATGAGGAAGACGGCGCTGGTAAGGGCGACCGTCATCAGCGCGGGGAAGGCGCTGCGGCGGCCGTGCAACGTCCAGGCGATGGCCGGGCCGAGAGCGAAGGCCAGTGCGGCCAGGACGGCGGGCAGCCGCAGCGCGGCGAAGGACGGACCGGTGAGATCGAAGAAGTGGGACATCGAGAGGGTGTAGTCACCGACGCCGCGGTGCGCGAGCAGGGCGCCGATGTCGGGGTTGTAGGGCAGATGTCGCGAGGTCCACAGGCCGTAGCCGAGCGCGAGGGCGGCGGCGAGGCTGAGGGTGGTGAACAAGGCGAAGGAGAGGGTGAGCGTCGCAGAAGGCACCCCACCCTGCCACGCGGTGAGACTGCGCGTCGAGGATGGGGCACCCATATCCTTCGCGAGCGCGGCGGCGAGCAGCATCAGCAGCGGGAGGTAGACGGGGAAGGTGTAATACTCCTGATTCGTGGAGAAGGAGAAGAAGACCAGCACCAGCGCGCAGAAGATGAGGAGGAGAAGGACCGTGCTGCGGGCGAAGGTGGTGGGGCCAGCCAGCAGTTCACGGCGGCGGCGCCAGGCGAGGATAAGGGCGGCGGGCGCGAAGAGGCTCCAGGGGAAGAGCCAGACCAGGTGCAGCGACCAGTAGAGCGCGGCGGGGAGCTTGTTGTAGTCGCGCGGGATGCGCTGGCCCAGATAGCGGAGCAGATGCTCGTTGACGAAGTAGAACCAGAAGAAGCCGTGGCCGGCATCTCCGCCGCGGTTGCGTAGCCCGGCGAGGATGTGCCAAGGCGCGGCGATGGCCAGCAGAAGCAGGATCCCGGTGAAGGGACGCAGGCGGCGCCAGTGCGGGAGTTCTCCGCTGAGCGGAAGAAAGATGGCGGCCGCGCCGAAGACGAAGACCAGCGCGACCAGGCCCTTGGCGAGGACGGCGAACGCCAGGAAGGCCCACATGGCGTAGGCGTAAAACGAACTGCGGGTCTCTCCACTGCGCGTGACGATGAAGCCGTCACGCTCCGGTCGAGATGACACATCTTTCTGGTTGGCGAGAGTGCGCTCCGGTCGAGATGACACATCTTTGGGGGAGAGTTCGAGGGCGCGGAGCAGGCAGTAGAGCGCCAGCGCCAGCAGCAGCGAGAGCAGGGCGTCGGGGATGAAGATGCGGGTGAAGAGGAAGACGCCGGCGGAGGTGAGCACGAAGACGGCGGTACAGAACGCGGCGGGGCCGCCAAAGGCGCGGCGGGACCAGGCGAATCCCAGCAGGGCGAGCGCCAGGACGGTCAGCGCCAGGGGCAGGTGGATGGCGAAGGCGGAGAGCGGTCCGGGGCGCGCGGCGAAGAGGCGCAGGCTGAGCGCGCCGATCCAGTAGGGAAGCGGGGGCTTTTCGAGGTAGCGGATGCCGTTGACGTGGAGAGTGACCCAGTCGCCGCTCTGGAGCATGGCCTGGGCGGCCTGGGCATGGGTTGCGTCGGCGTCGTCCAGCAGCGGCGGGGTCCAAAGCGAGGCAAAGAAGATGGCCAGCCAGAGGGCGAAGACGGCCAGCAGGGCGGGGACCCGGCTATGCGACGACCGGCCCGGTAGAGGACGCCCGCGCGTGGCGGGAGACGCGGGCGAGGTCGGGTGGGGGGCGAGCACAGACACCAGCATAGCGAAAGCCGTGCGGCGGGGTTCCGAGGCAGGCACCGGGGTTGGTTTTCCCGCAATGCACAGCGTGTATCTTGCTACGGTAAGACGGGCTGGAAGGCCGCGCGAGGGAGTACGAACCATGCCGACGTTTGCGGCGATCGATATCGGATCGAACTCCTGCCGGCTGGCGATCGCGGCGGTGCAGCAGCACCATTTGAAGATGCTGCACGAGGACCGCGAGGTGACGCGGCTGGGAGAGAGCGTCTTTGACACCGGGCTGATCTCGCCGGACGCGATGGCCAACACCATCAAGGCGCTGAAGCGGTTCCAGAAGGCGGTGCAGGCGCAGGTAGTGGACCGGGTGCGCGTGGTGGCGACCAGCGCGATGCGCGATGCGCGCAACTCGGAGGCGTTCCGCGCGTGGGTGAAGTCAGCGACGGGTTGGACGGTGGAGGTGATCTCGGGTCTCGAAGAGGGCCGGCTGATCCACCTGGGCGTGGCCACGCGGGAGCCGGGAGCACGCGGGCGCTGCCTGCTGATCGACCTGGGCGGCGGCAGCTGCGAGGTCACGCTGTCCGACCGCGGGCGCATCCAGCAGATGGTGAGCCTGCCGCTGGGCGCGGTGCGCTTGCAGCAGGAGTTCCTGCGCGTGGACCCGCCGCGCAAGGAGGATGTGGCGCGGCTGCGCAAGTACATCGATCGCGAGCTGCGCAAAGCAGAGCGCAAGATGGGGCATCCGCGGGTGCCGCTGGTGATTGCGACATCGGGCACGGCGGCGGCGCTGGCCGAGGCGAGTGTGGCGCTGGAGGCCGCAGGCAAGAAAGGGATGAAGGGAATTAAAGGGGTCAAGGGGATCAAGGGGATCAAGGCCGCGGCCAAGAAGGCGTCGGCGGTGAGGCCCGGCGCGGTGTTGACGGCGAAGACTGCCGGTGTGCGGCGGCTGGCCGACCGGCTGCTGAAGATGTCCAATGGACAGCGGGCGGTGGTGCCGGGCATTGGGCCGCGACGGTCGGAGATCATCTGCGGCGGCGCGCAGGTGTACGCCGCGCTTTTGGAGCGGATGGAGCTGAAGGGCTTTCGCTACTCGCGGCTGGGGCTGCGCGACGGCGTGCTGGCACAGATGCTGGGCGATGTGGACGTGCGCGCCAGCGTCCACCGGACGTTAGAGGCTGAGCGGTGGAGGGGCGTGCTGGAGGTTTGCCGGAGGTACGGCTTCGACCCGCGCAAGGCTGAGCCGGAGCGGCT
>Ga0302154_10004053_pt1 | contig 10504 bp, 8 predicted proteins | sample I_Bog_N2_3_FD_193507 | JGI IMG/M metagenome (GOLD analysis project Ga0302154, IMG submission 193507) | Peat permafrost microbial communities from Stordalen Mire near Abisko, Sweden - I_Bog_N2_3 | ecosystem: Environmental > Terrestrial > Soil > Wetlands > Peat | place: Sweden: Abisko, Stordalen...
AGAACCATGCTTACGCGTCCGGCAAGAGCGCCGATCTGATGCTCTTCCGCCATGATCACTACGCCGGTTTCGCGCGCCGCACGCACGATCGCTTCCGCATCGATGGGCTTGAGTGTGTGCATATTCAAGACACGCGTCTCGAGGCCGAACTCCTGCTTCAGAATCCATGCCGCGCGCATCGCCTCAGGCACCATGGGCCCGCAGGCGAGGATGCTCAAGTCCTCGCCTTCGTCGGCGTAGTCCTCGGCGAGGCGCGTATCGAAAGCGTCGACGAATTCTTTCTTCTCTCCGCGCAGGCGAATCACATTCGCTTTGCCGAAAACAAACGGCGTCGATTCGCCCGTAACGATCGGCGTGGCCTCGCGCGCGAAACGGATGTACTTGGGCCCCACGTGTTCGAGCAGCAGATGCCGCGTGGCCTTGCGCGTCTCAATAGCGTCGCAGGGTACAACAACATTCATATTCGGCAGGCCGAGCATGGCGAAGAGATCTTCGAGCGCCTGGTGCGTGGCGCCGTCTGCGCCCACGGAGACGCCCGCGTGCGCGCCGGCCACCAGCACGTTGAGGTTGGAGTAGCAGATGGAAACGCGAATCTGATCGAGGTTGCGTGCCGCGGAAAACGTGGCGTAAGAACCGAGCACGGGCAGTTTGCCTTCGCGCGCCAGGCCCGCGGCAGCCGCCGTGGCTGACTGCTCCGCAATGCCCATCGAGATCCAGCGCCGCGCGCGCTCAGGCTTGCCGGCATAGAAATCCGCAATTGTAATGGAGCCGGAAATGTCGAGACCGATGCAGACGATGCGCTCGTCGTCGCCGCATTCGGCAAGCGCGCGGCCAAAGCCCTTGCGCGTGGGCTCCATCGCAACGTGCATGGCGTCGCTTTGCGCTGCATCGCGCGCATTCCACCAGAAGTCGCACGAGTAGCGCGGTACATGCGCTTCGAGAGCATGCGAGGCTTCAGCCTGCCAGTTCTTCGCCTTGGTGAGTAAATCGTCAACAGGAATCCGCTCGGCGACGCCCAGTTCCGCGAGTGCCGCCGTCAGTTCTTCGCGATTCGGCGCCTTGCCGTTCCAACCCGGCTGATTTTCCATGAAGCTTACACCGTTGCCTTTTACGGTATCGGCAAGAATCATGACGGGCCTGCCAGTCACCGCGCGCGCCTGCTCGAAGGCGTCGACGATCTGGCTCATGTCGTGGCCGTCGATGCGCAGCACCTCCCAGCCAAAGGCAGCGTACTTGGCGGCCAGCGGTTCTACTTGCATCACATCTTTCACCCAGCCGTCGATCTGTAGGCGGTTGCAGTCAATGACGGCGACGATGTTGTCGAGATGGAAGTGACCGGCCTCCATGGCCGCTTCCCACACCTGGCCCTCCTGCTGTTCGCCGTCGCCCATCAGGCAAAAGATCTTGTGGTTCTTGCCCCCCGGTTTTTCGCCGTCGATGCGCGCGGCCAGCGCCATGCCCACCGCGACGCTCAAACCCTGGCCGAGCGAGCCGGAAGAAATTTCGATGCCCTGCAGCTTGAGCCAATGGGGATGGCCCTGGTAGGGCGAGCCGAGCTTGCGCAGGGTGACGATGTCGTCGAGCGGGCAAAAACCGGCGATGCCGAGCGACACATAGAGTGCCGGCGCCTTGTGGCCGGCCGACCAGAGAATGCGGTCGCGATCGGGCCAGTCAGGGTTTTTAGGATCGTGCTCGGCGATGCGGAGATAAAGCGCCGCGGCAATGTCCATGATGGAGAGCGTGCCGCCGGAGTGTCCCGAGCCCGCCGCGCACAACGCAACCAGGTTGTAGCCGCGCATCAGTTGCGCCGCGTCGCGCAGTTCGTCGATGGAATATTCCTTCCGCACCTGCCCGGTGGTTGCATCTCGAAGCGACATTGCCGATCTCCTTTGCGGGACGTCCGACCAACCCGCTGTTACACGTGCGCACCCACCCAAGCGTCGATTCGCTTGAGCGCTTCCATCAGGTTCTCCATGGAATTTGCGACGCTGAAGCGCAAATAGCCCTCGCCATAGGAGCCGAACGCGGTGCCGGAAAGCGCGGCTACACCGGCCTCTTCGAGCAAGGCATCGGCCAAGGGCTTTGACGCCCATCCCGTGCCCGTGATGTTGGCGAAGACATAGAATGCGCCCTTGGGCACGCGCACGCTGAAGCCCCGTATGCGGTTGAGGCCCGCGACAAAGGCTCGGCTGCGCCGCTCGAATTCGAGACGCATCGTTTCCACGGCGCTCTGGTCGCCCAGGAGCGCGGCCAGTGCTGCGCGTTGCGTGAAACTGGCCGTGCAGGAGTTGGAGTTGGTCATCAAGCGCGAGATCTGGACAGCCAGGTCGGCGCGCATCACCCCGTAGCCTATGCGCCACCCGGTCATGGCATAAGTTTTCGAAAAGCCGTCGAGCAGAATGGTGCGCTCCTGCATGCCTGGCACGCTCATCATCGAAAACGGCGTGCCTTCAAATTGCAGGCGGCTGTAAATTTCGTCGGCAAGCACCAGGATGTTGCGGTCGCCGATGGCCGCTGCGGCGCGCTCGATGTCGTCGCGCCCTAGCACGCCGCCGGTGGGGTTCTGCGGAGAGTTGAGAATGATGAGCTTGGTCGAGGGCGTGATCAGGCTTGCCATCTCATCCACGTCCATGGCGAAATCACGTTCTTCGCGCAGCGGAATCGGGATGGGCGTGCCTCCGGCGTAGCGGATCATCGACTCGTAGATGGGAAAACCGGGATTGGGATAGATCACCTCGTCGCCCTCATCGACGAGTGCGAGCATGACATAGAACATGATGGGCTTGCCGCCGGGAACCACGACCACTTCGTCGGGCTCGACCGGAACGCCGCGCGTGCGGCTGACGTAGTTGGCGATGGCCTGGCGCAGTTCGGGCAGCCCGGCCGAGGGGCCGTAATGCGTCCAGCCGCCGCGCAGCGCATCCACCGCTGCTTCCACAATGTGCGGCGGAGTTGAGAAGTCCGGCTCGCCGATCTCCAGATGAACGATGTTCCTGCCCGTGCGCTCCAGCGCCCTGGCTTTGCTCAGAACCTCAAAGGCCGTTTCCGTGCCCAGCCGCGCCATGCGCCGCGACAAAATCAGTTCGTGTTGCACTACTTGAGTTGCCATTGCGATGCTCCATATCCTGCCCAGTCCAGCGCCGTCGATGCTTACCTGGAACCGGGCCGGCTCTTAGGCCGGATGGCATTATACCCCCGGCTCAAAATGGCAAAATGTGATGGCCGTCTCCCTGTCTGCGGGCCCGGAACCTGCTTTGCACAGCCGGTGGCCGAGTGGAACGGTAGAATGTCGAGAGCGCAGCAACGGATTGAAGGAATGACATACTACGACCAGGTTGCAGAAGCAGCCGCATTTGTGCGAATAAGGCTGGGTGCACTCGCGCCACGGGTGGGCATGGTGCTGGGTTCCGGGCTGGGCGCGGCGGCCGATGCCGTCGCCAATCCGATCATCGTTCCCTACGAGGAGATCCCGCATTTTCCGCAATCGACCGTGGAGGGACATTCAGGGCGGATGCTGGCGGGGCTGCTCGGCGGCGCTCCGGTGATCGTGATGCAGGGGCGCGTGCATTCTTACGAGGGCTACACGCCGCGCGAGGTCACGTTTCCCATGCGCGCGCTGGGCGCGCTGGGAGTTCGCGCCGTGGTGCTGACCAATGCGGCAGGCGGAATTCAGGCGGGCTACCATGTGGGCCAACTGGTGACGCTGGCCGATCACATCAATATGATGGGCTGGAATCCGCTGACCGGATCCAACGAACCGCGCTTCGCCGTAAAGCCGGGCGCGGGATTGCGTTTTTTCGACATGACCGAGGCCTACAGCAAGGCGCTGCGCGCCATGGCCGCCGAAGCAGCGCGCGAGGAGGGATTCACACTCGAGGAGGGCGTGTATCTGGCCACGCCCGGCCCGAGCTTTGAGACGCCTGCGGAGATTCGCGCCTTCCGCACCCTGGGCGCCACGCTGGTGGGCATGTCGACCGTCCCGGAGACGATTGTGGCGCGGCACATGGGAATCGAAGTGCTGGGCATCTCCTGCGTCACCAACCTGGCGGCGGGGTTGGGCGCGACCCAACTGAGCCATCTGGAGGTGCAGGAGACTGGGCGCATGGTGGAGCGGCGGCTGGCCGGACTGCTCGAGCGCCTGGCGCCGAGAATTGCCGCCAAGGTAGAACCAGAACCGCGACCCGATCTGCGAGTCGCCAAGTGAGCCCGTCTGTGAGCGCCCGAGTCGCAAGTGAAATCGCCGCCGAGATTCCGCGGCTGCCCTTTCCGCCCACGGTGCTGGGCGTTGCCGGCTGCTCCGGCTCGGGAAAAACCACGCTCGCCAACGAAATGGCCCGCATGCTGCGCGGCTTGCGCTTCCATCTCGACGACTACTATCTCGATCTCGGCCACATGCCGCTTGAGGAGAGAAGGCAGCAGAACTTCGACGACCCGTCGATGATTGAGGTTCCGCTGTTGGCCGAGCACATTGCCGCCTTGGCGCGCGGAGATTCCATTGACAGGCCGATGTACGATTTCGGCACCTACACGCGCATGCCGGGCCGCACGGAGCGCGTGACCTCCGGTCCGTTCCTGATTGTTGAAGGCATTTTCGCGCTCCATTTCGCGGAGCTACTGCCGCTCTACCAGTTCAGTATTTATGTCGATGCGCCGGACGCGTTGTGTTTCGAGCGGCGGATGAAGCGCGATTTGGATGAGCGCGGACGCAGCGAGGAGTCGGTCCGCTATCAGTGGGAGAACCGTGTGCGGCCATCGAGCATGACGTTTGTTCGGCCCTCCGCGGCCAACGCCGATCTCGTTGTCGACGGCTCCGATGCGCTGGACTGGAAGGTGGAACGCGTGATGGCGGAGATGCGGAAGCGGAATTTGCTCACCGGAGCGGCTTAGAAGCTACTTCGCCGTCAGCGCCGCCACGGGCACCAGCATGTCTTCCTTGCGCATTACTAGATTCGTGGCGTTGAGCGTGGCCAGCTCGAAACCGTGGCCGTGCGTGATGGCGTCCGTCGGGCAGGCTTCGACGCAGTAGCCGCAAAAGATGCAGCGGTTGTAGTCGATGTTGTAGACCTTGGCGTAGCGCTCCGACGAAGAGATGCGAACTTCGGTGGTGTTATCGGCGGCTTCAATATAGATGCAGTTTGCAGGGCAGGCCGCGGCGCACAGAAAGCACGCCACGCACTTTTCCAGGCCGTTTTCGTCACGCTGCAACTCGTGCGCGCCACGGTAGCGCGACTCGAGAACCGCTCCGCGCAAGGGGCCGGGACCGTCAGGATAATTCTCCACCTCAGTAGGCGCGAACGCCTCGCGGCCGGTGATGCTCATGCCCTTGGCGATGGCGGCGATGTTGCGCACAATCGACATGCGTTCAGTATACGATGGAGGCGAGGAGAAATTCATGAAGCCCTTGCAGGTATGCACCGCCATCTTCTTAGGGATGTTGAGTTTGGGAGCGTTCGTCGCACGCGCGCAGAACCCGCAGCCGCAGATGCCAATGGGGCAGCAGACATCGAACATGACGGCGCAGGTTCCGGCGCCCGCGGACACGCTCAAGATCACCTTCGGCGACAAATCCGCCACATGGACCGCGGCCACGCTCGCCAGCCTGCCGCACGTGACCGTCACCGTCTACAACGAGCACACCAAGGCCAACGAGACTTATTCCGGAGTACCTCTGATCGCGTTGCTCGCGCCGCTGGGCGTGAGCGAACATCCGCGCGGCAAGGATCTGCGGCTCTACGTGGTGGCCGAGGGCTCGGACCTCTACGAAGTGGTGTACTCGAGCGGCGAGATCACCCCGGAAGTGAGCAGTTCTACGATCATCGTGGCCGACACCGAGAATGGCAAGCCGCTGACCGGCGATGGGCCGCTCAAGATGATTGCTACAGGGGAGAAACGTCCGGCGCGATGGGTGCGCAGTCTGGTTGCGATCAAGGTGTTTGCAGCCGAGTGAAAGCGCGAAGCCTTGGCGCACGAGTGCCGGAACTGGTCGCATAAATCTAGTCTTGATGTCCAGCTTGACACTTGCTTTGAAAGGGCACAACTTCAGTCGTGCCGTAAAGTGAGCAAAACCAATCGGGCCTTTAGAAGGCCCTGAGGAAAGTATTCTTACTACCCCAGGCTGCTTATTTACCGTTCCACGCGCCAAAGAATCAGGGCCGCATCCCCGGTAGAGGGTGCGGCCCTTAGTGTCTTAACGATCGTCGCCCCTCTAGCGATGGCCTCCGGAGCGGCCGCCGCCGCCGCCGCTGCGCTGCTGCGGCTGGACGTGGGGGTCAGCATGCAGCGGGCGTGTTTCCGCTGTGGTAGCCGGCCTGTTGTTATTCGGCGCCGCATACTGCCCGCGCTGCGTGCTGTAATTCTGCTCGTGTTGCACCTGCGTGCTCATGCGCGGAGCGGTGGGCTCGCGGTACGCATTCCCTTCCGACGGCCGCGGTTGGGCCTGCACACCATTCGGTCCGCCACGATAGCTGGGGCGGCCGCCGTTGTTGTCGCGACCGCCATTATTGCCGCGCTCATTGTTGTTGCCGCGCTCGTTGTTGCCTCTGAAATTATCGTTGACGCGAACATTGGCGCGATAGCTGTACACGTTGTGCACCCCGCGCCCGCCGATGTTGTTGTAGACGCGGTTATAGAAGAAGTGGCCGCCATTCCAGTAGCCGCCCTCATAACCGAATCCCACGTAGCCGAAGCCGTAGTTGATGCCGCCATACCAACCGATGTGCATGCCCCAGTGGCCGGGGTACCACATGTAGCGTCCGCTGTAGAAGCCCCAATAACCGGGAGTCCAAAGTCCGCCGGCATACGGGGGCTCGACCCACACGCCCGGCACCCAGTAGTAGCCGTAAGCGCCCCAGGCCCAGTAGCCGGGCGTCCAGATGTAGCCATCATCCGGCGGCGGTGGCTGCACGTAGTCGGGCAACGGCGGCGGAGCTTGGGTCGCTTCCTCCGTGGGCTGCTCGGCGTAGTTGGAATCGTCTGGAGGCTGCCCCGGCGCAACCGACTGGTCGGGCTGAGGCGGAGCCTCTGTGGTGTAGGACGGCCCCGAGGGCGCCATATTCGCGGCTGCGGGATCGGGTCCCTGGTCAGGAGGCGGCGCCTGATCCTGTCCGATCGCTTTCGAACCTGACAAATACAGAATGGCCGCGAGGGCCAGTGGAAAGCAAAGTGCCAGTCGAGAATTGCTTTTCATCTCAACCTCCATTCGATCATTTATTGAAACACGGTGGACCGTGAAGAAGTCTCGGATTTTGACGAAAATATTCACCAAACGGTTAATGAGTTACTCTGCCGCCCACCGGCTGGCCGCGGCTCTGGGGCGGCGGAGTGAAGGCCGCCCTCTGAGGCCGCATCCACGGAATCTGCCGCGGATGCCTTGCGAAATGCGACTACTTGGGGTGATCGTCCTGGTGTTGCGGAGCTGCCTGGTGCTGTTGTGGCGCCGCCTGGTGCTGCGGCTGCGGTGCCGCCTGGTGTTGTTGCGGCTGCGGAGCTGCCTGGCGTTGTTGCGGCTGCGGAGCTGCCTGGCGTTGCTGTTGTGGTTGCGGTGCCGCCTGGCGCTGTTGCGGCTGCGGAGCTGCCTGGCGTTGCTGTTGTGGTTGCGGTGCCGCCTGACGTTGTTGCGGCTGCGGAGCTGCCTGGCGTTGCTGTTGCGGTTGCGGCGTTGCCTGGCGCTGTTGTGGCTGCGGATTCACCTGGCGCTCTTGTGGTTGCGGATTCGCCTGACGTTGTTGTTGCTGCGGATTCACCTGGCGTTGTTGCTGTTGCGGGGTAAACTGCCGCTGTTCCGGATTCGCCTGGCGCACTTGCGGTTGCGGATTCGCCTGACGTTGTTGCTGTTGCTGCTGCGGATTCCCCTGGCGCTCTTGCTGTTGCGGATTCCCCTGACGCCCTTGTTGCTGCGGATTGGTCTGACGCTCCTGCTGTTGCGGATTCCCCTGACGCTGTTGCTGCTGCTCTACATTCCGATTGGTTGTCTGGAGCGCTGCTGGAGCTCTCACGTTGCGATCGGCCGCAAGCGGCTGGTTGACAGCCACATTAGATGGGCGGCCATGATTCGTGTTGGCAAATTGGGCCCGGTTAGTGCTGGCAGCATGCTCATTCTGCACTTGTGCCCGCATGGGCGCAGTGTGCTGCTGATGCATCGCCGCCAGTTCCTGAGGCCGCGCCCGTTCCTGGATACCACCCCTCCCGCCGTTGAAACTCACACGGGTGTTGTTGCTGTAGCCGCCCACCGAGCGGCTGTAGACGTTGTGCACCACAGAGATGTTGATGTTGTTGACCGAGCGGTTGTAATAAAAGTGGCCTCTGCCCCAGTAGCCGCCCTCGTAGCCGAATCCCACGTAGCCAAAGCCATAGTTGATGCCGCCATAGTAGCCGACGTACTGGCCCCAGTAGCCGGGGTAAAACCCGTAGGAGTTATTCCAGTAGCCCCAGTAGCCGGGGGTCCAGAGCGCGCCCTCGTAGGGAGCCTCAACCCATGCGCCGGGCACCCAATAGTAGCCGTCCTCCGGGGACCAGGCCCAGTAGCCGGGTGTCCAGAGATAGTCGTCGCCGGGAGCCGGCGGCTGGTCGTAGTCGGGCAACGGCGGAGGCGGCTGCGCAGCGGTGTATTCCGGCTGCTGTCCGTAACCTGGATTGTAAGACCCCTGGTCCGGCGGCGGAGCACTCTGCTGGTAGCCTGGATCGCCGTTGGATTGGTACTGCGGACCGCCGGAATTGTCCGGAACGGGAGGCAAATTGGCCGCCGACGGGTCCGACCCCGGATCCTGCGTGCCCACCTGGTTATCGGCCGAGGCCAGGGCCTGATTCTGATGGCAACCGGCAGTTAAAAGTGCTATCGCCAGGGGAAGCAGGGCAAATCTTGCAAGTCTGAAAAGTGGGCTCATTTCACGCCTCCATTCAGCTTGGATGCTATTCCCGGCGCTGAGGGCAAAACTGCTCTCTATTGACCACTTAAGGCACCGTCAGCGGCTCACGCGCCCGCCCGCGGACTGGCCGCGATTGTTGGCCGGCGGCGTGGTCACCGGCTTGCGCTGTGGTTGCGTGCCCAGCAACTGCTGGCAAAGCGCCGAGTCCTGGCCGCGCTCGAGATTCTGAATGGCGTCTTGTCCGCGGCACAAGCGCAGCTTCATGGCTTCGGCATTCTCCCTGGTCAGCTCCACGGTGCGCTCGATGCCGGTCATCGCGTCCACATCGTAACGGAAGATGGTGTCGCTTGGCTGCCTCTTGTTGCCGTAGTCGAAGTGGTTCCAAGTGCTTAGATAAGCGTTGTTCTCCGCTCCAGACATCAGCGCGTATACCTGCGTCCAGGTCACGCCCGGAGCGCTGGGCGGCACGGCATTCCACACCAGAATTCCCTGGCCGCCGCGGATCCAGCGCGCCACCCACTGGTGGTGCGCGAGGTCGTAGCGGAAGCTGGTGAAAAAAGTGCTGGCCGCGCAGTTGTGGCAGTTGTCGTAGAGCACCGTCAGCTCCGCGGGAGCGCCGTCGGTAAAGTGTTCCCAGTCGAACCACCGCAGATTCACGCCTTTAAGCAGCGGCGCCACCACGTGGCTGGTCAGCGACGCATTCCAGACGGTAAAGCTGTCGTCGCTGGGCAGCGATTGCGGCCCTTCGCGTTCGCTGGTCACAACCAGCGCCGCATCGTAAACCACGCCGATCTCGCGGATGGCGGTCCACTTTTCCACTTGCAGCGAGCGCTCGAGCCACGCCACGATGTTTTGATCTTTGGGATCGTGGAAGTCGATCCAGCGAATGTTGCCGGAAGTTTGCTGAGCGCCAAGAGGAATAGCGAGGACGCTGATGATGGCGGCAAAAAAGATGCGCCTGCAATGATCAACCCGCATGGGTCTAGATATAACAGATGAGACGCTAGACAACTTCCGCGCATCTGATCGTAAGGTTGAATACGTCTGAAGTACCGGGAGGTACACCATGAAAGCAGTAGTGCTGCATGAGTACGGCGGTCCTGAGAATCTGAAATTTGAAGACAACGTTGCCGAACCGCAGGTGAGCGGAAATACGGTACTGATCTCGGCCGTCGCCGCGAGCGTGAATCCGATCGACTGGAAACTGCGTTCGGGGGCGATGCAAAAGATGCGTCCGTTGACGTTCCCGGCAATTCTGGGCCGCGATGTGAGTGGCATCGTGCGCGCGGTGGGCGCCAATGTGAAGCACTTCAAAGTGGGAGACCGCGTTCTCGCACTCTCCAACAAGACTTATGCCGAGTTGGTTGCAGTGGATGATTCGGACGTGACGCATCTGCCGGATGGCGTGGACTTGGCGGACGCAGCCGCGATCCCGCTGATTTCGCTCACCGGTGACCAGCTTGTGCGCATTGCGACCAACGTGCAAAAGGGACAGACCGTTCTGATCACGGGAGCGCTGGGCAGCGTCGGCCGCGCGGCCGTGCATACGGCGAAGAAGATTGGCGCGCAAGTGATTGCCGGCGTTCGCGGAAAAGAGCTGGCGGACGCCCGCGCGCTCGGCGTCTCTGACGTGCTCGCGA
>Ga0302154_10004090_pt1 | contig 10469 bp, 7 predicted proteins | sample I_Bog_N2_3_FD_193507 | JGI IMG/M metagenome (GOLD analysis project Ga0302154, IMG submission 193507) | Peat permafrost microbial communities from Stordalen Mire near Abisko, Sweden - I_Bog_N2_3 | ecosystem: Environmental > Terrestrial > Soil > Wetlands > Peat | place: Sweden: Abisko, Stordalen...
TATGTTCAGGCCGTTCGCATCTTCCGCAATCGGAAGCCGATTGTCGCTGCCGTCCATGGCGCGGCGATCGGCGGCGGTCTCGGCCTTGCGGTCGCGGCGGATTTCCGCATCACCTGCCCCGAGGCGCGCTTCGCCGCCAACTTTACCAAACTCGGCTTTCATCCCGGCTTCGGCCTGACCGCGACGCTGCCGGAACTCGTCGGCAGGAACAATGCCGAACTGATTTTCTATACCAGCCGCCGCGTCACCGGCGAGGAGGCCACGCGGATGGGCCTTGCCAATGTCTGCGTGCCGCAGGATCAGGTGCGAGCTGAGGCCATGAAGCTCGCGCAGGAAATCGCCGAATGCTCGCCGCTCGGCCTGCTTGCGACCCGCGCCACAATGCGCGCCGGCCTCGCCGACCGCGTACTCGCCGCCACCAACCACGAACTGGCAGAGCAAAACAGGCTGCGCGCCACCGAGGATTTCAGGGAAGGCGTCAAGGCCACCGCCGAGCGCCGGGTCGCCAATTTCAAGGGGCAGTGAGGTCCGCTCGCGTCATTCCGGGACACGCGCCTTCGCGTGGACCCGGAATCTGGGGCTTGTGGCGCGAGATTCCGGGTTCGCGCTGGCGCGCGCCTCGGAATGACGAAATATATCGTCGTCGTCCCGGCCAAGCGAAGCGCGATCCGGGACCCATACTCCGCGGCCTTGCATGTGCCACGCTGGTCGACGCCCTTTCCATCATCAACAACAGACGACCGGGATCATGGGTCCCGGCGTTCGCCTGGCGTTCGCCGGGCGGAGGGATTTTTCGGCACCACCAGCGCATCAACGATCGTCACGCCCTGTCCTTCCGGATGCACCAGCACCGGATTGAGCTCGATCTCGGCGACGTCGTCGCGCAAGCGCGACCCCAGCAGCGAGACCTTCTCGATCAGATAGCACAGCAGCGGAACGTCACATCGCGGCGCGCCGCGGAATCCGCGCAGCAGCGGCGCGGCCTTGAGTTCGGCCAGCATGGTTGCGGCCTCCGGCGCGCTCACCGGCGCGGGACGGTAGACGACATCCCTGAACAATTCCGTGGTGACGCCGCCAAAGCCGGCCATCACCATCGGACCGAAGGTCGCATCCTGCATTGTACCAATGATGATCTCGACGCCCTTGTTCGCCATCGGGCTGACCAGCACACCCTGAATGGCGGCATCCGGGCGGTGCTTGCGGGCGTTGTCCAGCAGCGCCTGATAGGCAATGAACGCCTCGCCCTTGGTGGTGATATTGACACGCACGCCGCCGACCTCGCTCTTGTGCGGAATATCCGGCGACTGGATTTTCATGGCCACTGGCAAGCCGACACGGGCGATTGCCGCGTCGAGCGCTTCGCGTTCCCTGACCAGTACTTCGTCCGGCAAGTAAATGCCTGCCTCGCGCAGCAGCGATTTGCTGTCAAATTCGGACATCACAGGCGATTTCAGATACGCCGAGAGATCGCGCGTCGGCAGTGCCGTTTGATCGACCGGCCGCGGCAGCTCGAATTTGGCGCGCTGAACCATCCGGCGCATCGCGACGCCGACATGGCTGAGACCCGTCAGCACGACGGCACCGGCTTTCGCAAGCTCGGCGCGCGCGAAGAGCGACGGCAGCGTGTAGGAATAAAACAGGATCGGCTTGTGCTGCGCCGACAGGACCGGCTCCAGTTCAGCCTGCATGAACGGCATCCGCGTCTCGCTCGACAGCGACAGCACCACCAGGATAGCGTCGACTTCGTCCGACGCGTCGAGCAGGTCGATGCTCCGCTGCAATCCACCGCTATGCACGCCCTGCGCGGTGACGTCGATCGGGTTGCGCGCCGCGCCATAGGATGGCAGCAGCTTCATGATCTCGGCCTGGATCGGCGCCGACAATTCCGGCACCTGCAGGCCCTGCAGCGCGACGGTGTCGGCGCCCCAGATGCCGGCGCCGCCCGACACCGTGAGCACGGCGACGCGGTCGCCCTTGGGCAAGGGATTGCTGGTCAGCGCCGCTGCGATGGTGACGGCCTCGTCGAGATCGTTGGCGACGATAAAACCGTATCTTGCGAACACCGCGTCATAGGCCCCCGACCAGCCAGCCATGCTGGCGGTGTGAGAGGCGGCGGCGCGCTCGCCGGCGCCGGAGCGGCCGACTTTTGTCACGATCACCGGTTTTCCGGTCTCGGCGGCTTTGCGCGCGGCGGCGAGGAATTTATCGACGTCGCGAATGCCCTCGATGAACAACAGGATCGCGTCAGTCGCGGCATCCTGCACCATGTAGTCGAGAAACTCGCCGGCGCCGAGGTCGGATTCGTTGCCGGTGCTGACGACATAGCTGAGCGCGATGCCGAGCGCCCTGGCGCGATGATAGATCGCAAAGCCGATGCCGCCGCTTTGCGCCACGATCCCGATCCGTCGCGTTGTCGCCAACAGCCGCGGCTCATGCGGCTTGACGTCGACGGTCGGGCTGAAGGTGGCGGCGACGCGCTGGACCTCGCTGAAGAAGCCCTCGGCGTTGGGACCGGAAATCCGCATGCCGGTCGTTTTGGCGAGCGCCGCGATGGCATCCTGCATCGCGGCGCTGTCGCCACCCTCCTCGGCGAAGCCCGAGGAAATCACGATCGCGTTGCCGACACCGGCCGCGGCGCATTGCTCCAGCGCGCCAAGCACGGCGCGCGCGGGAATGATGACGATGGCGAGGTCGATCGGCTGCCCGACCGCTGCGATCGACGGATAGCATGTCAGTCCTTCGATATCGCCATAGTTGGGATTGATCGGGTAGATCTTACCTGGATACTGGTTCTTGCGCAGCATCAGCAGCAGCCGGCCCGGGATTTTCTCCGGATCGCGCGAGGCGCCGATCAGCGCGATGCTGTCGGGTGCAAAGAACCTGTCGAGCGGATGCTTGGGTTGATTGGTCGCAGGCGGCATTCGAAACGGTCCTGGTTGAAATTGGTCGCCGAGGCGCCAGTGGCGATGCTCACGCTGCAAGGTGGAACGCGACGCCGCTGAGCCGGAACGAATGGCTCGACACCGCGTGGCCCCTTGCTTCGGCTGCACGGCAGACCGAAGCGACATCGGCGACCCGAAAGGTCAGCCCGCTGATGATTTCGTTCGCGCCCTCGACGAAGCCGAAGCTGCAATTGGGAAGTTGCAGTTCGGCTCCGCCCTGTTCACGGCGGGTCACAGGAAGTTCGAGAATTCGTCCCCAGTGCTCGGCCAGGGCCCGCGGCTGCGGGCTCTGCATCTCGACGCCGGTCAGGCCCAGCGTCACGTCGGTGCGGATCGATTTCTGCCAGTCCGGCCCGGCCGGCGGATAAGGGCCGATGATGTCGTCGCTGCCGTCGGTGTGGTTGAATTCGATGAAGGCCGCGCGGCAGTCGCGTGGATGCAGTTGCACGCCGCGGTAGGGCGAATGGCCGATCACGTTGGCGATGCGGACGCCGATCGCTTCCGCGTGCCGGCCACGCTGGTCCGGATCGTCGCAGCAGAAGATCGCCATGTAGCCGCCGCGACCGCCGGTCCGGTCGAGGAAGCGTCCGGCCGCGGTGCCCGGCTGGAACGGCGCCACGACTTCCAACAGGATGGTGTCGACCGGCAGCAGCGCGTTCTCCAGGCCGTATTTGGCGACGTTGCCGTCGCGATAGCAGACGGTCAACCCCATGATCGCGGCGATGTCGCCGACCACGGGTTCGAGGCGTGGCGCCACCAGGCATATCTGCCGCAACCTGAGATATCCACTTGTCGCATTGGCTGCGGTCATTGCAACGACCTCGGTCATTTCAATGACCTGAGAATACGGGCTTGCGCTTTTCGACGAAGGCTTTGGCGGCTTCCTTGTGATCGGCGGTCTCGCCGGAGCGGGTATGATGGATCGCCTCGGCGTCGAAACAGGCTTCGAGCGACAAATGCTCGGCGTTGTTGATGTTGCGCTTGATGTAGCCCAGCGTCACGGAGGGCCCCTGCGCCAGCGACATCGCGAGTTCACGTGCCGATGTCTCGACCTCGGCGTCGGAAACCACGCGCGTCACCATTCCGAGCGCGTAGGCTTCCTGCGCCGATAGCACCGGCGAGGTCAGATAAAGTTCGCGCGCGCGGGCGCTGCCGATGAGATGGGTCAGGAAATAGGTGCCGCCGTAATCGCCGGATAAGCCGACCTTGGCGAAGGCGGTGGTGATCTTGACCGACGCGCCGGCGACCCTGAGATCGCAGGCCAGCGCGATCGAGAGGCCGGCGCCGGCGGCCGCGCCGTCGAGCTGCGCCACCACGGGCTTGGGCATCTCGTGCAGGATGCGCGAGACTTCCATGCCGCGCCGCAGGTTCGTCAGCTTGGCTTCGAACGGCAATGGCGCGCGCCCTTCCGCCATCGATTTGACGTCGCCGCCGACACAGAAGGTGCCGCCAGCGCCTCGCAGCAACACGGCGCGGACCTCGTGATCCTCCGATGCGCGCAGCGCCGCCTCGACCAGGCCCCGCGTCATCTCCGGATTGAGCGCGTTGCGCCGGTCCGGACGGTTCATGGTGATCGTGAGCAGGCCGGAATCGAAATGTTGCAGGACCATGTCGTTCATGTGAGGGACCTTTTGTGATGTCGCTTAGCGCCGCGATTCCATGAAAAGCTTGGATAAGGCGGGGGCGTCGTCGCTTGCGGCGGGCACGCCGAAAACTATGCGCTGCATCCAGTACCTCCCCGCACCCGCCATTGCCTTGCGGCGGATATTTCAGTTGCCTACGATCATGCCGTAACGGGTCGGTAGCGGCAAGCTGCGGCAAGATCGCGCCGATGCCAGTTTTTCTCCGCTCAACGGAATGAGCGGTTTGTGAGAGCATGTGGGCATGCGCGAGCCGGTCACGACTCATGTTCGATCCATCCGCTGCGCGGCGATCGTGTTCGCCGCGGCGCTGCGGGTTGCCGTCTTGCCCGGTCCGGCCGAGGCGGCCGGGTGTTCGTTCGAAGCGCAGGGCGAGGGCCGCGTCGCTGACGTGGTGGATGCCCGCAGTTTTCGATTGGATGACGGCCGCGAAGTTCGCCTCGCCGGCATCGAGCCGGTCGCGGCCGCGGCGGTCGATCAATGGTCCGCGCTAACGGCGATTATTGGCGGGCGGCGGGTGAGGTTGTCGGGCGAAGACGATGCGCCTGACCGTTATGGCCGCCAGATAGCCTTCGTCTTCCTGGCCTCTTCGGAGGATTCGGTGCAGGAGCAGCTGCTGTCGCAGGGTGAGGCGCTGGTCTCCGGCAGCGTAACGAACAAGGATTGTGCAGCGGCCATGATGGCCGCGGAAGCGGCGGGGCGCCGGGCAAAAAGAGGCATCTGGGCCGACCCCTCGGCCATAAAAAACGCGGAAAGTCCCGGCGATATCTTGGCGGGGATTGGGCTGTTTACGGTTGTCGAGGGCAAGGTCTTGTCGGTCCGGCAGGCAGGCGCAACCACTTACCTCAATTTCGGACGAAACTGGACACAAGGCTTCGCGGCGACTATCTCGAAGCGGGCGGAGTCCGCTTTCGAGACGGCCGGAATTGTTGTTAAGTCGCTCGAGAACAGGCAGATTCGTGTCCGTGGCTGGGTCGAGGCGCATGGCGGGCCGCGGATCGATCTGGTCGGTGCGGGGCAGATTGAACTCATCGGCGGGAATTAGCTCGCCGGAACAGTTGCTGGAAGCCGCTGTGGGGGAGTGTTTGGGACCACGGGAGACGAGGACGGGCCGCCGCGGTGGGGCGGCGATCGCCTTGCTATGCGTTGCCTTTGCGCTCGGCGCCTGCGCCAATCTGAATCGGTTTGAGACCGCGGCGGCCCCGGCCGCAAGCCCCGCAAAGCCCAATCGCGCCATCGCGCAGACCCCGGCCGCCGAGCGCGAACATGAACGCATTCTGGCCTCCTATGGCGGCGCCTATGACGATCCCCGGCTGGAAGCCCTGATCGGCGCGACCGTCGACCGGCTGGTCGCGGCGTCCGACCGTCCCGACCAGGCCTACAAGGTGACGATCCTGAATTCCGGCGCGGTTAACGCGTTTGCGCTGCCGACCGGCCAGCTTTACGTAACCCGCGGCCTGATCGCGCTGGCAAGCGATACCTCGGAACTGTCCTCGGTGCTGAGCCATGAGATGGCGCATGTTCTGGCCAAGCACGCCGCGATCCGCGAGGATCAGGCCCGCCAGGCCGCGGTCGTCACCCGCGTCGTCACCGACATGAGCAACGATCCGGATCTCACCGCAATGGCGCTGGCGAGGACCAAGCTGACCCTGGCCAGCTTCTCGCGCGCCCAGGAATTCGAGGCCGACGGCATCGGCGTCGGCATCTCGGCAAAGGCCCATTTCGATCCCTACGGCGCGGCGCGTTTCCTGACCTCGATGGAGCGCAATGCCGAACTGAAAGCCGGCAAGACCGCGCTCGACCCGCGCGCGCAGGACTTCCTGTCCTCGCATCCGGCCACGCCGGAGCGGGTGCAGAACGCGCAAGCCATCGCGCGGCAATATGTCTCCCCGGAGGGCGGCGAACGCGACCGTGAAAGCTATCTCAATGCTATCGACAACATCGTCTACGGCGACGATCCGAGCGAGGGCTTCGTTCGCGGCCAGCGCTTCCTGCATCCCAAGCTAGGGTTTACCTTCACCGCGCCGGAAAACTTCACGCTGGACAACACCGCGCAGGCCGTGATTGGGGTGCGCGAGGGCGGCAGCCAGGCGATGCGCTTCGATGTGGTGCGGGTGCCGGCGGAACAGTCGCTTGGCGACTACCTGAATTCCGGCTGGATGGACAATGTCGACAAGGCCTCGACCGAGGATCTGGTGATCAACGGCTTCCCGGCGGCGTCCGCCAATGCCAGCGGCGATCAGTGGCAATTCCGGGTCTATGCGCTGCGCGTCGGCAGCGACGTCTACCGCTTCATTTTCGCCGCCCGGCAGCGCACCACCGAGAGCGAGCGCAACGCGCGCGAAACCGTCAATTCCTTCCGCCGCCTGACGCTCGAGGAAATCCAGGACGCCCGGCCGCTGCGGATCAAGGTCATCACCGTGCAGCCGGGCGATACCGTGGAATCGCTGTCCCACCGCATGTCCGGTGTCGACCGCCCGATGGAGCGCTTCCGCATCCTCAATGGGCTCGACGCCCACGCCCAGGTCAAGGTGCGCGACCTCGTGAAGATCGTGGTGGATTGAAACGGGAAGCCGCTGATTCCCGTGACGCTAAACCCACCGTCGTCCCGGCCAAGCGAAGCGCGCGCCGGGATCCATAACCACCGACGTCGTTGGTTAACCAAGCTGGAGTTGCAATCTGGCCCGGCAACGCCGATCTGTGGTTGTGGGTCCTCGCGTTCGCAAGGAAGACGCGCTGATAAGATTTGCTCGGTCACCACCAACAAAAAAAGCCCGGCCTTTCGGCCGAGCTCTTACCTCTAACTCAGCGCCTTACGCCGCTTCGTCAGCGACCGCCGCGTCATCAGTGTCGGCATCACCCTCGGCATCGGCTTCACCGTCAGCCCCGACTTCCGCCTCGGCCTTGGCGCCGCGGCGCGGGCTCTTGGCGAGCTGGCCTTCGATTTCCTTGACCGCCTCGGTCTCCGTTACGTGCTGCACGACGGCGATTTCACGGGACAGGCGGTCGAGCGCGGCTTCGTAGAGCTGCCGTTCGCTGTAGGACTGCTCCGGCTGCGAATCCGAGCGATAGAGGTCGCGTACCACCTCGGCGATGGCGACGATATCGCCGGAATTGATCTTGGCTTCGTATTCCTGGGCCCGGCGGGACCACATCGTGCGCTTGACGCGGGCGCGGCCTTTCAGGGTTTCCAGCGCGCGCTTCACCAGCGCCGGCTCCGACAGCTTGCGCATGCCGACATTGGCGACCTTGGCGGTGGGAACCCGAAGCGTCATCTTGTCCTTCATGAAACTGATCACGAACAGCTCAAGCTTCGCACCGGCGATCTCCTGCTCCTCGATGGCCATAATCTGGCCGACGCCGTGAGCGGGATAAACCACGAACTCGTTGGTCTTGAAGCCTTGACGCTGGGTCAACACCTTCTTCGGCTCCTCGACACGCGGCGCAACGGCCGCGGGCTTCGCCAGCGGCTTGGCGGCGACGGCCGTCTTGCTCGGAACCACGGACTTTGGAACCACGATCTTGGGAGCGGCGGCCTTCGAAGCATTCACCTTCGCACCGGTCGCTTTCGCTACAGTTTTTGCAGTCTTGTTTGGCATTGCGCTTCTTTTGTTTTTCGAGGATTTGGCAGCCGGAGCCTTGGCGGCAGTCCGGGTCTCCTTGTGAGAAGCCCGGGCAGGGCTTTTAGTTGCACCACGGTTGGCCGCAGTCGCTTTTTTGGATGACTTGGAAGCACTCTTATTACGCGATTTTTGTGACACAGCCTTCGCGCGGAATTGCCACGCCCCTGTTAGATGATTTTCACGGGAACCCATAGGGGCCAATAACCGCGGCTGACGGGTTCAGCTCAGAATGTGCCCAATATATCACATTTTCCGCAAAAATCAATGATTTACGCCCCGTGTGGGGATTCACGGGGCGATAATGGCAATCTCGTCGATGTTAGGGTTAAGCTGATACCTCTTCCGGTCAGTCCCCGGTTCCGGGCTCACGAGAAAAATATTTCTCAAACTTCCCGTCCATCCCCTCATATTCCTTGGCGTCGGCCGGGGATTCTTTCTTTTGGGTAATATTCGGCCACGTCTTGGCATATTCGGTATTCACTTCGAGCCACTTTTCCAAGCCGGGCTCGGTATCCGGCTTGATGGCGTCGGCCGGGCATTCCGGCTCGCATACGCCGCAGTCGATGCATTCGTCGGGATGGATGACCAGCATGTTTTCGCCCTCGTAGAAGCAATCCACCGGGCAGACTTCAACGCAATCCGTGTACTTGCACTTGATACAGGCTTCAGTGACGACGTAAGTCATCCAGAACTCCGAAACGGGTCAATTTTGCTCAGGTTGCGTAGCGCAGGAACCGCGCAGCCGCAAGGGAAGTGCAGCGTGCATGGAGGAGTTTTCGCCCACGGCGCCGCTCGCCGCGGCGGCCTCCTCCGCGATCGCTATTGCGGTTGCTGCTGCAGATCGTCATATAGCCCCCGGGCCGCCGCCGCGTCACCCCGCCGCTCCGCAAATCCCACGACCTTCAGGATGCGGACGCTGCGATAAAGCGCGATCGTCAGGACGTCGCCGGCCTTGACCGCATGGCCCGGTGCCCGCTCCCGAACACCGTTGACGCGGACATGGCCGGCCTCAACCAACGCAGCTGCGCTGGTGCGGGCCTTCACCACCCGCGCGTGCCAAAGCCATTTATCGAGACGCTGGCGTTCCAAGCCGCACCGCTTGCCTTGCGTGACCTCTGGCCGGTCGTACTTTCGCAGCCCGCTTTGTTGCAAAAAGGTTCAGGTTGGGTTCGTAACGATCGGTGACGTCCCCCGCCGCGGGCACGAACGCGGATTGCTCTCGAGCGCTTGTTAAAGCCATGGTCCCCCCGTGTTGGCAGGACCTGACACTTCCGTGCTCTTGTCGTCCCGTCGATTGTAAAAACGATTCTGCTACGATTGCGTCAGCGCTGATCCTTGCGGTTGGCGGTGAGCTGCTCCTTGAGCGCCGCCAGCTTGGCAAACGGCGAATTGGGGTCGATCGGACGATCGCGTTCGCGCGGGGCCGCGCTGGTCGCGTATTGCCGATGCGAGGGACCGCCGTCCGGACGTTTGTCGCCGCGGCCGCCTTTGTCACGACCGCCCTTGTCACGGCCAGCGCTGTCGCGACCGCCGCCGAATTTGCCCTTGTTGCGGTCGGCTTCGCCGGCCTTGTCCTGGTCCTTGCCGCGAAAGCGCTCGCGCGGCTGCTGTGACCGGTCCCCGCGCGGTTCACGCGGCGGCGTCACATCTGACGCTGTCGCGGCTGCCGCGACGACGGGTGCCGCGGCCTCGACCGGCGCATCGGTTCGCGGTTTGTGGAAATCACGGTTGCGGTCGCGCCGGTGCCGTTCGCCCTTGGCCGCGTCCGCGGCCTCGCCGCTCGCGGCTGCGGGCGTCGCGGCCTGCGGCGGGCGGGCGGGCGGGCGATGATGTTGGCTGCGATCGTGGCGCGGACGACGGTCTTCCGACCGGCCGCCGGGCCGCCAGACCTCGACCATTTCAGGCTCGGCTATGGCCTCAGGCACGGCCTCGGCCGCCGCATCGACCGCGGCTGCGCTGGCCGCTTCCACCTCAGGTTCAGCTTGCGCGATCTGATCGGCGATCGGGGTAGCTGGATCCGGCAACGCCTCGACCGCAGGAGTTTCGACAGCGGGAGCTTCGACAGCAGGCGCTTCTACAGCGGCGGCCTCGACCGGCCGCTCTGTGGCGGGGGCTGGTGCGATGTCGGATGGCACGTCGGGCGACGTCGGGCTGGCGTCGGTGGAAGCCGCGGCATCCAGGCCGCCGTCGGCGAAGTCGCTGGCGACCGCGGCAGAAGGCGTTTCCGCGACCGCCGTTCCGACTTCGGCAGCGTCGTTCTCCGG
>Ga0302154_10004101_pt1 | contig 10456 bp, 7 predicted proteins | sample I_Bog_N2_3_FD_193507 | JGI IMG/M metagenome (GOLD analysis project Ga0302154, IMG submission 193507) | Peat permafrost microbial communities from Stordalen Mire near Abisko, Sweden - I_Bog_N2_3 | ecosystem: Environmental > Terrestrial > Soil > Wetlands > Peat | place: Sweden: Abisko, Stordalen...
ACCGCGCCGGCGATGATGCCGCCGTTGTAGAGCAGCGGCGTGAACGCCTGGTAGATGAAGATCTTGCGCACCTGCAGACGCGAGCTGATCGCGGAGCCGATGAAGAAGAAGATCTGCGCGGGCAGCAGCAGGCGGGTGAGCGCGGTGCAGAGGTTGGCGCGGACGGGGTCGTGGCGGAAGCCTTCGTTGGCGAGCCAGACGTACTGCGGTGCGAAGACCTCGGCGAGCAGGACGCCGGCGGCGAGCACGACCAGCATGGTGGTGAGGATGACGGAGAGGGCGCGGTCGGCGGCCGCGTCGTCGGGTTGTTTGTCTGGACCTGCTTCGCGGTAGCGGTTGAGGACGGTGATGAGCGAGATGGAGGCGGCGCCGCCGATGAGGAAGTAGTTGATGAGATCGGGGAGGGTGAAGGCGGCGCGATAGGCGTCCTGCGCAGCGCCGGCGCCGAAGAGGAAGTTCACGTACTTGATGCGGATGAGCGCAAGGACGCCGGAGCCCAGCGAGCTGAGCATGAGCAGGATGGCCGCGGAGCCGGCGGTGTGGGTTCGTTTGCGGCCGGACGGCGAAGGGGCGGAGGTCATTCGCTGGGGAAGAGGTCGCGCTGATTCAGGTTGGGATCGACGGGCTCGGATTTGGAGGCGGCGCGCGGGCGGATGGGTTTGACCTTGTCGGTGGGCTCGGGAGCGTCGGCGATGGGCTGGTTCAACTGCGCGGAGAGTCGGCGGAGTTCGTCGCGGAGGGCCTGGAGAGCGGCGGGATCGGAGGTTGAAAAGGTGCTATCAGAAGAGGTGGGATTGACGCCCTCGGGGTCCTTCGACTGCGCCTCGCGATGAAACTGCGACGCTCCGCTCAGGATGACAGAGCTCTTGTCGACGCCGCGGGCGGCTTCGAGTTCGGCACGGAGGACCTGGCGTGCGCCGGGGATGGTGTAGCCCTGTTCGTAGAGCAGAGTCTTGATGCGGAGGGCGATCTCGACGTCTTTGCGGCGGTAGAGGCGCTGGCCGGTGCCGGCCTTGTTGGGGCGGAGTTGGGGGAACTCTGTCTCCCAGAAGCGGAGGACGTAGGCGGGCAGGGCGAGCAGGCGCGCGACGTCGCCGATGCGGAAGTAGAGCTTGTCAGGAATGACGGGCGGTGCCGATGGGGCGGCGGACTTGAGGGACTTGCGGATTGGACGTTGGGAGGCCATGGCTCGGCTTGGGGTGGCATCTCCGTGGATTTCGGCTGGGGAGCAGGTTGGGATGCTCCGCGCTCTCAAGGTAGAAAGTAAAGTATAGGCGCGGTAGCGGGGATGGGCTAGTTGTTTTCGCGGGTACGGTAACCGTTGGGTGGTGACCGAAGTCAGGGAGAATCAAGCGGGTTAACCCCTGTTCAAGAGCTACTTTAGGTATTTGGCGGAGTGAGCGCAGAGGGTTTGGTGCGGAGGAGCGGTCGGGTTGGTGGGGCTTCGGAATAGATGCACTGAAGACGGTGCAGGGGGGGTGTGAGACGGAGCGCTTTCGGTGGGTTCGGAAGGACAGACTCCGGAGGCTGGTGAGACGGCTACTGCGAAAGGAATAAAATGGGAAGTTGAGATGACAGCAACGACTCTATCGCCGGAGATCGCTACGCCTGAGACGGTGCACAACTGCCCGAACTGCAGCCACTGGCTGCCGGAGGGGACGTTGGCGTGTCCTGACTGCCAGACGCTGGCCTATGGGCAGCATCTGAGCCGGCTGGCGCACGGCGCGCAGCAACTGGAGCAGCAGCAGAGGTGGCAGCAGGCGCGCGAACAGTGGCAGGCTGCTCTGCAATGGCTGCCCGGCGATACGCAGCAGGCGGTGGGCATCCGGCAGCATATTGCGCAGATTGACGCGCGGTTGAAGGCCGAAGAGGACACCAAGGCGCGCTGGACCAAGCGGCTGGGGCCGTTTGCGCCGATTGCGCTGTTCCTGATTAAGGCGAAGTCGGCGATCTTTCTGCTGTTCAAGCTGAAGTTTCTGATTGGGCTGTTCGCATTCTTCGGGCTGTACTGGGCGCTGTTCGGGTGGCAGTTCGCGCTGGGATTTATGGCGTGCCTGATGGTGCATGAGATGGGACACTACGTCGCGGTGAAGCGGCGCGGATTGCAGGCCGACCTGCCGATGTTTCTGCCAGGGCTGGGCGCGTATGTGCGCTGGTACGGGCAGGGCATCAGCCGCGAGGACCTGGCGTCGATTGCGCTGGCCGGGCCGCTGTATGGGCTTGCAGCGGCGCTGGGGTGCTGGGGCATCTTTGCATGGACGCACCTGGGGATATTTCTGGTGTTGGCGAATGTGGGCGCGTGGATCAACTTTCTGAACCTGCTGCCGGTGCTGGGGCTGGATGGAGCGCAGGCGACGTTCTCGCTGTCGCGGATACAGCGCGGCATGATCGCGGCGACGTGCGTGCTGTTCTTCGGGCTGACGGCGAGCGCGGGTATAGCGCCCGGCGACATGCTGGGGCCGAATACGCAGTGGATCTTCCTGATTGTGGGCGTGGGGATGGCGTGGCGGATGTTCACCAACGATGTTCCGGAGCAGCCGAGCACGCGGACGTTTGCGATGTTCCAGGCGCTGGTGATTGCGCTGGGGTTGATTGTGTTCGAGACCGCGCTGCTGCTGGCCAAGATGCAGTTTGCGGGAGCGACGCGGTAGGGTGATATCATTTTTTTGTTGAGTGATATCACTCGATGGAGAGGTGCATCATGCCGGCTTTCTTGATTCGAAATGTTCCCGTGAAGGTTCATAAAGAGATTAAGAAGCGCGCCAAGCGGCATGGCAACAGCACTGAAGCTGAACTTCGCTTGATTCTGGAGGAGGCGGCCAAGCCGGAGACTGCGGCGACGACTGTACCGCAGCCTGAGGTCGGGTTCGGAACTCAATTGCAAGAGATTGCTCGCAAGTATGGTGTGTCCTTCCCGGAGTTCGTGCGGGATAAGAGACCCCTCGAGCCGTTCAACTTCGATTGATGATCATCCTGGACACGAGTGTCATATCCGAACCCTCCAAGGCGCAGAGGGACCCGCGGGTGATGTCGTGGCTGAATCGTCAGCACCGGGAATCCCTGTTTGTGACGGCCATCAGTCTTGCGGAGATTTACACAGGGATTGCGGTGCTCCCTGAGGGTCGACGCAAAGAAGGACTGAGACTGACCACCGAGGAATATCTCAAATGGTTTGTGAATCCGCTTCTGCTGTTTGATCGGGAAGCTGCGCTGGCTTATGCGGAAGTCGTCGTCCGGGCAAAGGCGAAGAAGTACACCCCATCTATTCCTGACGGATTCATCGCCGCCATCGCCGCCGCGCGTGGTTTTGTTGTTGCGACGCGCGATGTGGAACCTTTCCGCGCGGCGGGGGTTGCGGTGATCAATCCATGGGAAGCATAGGCCGTTAGCTGTAGACGACGCGCGGGTTGTTCTTGCGGATGACGCGGCCCATGATGACGGAGCGCTCATTCATGCGGGTGAGGACGACGCGGGCCTTCTTGACCAGCGTGCCGGGAACGACGGCGACCAGGCCGATGCCCATGTTGAAGGTGCGCAGCATCTCTTCATCTTCGATGGTGCCGAGCTTCTGCAGGTGGGTGAAGAGCGGCGGTGGCTCCCAGGTGGAGAGGTCGACGTGGGCGGCGAGGCCGCGGGGCAGGATGCGGGGGAGGTTTTCGGTGAGTCCGCCGCCGGTGATGTGGGTGAAGCCACTGACGACCTCGGCCTGAATGAGCTTGCGGATGGGCGAGAGGTAGCTGCGATGGGGACGCATGAGCGCGGCGCCGACCTTGTCGCCGAGCGCATTGACGTACTGGTCGGCGCGGTAGCGGGCGCCGGTGAAGAGCAGCTCCTGCGCAAGGTCGTAGCCGCTGGTGTGCAGGCCGTTGGAGGGCAGGCCGAGCAGGCAGTCGCCCTCGCGGATGGTGTCTCCGGTGATGAGGCGCGGGCGGCTGACGACTCCGGTGAGGAATCCGGCGAGCTCGTAGTCGTTGGGTCCGTAGAGTGAGGGGGTCTCGGCGGTGTCGCCGCCGAGAAGGGCACAGCCATTGGCTTTGCAGGCGTCGACCAGGCCGCCGATGACCTGCGAGACGAGGTCGGGGTCGAGGTGGCCGGTGGCGAAGTAGTCGAGGAAGAAGAGCGGGGTTGCGCCCTGCACGGCGACGTCGTTGACGCAGTGGTTGACGAGGTCGGCGCCGATGGAGGCGTGCAGACCGAGCGATGCGCCGAGTTGCAGCTTGCTGCCCACGCCGTCAGTGGTGGCGAGCAGCACGGGGTCGGGGAAGCGCTCGCAGTCGAGGGCGAAGTGGCCGCTGAAGCCGCCGATCTCGGAGAGCACCTGCTTGTTGAAGGTGCGACGGGCGAGGCCTTTAACGCGGTCGTGCGCTACCAGACGGCGCTGCGCGGTGGTCGGCGGCGCGGGGTCGCGATCGGGCTCGGGCGTGGGGCGTGTCTCGCGCGGAGTCTTCATTACAAGCTCTGGTATGGGCTTCGCCAAGGAACCGTCACCTTCTTTGGGAGTTGTGCGGCGTTAGGGCGAGTCTATCAGCGAGTCCTATACTGCATGGGATGGCGTTTTCCCATGTGAGGTCGGCGGCACTGCAGCGGCGGGCGGAGAAGTACCTGCCCGGCGGCGTGGATTCGCCGGTGCGGGCGTTCCGCGCGGTGGGGGGAGAGCCTCCGTTTGTGGCCAGCGCAGCGGGAGCGTGGCTGACGGATGTGGACGGCAACCGCTACGTGGACCTGTTCGGGAGCTGGGGCCCAATGCTGCTGGGTCATGCGTTTCCGCCAGCGGTGGAGGCGATTCGCGAGGCAGCGGAACGGAGCGCATCGTTTGGTGCGAGCACGGCGGCTGAGGCGGATTTGGCGGAGCTAGTGACCAAGTGCTTTCCGTCGATTCAGAAGCTGCGATTTGTATCGTCGGGTACAGAAGCCTGCATGTCAGCGATCCGGCTGGCGCGCGGGTTTACTGGGCGGCCGTTCGTGATCAAGTTTGAGGGTTGCTACCACGGGCACTCGGATGCGCTGCTGGTGAAGGCGGGCAGCGGTGTGGCGACGTTCGGGATTCCGGGGTCGGCGGGTGTGCCGGCGGAGACCGTGATGCACACCCTGGCGCTGCCCTACAACGACCTGGGCGCTGTGGAGGCGGCGTTCGAGACGTATCCGGAGTTGATTGCGTGCGTGATCCTGGAGCCGGTGGTGGGCAACGCGGGAACCATCGCGCCGCTGCCGGGGTACCTGGCTGGGCTGCGCGCGATGACGCGGAAGCACGGCGCGCTGCTGATCTTCGATGAGGTGATGACGGGCTTCCGGCTGGCTGCGGGCGGCGCGCAGGAGCTGTATGGGTTTGCGAAGGGTGATGATGCGCCGGACCTGACGACGCTGGGAAAGATCGTTGGCGGCGGTCTGCCGGTGGGTGCATTTGGCGGGCGCGCGGAGATTATGGACATGCTCGCGCCGCTGGGGCCGGTGTACCAGGCGGGAACGCTGAGCGGGAATCCGCTGGCGATGGCCGCGGGGATTGCGACACTGACGGAAATACTTGCGCGTGGGGAGTCGCTGTATACGCAGTTGGATGACACGACGGCGGCGATCGCCGGGGGCGTCGCACTGATTGCTGCAGAGCTGGGTATTGGGATGACGACCAACCGCGTAGGCAGCATGTTTACGTGGTTCTTCACGCCAGAAGATGTGATGGACTTCGCGATGGCGAGCGAGTCGAACACGGTGGCGTTTGCGAAGTTTCATCACGGGATGCTGGACCGCGGGGTGTGGCTGCCGCCCAGCCAGTTTGAGGCGGCGTTCGTGAGCGCGGCGCATGGGCAGACCGAGGTGGATGCGATTCTGGAGGCAGCGAGCGGGGCGCTGCGTGAGGTGGCGCGGTAGTTTACTTCATCCCACCCATGCCGACGATGAACCCGTCGTCATGGATGGGGCACCCGGTCTATTTGCGAAGGAAATTTTTCGAAATTTGCACTGCGGGCATGGCCGCGAGGCTGGGTGGATGCTATGCTCTGCGTCATTCCTACAGATTTCGGTCCCAATCGAGCCATTCAGGAGGATCGCATGATTTCTCAGCAGAATATCTCTGCACGTACGCCCATGGGAGCCACGCTGGTCCCCGGAGGCACGACGTTTCGCGTGTGGGCCCCGCGGGCCACGGCGGTTTACCTGAATGGGGTCTTCGGTGGCAAGACCCTCAACACACAGACGGACGACCTGCTGCTGTCGAAGGATGATCGCGGCTACTGGACGGGTTTTCTTGCAGGCGCGGCGGAGGGAGACCTGTACCGCTTCTTTGTGGCCGGGGCGGGGTCGAGCGGATACAAGCGCGACCCGTATGCGCGGGGACTGGCTACGGATGCGCCGTTTCCCAATGGAAGCTGCTACATACGCTCCGGCACGGCGTATCCGTGGCACGATGCCGGGTTTGTCACGCCCGACTTCACGAACATGATCGTGTACCAGATTCACATCGGTACCTATGCGATCCGCAAGCCCGGCGTGACCTCGACCTTCCTCGACGTCATCGGGAAGATTCCTTATCTAGTGGCGCTGGGGATCAATGTGCTGCAACCACTGCCGGTCGATGAGGTGGAGACCGACCCTTCCATGGGATATGACGGAGCGGACTATTTCTCTCCCGACTTTCCCTACGTGGTGACGGACGCAACTGCGCTCGCGGGGTACCTGGCGACGATCAATGGCCTGCTTGAGGCGAAGGGCCTGAAGCCGCTGGTGCTGGGGGACATCGAGTCGGGTCACGCGCAACTGAAGGCGCTGATCGACCTCTGCCATGTCTATGGAATCGCGGTGGCGTTCGATGTGGTCTACAACCATGCCGGCGGTTTTACCGTGAACGGGGCGCTCGATGATGCGTGCCTGTATTACTTCGATCGTGTGGCGAATGCGGGTAACAACAACGACAGCCTGTACTTTACTGACCAGGACCGCGGTACCGGCGGCCTGTCGTTCGCGCTGTGGAATGTCGATGTCCGCCAGTTCCTTCTGAACAACGCGCTGTACTACGTGGAAGAGTTTCACGCAGACGGATTTCGCTACGACGAGATCAGCATTCTGCTTTCGACCAATCGCGACTCCGGCTGGAGTTTCTGCAATGACCTGACCGGCACGCTGCGGTTCGTGAAGCCGAAGCTGTTGCAGAATGCCGAATACTGGCCGGGAGAGTTCAACGACTATCCGAAGAGCGCGCCTTCGATCGTAACCTCGGTTGCGGCGGGCGGCGCGGGTTTCGATGTGTTGCAGCATGATGGACTGCGCTCGGCTGTGCGCGGCGCGGTGCAGGCCGCGGCGGCAGGCCAGCAGGCGGCGGTGGACTTCGACAGCATTGCCCGGACGCTTTATCCGGCGGGGTTTGCGCATGGCTGGCAGACGGTGCCCTGCGTGGAGAACCATGACCTTGTCAAAGTGGGCCGGCAGCCGAGGATTCCGGTGCTGGCGGATTCGTCGAACTCGAGATCGTGGTACGCGCGCAGCCGGTCGCGCTTTGCGACGGGGATCCTGCTGACGGCGCCTGGGATTCCACAACTGTTCATGGGGCAAGAGTTCCTGGAAGACAAGCAGTGGGACACGCCACCGGACTCGCCGAACTTAATCTGGTGGGGAGGGTTGGAGGACGGTGCTGACCCGGCCATGGTGAATCATCTGCGCTTTACCCAGGATCTGATCCGGCTGCGCTGGAACCAGCCGGCACTGCGCGGAGACAGCGTGAATCCGTTTCATGTACACGATGGCAACCGCGTGATTGCGTTTCATCGCTGGGTGGAAGGCGTGGGGCAGGATGTGGTGGTGGTGGCGACGCTGGCTGAGAGCACGTGGTGGAGTTATGCGATTGGGTTTCCGTTCGCGGGCCGCTGGACAGAGGTCTTCAACAGCGATGTCTACGACAACTGGGTGAACCCGATGGTCGCAGGGAACGGCGGCGGCATCACGGCGGATGGGCCGGGGATGCAGGGAATGCCATGCTCGGCGACGGTGGTGATTCCGGCGAACGGGATGGTGGTCTTCGCGCGGGCTTAGTTGGGTAGCTCTGCTCCGTCCAGAAAGCGGTAGGTTCCGGAGCCGATCTCCACGACGCGAGAGGTTCCAGACTTGTCTTCGAGAGTAACGCTGGCCGTGGTGTTGGCGGGAATGGTGATAGTCCAGGCGATGGCGCCGGTGGGGGTTCGCCGCCAACTGCTGACGACGCGGCCGTAGACAGAGTCGTACTCGCCGTGAGCGAAGTTGAGCTGCGGTGTGAAGTGCGGATGCAGCAACAGATGCTGGAAGCCCGGCGCGGTGAGGCTGGTGTCGATGCCGACGGTGTCGCGGTAGACCCAGGCCATGACCGAGCCGAAGGAGTAGTGGTTGTAGGAGTTCATGGAGGGATCTCCGGTGTCGCCGTTCCAGCGCTCCCACCAGGTGGTGGCTCCCTTGGAGACCATGTAGCCCCAGGAGGGATAGGTCTCCTGCATCAGCAGGTCGTAGGCCGTGTCGGTGTGGCCGCTGTCAGAGAGGACGAAGAGTAGAAACGGCGTGCCCAGAAAGCCGGTGGTGAGGTGGTCGTGGTGATCGTGGATGTCCGCGACGAGGTGATCGGCGATGGTGGAGCGCAGCGAGTCAGGGGCGAGGCCGGCGTAGAGCGTGAGCAGATCGTCGGTCTGCGTGGCGGGCGTGACGGTTCCATCCGCGGCGATGTAGGCCTGCTGATAGGCAGAGCGGATGTGGCCGTAGAGCTCGGTGTAGGGCTGGGGGTCGCGGCCGGTGGCGTTGGCCATCTGCTGCATCATGCGCGCGAGGATGGCCCAGTAGGCGGTGTCGACGAGCGTGCTTGAGGAGTGCGGGTCGGGTGCGAGCCAGTCGGAGTAGTTGGAGCCGACGTTCTTTTCGCGAAGGAAGTTGGGATTGGAGGAGGCGATGAAGTCCATCCAGTGCTGCATCGCCGGCCAGTTCTTCTCAATCAGGCTGCGGTCGCCGTACTGTAACCACGCTGTGTAGGGAACGATGACCCCGGCGTCTCCCCAGCCGGGTGCCCCGATGTGATGCAGCAGATCGGGTGCCACATCAGGGAACACGCCGTCGGCGGTCTGCGCATCGACGAGGTCCTGCGTGAACTTGGCTGAGAATGGCGCGATATCGAAGTTGTAGCTGCCGGTGCGCCAGAAGACGCCGGCGTCGCCGGTCCAGCCGAGCCGCTCATCGCGTTGCGGGCAGTCCGAAGGGATGCTGACGAAGTTGCCGCGCTGGCCCCAGATGCCGAGCGACCACATGCGATTCAGGATGGTGCTGGAGGTTTCAAGCCGGCCGGTGGGATTGCTGTCGAGGCTGTTGAGAACGTCGCCGGTGAGTGTGGCGAGCGTGGGTGTGCCGGGAAGTCCGGAGACCTGGACGTAGCGGAAGCCGTGGTAGGTGAAGTGCGGGGTGAAGGTCTCCGGGCCGCCGCCGCGCAGGGTGTAGACGTCGGTTGCGTCGGCGTTGCGGAGGTTCTCGGTGTAGATGGAGCCGTCGGGCAGCAGGCGCTCCGCGAAGCGCAGCCTGACGGTGGTGCCTGCCGCGCCCTGAACGCGCAGTGTCGTCCAGCCAACCATGTTCTGGCCCATATCAAAGACCCAGTCGCCGTTGGCGAGATGCTGCAGGTGGGCCGCGTGGACCGTGCCGGTCTGGTGGACGGGTGAGCCGATCTGCGCGGAGACTGCGGCGGCCGGGGTTGGTTCTAGTGTGGCGGGAGTCCAAGAGGCTGCATGGAAGGCGGGCGTGTCCCAGCCGGGTTGTTCGAGGCGTGCGTCGTACTGCTCACCGGCGTAGATCTCCGAAGAGAGAATGGGCGAGGCGGAGGTCTTCCATTCGGGCGAGGTGGCGATGGTCTGGCGTGTGCCGTCGGTGAAGACGATCTCCAGTTGTGCGAGCAGCGCGGGTGAGCCGGGGAAGTTGCGGGATCCTGCCCAGGTCATGGGGCTGGCGAACCAGCCGTCGCCGAGGATGCCGCCGAGGGTGTTGCCGCCGCGATGCAGGAGCGCGGTGACGTCGTAGGTCTGATAGGCGAAGCGGACGCGGTAGTCGGTGAAGTCGGGTGTGAGGTCGGTTTCGCCGACGCGATGGCCGTCGATGGAAATGCGGTAGCTGCCTGCGGCGGTGACGTAGAGACGCGCTGCGCGGATGGGCTTGTCGAGCTGGAAGTTGTTGCGCAGAAGTGCAGCGGGTTGCGGCGGAAGGCCGGGGTCGGCGCCTATGCGGGGGTCGTTGAGTGGAGCGATTATCTGTGCGGGCGACCATGGAGACTGATAGTCCGCGGGCACACCGGACTTGCCCTGCCAATCGCTGTCCGCGTTGAGGGTCTGGACTGCGCCGTCAGGATCGGTGAGGCTGAGCTGGGCCGCGAAGCCTGCCGCAACGGTGTCCGCGGTGCCGCCTTGCAGACCGGCGAAGGTCTTTGATGGCGCGAGTGTGGTGACGACGATCTGCACGAGGTTGGTGCCGG
>Ga0302154_10004106_pt1 | contig 10451 bp, 10 predicted proteins | sample I_Bog_N2_3_FD_193507 | JGI IMG/M metagenome (GOLD analysis project Ga0302154, IMG submission 193507) | Peat permafrost microbial communities from Stordalen Mire near Abisko, Sweden - I_Bog_N2_3 | ecosystem: Environmental > Terrestrial > Soil > Wetlands > Peat | place: Sweden: Abisko, Stordalen...
GCAAAGTATTCAAAAGAAGCAAGTTAACAGCGAACAGTCAACAGCGAACAGCGAAAGGCGAAGAACGGGTCTTGTTCAGTTTTGAGTTCCGAGTTCGTGAGTCTTGAGCTAAGACGGGTTCCTGATCGGCTATGAGCTTCGAGCTGGTGAGCTTTGAGCCAAAGACAAAAGCCGCAAGCGGCTGGTGCCGGTTGCAGCCTGGGAGGTTCTCTTGCTTAACCCTATGTCTTAATTCTAGCGAATGGGATCCTATATTTAGGACATCTTTTAAAGATTTCTTTTCTCTTTAGAATGATTGGGTTAGGCAGGGTCTTGGGTACTGGGGGGCTTGACAAGAATTGGGCCGTGAGGCGAAAGAGGGGCTTTAAAGAGCTTAGAGCATAGAGCTTGTGAGATGAGAGAAAGAACAAGCAACGGCAAAGGCCTTCACGCAGAGGGCGCGGAGGTTTCGCGGAGGGCGCGGAGGAAGAACAGCAGAGCGGCAACTTCGATGGGTTTGGAGCGTCTCATGGTGGAGTGTCGGGAGGTTCGCGTGGCGGCCAGAGTGTTGCGATTGAGTGTTTGTGCGTTGGCGGTGGTGCTGGCGGGCAGCCTGGGGTGCAATGCTGCGCCGAAGGGGCCGGTTCCTGCTCCGGCGGTGGATGCGCCGCTGGCCGCGGCGCCGGGGCGGCAGACGGCGGTGTTTGCCGGAGGGTGCTTCTGGGGCACGCAATCGGTCTTTGAGCGCGTGAAGGGCGTGGTGGCGACGACGGCCGGCTATGCGGGCGGCTCGGCCTCCACGGCAACGTACGATCAGGTGACGACGGAGACGACCGGGCACGCGGAGTCAGTGAAAGTGGTCTATGACCCGTCGCGGATCACCTACGGCAAGCTGCTGCAGATCTTCTTCTCCGTGGCGCACGACCCCACGCAGTTGAACCGGCAGGGGCCGGACGAGGGCACGTCGTACCGCTCGGCGATCTTCTTTACGAACGACGAGCAGCGCCGCATCGCGTCGGCCTACATCGCACAACTGGACGCGGCAAAGGCCTTCCCGAAGCCGATTGTGACCGAGGTGACTCCGCTGAAGGGCTTCTATGACGCCGAGAGCTACCACCAGGACTACGCGCTGCACAACCCCGACAACCCGTACATCATGGTCTGCGATAGGCCGAAGATCGATGCGCTACAGAAGGAGTTTCCGGAGTTGTTCTTCGATTACAAGGGGAGGTAACTACGGATTACCGATCCTGGTTGCGCCGGGCGCTTCGAAGAGCACAAGGTTATCGCGATAGTCGAGATGCATGATCAACTGCTGAAGCGTGGGATAGCCGAGAAAGCCGCCGATCCCGCCGGAATGGGAGAAGTCCATGGAGTTCATGCCATTGACGGGAAGGCGCAGGCCGGCGAAGTCGGCGACGAATTTGCCCGTTTCGCCCACACGCGAGATCCCGGACATTCCGCGAATAAGAGTCATGCTGTCGGTTTGCTTTGTTACCTGCCGGGCTGCGCGGTTGTCGACGAGATTCATCGCCGAGCCAGTATCGATGACAAATAGCGCTGGCAGGCCCTGGTTGATTCTGGTGGGCATGATTAACTCGTGACCGCGACGATAGATCTTTGTCCAGGATTGCATCGATGCCGGTATGAAACGATCGACGTTCATCCAATCCACGTCGGTGCGGCCGCCAAGCGCATCGAGCAGCGGGGCGGGTCCTCCGCCGGATGGCGGCTGGGGCAGCGGATCCAGCCGAATCTCGTGCTTGATATAGTCCAGCGTGACCAGGTAGCGATCAAAGACGTCAGCGCCGATTAGGCCGTCCCGTGCATCCAGGCGTTCTCCCATCTCCTTACTGCCGCCCATGACGCCGAAGTTATTCAGCGAAGTGACCAGACAACTCTTGAACTCCAGGCCTCCGATATGCACGGAGCCGGCGCTCGCAAGTGTGGTGTCCGTCGGGCCTTGACCGCCGAACCCTCCAACACGAGAGTCCTCAATCTTGTTCAGGCCAAGCCCTCCCGCGGCACTGTGAGTCAGCAGGAATCCGCTGGCGCCGGTATCGATTTGCAGTACGCGCTTGTGGCCGTTGAAGGAGACCTCCAAGCCGTAGTAGCTGATGTCGACGGGACCGTAGACAGGAGTCATGGGAATGCGAGCAGGGCCAGTGAGGGAACTCAGCTCGCAGTGATTTTGTGTAAGGGCATCCTCATGTGCCAGGAGCTTTGAGAGCGATTCGCGGCGTTTGTCGTCGAGGGACTTACTTTCCTGTAAGAACTGGCTGAATTGGTCGTATCGCTCCTTCTGGTCGAGAGAGCCGATCCAGTCGAGGGTGAGGTCGTCGAGGTTGGGCGCGAGAGCGTGCGCCATGGCAAGGTGCTTGCGCGCGGTAAGGCGGTAGCCCGCCGCAGATTCATAGTCGCCCATGCCCTGGTAGGCAGCGGGAAGACAGGGGTCGATCTTGAGGGCCTTGATCATCAGGGCGTAGGCCTCCGGCCAGTCGCCCTCATGACGGCGGACTTCGCCGGCGGTGAGGATGGCATAGGCATCCTGCGGGTCGGCGGTGGTCCACGCCTCCACCTCCTTCACAGCGGTATCGATGTTGCCCTGGCCGAGTTGGCTGTCGATCTCCAGCTCGCGGCTCCTGCGGTCGGTGGGGTCGCTCTTGAAGGCGGCAGCGTAGAGTTCTGCCGCCTTCTTGTAGTCGTAGCGAAAGAAGGCGACGTCAGCGGGAGTCGGCAGCGATTTATCGATGACGCAGGAGGCGTTATGGCTGGCGCTGCCCGCGTTGCTGGAGGACTGGGCACGAATCGTGCGTGGCGAAACGAGGAGGGTGGAAATGAAAAGGAGAGTGTTGACGCAGAGATTCCGCAGTCTGCTCTGGCTCGGAAGGGTGAAAATCATGCGCCCAGATTAGCTCATATGGAGACGCTTGTGCATCAGGGCGATGGCTTCGGGGTTTTCGTCGATCAGAATGTAGTTGCGGCCGTTCTTCGTGGCGGCGAGGCCGGTGGTGCCGCTGCCGGCGAAGAAGTCGAGCACCGTATCGCCGGGGTTGGAGTGGACGCGGACGATGCGCTCCAAGATGCCGAGGGGCTTCTGCGTGGGGTAGCCGGTCTTCTCCTTGCCGGTGGGGGAGACGATGGTGTGCCACCAGACGTCGGTGGGGGTCTTGCCGCGGGCGGCTTTTTTTGCGCCGACCAGGCCCGGGGCCATATAGGGGATGCGGTCGGTGGCGTCGAGGTTGAAGGTGTAGTGCGGGGGGTCCTTGGTGTACCAGAGGATGTTGTCGTGCTTGGCGGGCCAGCGTTGGGTGGCGCGGGCGCCGTAGTCGTAGGCCCAGATGATCTCGTTCTGGAAGCAGGCGCGGCCGGCGCCGCCCGCGAGCGCGAAGACCTCGTCGAGCATGACCTTGGCGTAGTGGACCTCGCGGGGATCTAAATGCAAAAAGAGGGAACCGGTGGGAGTAAGGACGCGGTGGGCTTCGACCATGCGCGGGCGGAGGAAGCCGATGTAGTCGGTGAAGAGGTCAGCGTAGGAGGAGGTGTTGGCGGGTGCGTCGAGCTTTTCTGTGCGGTAGCGATGGCCGCCGAAGCCGGTGCGGTCGCCGGCGGCGTCGCGGACGGTCTTGAGGCGTGGACGGCGCTGCGTGGTTCCGGTGTTGAAGGGCGGGTCGATGTAGATGAGCTCGACGCTCGCGCTGGGAAGAGTGCGCAGGGCGGCGAGGTTTTCGCTGTGCAGGATGCGGTTGGGCATGGGGTGAGCCGGGGCCAGTGTTGCAAGTGTATTGTAGGGGGATGCTGCGTCCTGAGGACCACACGCTGCGCGATCGAGCGGCACCGGGTTTGCAGATTGAGGTGGTTGAGCCGGAGTTGCAGGCGTATCTGCAGCGGTATCCGTTTGCCAGCGGGCCGGATGAGGCGAAGAACGCGCGTGGGCGCGCGGCGGCGGAGGGAGTCCGGCTGCGCGAGGCGGGCGTGCCGTTTGCGGTGACGCTGCTGGAGCCGGTGGAGACGCTGCTGGCTGATGAGGAAGAGCGCCGGTTGCAGCTTCTCTTCGAGCGGGTGGGCGTGACGGCGGCGGAGCAGCGAACTCATAGGGACGACTTTGGCTGGGAGGCGAACCTTGTGCCTCGCAGCGCCAGGAATGTGCTGGTGCTGGGCTGCGGCGATGGCGTGGAGTTGCTGTTTCTGCGCGCGGTGCTGCCGGAGGCGCGGCTGACGGCGCTGGACTATGGGAACTCGCTGCTGCCGGGTGTGGCTGAGGCAACTGGGGTGCGGTTCCTTGCGGGCGATATGCATGAGCACCTGCGCGGGTTGCGGCGGGAGTACGACCTGGCCTTCAGCAACCACACGCTGGAGCATATGTATGCGCCTGACGCGACATTGGCTGCGGTGGCGGCGCTGCTGGTTCCGGGCGGGCATGTCTTGTCCACGCTGCCGCTGATGGGCGAACACGGCAGCCCGTTCCTGGAGCGGGTGCGGCGGCAGGCGGAGCAGGGCGGCAGGATTCATCCGGTGGATTTGGTGTTCTTCGACCTGGGGCATCCGTGGAAGACCAACCCGGCGGATATTGTGGCGACGCTGGGGCGTGCGGGGTTCGCGGGGGTGAAGGTGTATCAGCGTGTGGGGCACAAGGGGCGTCCAATGGCGGCGACGGAGACGGAGCTGCATGGGAAGCGGCGGACGGCGCGGCTGCTGTACGGCCTGCTGCTGGCGCCGGTGCGCTGGGTGGCGAAGGGGATGTGGGCGCTTGGGATGAAGCAGTCGCCGCGGTGGCTGTTTGCGCTGGAGCGGCGTTTACCGTTCGGAGTGAACAACACGATGAACCTGCTGAGCGAAGAGGCGTGTTTTGTGGCCACGGTGAAAGACGGCGCTTGAGTTCGCGCGGCTGCGTGGTTACACTCCCCAAAGCGGAGAAACGCAGGTGAAGCCGTGCCAACCGAACTGTACTTTGAAGATTTGCATCCCGGAATGAAGTTCAACTCCAGCCGCAGCTATAAGGTGACGGCGGAGGAGATCAAGCAGTTTGCCGAGAGCTATGACCCGCAGCCGTTCCACCTGGATGAGGCCGCGGGCGAGAGCTCGTTCTTCAAGGGACTGGCGGCGTCGGGGTGGCTGACGGCGGCGATTGTGATGCGGCTGCGGGTGGAGAGCTTTCGCATCGCCGGCGGGATGATCGGCGCGGGCGTGGAGGAGATGCGCTGGATGCAGCCGGTGCGCCCGGGTGACTCGCTGCGCACCGAGGCGGAGATCATCGAGACGCGGCTGTCGAATAACCGGCCGAAGTACGGCGTGGTGAAGTCGCGGACGCTGGTCTACAACCAGCGCGGCGAGACGGTGATGCGGTCGGTGGTGAACTTTCTGGCGCCGAAGAAGGAAGTTGTCAGTTGACAGTTCTCAGTTGTCAGTAAGAACCACACCAGATTCCTGCTGGTCAATCGTTGACAACTGAGAACGGACAACTGAGAACTTGCACAGACTCCGGGCGTATCGTTAACACTGTGCGAATGACTGTTCTGGCATCGGGGTCCAAGGGTAACGCGACGGTGATCGCGGCGGGCGAGACGCGCCTGCTGATCGATGCCGGGCTGAGCTGCCGGGAGCTGCTGCGGCGCATGGCCGCGGCAGGCGAAGACGCCGAGTCGCTGGATGCCATCCTGATAACGCATGAGCATGTGGACCACGTGGCGGGGCTGGCGGTGCTGGCGCGACGGCTGAGGATTCCGGTGTTCCTCACCGAGCCGACACACCGGGCGTGGGCGCGTGCGCTGACTCCAAAGACCACGATGAGCTATGCGAAGTGGCTGGAGCTGCGTCAGCAGGAGAAGGCCGGGGAAGAGGGAGCCGTGCTGACGATGGAGGCGGTGGCCGAGGAAGAGGGTGTCGACGAGCCGGTGGTGAAGGCCGATCCGACGGCGCTGCCGGCGGTGGAGTACTTTCGCGCAGGGCATAGATTTTGTATCGGCGAGATCGACATTGACCCGTTTACCATTCCGCACGATGCGGCCGACCCCTGCGGGTTTGTCTTCCATGCTCGGACGGAGTCGATACGGATGGCGATTGCCACCGATCTCGGCTACATTCCGCCCAACGTGAAGCAGGCGCTGCGCGACGTGGATGTGCTGCTGCTGGAGTCCAATCACGACCTGGAGATGCTGAAGGACGGACCGTATCCGTGGTCGGTTAAGCAGCGAGTGCTGAGCCGCGTGGGGCATCTGTCGAACGCCGCGGCGGCGGAGTTTCTGGAGCGCGACTACGACGGCGGAGCGCACACCATCGTGCTGGGGCATCTGTCGGAGCAGAACAACCTGCCTGAGCTGGCGCGGCTGGCCGCGGAGCAGGCTATCGCGGGCCGGATGAGCCTGCTGGGCAACCGCTTGCTGCTCGCCTGCCAGGAGACGCCGTTGGAGCCTATCTGCCTGTAATACGGGGCTTTGCAGAAGGTTTTGCAACGTGGAGTAGACTGGAATCGTCTAAGGAAAATGATGGCGACTTCCCCTCAAGGCTCACGAGTTCATCGCCACGATACCTGCAACGACCAGGTGGTCGGGGCGATTCTGTCAGGATGGCGTTACGACATCTCCGGCATCCCGCCCGACCTGCGCGGCGACTACGAAGCGCACCTGCGCGGCTGCACCTACTGCCGGCGGCGGCAGCGGATTCATCGCACGGTGGACGTTCTGCTGCTGATGGTGACCTCGCTGTCATTTGCGGCGTTTCTGCTGGCGGCGCTGGTGATGCACCGGCTGGAGGCCGTAAGCCACATCACCGCCGTGCGGCTGCACCTGCATGACGACGCCTTCGCGGCACTGTCGCATGTTCCGGCCAGCTTCAACCTCAGCCTGGAGGCGCTGGCCATTGCCGGCGTGGTGATCTCCATGCTGTTGTGGACGCTGGTGGCCATTGCGACGCCGATTCCTGGTATGGTGTCCGCCGCTTTCCGCAACCACATCTCCGCCGAGCTGCGCGAACGCCTGCGCAAGCAGACGGCCTAAGCCCTTCTGCCATTGAATAACGCCTCGCACTCTGAAGAGTCCATTGCCGCAGTCGAAGCCACGCTCGACGGCGAGGCAGGCCATGCGCAGAAGCGGCGCACGCGCGATCTCTCGCTGATGAACTATCCGGCGACCTACCTGCTGTTGGGCATCAACGTGGTGGTCTATGTGGTGATGTTCCGGTTCGGTCCGGTGCCGGAGCTGTTCCGGCAACATGTGTGGACGCAGATTCTCACGGCATCTTTTGATATCGACACGCTGGTGCGCTTTGGCGCGACCAACACGGGGATGATTCTGGCGGGGCAGTGGTGGCGGCTGGTGACCGGGACGTTTGTACACATCACCCTGCTGCACATCCTGCTGAACATGTGGTGCCTGTGGAACCTGGGGCTCTTCGGCGAACCGCTGCTGGGCCGCCGCGGGCTGGTAGTGGTATATCTGCTGACCGGCACGGCGGGAATGCTGCTCTCGCTCATCTGGACGCCTACTGGCTCTGATCTGACGACCGCAGGAGCCTCCGGGGCGGTCTTCGGCATCGCCGGGATACTGATTGTGCTGCTTTCCAACCGTGGGCTGAACGTGCCGTGGAATGAGCTGGTCTCGCTGCGGCGGCAGGTGATCTTCTTCGCGGTGGCGAACCTGGCCATCGGGATGGCGCCGGGAGTGCTGGGCTTTGCCACGCCGGGCCAGTTGGGGGCGCTGCACCTGGACCCCTCGGCGCTGCCGCATATTGATAACTCAGCGCACATCGGGGGATTTGTGACGGGGCTGGCACTGGGGATGCCGTTGTTTCCGCGCATGACGTCCGGGAAGCTCCGGTACCGCGCGCGGCAGCGGCTGACCTTTGCCGTGGCGGCGCTGGTGCTGTGCCTGATTGCCTTTGCGGTGGCCAGGGCCAAGGTCTAGCCAGGAGAAAAATTCGCCCCCGGACAAGGCCGGGGGCAAGCGATGCGCGCAAAGTTGTTCTAGCTTATGGAGGTACTGGCAGTGGCGGCGAACTTGCGAACCAGGGCCAGGAGCAGGCGGCGGTCCGGCTCGGTGAGGTGGGCGGAGTAGCGCTGGACCTGAGTCAAAAAGCGGATTTCATCCTGGCTCAGGGCGATGCCCGAGACCTCCTTGACGGGGTCTTCGGCGAAGAACTGGCCCAGCGGCATCTCCAGCGCGCCGGCGATCTTCTGCAGGGTCTCGAGCGAGGGCACGGTGTGGCCGTTCTCCACGCGGGAGAGATAACAGCGCAGCAGGCCGGTGCGCTTTTCGATGTCGCCCTGCGACATGCCGCGCTGCAACCGGTAGCCGCGGATGGTGACGCCAATCTGGATCGGGGCCGGGTCCGGTGCCACGGGTTGAAAGTCCTGCGGGATTGTGTGCAGATTCGCCATTAACGCTAAAGTAACCATCCGGCACGCAGGTGGCAAGGGGCAAGACAGAAATAGAGCGCGGATTTCGTACCTTAACAGATTCGTGACCGGGGCGGGACTCCCCTAGGGATTGGGGTCATCCCATGTAGAGGCCACCATTCACGTCGAGCGTGTGCCCGGTGATGTAGCCCGCGCTCTCCGACGCCAGGTAGGCGACCGCGGCAGCGATGTCGGCGTCTGTGCCATAGCGGGAGAGCGGAATCTGCGTCAGGATGCCGGACTTCTGGTCGTCGGTAAGGGAGTCCGTCATAGCCGTCTGGATGAAGCCGGGCGCGACCGCATTGACGGTGATGCCGCGGCTGGCGAACTCGCGGGCGAGCGACTTGGTGAGGCCGATGAGGCCGGCCTTGGAGGCGGCGTAGTTGGCCTGGCCGGCCGCTCCGGTCTCGCCGACCACGGAGGTGATGTTGATGACCCGGCCCCAGCGGGCCTTCATCATGGACGAGATGACCGCCTGCGTGAGCAGGAACGCGCCCGTGAGGTTGGTGCGCAGCACGTCGTCGAAGTCGGCGAGCTTCATGCGCAGGGCCAGGCCGTCTTTCGTGATGCCGGCGTTATTCACCAGGATGTGAACCGAGCCGTGGTCGGCGAGTACGGCCTTCGCAGCGGCCTTGATGGACTCTTCGCTGGAGACGTCGAGCGCGTAGGACTTGGCGGTACCGCCCTCGGCGGAAATTTCCGCGGCGACGGCGGCGAGCTTTTCGATGTTGCGGGCGGCCAGCGCGACGGTCGTGCCTGCCCGGGCCAGCTCCAGCGCGCAGGCGCGGCCGATGCCCTGCGATGCGCCGGTGACCAGCGCGATTTTGCCTTGAAGAGTGCTCACAATTGCCTCATTTCCTGTGTTGCCGGCCCGTGGACCGCCTCTATTAAATCATCCCGCGGTTTTCATGGGCATAGCGCGATATTCTTGAGCGAGTCATGTCCGATCACCCCGCACCGAAGCCTGCCCCGAAGCACGAGCCCAAGCCCGCTCAGAAGCATCCTGAGAACTCCACCGAAGTCTACGCCATCCACGGCGCAGAGCCCGAGGTGCTGGCTTATGCGATGGCCAAGTACTCGCGCTCCGCGCTGACCATGCGCGAGTCGCTGGCGGAGATCAGCGCACAGCGGGCCGAGCAGTTCCTGAACACCTTCTACTTCCAGTATGGGCACCGCTCCATCGCCGACCTGGCGCACATCCCGTTCGCGGTGGAGAAGCTGAGCCTGCTGGCGGCCATCGCGCTGGTGGATGAGACGCGCTGGGACGGGCAGGAGCGGTCGACCCGCTACCAGGACTTCCGGCGCAGCGGCTGGTACACGCCGGACTCGCCCGGCAACCGGCTCAGCACCGTGGCGCGGCGTGCCTACACCCACGCGATTGAGGCGTTGTTTTTCTCCTACGACGCGCTCAGCCTGGGGATGTTTGAGGCGCTGCAGAAGGCCATCCCTCGACCTGAGGAGATGAAGCCGGACGCCTACACCCGCACGCTGAAGGCCCGCGCCTTCGACGCCGCGCGCTACCTGCTGCCGCTGGCGACGAATACGTCACTGGGCCAGATTGTGAACGCGCGCACTCTGGAGTCGCAGGTCTCGCGGCTGCTGTCGAGTCCGTTTGCGGAGATTCGCGACCTCGGCAGCAAGCTGCGCACCGCCGCGAGCGAGCCCGCATGGAACGTGCAGCGCGACAAGCTGGAGCAGCTCGCCGGCGAGGGCAGCGTGGACGCCGACGCCACCAGCGAGATCCTGAACGACCTGATGCCGCCCGTCCGTACCGCGCCCACGCTGGTGAAGTACGCCGAGCCCAGCGAGTACCAGATCGCCAGCCGCGCCGAGCTGGCCCAGGCCGCGAGAGAGCTGATGCGCGATGCCGAAGGAAATCCGGCGGAGATCTATCCGGCACCGGCGGTCGACCTGCTTGACGACGACGAGGACCTCGAAGTGGAGCTGGCGACGTCGCTGCTGTATCCGTGCTGCCACTATAGCTACCGGCAGATTCGCGGAGCGGTCACAGCGCTGAGCGAGTCTCGCCGCAGCGAGCTGGTGCGGCTGGGCTATGCGCACCGCGGCAAACACGACGAGC
>Ga0302154_10004117_pt1 | contig 10430 bp, 6 predicted proteins | sample I_Bog_N2_3_FD_193507 | JGI IMG/M metagenome (GOLD analysis project Ga0302154, IMG submission 193507) | Peat permafrost microbial communities from Stordalen Mire near Abisko, Sweden - I_Bog_N2_3 | ecosystem: Environmental > Terrestrial > Soil > Wetlands > Peat | place: Sweden: Abisko, Stordalen...
CGGGAGCCGGGAATCAGGGAGAGGTGGCCGACCTCGGTGAGCAGGATCATGTCGCGGGCGGCTACGTTGCCGAGCAGGAGGTCGTAGACCGAGGGACGGTCGTCGTTGCGGCCGAAGCCGAGTCCGCCGGTGGAGTTGGCCTGTGGGTCGACGTCGACCAGCAGTGTGGGCAGGCCTTCAAGCGCCAGCGCGGCGGCCAGGTTGATGGCGGTGGTGGTCTTGCCGACGCCGCCCTTCTGGTTGACGACGGCGATGACCTTGGTGCGGCGTGTGGTGGAGGGGGCGGCTTCGGGGTTCTCGGGCATGGTGACGGAGATTCAGGCTAGCAGAAAGTGGCCCGGCAATGTTCCACGTGGAACATTCGGGAGGCAGATGCCGGTGGAGAGGCTGTGGAGATGCTGTGCGGGGGCGTGGAAGACCGGGGGCTAAACCGGAGAGTGTTCCACGTGGAACATTACGGCTGCCGGAGGGTGAGGCGGCTGTTCTCGGTGCCGGGAACGGGGAAGCTGAGGCTGCCTTCGGAAGCGGGCTCGGCGGAGAGCGTCACCAGCCAGCCGCCGGGTGCGAGGCGCTCGCGGGCGGCGGAGACGGCCAGCTCCATGCGGTCGACCGCGCGCAGGGTGACGGCGTCGAAGCGGCTCGAGGCGGGCAGCGCCTCCACGCGGTCGGCCCAGACCTCGGTTGCTAGGCCCAGCATGCGGACGGCCTCGCGGAGGAAGCTGGCCTTCTTGCCCTGCGACTCAGCCAGCGTGACCCGGAGCTGCGGGAGCAGGAACTGGATCGGCAGGCCGGGAAAGCCGGCGCCGGAGCCGAAGTCGAGCAGCGTGGCCGCGGCGGGAAGTAATGGTGCGAGATGGCGGCCGACGAAGAGGCTCTCGCCGAAGTGGCGGCGGACGATCTCCTCGGGCTCGCGGATCGCGGTGAGGTTGGTGCGGGCGTTCCAGCGCAGCAGCAGGTCCAGGTAGAGCGAGAGCTGCGGTAGCAGGTTCGGCGGCGTTGCAGCGTCGCCGAGGTAGGGTGCGAGGAGCTCGGCGATGCGTGTTTCGGGGAGCGTCGGCATAAAGAGGAAAGACAAAGGCAAAGACGAACGCAATGGGCGCAATGTGTGCCGCAATGTTCGCGATGTGGAGCTGGAGACTCGCCGAGCTATGAGCTATGAGCGAGCGAGCTTCGAGCGGCGTACTTCGCGGCCTCGGCGATGAGGCGGTTGAAGAGGGCGCGGGAGGCGGCGCTGATCTCGTAGCTGCGCTCGGGGTGCCACTGGACGGCGAGCAGGAACCAGGGGGCCGCGTCCGGCGAATGTTCCACGTGGAACAATGGGTGGTCGGGGTCGAGTTCCACGGCCTCAATGACGCCGTCTTCCGGGCAGCGGGCGACGATGCGCAGGCCGTCGCCCGGCGCGGCGATGGACTGGTGATGGCTGCTGTTGATCATCAGCCGCAGGAAGTCGCCCGATTCGGTGGTCTCGGCGGGGTCGAGCAGCGAAGCCAGCAGGCTGTCCTTCGCGATGAGCGCGGCGTGCGCGACCGCGACCTTGCTGCCCGCGGGGTGGTTGACCGGCAGCGGTGCGAGGTCCTGGACGAGCGAGCCGCCGCGCCAGACGTTCAGCGACTGCGTGCCAAAGCAGATGGCCAGCACCGGCTTGCGGTGGGCCTCGGCGTCGTCGAGCAGGAGGTAGTCGGCCTGCTCGCGGGCGGGGTCGGGCGGCTCGGTGGTGGGCTCGCGGTGCTCGCCGTAGAGCGCGGGGTTGATGTCGGCGGGGCTTCCGGGCAGAACGACGCCGTCGCAGGTAGCAGCGAGCGCGCGGATTGCCCCGGGTGTGGCGCCGATGTCAATGGTGACAGGCTCGCCGCCGGAGTTGGTGATGGCGCTGATGTAGCCCGGCCAGGCGCGCTGGTTGTAGTTCAGGTGCGAGGTGGTGGGAACCGGTATGGCGATGCGTGGCTTTATCGTCTGCATGTGCCCCCCCCCAATTTCTCGCAACATATTCATAAATAACGACTTAGCTTCTGATGGCTAAGTAGTTAACAGTGGATAGTTCTCGGTGAACAGGTCAACTTACCCATCTATCTCTATTGTATCTGGTTCGGCGGGATTTTATGCCAAAGGGTCGTGGCACGAATCGCCAGTGTTGACAGGGGTTTGAGCTGGGCGGGGTGGGGTGGGGGGCTTGACAAGGATTTTCGCGGGAGGGACCCGAGGCTGCATGGGCGGCAGATAGGCCGGGCTTACAGCCCTCGGACTACCTTATCGGCTGTTATATTTGCTTTTTATTCGCCTATTCTGATAGGATTGGTCATACACTGATACTAGTGGATGAAAAGCCACTGATATAGGCTTGGAATGTGTGGATCGCTATAACCGACTTCGCCCTGAAACTACACTCATCGGGTTTGGGTCACGATGCCGTGATCGAGATCATGATTGCTCTGCTTGGCCTCATGATCGCCGTTCTTACCTTGATTGCGGGTTTATTTGCTGCAGCAGTTGCCATCGTAGGAGTCTTCGGCTTCAAGACAATCAAAGATGAGACGAGGCGTGCGGCAGAAAAGACAGCCCAGAGAATTGCAAAGGATGTCGCGAAGAGTACAGCCACTGGGATTGCAAATACTACCCTAAACGAATTGTGGTCTCAAATACAGGCATCCGGCATGAGTGAAGGCCAAGCGGAGCCCAACGAAGAACTGCCAGAAGTTGAAGCGAGTGCAGACCAATTGGAAGCACTTCCCAAAAATCGTCGGAAAGCGACGAGTGATATCAATCTCAAAGAGGGAGGCCAGCAATGACTCCAGAAGAACAGAAAACCATCACACAGTATCAGCAGAAAGCGCCTGTTGACATAACCGCCCTAGCGAATGAATTGGGACTATCCGTCTATGATGACTTCGAATTGGCCCCCGGCATCTCTGGAATGATTGCCCGAGATTCATCGGGCGAGAGCCCCAGCGGTTACGTGATCTCAGTCAATGGAAATGAGCCCTATGTGCGACGGAGATTCACGGTAGCGCATGAGTGCGCCCATTACCTGATGCACCGCGACAAGATTGGCGATGGCATTTTCGACGATGCCATGTATCGCAGTGAAAAAATGAACAGCCAAGAGGAGTTTGAGGCAAACAACACAGCTGCAGACCTTCTGATGCCCAAACATTTGGTGAATGCCCGTGTGCGTCAAGGTTTCACGAACATCACCCAACTATCGTCGGATTTTCAGGTTTCCGATGCAGCAATGCGTGTGCGGATGCGGTATTTATATCGCAGCCCATAGGCACTACCTCTCATTGAGCTATCCAGTCCCCGGGTGTTTTCGACAGGGACTGCAGATGCTGTGATATGTGTAGCTGAAACCGCGCTAAGTGCTCACAGGAAGACGTCCGTAAGGATGGATTGGAGGTAGTTGGCGTAGCTGCTCTTGCCGATCTTGTCGGCGAGGGCGGCGAGCTGGTCGCGGGTGATGTAGCCGAGGCGGAAGGCGATCTCCTCCGGGCAGGCGACCTTCAGGCCCTGGCGGTGCTCGATGGTCTGGATGAAGTTCGAGGCCTCGAGCAGCGAGTCGTGGGTTCCGGTGTCGAGCCACGCCATGCCGCGGCCGAGAAGTTCGGTGCGGAGCTGGCCGCGGTCGAGGTACCAGCGGTTCACGTCGGTGATCTCGAGTTCGCCGCGCGGGGAAGGCTTCATCTGCTCGGCGATGGAGACGACCTGCGCGTCGTAGAAGTAGATGCCGGTGACGGCGTAGCGCGACTTAGGCTTCACAGGCTTCTCTTCGAGTGAGATGGCTTTGCCCGCAGCGTCGAACTCGACGACGCCGTAGCGCTCGGGGTCGCGAACGGCGTAGGCGAAGACGGTGGCGCCGCTGGGCTGCGCGGCGGCTTTGATGAGCGGCTTGGCGAAGTCGTGGCCGTAGAAGAGGTTGTCGCCGAGGACGAGGCAGCAGCCCGAGCCGGCGAGAAACTGTTTGCCGATGAGGAAGGCCTGCGCAAGGCCGTCGGGCGACTCCTGAACGGCGTAGCTCAGCTTGAGGCCCCACTGCGAGCCGTCGCCGAGGAGAGACTCGAAGCGCGGTGTGTCCTGCGGGGTGGAGATGATGAGGATCTCGCGGATGCCGGCGAGCATGAGCGCCGAGAGGGGGTAGTAGATCATCGGCTTGTCATAGACCGGCAGCAGTTGCTTGCTGATGGCCTGCGTGACCGGGTGCAGACGGGTGCCGGAGCCTCCGGCGAGCAGGATGCCCTTCATTTGGTCACCGCCTGGGTCGCCGCTTCCGCGCGGTTCGCGTAGTTGTGCGTGAGCCACTGCTGGTAGCTGCCGCTGGTGACGCCCTGCACCCACTCCTGGTTGGCGAGATACCACTGGACGGTCTTGCGCAGGCCGGTCTCAAAGCTTTCGGCGGGTTGCCAGTGGAGCTCGTCGATGATTTTTGCGGCGTCGATGGCGTAGCGGCGATCGTGGCCGGGGCGGTCGGGGACGCTGGTGATGAGCTGCGCGTGCGGTTTGTGCGGCGAGTTGGGGACGAGCTCGTCGAGCAGAGCGCAGAGGGTGTGGACGACCTCGCGGTTGCTGCGCTGGTTGCAGCCGCCGACGTTGTAGGTCTCGCCGATGCGGCCGTGGGTGAGCACAGCGGCGATGGCCTTGCAGTGGTCGAGGACGTAGAGCCAGTCGCGGACCTGCAGGCCGTCTCCATAGATGGGCAGCGGCTTGCCGGCGAGCGCGTTGGTCAGCATCAGCGGGATGAGCTTCTCGGGGAATTGATAAGGCCCGTAGTTGTTGGAGCAGTTGGTGATAAGCGCGGGCAGGTTGTAGGTGTGGACCCAGGCGCGAACGAGCATGTCTGACGCGGCCTTCGACGCGGCGTAGGGGCTGTTGGGTGCGTAGGGCGTGGTCTCGGTGAAGGCAGGATCGTTGGGCGCGAGGGTGCCATACACTTCATCCGTTGACACGTGCAGGAAGCGGAAGGCGGTGCGCGCGGGGGCGTCCAGTGTGGCGAGGTGCGCGCGTGTGGCTTCGAGCAGGTTGAAGGTGCCATCGATGTTGGTCTTGAGGAAGGCGTCGGGGCCGAGGATGGAGCGGTCGACGTGGCTCTCCGCAGCGAAGTGGACGATGGCGCGGGGCTGGTGCTCGCGGAGGAGTTTCGCGACGAGCGCGCGGTCGGCGATGTCGCCGTGGACGAAGGTGTAGGCGGGGTCGGACTCGACCGAGGCGAGCGTCTGCAGGTTGCCGGCGTAGGTGAGCTTGTCGAGATTGACGACAGGGCCGAGCGACTCACCGAGCCAGTGCAGGATGAAGTTGCCGCCGATAAATCCGGCGCCGCCGGTGACGAGGATTGCGTTTTTCATGGGTCGATTCAGCGCGTGGGTGCGTTGAATCAAGGGTACAACAGCGGGGGCGGCCAGACCTGGGCCAGCCGCCATCTTCGTTCTCAAACGGAGGCGGGGCCCATGTTTGCGAGCGATACGAGTTAAGGTGGAGGGTGATTTTTGTTGGTGCGGCGTGATAACGTTCGCTTTGTATTCTCTTGCTGCATTGACGGCGTGAAAAGAGTTCCATGAACAGGTATCAGAGCCTCCTTAAACTACAGATTTTTCTTGTTGCCACTGTGGGATTCAGCGCCGTGTTGCGGGCGCAGAGCACGGCTCCGGCGTGGACGTCCGCGGCGTTCGCGGCCAGCGCGGATGAGCTGCGCGCGGCCTCGGCTGCGGTGCCGCTGAGTCACGATGATGGCGTGGAGATTCTGTATGAGGAGGGGAATTACAGGATTGGCGACGATGGAACATTGAGCTATACCCACCGGATCGTCTTCCGGGTGGATTCGCAGGATGCGAGGGACGGGTGGTCGGAGGTCTCGGCGCAGTGGGACCCGTGGTTTGAGAAGCCGGCGCAGTTGAACGCGCGGGTGCTGGAGAGCGATGGGCGGTTTGTGGAGCTGGACCAGGCGACGGTGACCGACGCTCCGGTGAAGGGTGATGACGCGGAGACCTTCTCGTCCGAGCATGTGCGGCGGGCGCCGCTGCCGGGCGTAGCGGTGGGGTCGATTGTGGAGGAGACCGAGACGATCGAGGAGAAGACGCCGTACTTCGCCGGCGGCGGCGAGTACAGGTACTACTTCCGGCAGAGTGCGCCGGTGGCGCGGGAGCGGATGGTGGTGGACCTGCCCGCGACGATGCCGTTCCACGATGCGATCCATCTGCTGCCGGGGCTGAGTGTGGTGCGCAGCGAGAGTGGCGGGCGTCGGCATGTGGTGTATGAGGCGACGGCGCTGCCGGCATCGCATGCGTCGGACATTGATCTGGCGACGAACACACCGAACGATCCGATGGTGGAGTTTGCGACGGCGGAGTCGTGGAAGTCGGTGGCGGCGACGTATGCGGGAATCTCAGAGCCGCTGACGGTGGCTGAGGATACGCAGTCGATTCTTCCCTCCGACCTTCCCGCGGAGCGGATGGCGCGCATACGGGCGATCGTCGCGCGGCTGCATGAGGAGGTTCGGTACACGGGGGTGGAGTTCGGTGCGGCGCGGCTCACGCCGATGCGTCCGGCGGAGGTCATCCAGCGGCACTACGGCGACTGCAAGGACAAGGCGACGCTGCTGGTGGCGATGCTGCGGCAGGCGGGGGTTCCCGCGAACCTCGCGCTGCTGGCGACCGGTCCGGGGCGCGACGCGGATGCGACGTTGCCGGGGATGACGCAGTTCGACCACGCGATTGTGTATGTTCCGGCGGCGGGCAAGGATGCGGCGCTGTGGATTGATGCGACCGCAGAGTTCTTTCAGCCGGGCGTGCTGCCGTTTATGGATGCGGGGCGCAACGCGCTGATCATCGCGCCGGAGACGGTGGCGCTGACGAAGACGCCGGAGGCGCAGGCGCAGAACTCCACGCTGCTGGAGACGCGCGAGTTCACGCTGGCGCAGTGGGGGCCCTCGCATGTGACGGAGAGTTCGGAGACGCACGGGATTATTGATGCGAACTTTCGCGCGGAGTACGGCGGCAGCGAGGATGCGAAGACGCACGCGGGCCTGGAGAGTTATGTGCAGGGCGCGTACTTTGCGAAGTCCCTGGCCAACGTGACGCACGGCGACGCGCAGGACCTGTCGCAGCCGTTCCACCTGACGCTGGAGATAGACGGCGCCAGGCGCGGGTTGACGACGATGGATGAGGCCGTAGTGGCGATCTTTACGAACATGGTGCTGGACAGCCTGCCGCACTGGTTCGCGACTCCGCCGCCGGTGCTGGGACCGGACACGCCTGCGGAGATTCGGCGGCAGTGGGACCTGGCGGCGAACGCGCGGACGACGACGTATGTCTATCAGCCGTTCGTGGACGAGCGGAAGATTCGGATTGTGGCGCCGGAGGGGTTTGCGGTGCGGACGCTGCCGCCGGACAAGACCACGCAGTTGGGGCCGGCGACATTTACGGAGAGCTACACCGCGCCGTCCCCGGGAGTGGTGGTGGCGACGCTGAAGCTGGACAGCGGACCGGGGACGCTGACCACCGAGCAGGCGCTGGCGATGCGCACTGCGGTGGTGGAGTTCACCAAGCGCGAGTACACGGGGATCTTCTTCGACCAGATTGGAGCGAAGGCGTTTGCGGATGGGCACATTCGCACGGCGCTGGATGCTGACCGCGCGCTGATCGCGGCGCATCCGGCAGAGCCGCTGCACCATGTTCGGCTGGCGCGGCTGCTGCTGGAGGCGGGCATAGGCGACGAGGCGCACGCGGAGGCGCTAAAGGCGACGCAGCTTGATGCGAAGTCGGCGACCGCATTCTCTACCTATGGGTGGACGCTGGAGCATGACAGCCTGGGCGTGCGCTTCGGCAAGGGGTATGACCGCTCGGGAGCGATTGTGGCGTATAAGAAGTCGATTGAGCTGGACCCCGAGGACAATGATCCGAGGTTCGACCTGGCGATTCTGTATGAGTTCAACGCGCGCGGCATACGCTATGCGCCGGATGCGGACCTGCCCGCGGCGATTGCGATGTATCGCGAGCTGATTGAGAAGAACAAGGACAAGGACGCTAACCTTACGGCGCAGTACCAGAACAATCTGGCGTATGGGTTGCTGTTCGCGAGGAAGTTTGACGAGCTGGACACGCTGCTGGCGACGCTGCCGACCGACAACGGGCGCGCGGCGCTGGCGATTGTATCGGCGACGGCGGCGCACGGTGCGACGGCAGGAATAGCTGCGGCGGACAAGGGCAATGTAGCGGCGGGCGATCGCAACAAGAACCTGCTGGCGGCGGGTGAGTTGCTGGCGCAGATGCAGCTGTATCCGGAGTCGAGCCAGATATTGAGTGCGGGGATCAGCGGCGGCGGTGACGATGCTCCGCAGGCGGCGCGGCAGATTGAGATGTACAAGAACCTGAAGCCGGCGTCGCTGGCTCCGCTGCCGGCGAGCGATCCGGCGGCGCCGGTGAGGACGATCAGCCTGGGCATTCTGGCCGGGACGCTGACCGAGGCCGACCTGCGCAACTCGCTGGCGCGTGAGGCGTACACGACGGATGCGTCGTTTGAGAGGGACGTGCAGAAGAACATGGCGAGCGTTGGATTGCTGCGGGTCATCGCGAGCAAGAGCGACTCGTCGGAGACGGTGCTGCTGGATGTGATTGGCGGCGGTATGACCTATACCTCCAAGGGCGACGATGCCACGGGGTACTCGATCCTGGCGGAGACGACCGGTGGTGACCCGAGCCACTACTATGTGGTGCGCGAGGACGGGACGTATCGCGTGGTAGCTGATGACGGCGACTTTGCGCCGGTGGGCGTGGCCGTGTTGTATGCGCTGGCGCACGGAAATCCCAAGCAGGCGAAGGCGCTGCTGGACTGGAAGCGCGGTCTGGTGCATCGCGAGGGTGAGGATGATGACCTGGCCGGGCCGCTGCTGCCGCGCTTCTGGACGGTGGACAGCTCCAAGCCGGATGCGGACTCGCCGGCGTCGATGCGGTTGGCGGCGTTCTCGCTGCTGGCGGGGTCGATGGATGCGAAGCCGTATCTTGCGGAGATTGTGGCCGACCGCGAGAAGGCCAGCGGACAGCGGCAGACCGATCTCGACCTGTTGCTGGCGGAGGCGGGTGTGGGCGCCGAGCAGCCGGCGATTGCGCTGGCTGCGGCCAAACGCCTGCTGGACCAGGACCCGGACTCGCTGACGGCGCTGGATCTGGCGGGCGCGTCCTACGGTATGCAGAATGACAGCGCGGGTTGGCTGGCGATGCTGGCGCCGCGACTGGCGAAGAAGCCCAAGGACCACGACCTGCTGGAACTGCAGGAGCGCGCCTACATGGTGGCGAAGAACTACACGGCGGCGCGCACGGCGGCGCAGGCAGTGCTGGACTCCGACAAGGCGGTGGGCAATGACTACAACAGCTATGCGTGGCTGGGGCTGTTTGACGGACACGTGGGCGAAGATGCGCTGAAGGCCGCGCAGCACTCGACGGAGGTGAGCAAGAACAGTACGTTCGCTGACCTGCATACGCTGGCGTGCATCTATGCCGCGGAGGGACGCACGACCGAGGCGCGGCAGACGCTGGACCAGGCGATGTATGCGGGCAACCAGCCGCAGCCGAACTCCGAGGTGTGGTTCGCGCTGGGGTTGATCTACGAGCAGTATGGAGCAACGGACGCGGCGCTGGCGGCGTATCGCCGGGTGCAGGCGCATGAGTTCGATGACCACACCTACATCGACCCCGAGGCGACGTATGTGCTGGCGCAGGCACGGATACAGGCGCTGACAGTTGCAGTTGGCAACACTAAGACGGTGTCCGTGCGGTAGATGTTGCCTGGTGAAATCAACTCCTCCATCCCTGTGAGTAGAGCAATAGAGGACAGTATTCGGTGGGTTCAGGTGCGAACCTGACTTGAAGTTCGCTCCTATTGCGGGCATGGCCAGAGCAACGGCCATGCGGTGCATTCTGCACCAGCTTCCGGGAGTTCCATGGCGAGCCTTGAGGGAGGCCGTCTGATGCTTGCAGCCAGAAGAAGAAGGATATTCGAGTCCGGCGCTGCGCGAGGGGATGTTCAACGACCGCGCGCGCTCACTCCAGCTGCGCACGCCACACCTTGCGCGACGCCTGCTGACGGTGGAGCGGGGACGCGAAGGTCGGAGCGCAACGCCAGCTTTCAGGCCGCCGCCGAAGATCACGGGGCGGGGGCCTGCGTGCGGCTGCGTGCGGGCAGCGTGCTGTTTTCTGAGGGCGAGGCATCTGCGAACGTGGGTGTTCTCTGCGCCGGCCGCGTTAAGCTGACGACCTCTTCGCGCGACGGAAGGACGATGCTGGTGCGCATTGCGCGGCCCGGAGATCTGCTGGGGCTGAGTGCGGTGATGTCGCGGACGCCGTACGAGGTGACCGCGCAGGCGGTCGATGATTCGCTGCTGCGCTGCTATGAGCAGAAGATGTTTCTGCACTTCATCCAGAACAGTCCGGAGGGCAGCCTGTATGCCG
>Ga0302154_10004137_pt1 | contig 10391 bp, 1 predicted proteins | sample I_Bog_N2_3_FD_193507 | JGI IMG/M metagenome (GOLD analysis project Ga0302154, IMG submission 193507) | Peat permafrost microbial communities from Stordalen Mire near Abisko, Sweden - I_Bog_N2_3 | ecosystem: Environmental > Terrestrial > Soil > Wetlands > Peat | place: Sweden: Abisko, Stordalen...
GGGGCCACGGCCGTGGTGCTGAACGTCACGGCGGTCAAGCCCTCGGCCCAGACCCACCTCACGGTGTTCCCCTCGGGCACGCCACCGGTGGTCTCGGACCTCAACCCGGCGGCCGGGGCCGTCGAGGCCAACCTGGTGGTGGCCAAGGTCTCGAACTCCGGCACGGTGAGCATCTACAACTTCACCGGGTCGACCAACGTGGTCGTCGACGTCGAGGGCTGGTACCAGGCGACCACCTGACCGGCCCCCCGGAGGGGGGCGGGTCGACTACGGGGCAATTGTCTCTTAGGCTTCACGACGGTGTTCGTGGGCGGCTCCGTAGGAGCGACGGCCCGCAGTCGCCGCCGGAACGAGAGCAGGGGGAGTCCCATGGGTACACAGCACCGGTCCTCGAGCAGTCCGGCGTGGCCGGTGCAGGCGCTCCTGGCGGCCGTGGTGAGCGTGGTCACCTTGGCGACAATCCTGCAGGTGGCCGGTCAACAGGTGGCCGGTGCCGCTGCGCCGACCATCACGGCGCCGGGGTACGCCCAGTACCTGGCCGGTGGGTTCGTGACGACGATCACCTCGGCGTCGAATGGTGCCTCGCTGCCCCAGGGGACCATCAACGTGGCCTCGACCGCCGGCTTCGCTACGTCCTATGAGGGCCTGACCATCCAGTCGTCAGCCGGCCCTCAGGCCGTGTTCTGCACCGGGACGGACTCGGCGACGGCGTTCACCTCGTGCACCGGCGGATCGGGGACACTGGCCACCGGTGGGTTCGTGACGAGTACTTCCGCCAACCAGTTCGACGTGTACACGCTGGTGAGCGGGGGAGCGTCGTCGGTCGACCCGACGTCGCTGACCATCACCAGCGACGTCCCCGCCGCCGACCGCGGGGAGCCGTCGACGGTCACTGCGACCGCTTCGCACGGGATCATCAGCTACGTGGCCTCCACCGACCCGACAGGGACGTTCGCACTGACCTTCGGCATCTGTTCCTCCGGGACGGCGACGTATTCCGCCGCCAGTCCCAGCTGCTCCACCGGGACGATCACCTACACGTCGGGGGTAGATCTCGATGTGGGCGACGCCATCTCCGTCGACGGGCTGACGCTCAATCTCTACCTACCGGTTCCGGCGGCCATGGACATCCCGTCGGTCGTCGCGCCCAACCAGACCTTCACGTCGTACCTGGCCCCGCCGGCCATCCAGGTGCCCAAGGCCGAGTCCACTCCTCTCGGTGCGGCAACGCTCAACGATGCCTACGGGCTGAACGTGATCGCCCCGATCCCCGCAGGGATGACCGTCGAGAGCCTCAGCGTCGAGGGCGGCGACGCCACGACGGCGGACGAAGGTGTCGTCACGTCGTGCCCCGCTCCGTCGGCCAGCCAGCCGACCGGCTGCACCGCCAAGTACACCGGCAATTACGTCGACACCGCTGGGAGTCCGTACATCGAGCTCTCCCTGCCGTCGTCCGTGCTCATCACCGGAGGTGTCGACGTGACGCTGCCGACCGTCACCGTGAGCTTCAAGGCCACCGGTCCGGCCGGCACCGTCTCCCATGCCACGCTGACGGAATTCGTCCTCACCTTTTCCGTGAACGTCCCGATCATCGGGAATACCGTGGCCACCTTCGACGGCTATCCGACCTCGGGCAGCGACTCCAGCGAGACCCCGCCGGTGGCTGCGGCGACCCCGCTGTCGACGACGACCATCGAGTCACCGCAGACGGTCAGCTTCACGTCGTCACCACCGACTGGTGAGACCGCCGGAGGAGCCACGTACACGCCGACGGCCACGTCGACATCCGGCCTGACCCCGGTGATCACCGTCGACGCCTCCGCTTCCGCAGTGTGTTCCATCACCGGCGGGGTCGTGAGCTTCCAGGCCCTGGGAACCTGCGTTCTCGACGCCAACCAACCCGGGAACGGTAGCTACCAGCCCGCCACCCAGGTACAGCAGACGATTGCCGTCAGCCAGGGAAGCCAGACGATCACGTTCAGCTCGTCCCCCCCGGCGGCCACGGTGGGTGGGGCCACTTACGATCCGACGGTCACCGCCTCCTCGGGTCTCTCGGTCGCCCTGACCGTGGACGCCTCCTCGACCGCCGGTACGTGTTCGGTCTCGGGTGGCGTGGTCAGTTTCACCGGGGTCGGGAGCTGCGTCATCGACGCCAACCAGGCCGGCGACACCAGCTTCACCGCCGCGCCACAAGTCCAGCAGACCATCACCGTGGCCAAGGGCGCCCAGACCATCACCCCGACGTCGACGGCACCGACCGGAGCGGTGGCGGGCGGTCCCACCTACTCGCCGAGCGCCAGCGACACCTCGGGGCTGTCCGTAGCGCTCACCATCGATTCCTCGGCCACCTCGGTATGCTCCATCGCCGGCGGCGTCGTGAGCTTCCTGGCCGTCGGCACCTGCGTGGTCGACTTCAACCAGGCCGGCAACAGCAACTACAACGCGGCCCCCCAGGTCCAGCAGTCCTTCGCCGTGGGCAAGGGTTCCCAGACCATCACGTTCACCTCGACCGCCCCGTCGGCCACCGTCGGCGGACCGTCCTACACCCCGGAGGCCACGGCGTCGTCGGGGCTCGCCGTGACCTTCGCCATCGACGGATCGTCCACGGCCGGCGCCTGCACGATCACTGCAGGGGTGGTGAGTTTCACCGGTGCCGGTACCTGCATCGTCGACGCCAACCAGGCCGGGAGCACCAACTTCAATGCCGCCCCGTTGCGGCAGCAGCCGGTGACCGTGGGGAAGGGGACCCAGACCGTCACGCCGACGACCTCACCCCCGACCCGGGCCACCATCGGCGGCGCCACCTACACGCCGACGGCCACGGCGTCGTCGGGGCTCGGTGTGGCCATCACCATCGATGCCAGCTCGTCCACGGTCTGTTCGATCACGTCCGGCGTGGTGAGCTTCACCGCCGACGGGACCTGCCTGATCGACTTCAACCAGGCCGGTAACGCCAACTATGCAGCGGCGCCCCAGGTCCAGCAGTCAGTGACGGTCGGTCAGACGGCGCAGACGATCACGTTCACCTCGTCGGCGCCGACGGGCGCCACGGTCGGCGGCGCCACCTACACGGTCCGGGCCGCCGGTGGAACGTCGGGTAACCCCGTCACGTTCAGCATCGATGCCTCCTCCACGGCAGGCGCCTGCTCCATCGCCGGGGTCGTCGTGAGCTTCACCGGTGCCGGTACCTGTGTCATCGACGCCAACCAGGCCGGCAACGCCGGGTACACCGCAGCACCCCAGGTCCAGCAGACCGTGAGCGTGGAGGCCGGTTCCCAGACCGTGTCCCTCACGACGTCGGCGCCGAGCCATGCCGTGGTGGGCGGGGCCACCTACTCGCCGACGGCCACGGCGACCTCGGGTCTCACCGTGGCCGTCTCCGTCGACGCCTCGGCCTCGTCGGTGTGCATCATCACCGGAGGTGCCGTCAGCTTCCAGGCCGCCGGCACCTGCGTCATCGACTTCAACCAGGCCGGTGACGCCGACTACACGGCGGCCCCCCAGGTCCAGCAGTCCTTCATCGTGGGGGCCGGGCCCCAGACCATCACGCCCACGTCGAGCGTCCCGACCACGGCCACGGTGGGCGGCACCGCCTACACGCCCACGGCCACGGCCACCTCGGGCCTCACCGTGGCCGTCACCGTCGACGCTTCGGCCGCTGCGGTGTGCTCGATCACCGGAGGCGCCGTGAGCTTCCAGTCGGCGGGCACCTGCGTGGTCGACTTCAACCAGGCCGGTGACGCCGACTACACGGCGGCCCCCCAGGTCCAGCAGTCCTTCGCCGTCACCGGGGCAGCCACGGTCCCCGGGGCCCCCACCATCGGGACGGCCGTGGCCGGCAACGCCAGCGCCACCGTCACCTGGACCACCCCGACCGACGACGGGGGATCGACCGTCACCGGCTACGTCATCACCCCCTACATCGGCACCACGGCCCAGGCGACGGTGTCGACCGGGGTGGTGACCTCCTCCACGGTGACCGGGCTGACCAACGGGGTGACCTACACCTTCACGGTGTCGGCCACCAACGCCGTGGGCACCGGGGCCCCCTCGGCCCACACCGGGACGGTAACCCCTCCGGTGTCCCAGGTCCCCGGTCCCTACACGGCCCTCACCCCCGTCCGGATCTGCGACACCCGCTCGGGCAACCCCTCGGGCCTCACGGGTGCGGCCGCCCAGTGCAACGGCACGGCGAACGCCGGGACCCGCCTGGTGGCGGGCACCCCGCTCGTGATCGACGTGGCCGGTTCCTTCGGCGTGCCGTCCAACGCCACCGCCGTGGTGCTGAACGTGACGGGGGTCGACCCCTCGCCGGCCGGCTACCTGTCCATCTACCCGGCCGGTGACACCGCTCCGACAGCGTCCAACCTCAACGTGGCCGCCGGCCTGCGGGTGGCCAACCTGGTGGAGACCGCCGTCGGGGTATCCGGTGAGATCTCGATCATCTCGAACACGTCGATCGACGTGGTGGTGGACCTCGAGGGCTACGTCAGCCCCACCGGCCTCGGTGGTGCCGGGCTCTACAACCCGCTCGCCACCGCGGCCCGGATCTGCGACACCCGGGCCGGGAACCCCTCGGGGCTGAGCGGCGGGGCGGCCCAGTGCAACGGCACGGCCAACGCCGGCGAGCGCCTGACCGCCGGCGGGGTCCTCCCGGTGACGGTGAACGGCAACGGCGGGGTGCCCGCCACCGGGGTCTCCGCCGTGGTGCTGAACGTCACCACGGTAGGCCCGGCCGCCGCCGGCTACCTCACGGCCTACCCCCAGGGGACCACGGCACCGACGGCCTCCAACATCAACTACCAGCCGGGGGAGACCCTGCCCAACCGGATCATCGTCCCGGTGTCGGCCACCGGCCAGATCGACATCACGGCCAACCAGGCCACCGACGTCCTGGTGGACGTGTCGGGCTGGTATTCGGCGGCGAGCGGCACGGGGACCGAGTACACCCCGGGGGCCGCCCCGGTCCGGATCTGCGACACCCGGGCCGGCAACCCATCAGGGCTCAGCGGTGCGGCGGCCCAGTGCAACGGCACCGCCGACGCCGGTGATCCCATCGGGGCCGGTACCAGCCGCACGGTCGACGTGGCTGGCGCCGTGGCCATCCCCGCCGATGCCACCGCCGTGGTCCTCAATGTCACGGCCATCCATCCCACGTCCCAGACCCACCTCACGGTGTTCCCCTCGGGCACGCCCCCGGTGGTCTCGGACCTCAACCCGGCGGCCGGGGCCGTCGAGGCCAACCTGGTGGTGGCTACGCTGTCCGACACCGGGACGGTGGATCTCTACAACTTCGCCGGGTCGGTCAACGTGGCCGTCGACGTCGAGGGGTGGTACGCACCGGCCGGGTGACCCGGGTCCACGGGGCACCGTCAGGGGTGCTCCCCACCGCACAGGGCGTCGGCGAGCCTGCTGTACCGGCCCACGGGGCCGGTCCCCGGCGTGCCGTTTCCGCAGGTCCATCCGGACGGCGGACCGGACCGGACGCTCCTCCCCGAAGAAGTGGTTGCGGCGTCGTCCGTTGTCCCTTAATGTCCTGTCCATCACCGTAAGTGACGCGTCGGTAACCGGGGGGAGTCCCGTCACCGGCGTCCGTGACGTGAATCTTGGGGGTACGTGACATGGCAACTGTCCGCCGGCAGTCTCGCTCGTCGGTCGGTGCCGTCGAGGCGGGCGACGCCTCGTCGGAGGCCGGCCCCCACGGTACGACCGCACACCACTGGATGCGGTCCGGCGCCCGGATCACCGTCTGCCTCCTGGCGTCGATCACCACCGTGGCCACCGCGCTCGCCGGCCTCGAGGTGGCAGTGTCGTCGCCCGCCGGTGCGGCGACGGCCCCGGTGATCGCCGCGGGTACCGCCGGCTACCTCCCGGCGGACAATCCGGAATCGCCGGGTTCCACCGTCACGCCGACGCCGAACCAGTTCACGGTGACGACCCTGGTGACGGGGGGATCGGCGAACGTCAATGTCGCCTCGTTGACCATCGTCACCCAGTCGGCCAGCGGGACCGCCGCCGCCAATACGACGAACGACGTCATCACGTGGTCGCCCACCACGGCCACCACCGGTATCCAGACGGTCACGTTCGCCCTGTGTGCCCCCGGTGTCTCCTACTCGGCCGGCAATGCGTCGTGCACCGACTCCACCATCACCTACAACCCGTCCACCGTGCAGCCGATCGGTGACGTGGTGAGTGTCGACGGCATCAGCGAAGCGTTCGATGAGAACGTCGGCATCGCCGTCGTCGGCCCCACGTCGGCCCCCCTCGGTTCCACCGTCACGGTCATCAACGCACCGTCGCCCACCGCGGTACCCAGCAGTGAGGCCGGCGGGCTGGCCACGGTGACCAGCGTGAGCGGGTTCCACGTCATGATCCCGATCCCCAGTGGTCTCACGTTCATCCCGGGGACCATCGTGGCCACCGGGGGCGATGCCGTCACCACCGGGGAGTTCACCGCCGTCGAGTGCACCTCCGCCTCCCACCCCTCACCGTGCAGCGCCCAGATGACGGGCAACTACAAGACGACCTTCCCGTACATCGAAGCCAGCCTCAACTCGTCGACCTCGGTGGCCGGCGGGACCGACGCCACGCTGCCCACCATCTCCGCCCAATTCACCGTCACGGGCGCCGTGGCCAGCGTGCAGTCGGAGTACCTGACGGAATTCGCCCTCACGTTGAACCTCAAGGTGCTCGGAAGCGCGACGACCGGGGCCTTCGACGGTTATCCGACCACGTTCGTCGCCTCCGGCGGCACCGTCACGAACCCCCCTCCCTACGCGGCCCCCACGGCACTCAACTCGCTGACCATCACCAAGGGTTCCCAGACGATCACCACGACGTCCACCGCACCGACGACGGCGGTCGTCGGCGGGGCCACCTACACGCCGACGGCCACGGCGTCGTCAGGTCTGACCGTGGCCACCACGGTCGACGCTTCGTCGTCCTCGGTGTGCTCGATCTCCGGCGGTGTCGTGAGCTACCAGTCGGTGGGCACCTGCACCCTCGATTTCAACCAGGCCGGGAACACCAACTACAACGCCGCACCCCAGGTCCAGCAGTCCTTCGCCGTGGGCCAAGGCAGTCAGACCATCACCTTCACCTCCACCGCCCCGTCGGCCACGGTGGGCGGGGCCACCTACACCCCCACGGCCACCGCCACCTCGGGCCTGGCCGTGGCGTTCACCATCGACGCCTCCTCGACGGCCGGGGCCTACTCCATCGCTTCGGGCGTGGTCAGCTTCACCGGGGCCGGCAGCTGCGTCATCGACGCCAACCAGGCCGGCAACGCCACCTACGCCGCCGCGCCCCAGGTCCAGCAGACGGTCACGGTGTCCAAGGCCTCCCAGACCATTACCTTCACCTCCACCGCCCCGTCGGCCACGGTGGGCGGGGCCACCTACACCCCCACGGCCACCGCCACCTCGGGCCTGGCCGTGGCGTTCACCATCGACGCCTCCTCGACGGCCGGGGCCTGCACCATCGCTTCGGGCGTGGTCAGCTTCACCGGGGCCGGTAGCTGCATCATCGACGCCAACCAGGCCGGCAACGCCACCTACGCCGCCGCGCCGGTGGTCAAGCAGACCGTCACCGTGGGCAAGGGGAGCCAGACCATCACCTTCACCTCCACCGCCCCGTCGGCCACGGTCGGCGGGGCCACCTACACCCCCACGGCCACCGCCACCTCGGGCCTGACCGTGGCGTTCACCATCGACGCCTCCTCGACGGCCGGGGCCTGCACCATCGCTTCGGGCGTGGTCAGCTTCACCGGTGCCGGTAGCTGCATCGTCGACGCCAACCAGGCCGGCAACGCCAATTACACGGCGGCGCCCCAGGTCCAGCAGACGGTCACCGTCGCCAAGGGTTCGCAGACCGTCACGCCGACGTCGACGGCCCCGACCGGAGCCACCGTGGGCGGGGCCACCTACACCCCCACAGCCACCGCCTCCTCGGGCCTCACCGTGGCCATCACCGTCGACGCCACGTCGTCCACGGTGTGCACGATCACCGCCGGTGCCGTCAGCTACCAGGCCGTCGGGACCTGCACCATCGACTTCAACCAGGCGGGCAACGCCAACTATGCCCCGGCACCGCAGGTCCAGCAGACCGTCGCCGTGGGGGCGGGCGCCCAGGCGATCACCTATACCTCGACCGCCCCGGCCGCCACGGTCGGTGGAGCGACCTACACGGTCACGGCCACCGGTGGCGCATCGGGCAACCCCGTGACCTTCACGATCGACGGATCATCGACCACGGGGGCGTGCACCATCGCCGGCGCCGTGGTCTCCTTCTCCGGGGTCGGCAGCTGCGTCATCGACGCCAACCAGGCTGGTGACACCAATTACGCCGCCGCGCCTCAGAAGCAGCAGTCGGTGACGGTGGCCAAGGGCGCCCAGACCGTCTCGACGACGTCGACCGCACCGACCAACGTGTCGGTCGGTGGCCCCACCTACACCCCGACGGCCACGGCATCGTCGGGCCTCGCCGTGGCCATCACCATCGACGCCTCGTCGTCCTCGGTCTGCCGGATCACCGCCGGTGCCGTCAGCTACCAGGCGACGGGCACCTGCACGATCGACTTCAACCAGGCCGGCAACGCCAACTACACGGCCGCACCCCAGGTCCAGCAGACCATCGTGGTGGGATCGCTCGAATCGCAGACCATCACCGTCACGTCGGCGGCACCCACCGGAGCCACCGTCGGCGGGAGCGGGTACACCCCGACGGCGACCGCCTCCTCGGGCCTGACGGTGGCCATCACCATCGACGCCACCTCGTCGTCGAGGTGCTCGATCTCCGGCGGAGTGGTGACCTATCAGGCCGTCGGTACCTGCACCATCGACTTCAATCAGGGCGGCAACGGCACCTTCGCCGAAGCACCCCAGGTGCAGCAGGCCTTCAACGTGAGCCCGGGCGCCCAGACCATCACCGTCACCTCGACGGCCCCCACCGGTGCCGTCGTGGGTGGCACCGGGTACACCCCTACGGCCACCGCCTCCTCGGGTCTCGCCGTGGGGATTCAGATCGACGGCTCTGCCTTGTCGGTGTGCTCAATTTCTGATGGCGTGGTCACCTTCCAGGCAGCGGGAAGGTGCACCGTCGATTTCTTGCAATACGGGAACCCCGATTACCAGCCCGCTCCCGGCGTCCAGCAGTCCTTCGTCGTGGGCCAGGGCTCCCAATCCATCACCGTGACCACCTCGGCCCCGGACGGTGCCACGGTGGACGGCCCGACCTACACCCCGACGGCCACAGCGTCGTCAGGGCTCACCGTGGCCATCACCGTGGACGCCTCGGCCTCGTCGGTCTGCTCCATCGCCGCCGGTGTGGTCAGCTTCCAGGCGGTGGGCAGCTGTGTGGTCGACTTCAACCAGGCCGGTAACACCGACTACACGGCGGCCCCCCAGGTCCAGCAGACCTTCACCGTCGGTCAGGGTTCCCAGACCATCACCCCGACCTCGACGGCCCCGACCGGAGCCACCGTGGGCGGGGCCACCTACACCCCGTCCGCCACGGCCAGCTCAGGCCTGACGGTGGCCGTCACCGTCGACTCCTCATCGTCTGCGGTGTGCTCGATCGCCGCCGGTGTGGTCAGTTACCAGTCCCTCGGGACCTGCACCATCGACTTCAACCAGTCCGGCAACGCCGACTACACGGCGGCCCCCCAGGTCCAGCAGTCCTTCGACGTCGGTCAGGGCTCCCAGACCATCACCCCGACCTCGACGGCCCCGACCGAGGCCACCATCGGCGGGGCCACCTACACACCCACGGCCACGGCCTCCTCGGGCCTCACCGTGGCCATCACCATCGACGCCTCGGCTTCCTCGGTGTGCTCGATCAGCGCCGGTGTGGTGAGCTTCCAGTCAGTGGGCACCTGCGTGGTCGACTTCAACCAGGCCGGCGATGCCGACTACACGGCGGCCCCCCAGGTCCAACAGTCCTTCGCCGTGGCGTCAGCGGCCACGGTCCCCGGGGCCCCCACCATCGGGACGGCGGTGGCCGGCAACACCAGCGCCACCGTCACCTGGACCACCCCGACCGACGATGGGGGATCGGCCCTCACCGGCTACGTCATCACCCCCTACATCGGCACCACGGCCCAGACGACGGTGTCGACCGGGGTGGTGACCTCCTTCGTGGTGACCGGGCTGACCAACGGGGTCACCTACACCTTCACGGTGTCGGCCACCAACGCCGTGGGCACCGGGGCCCCCTCGGCCCACACCAACACCGCCACCCCGCCGGTCGCCCAGGTCCCCGGTCCCTACACGGCCCTCGCCCCGGTCCGCATCTGTGACACCCGCTCGGGCAACCCCTCCGACCTCACCGGGACGGCCGCCCAGTGCAACGGCACGGCGAACGCCGGGACCCGCCTGGTGGCGGGCACCCCG